>Ga0302187_10003920_pt1 | contig 12022 bp, 10 predicted proteins | sample II_Bog_E1_3_FD_202120 | JGI IMG/M metagenome (GOLD analysis project Ga0302187, IMG submission 202120) | Peat permafrost microbial communities from Stordalen Mire near Abisko, Sweden - II_Bog_E1_3 | ecosystem: Environmental > Terrestrial > Soil > Wetlands > Peat | place: Sweden: Abisko...
AGGCCTCGAAAAACACCCCGCCTAAACCACACATAACAAACGGCCGGAAATCGCAAATCCGGCCGTTCCAAAACCTATACCTTCGGAAACAACACTCGCCCCTAACAGTGCTTGCGTTAAGCCGGGGAATCGTCCATTTCGTTGAACGGTGACCGAGTTATCGTTACAGATCCGCGTTTTGATGGCGCATGGGCGATTAGGGATCTGTGCGAGACGACCAGTAACGACTGCTCCTGCTGCGTCCAGAGCAATCATTCTCGGCTGGGTCTTCCACGGCGCTTCTCTACGTGATTTCTTTCACCGTGATCTCATATTTAAAACTATCGGGATCGAACGGATCGACTCGTCCTTCCGAGGTCTCCGCTTGGGGATACATGAAGTACACCAGCGGATTGCCGGCGGACCCGGGTAGCTCCACGTCATGTGCATAGTTGTAGGCCATCCAGTTCATCTCCCAGGAGCCAAACAGATAATCGCGGGCTCGAGACACGGCCTCATCACCCAAAGGACGGTTCCCGGGTGGTTCTTCCAAAGCGACTTTGCGGACATCTGCCGGATCGACAGGTACCCAGCCGTGCTCGCGCAAATAGACTTCGGCGCGACAGTGCTGTCCTTTCGTCGCTATATCGGTGGCCAGTCCAAGGCTCTTGTAGCCTAGCTCTGATTTAGCGATCCGCAAACCATAGACATGACGCGCGGGCAAGCCCACAGAGCGGGCCAAACCAACGTAGAGAGCGTTCAGGTCGGCACATTTGCCGCCCATATCGCCAGACTCCAACATGAATCGAATGTCGCCACGACCACACCCGCGGATTTTGGGATCGCGGAACGTGTTTTCGACGACCCACTCGTAAATAGCTCGCGCTTTCTCCGTGTCAGTTGTCGCGCCGGCGGTCGCCTTGAGGGCAGTCTGCTTCACAATGCCGTCTGTCGGCACATATCGGCTGGGCAGAAGGAAGTAGTTCAGTTCAGCTTGTGAAGCGGGCGGCGCAATTGACTTGGAGGACAAATCGGCGGCGTAGTTTTTCAGCGAAACGCGGTTGCTCATCGTCAGCGCCGGTTTGGCTGTGGCGGGATAAGTTGCGGTGACGATCCCAAGAGAGCTTTGCTTATCTTTACTCAGCCTCGCTGTTCCACCCTCTGCGGTAAAGCGGGTCGAGATAGTGTGCTGATACGGCGTGTCGCGAATCAACGTAGCGGGCAGCCAGATGTGGCTCACACCGTCTGGCTTCAACAGCTCAACTCTAGTGGTGACCTCGAAATTCCGCCAACCGGCCGTCGACGGAGTGTTCGAAAGAGCGGGCACGGCTCTGGTGATGGCCCAACCAGCACAAATGGCGCTATGCGCTCGTAAGAACTTTCGACGATTCATAGTTTGCCTCAATGATTCCGGCCAGTGACGATTGATTGCGGGGACCAGCGCCATATTCCAATGAGACGAATCCCGTTCAATGCGAAATCAATTTTCACCTAGTGGCTGCGATTGGGAAGAAGGCGCGCTCAAGGAGTATTTGATCGCATGTCTGCATTAGCTGCCTCCACCGGATGGTGGAGGTGTGGTGAATTATGTGGCGTAGATGCGCACGCGGAAGAGCGTGCACAACTTCGGGTCCAGATCTGGCGCGGGGAATTTGTCCCGATCACTTCGTCACGTTATTCATTTCAAGATAGCCTTGCGGGGGAATTCCGAAGGCATCTGCAACGCGATTGAAGAATGCGAACATCGCGGTAATATAAACAGCTTCAGCGATCTGCGGATCGGTCCAGCCGTGATCGCGCAACAACTGCACGTCTTCTGCCGTGGTTCGATACGCGGCCTCAGTCACCTTCGTCACGTAATCCAACAGCGCACGCTCTGCCGGGCTCAGCTCCGCTTCATCGAGCTTACCGTGGGCCAGCGCTTGCACCGTCTTCTCTTCTGCTCCCTGAACACGCAGGAAGTAAGCATGCGAGTCCAGTCAATACGGACAGCGATTGAGCCACGAAACCCAGCTTGCGATGGCCTCTTTTTGGCGCCGGTTCAGGTGCCCCTCGGAAAAGTGCACCGTGTCACTGAACTTCATAACATCGCGAAGAAAGTCGGGCCGGTGACTGAAGCACTTCAGAATACCCGGCATCTTCTGCCTGCCGGATTTCTGACGCCACTCATCGTAGACGGCAGCCACTTCGCCAGTCGCATCGGCATCTTCAATCAGCTCGATTTTGGTCTTTTGGTCATCCACGGCGCAGACCTCACTATCTCTGGATATACCAAGAAGACGATTTCCGCAATATCAATTCTTAGGACGTGAGGACTAGGGTGTATACGCTTGTCAATCGGTCAAACCACCATGCGGCTGGCGACGGTAAAGCCCATTTCAGTGATAAATCCCTCGATCGATTTCTCTTCGATCGCATCCGGATCAAACTTGACGGTGACTTTTTCCTCGGGATAAGTCGACTTGCTTGCCAGGATGCCCTTCTGCTTACTGAGCAGCGTATCCAATCCGACCGCGCAGGTAATGCAACTGAACCCTTTGACCTGATAGATCACGGTTTTAGCCGTTGCTGTCCCCTTAGCCTCGAAGGCCAACGTACCTGCGCCTGAGATTGCCAAGAACTGAAGAACCCTTCTGCGTAACATGTTCACGACCTCCTGAGGCGAATCGCTCTCAATGTGCAACTGTGAATCATTTTGCGGAAGCGCTGCCCGGCTCATATCGCCAGGGCGTCTGCGTGCTCGCATTGTCTGAAAAACGCGTATCTGTGTACTCGCTGAATTCAAGTTTCTTATTCAACACGCCGGTATCAATCATCAGATCGCGGACCATATCGAAGTCTGCCTTTCGTGGCGCCAGAGGGCTGTAGACGACTCGATCCATCGGCTTGGTAAGCGCCCAGCGCAGCAGCGCAGGCCTCTCGTTGTAGTAGAAGCGTCCCACAAAGTCGGAAGCATCTTCGCGATGAGGCTTACTGGAATCCAGCCACAGGCCTGAACGGGCGATGCCATCCACCAATACCTGCACGATATCCGGGCGCCGATCGATCAGGTCCTGGCGCACCACCAGAATGCAGGACATATAGTCTGGCCAGTATTCGCGGGCCTGGAAGAGCACGCGGCCGTAGCCCGCCATCTCGGCTTGAGATGGAAAGGGCTCACCCATGACAAAGGCATCGATGGCGTGGGCCGCGAGAGCGCCGGATACGTCTGGCGGAGCCATCTCCACCATCTTGATTTCGCTGGGCTTGATTCCCCAAACTTTCATAGCGCGATAGAGAAGCAGGCGTTCATCAGAAAAACGGCTGGGAATTGCGATTGTGCGGCCGCGCATGTCGGCAAAGGTCTTGATCGGTCCATCCTTTTGAACCACCACGGCGCTGCCATATCTGTGGCCCAGATAAACAACCTTGATCGGAACTCCCTGCTCCTTAAGTGCCAGCGCCATGGGCGCAACAATGAACGCAGCCTGCACGCGATTGGAGATGAGAGCCTCTTTCATCTCTGGAAATCCCTGAAACATGCGCGGCAGAAACTCCTCTCCCGAAAGAGAGTATTTCGAAATGTAGTCCGTCACCGGGCAAGTGAGCTGGCAGGTTACGGGTAGATAGGCAACGGTGATCTTCCGATCCTGGATTGGCCGATAATCGTTGAGAACGGCTGCCCAATTTACATTCAGCCAGGCATGCAGTCCGGAAATGATCACCAGCCAACCAATTCCAATGAGGACAGCTTTGGTTTTAAGCTGCATCGCGGAACCCCCAACGGACTGACCTGATTGTTCCCAGTCTACGGAAGATGAAATCCAATGCAAGTCCGATGATGCCTATGATCAGCATGGCCGCCACAACCAGGTCATAGCGTTTGCCTGAGTTGCGCGAGTCAATGACCAGGTAGCCAAGGCCGGATTCGACCGCGATCATCTCCGCGGCCACCACGACGAGCCACGCGATTCCGAGCGCAATCCGCAGGCCGACGAGGATCTGCGGCAGAGCGGCAGGAAAGACCACCCGCATGAGAAGCTGTGGAGTCGACAGGCCAAAGTTGCGGCCTGCGCCAAGCAAGACAGGCGGCACGCTTGAGACAGCACCGACACACGCAACCACAATGGGAAAGAACGAAGCCAGAAAAATGAGAAAAACCGCCGCCCGGTCGCCGACGCCAAAGAATATGATCGCCACGGGTATCCATGCGATGGGGCTGATGGGTCTCAAAATCTGCAGCACAGGACTGACGACCTGGTTCGCTGCCGGCCTCCATCCCAGCCATAGCCCAAAGGGGATTCCAATGAAAACTGCGGCTCCAAAGCCGAGCGCAACCCGGCGTAGTGAGTCACCGATGTCAGCCCATAGAACATGCCTGTGGAGTAGCTCAGCGACTGCTTTCTCCACGCTCCGGGGCGAAGGGAAAACCTTGGTGCCGGTCAATGCAACGGAATAATGCCACAAAGCCAGGAGCAATCCAGCAGTCACTATCGGCCAGAAGAAGCTCTCCCAAGCGCGCGGCTTTGTCATCGAGTTCATATTTCGTATGCCAGCCCAATCAGTTTCAGGAGTTCATCGCGAAGTTCAAGGTAGCGGGGCGAACTGATGTTGCGAGGATGAGGAATGTCGATAGTGAGAACGTCCTCGATACGGGCCGGACGCGAGCTCAGAACTACGACTCGATCTGCAAGCTGAACCGCCTCATCGATATCGTGCGTAACGAAGATGACCATTTTACGTTCACTCTGCCAGATGCGCAGCAGTTCGCCACGCATGATCACTCGGGTAATGGAATCGAGCGCGCCAAACGGCTCATCGAGGTACAGAATGTGGGGATTGACCGCCAATGCCCGCGCCACTTGGACCCGTTGCTTCATGCCTCCGGAGAGGTCGGACGGATAGGTGTGCTCAAACCCCTCCAAGCGGACAGTCTGCACATAATGCGCGATGCGCTCTTCGCGTTGCGCGCGCGACAATTTAGATAATCCGAATCCGATGTTGCCTGCAACGGTCAGCCAAGGGAAGACTCCGTGCTCCTGAAAAACAAGGATCCGACGAGGGTCCGGCCCGTTTACCGATTCGCCGTCGAAAGTCACCGAACCGCTTGTGGAAGAAAGAAAGCCTGCCAAAACCTTCAGCAACGTGGATTTGCCACAGCCGGAAGGACCGACGATGCAGATGAACTCACTCTCTGAAACGTCGAGGTTAATATCTTCAAAAACCGCAACGCGCTCTCCGTCGCGTTCATACACCATTCCGAGATGTTCAACTCGCAATTTCGGTCGGGTGCCTGGCTCGGTAACGACGGCCTCTGTTGACGCCACTAGCCCTCCGAGGAACTCCAATGGAATGACTTTATGTTTTCGATCGACCGCATGCCGAGGTCCAGCAACAACCCGATCGTTCCAATAATTACCATGCCTGCAACTACCAAATCGTAGCGGTTTCCGGCGTTTCTGGCATCCACAATCAGAAAGCCCAGGCCGGAATTGACCGAGATCATTTCTGCCGCAACGACCACCAACCATGCGATGCCGAGTGTGATTCTCAGACCAATCAAAAGTTGCGGCACAACCGCCGGATAGAGAACTCGGGACACAAAGGCGCTGGGGCTCAATCCAAAATTTCTGCCGGCATTGAAGTACACCGCGGGGATGCCGTGGACGGCACTCATGGCGGTCAAAAGCAACGGAAAGAAACATCCAACGAAAATCAAGAAAATGGCAGCGAGATCGCCAACGCCGAACCAGAGAATCGCAATCGGAATCCAGGCCAGCGGTGAAATGGGTCGAAACACCTGGATGAGAGGATAGAAGGCCATTTCGCCGCGCCTGTGCCAGCCCAGCATAAGCCCAAATGGGATTGCAGCAAGAGCCGCGAGGCCAAATCCCCATGTGACCCGGAAAAGAGAGGCAACAACGTACTTGATTAGCAAGCCGTGATGCAAAAGTTCAAGGATTCCCAACGCAACGCCAATAGGCCCCGGCAATAACTGCCCGGGGTGGCGATCGATGGCAACCTGCCAGACCACGAGAAGCGCTGTAATGAGCAGCACGGGACGGAGCCACACAGGGATTTTCAAAAATCCTGACTCTCCTTTTGTCAATTGTTTCTAGGGGAAACTCGACTTGCTGCCATCAGCTTAGCGGGGTTCCGGCAGTCGCACGTCAATCGAATGGTGGGGAGAGCTGCCCTCCCATTGGCGGATGCGTGTCGTTTGCTAAATCCGGCACCATTCGCTATACGCGAAACTGTCGGCACATCCATCTGATAATGAACAATTTCTCTCAAATTGATGTGACGATAGTGGGGAGTGGTCTGGCCGGAATGGCAGCCGCTTTCCATCTCGCAAAAGGTGGACTGCGCGTGCTCTGCATTGAAGCGGAATCCGAAAACAGAGACGCCGTCGGCGAATCACTTGACTGGTCTGCACCGGAATTACTGGCTGACCTGGGCCTGCCAATGAGCCTCCTTCTCAGCGATGGTATGGCCACTTATAAGAAGCACGTCATTCTCAGGCTGCGTACCGGTGCGGCAGAACATTATGAGCCTGGCGAATGGCTCGCCAAGCCACCGTACAACGTTGAACTCCGGACCATCCACGTGGACCGCACCAAGCTCGATCCGGCCATCCGCGAAATTGTCAATGCAGCGGGAGTCACCTGGCTGCGCGACAAAGTGATTCGTGTGGAGCGGCAGGAAAGAACCATCACTTCGGTAATCACCCAGAGCGGTGTAAGGATTTCATCGCGCTGGTTTGTTGACGCCGCTGGATCGGCGGCCAGCCTTTTCCCCCGCCTGTTCGATTTACCGATTTTTGCGTTTGGCCCCAGGAAAGTAGCGATGTGGGATTATTTTCCAGCGCCCGAGCCGCTTGAAGGCACCACCGTAAACGCAGAGTGCGAAGGCCCCTGCTACATGAGCTGGGTCTGGCAGATTCCGATTCATCCTGAAACCGTCAGCGTTGGCTTTATCGCTGCGGGAGAAACTGTCGGCGAGATGCGAAAGCAGGGAATGTCACTTCAGCAGATTTTCAAGGAGCAATTGGACAATTTTCCAGAGCTCAGTCAGTTGGCGCAGTCTTCCAACTCAAATCCTCCGCACACCACATCGTTTCGTTGCCGCGCCTACGGCAAAACCAACGGCCCCAATTGGCTGGTCATCGGCGAATCGGCCGCCATGGTTGATCCCATGACATCCAATGGCGTGACCGCAGCCTTGCGGCACGCGGAAGAAGCTTCACGGATTATCCTGCGCAATCGCAATCGCGGCAAATTGCCATGGCTGTCGCGAAGCCTTTATAGCTGGCGCGCACTCTACATGGCCAATTTCTTCAATTCCGGAATCGAGAAGGTCGTCTACGACTGGCCCATCAGAAATCGGATTGGTGCACTTAGGGCCGGCGACGTGTACACCATTCCGGCATGGATCATGAACCACATCTATTCGCGTATAAGACCCACAGGGTTAATCTCGACCTTTCTATTCGGCATATTTCTAGCCACCCTTCGATTTGCAATGAACTTGTTTTACTGGTTCTGCGCGCGAACGCGATCTGCTGGCCCGGCGTGTGCAACATCATGAACTTGATCGGAGTACTTCCATGCATTTTGTGAGCTGCGGCTCTGGAGTTCCCGTCCTTTTCATTCACGGAATGCCCACCAGTAGTTGTCTCTGGAAAGGCGTCATTCAACATCTCTGCGGAAGCTTCAAGTGCTTTGCCGTGGACTTGCCAGGAATGGGGGAGACACCCGGCCGGCCCTATGACCCGGATTTCCTCCGCCATCTCGCCGAGCAGATCGATCAAATTCGCATTGAGAACAATATAGAAAAGTGGCACGTGGTCGGCCATGACGCGGGATCGGTAGTCGCGGTGCATTACGCCCGCTATTTTCCGCAACATGTCGGCTGCCTTGCTTTGCTGTCGCCGGCCTTGTTTCCTGAACTCAAGCCATTCTTTCTGCTTGAAGCGCTGCGAAAACCCATTCTTGGCGAAATCCTGGCTCCTTTAATCGGGCAGATATTCTGGAAGATTGCCATGCGGCGAGCGCTTGGACTATCCGGGACAGGGAGTCGAATTCTCGAAGATTTTCGTCGGCCATTTTCGGGCTTCGCTGGACCGTGGGAGTTCATGCGGGTTCTGCGATGGGGCAAGCCATCATCGGTGCTGGCGGACGTCCCCGGCTTTCTGCCCTTGCTGATGATGCCGACGATAATTTTCCATGGTTCGCACGATCCGGCAATTCCCGAGGACTTCGCGCGTCGAGCCTCTCAACTGATTCCCAACGCCAGTATGGTCACGCTTGATTCGGGGCACTTCATCCCTTTGAACCAGCCCGAGCCCGTCGCGACCCGTCTCGCCGGATTCTTTGGCAATCATTCGCCGGCATGTGCTTGACCCACATTCGTATCAATGAGAGCGCATAGTGTGAAGCTAGTCATAAAACCTTGCCAGCTTGTGTGACTTGTGTCTCTCGTCGGCTCTTAGTGGGCTAAAAGCCTGCCGAGAGATACGGCAGCCGAGACGAATGTGATCGAACTCACCTCCGTCCCTCATCCATCCAATGGATACCAAAATCAATCGTCGTCCCGATGTGCTTTCTGAATCCACGGCATAATCTCGATACATTCCCCGAACAGACTGCGTAGGAATATGCGCGCCTGGTCCGCCTTGCCGCACCTTCCTTCGTGATCTCTCCGTTGTTCCTTGCGAACAGCAAGGACTCGACGCGTGCGTCCAGGACCATGACTTACGAGGTCTACGACGGTTCGGGGCGGCAACATGCGGATGGGTTCGCTTTGCCGTTTATCGCTTGAAAGACTTTGGAGACGAGGCTTATGATGAAGCGCTTTTTTCTGTATTTATTTATCGCGGCGACTTTCACGGTTCTGCATCACGCAGCCATGGGTCAAAGCGCAACCGCCTCATTGAGAGGCGTGGTCACGGATTCAACCAAGGCCGTTGTGGCGGGCGCAGAAGTCGTGATTACGTCGATCGACACAGCCCAGCAACACGTAGAACGCACCGACAACAATGGTGAGTTCTCGTTTCAGGAGTTATTCATCGGCGATTACCGGGTGGAAGTGCGGTTTGCGCACTTCGCAACCTGGGTAGACTCGCGGATACACCTGGATGTTGGAAACCAATCTCAGATTGCCGTGCAACTTGCTCCCGCGACTGACCAGCAGACCGTCGAGGTAAGCGCCGAGGCTGCTGGACTGCAAACCAACGAGATCGCGCAAGGCGCAGTGGTGAGCGAAACCGAGATTGCGAATCTGCCGCTCAACGGGCGCAACTTCTCGCAACTCGGCATTCTTCAGCCTGGAGTACGTCCAACGTCCTCGGGTTTGACGGTGCAGAACAACTTCCGCCGGATAGGCCAAAATTATGAAGTCAACGGCATGCGTCCGGAGTCCAATACCTTTCTCGTGGACGGCATGCGTAACATCAACCGCATGGACGGCGGGTACGCGTATCGGCCGCCAGCCGATACGATGGCTGAGTTCCGCATTCTGACCACCACAGCACCGGCTGAGTTCGGTGGAACTGACGGCGGCATTACAACCATCGTTACCCGCTCCGGCACGAATCAGTTTCACGGAACGCTGTATGAGTTCCTGCGCAACGACGCCCTCGATGCCAACAACTACTTCGCGCCGCGGAAGGAAGAGCTCAAGCAGAACCAGTTCGGCGGCACCATCGGCGGCCCCATGGTGCACAACCACGTCTACTTCTTCACGTATTACGAGGGCCTTCGCGAAAATCAGGACATCACCCATGGCGTGGTGGTGCCAACGGTAGCGGAGCGCAGTGGCGACTTCTCGGCCGATGCGCCCATTCTTTTGAATAGCACTCGCGCGCCATTCAGTAACGACCTATCCGGCCAGATCAACCCCATCACTGCCAAGTACCTTACGTTCTTTCCCACTCCCAACACGCCAGAAAATCCGCACCTGGCCCAAACCACAAACCTGAGCCAGAACAACAGCGACCAGGGCGGGGCAAAAGTCGACTGGCTGCTGCGCAATGCGGATGTTTTGAGCGCGCGCTACAGCTACTCGACGATGGGACTGCAAAGTCCGTATTCGGAGCTCGGCGCCGATGTTCCAGGGTTTCCCGTTGGCTACTTCGCCAACACACACCTGGGCGGGCTCACTGAGACGCACACCTTTTCTCCGCATACGGTGCTGACAGCCAATGTCAGCTTCTTCCAGAACCACGTCGTTCTGGATAAGCGATTCTCCGGCTTCAGCCCTGAGGGCTTCGGCTTCGGATACTCGTCAACATGGGCTTCGGCCACGGGCGCGCCACTGATCATGACCCAGGGTTACTCCAACGTGGGCGATCCCATCATCAACCCGCGCGACAGCGTCCAGAACGACTACGCATTCAGCGCCAACCTGGCCCACACGCAGGGCAAACACGTCACCAGCTTCGGTGGCCAATTCCGCCGTACCCAGCTCAACGGGTACCAGGCAAACTTCGCCTCGGGCAGCTTTTCGTTTACCACTCAGGGCTACACCAACAACTCGCTGGCTAACTTCCTGCTGGGCAAGCCTGACATCTTTACTCAGGCCGGCGGCGACTTCAACCGCAATCTACGTGGCTGGGAGTTGGGCGCCTACGCGGAGGATGAGTACCGCATCAGCTCCACGCTTACGCTCAACTACGGCGTGCGCTACGAGATCACCACGCCGTTCAACGACATCCACAATCGCATGATGGAGTTTGCACCGGGCAAACAATCCACCATTTACGCTAACGCTCCAACCGGCCTTCTGTTTCCCGGCGACGCCGGTGTTCCTGACACCATTGCCCCCGTCTTCAAAAGTGACTGGGCGCCCCGTGTCGGCTTCGCATGGAACCCGCTGGGCAACAGCCGCACGGTTATTCGTTCAGCCTATGGCATCTTCTACGACGAACTGCTGAATGGCGTGGGCATGCCGTTCCGCGCCACCAGCGCCGCACTCGGGCAAACGGTGGTACGCACTCTCACCGGATTCTCAAAGATCAATTACGCCAACCCGCTCGGTACTGTAACCAACCCGTTCGCTCCCGGCACATTTGCGCTGCCCGCGTCCACCTTCACAATCGATAGCCATCTGCTGCCACCCTATGCGCAAGACTGGAATCTGACCCTGGACCAGACCGTGGGCAAACAAGTATTGTCGGTCGGATACATTGGCTCCAAAGGAACTCGCTTGCCGCGGTTGGTCGAGGCGAATCCGGCAATCTATGAACCTGGCGCGACCTTCGCTAACTCTCCTAAGCGCCGGCTCTATTCCGGCTGCACGCTGACCACCGGCACCTGCACGCTGGGCACTGCCGGACTGGTTGAAGGAAATGCGAATTCCACCTTCCACTCGGCGCAAGCCTCACTCACACGGCGCGGCACGCCCGACCTGAACTACACGCTGGCCTACACCTTCTCAAAGGATCTGGATTACTCATCGAGCCTTCACATGTCGGGGCCCGCTCCCTGGATGGTGCTTGGCGAACTCGACATACCGCAGAACAACCAGAATCTGAAAGGCGAGCACGGCCGTTCGCTCTTCGATTCGCGCAATCGCTTTGCCGGGAGCGTGAGCTATGCCATTCCGTTTGCGCGCACTCTCACCGGGCCGTCCCGTACCCTCCTCGATGGCTGGCAATTCAATGCCTTGTTAGCCGTAAATTCCAGCTCGCCCTTTACGGTCTACGACTCGGCAAACGTTTCGTTGCAGGCCCCGCATCCCGGTGTCTCCGGCATGTTTGGAGACCGACCCGACGTGAGCGGGAACCCGAATAGCGGTGCCCCGCACAAAGTGTCGCAATGGGTATCTTCCTCCGCATTTCAGCGGCTCGATCCGGTTGCGAACGCCGGGCAGTTCGGTAACGAGGGGCGAAACAGCGTCGATGGCCCTGCTTATGGGAGTCTCGACGCTTCACTCGACAAGAACTTCGCCCTCAACGAGAAGACAAAAATTCAGTTCCGGGCTGAGGCCTTCAACCTTACAAACCACGTCAATCTGATCCCGCCGGTATTCGACATGAACTCGCCTGCATTCGGACAGATCACTG
>Ga0302187_10003921_pt1 | contig 12021 bp, 6 predicted proteins | sample II_Bog_E1_3_FD_202120 | JGI IMG/M metagenome (GOLD analysis project Ga0302187, IMG submission 202120) | Peat permafrost microbial communities from Stordalen Mire near Abisko, Sweden - II_Bog_E1_3 | ecosystem: Environmental > Terrestrial > Soil > Wetlands > Peat | place: Sweden: Abisko, Stordalen...
CGGGTCGGGCGCACAACTGCGCCGACGTCATCGGCCTCCGGTCGGGCGTCCGGTCGGGCCGTCCGGCCGGATGGCATTTTCGATTCGGCGAACATCGACTCGTGATACGGTCACGAACGTGGATTGTTCCTCTCAGACTGTCCGGCCACCGCACTTTCGGAGGCCGGCAATCGTGCACGGCCCGCTAGGCGCGTGGGTTGCCGCCGCGTCGGACGGGCGTCTGGGAAGGCCGTGCCGGGCCAGCAAGGGTAGGATTGATCGGTGACGGAGACCGCCGATCCGGTCCCGGATGTCTGGGAACGGGTCCGCTCCGAAAGACTGCGCGCCGTGATCGGCCAAATGCCGACGGTTCTTGGCGCCACCGGAATCATTGCCGCGTTGACCGCCGCGGTGCTGGCGGTATCCGCCGGAAACCGGCTGGCGTGGCTCTGGCTGGGAGCAGTTCTGACGCTGACCGTGGCACGCGCCATTGCCTGGTGGCAGTTGCGGTGGAGCACGGACCGCCATCGCCTGTCACGTTGGGTGATCGGCGGCGCGGCCAGCGCCGGTGCGCTATGGGGAGTCCTGTGTCTGCTGACGTTTCCTACCGCGAATACCTACGAGCTGCTGGTCGCCTTTGTGATAGCCGGCATGTGCGCCGGGGCCGTCGCGGCCTACGGCGCGCACTTTCCCAGCGCCGTTTCATTCATCCTGCTTGCCAGCCTGCCACTGGCTTTGCGTTTCCTCCTCGATGGGCAACCGCTGCGTCTGGTTCTGGCGGCCATGGTGCTGGTGTTTACCCTCGGCATGGTACGCGTCGCCTGGATCTCGCATCGCAATTTCGGTGCTGTGTTCCGGCTGCAGGCCGAGGCCGCAATACGCGCCGCAGCGCTGGATGCTGCGGAGGCGCAACTACAGGTCGAGCGCGCCGAGCACCATGCCACCGAGGCGGCGTTGCGGCATGTGCAGAGAATTCGGGCGATCGGCCAACTCACCAGCGGCATCGCGCACGACTTCAACAACATGCTTACCGCGATCAAGGGCAACCTGCAGCTCATTGCCACGGCTGCCGGCGTGGAAAGCAAAATCCGGCGCTACGTGAACGCCGCCGAGCGGGCAGCTGACCGGAGCACCGAGCTGGTCGCCTCGCTGCTCGATTTCGCTCGTCCCGAAGGTCCCGGCGCGCCAGCGGTACAGGTCAACCACCTGTTGCTGGACTTCCTGCCGCTGCTTCGGCGCGCGGCCGCACCCTGCCGGGTGGAGACGCGGCTGGCCGAGGGCCTGCCCGACTGCGCGCTCGGAGCGGCGCAATTTCAGTCCGCGCTTCTGAACCTGGTAATCAATGCCCGCAACGCCAGCCCGCAGGGCGGCACGGTGACGCTGACGACGGCGCTGGCAGCGGAGCCTGTGGCGGCCGAGCTGGCCGCCAGACAGGCAGCCGTGCCGACGCGATTTGTCGCGGTGTCGGTGACCGACACCGGATCTGGGATGACGGAGGATGTGGCGTCACGGGCCTTCGAGCCGTTCTTCACGACCCAGCCGCAGGGCAAGGGCAGCGGGCTCGGATTGGCGCAGGTATTGTCCTTCGCCCGTGAGGCCGGCGGCCGTGCCGTGCTGCAGAGCACGCCGGGGCAAGGGACCGCGGTGACACTGTTCCTGCCGGAGACACGAGCTGCGCCGGCCGACCCGCCCACGGTCTAGACCGAGAAATACTTCGCGTGCGGGTTCAGAACGACAATCGCGCTCGTGGACTGCTCGGGATGGAGCTGGGACTCGTCCGACAGCGACACCCCGATCCGCTCCGCGCCGAGCAGCCGGAGCAGCGGCGCCTGGTCCTCCAGCCGCGGGCAGGCAGGATAGCCGAAGGAGTAGCGGCTGCCGCGATAGCCCTGGGCCAGCAGCTTTTCGATATCACGGTCGTCCTCGGCGGCGAAGCCCAGTTCGGCGCGGACGCGCTTGTGGACGTACTCCGCCATCGCCTCGGCCATCTCGACGGACAGGCCGTGAAGATACAGATAGTCCTGGTAGCGGTTGCCTTCGAACCAGTCGTGGGCCACTTCGGATGCGCGCGCCCCCATGGTGACGACCTGCAGCCCGATCACGTCACGCTGGGCGTCGTCCACGTCGCGGAAGAAGTCGGCGATGCACTCGCCGTCCGCCTTCGGCTGGCGCGGCAGGGTGAAGCGGGCCAGCTCGGTCGATCCGTCCTGGTCGAAGATGATCAGGTCGCTGCCCTGGCCGGCGGCGAGCCAATAGCCGTAGGCGGCCTGCGGCTTCAGAATCTGCTGCTCATCGCACAGCGCGAGCATGCGCTTCAGCACCGGCCGCAGCTCCTGCTTCGCCCAGCCGAGGAAATCGTCCAGGCTGCGGCCCTGCTTCCGGAACCCCCACTGGAACTGGTACAGGCTGCGCTCATTGATGAACGGCACCAGGGCCTTGGGCGCCACCTCGATCACGCGCGCCCCCCAGAACGGCGGCGTGGCGACCGGCACGTCGTGCGTCAGCCGCCGCCGGCGGGCCTGCGCGGCGCCGACATCCACCGGCAGGAATGCACGCTCGCCCGCCTGACCCAGCGTCCGCGCCGGGTTGCGCGGTTTGCCGACCCGCTTCCGGTGCACCGCGGCGAGGTAGTCGTCCAGGTGGCCGCCGGTGACCTTGTCCATCAGGTGCAGACCATCGAACGCGTCACGCGCATAGGCGACCCGGCCGCCGTCATAGGCATTGACGCAGGCATCCTCGACGTAGGAGCGGGTCAGCGCGGCGCCGCCGAGCAACACCGGGACATCGAGCCCCTGGCGCGACATCTCTTCCAGGTTTTCCCGCATCACGACGGTCGATTTCACCAGCAATCCGGACATCCCGATCGCATCGGCCTTATGCTCGCGCACGGCCGCGAGCATGTCGGCCAGCGGCACCTTGATGCCGAGATTGACCACCCGATAGCCGTTGTTGGTCAGGATGATATCGACCAGGTTCTTGCCGATGTCGTGTACGTCCCCCTTCACCGTGGCGAGCACGATGGTGCCTTTTTCCTGGCCCTCGACGCGCTCCATGAACGGTTCGAGATGTGCGACAGCGGCCTTCATGGTCTCGGCGCTCTGCAGCACGAACGGAAGCTGCATCTTGCCGGCGCCGAACAGCTCGCCGACCACCTTCATGCCGTCCAGCAGCACGGTGTTGATGATGTGGAGGGGGGCCAGCGTTTGCAGCGCCTCGTCCAGATCGTCGGACAGCCCCTTGCGGTCGCCATCGACGATGCGGTCCTTCAGACGCTCCTCGACCGTCTCGGCCCGCTGCTTGCGGACGATGTCGGCGGCCTTGCGGTCGGCGAACATCGTCAGCAGGGCCTGCAGCGGGTCATACCCCTCGCGGCGGCGGTCGAAGATCAGGTCCTCGGCGACCTGTACTTCCTCGGGTGCGATCACATGCAGCGGGCGGATCTTCGACACATGAACAATGGCGCCGCTCATGCCGGCCTTTACCGCATGGTCCAGGAACACGCTGTTCAGCACCGCGCGCGCGGCGGGATTGAGCCCGAAGCTGATATTGGACAGGCCGAGAATGATCTGGATGTCGGGGAACGCCGCCCGGATCGCACGGATGCCCTCCAGCGTCCATTCGCCCAGCTTGCGGTCGTCCTCGTTTCCGGTGGCGATGGTGAAGGTCAGCGGGTCGATCAGCAGGTCGGATTGCGGCAGGCCGTGGCGACTGCACGCGAAATCGACCAGGCGACGCGCGACTGCCAGCTTGGCGTCGGGGGTCTTCGCCATACCCTGCTCGTCGATGGTCAGCGCGATCACCGCGGCCCCGAAGCGCTTCGCCAGGCGCAGCCGCTCGGTGGCGGCGCCCTCACCGTCCTCGAAGTTGATCGAGTTGATGATCGGCTTGCCGCCGTGCAGCTTCAGTGCCGCCTCGATCACCGGGGTTTCCGTGCTGTCGATCACCAGCGGCGCATTCACCGAGGCGGTGAAGCGGCGCACCACCTCGGTCATTTCCGCCATTTCGTCACGGCCGACGAACGCGGTGCAGATGTCCAGGCTGTTGGACGCCTCGGCGATCTGCTCGCGCCCCATGGCGACGCAGCCGTCCCAGTCATGCGCCTGCTGCAGCTCCCGCCACTTCTTCGAGCCGTTGGCGTTGCAGCGCTCGCCGATCGAGAAGTAGCTGTTTTCCTGCCGCAGCGCGACCGGCTGGTAGAGGCTGGCAACCGACGGTACCCATATATAGGTCCGCAGCACCGGCGCCGGCCGGAAGCCTTTGCCGCCCGCCGCCCGCCGCCGCAGCATCGCATCCAGCGCGGCGATATGCGGCGTGTTGGTGCCGCAGCAGCCGCCGACCAGGTTCACCCCGTCCTCGGCGACGAATCGTTCCACCCAGGTCGCCATCTGGTCCGCGGACAGCGGATAGTGGGTGTGGCCGTCCACCAGCTCCGGCAAGCCGGCGTTGGGCTGGATGGAGATCAGGCCGGGCCAGTTCCTGGCGAGCCAGCCGACATGCTCGGCCATCTCCTGCGGGCCGGTGGCGCAGTTCAGCCCCATCAGCGGCACGTCCAGCGCGTGGATCACGGTGGCGGCAGCGGCGATGTCGGGGCCGACCAGCAGCGTGCCAGTGGTCTCCACCGTGACCTGCACGAAGATCGGCGTATCGGTGCCGGCCTCGGCGCGCGCGATCTTGGCGCCGTTGACCGCGGCCTTGATCTGCAGCGTGTCCTGGCAGGTCTCGATCAGGATCGCGTCCACACCGCCGGCGATCAGGCCGCGGCATTGGGCGGCGAGCGCCGCCTCCAGCGGGTCGTAGGCGATAGTGCCCAGGCTGGGCAGCTTGGTGCCGGGGCCGACGCTGCCCACCACCCAGCGGTGGCGGCCATCGGCGAAGGTCTCGGCCGCCTCGCGGGCCAGTTCGCCGGCTAGCTTGTTGATCTCGAACGTGCGCTCGGCCAGGTCGAACTCGGCCAGCGTGATCGGAGAGCCGCCGAAGCTGTTGGTTTCCACCATGTCGGCGCCGGCTGCATAGTAGCCGCGGTGGATTTCGCGCACCAGGTCTGGGCGGGACAGGTTGAGAACCTCGGTGCAGTTCTCCTTGTTCCAGTAGTCGCGCTCGACATCCAGCGTCAGCGCCTGGACGCGGCTGCCCATGCCGCCGTCGCACAACAGGACGGTGTCGCGCAGGGCATCGAGCAGGTGGGGACGGGACATTGGCGGTCTCTTTCAGACGGCGAGTTCGTGGGAGCGGGCGGCGGGTGCGTCGGCGAGGAGCATCGCGGGCCAGAGACGCACGGCGAGCGGGCCTTCGATGGTCAGCGCGGGCGCGGCGTCAAGGCCGGCCTCGGTCAGCAGCGCCCGCATCGAGTCGTCGGAGAACCCCTGCCAGCGATGTGCCAGTTTCCCGGCGAGGTCGTTGCGCGTGTGGCTGGCCAGGTCGATCACGATCAGCCGCCCGCCGGGACGCAGCGCGCGGGCCGCTTCGGCGACCACGCCGGCCGGGTCCTCCGCGTAGTGAAGCACCATCTGCAACACGGCCAGGTCGAAGCCGCTATCGGGGAGCGGCAGGCGATACATGTCGGCAAGCCGCACCGAGCAATGTGCGAGGTCGGCGCGGGCGAGGCGGGAGCGGGCGAGGGCGACCATCGCCTTCGACGCATCCACGCCCATGCCCTGGCGGATGCGCGGCGCGAGGAGCTCCAACACGCGGCCGGTGCCCGTGCCGATGTCGAGCAACCGGCCGGCGCCGGCTTCAGGCACCAGGCGGAGCAGCGCCGCCTCTACCTCGTGCGCGGGCAGGTCCAGGGCGCGCATTTCGTCCCAGTCCGCCCCCTGGCGGCGGAAGCTTTCCGAGGCGGAACGGGCTCGCTCGGCCAGCACGCGGGCGGCCTGCCGGCGGTCCGCTTCAATGGTTGGGTCGTCGTCCGGCAGGCGGGCCAGCAACTCGCGGGCGAGGCTGCCATGAGCGCCGGGCGGCAGGGCGAACCAGACGTTTGCGCCCTCGCGCAAGCGCTCCAGCAGGCCACAATCGCACAGCAATTTCAGGTGACGCGACAGGCGAGGTTGGGACTGGGCGAGGATTTCGGTGAATTCGGTGACGCAGAACGGGCCGCGGGACGCGAGCGCGAGCAGCCGCAGCCGTGTCGGCTCCGCGGCGGCGCGCAGGCTGGCGAGCAGGCGTTCCATGGGCTACCAATGACATAAAGATATCCTTATGTCCAGCTATGGAGGATCTCGTGGGCGCAAGGGTACCGGTGCGGATCGGGGCTATGGCCGAGGCCGGACCGGACGACGCACTGCTGGTCGAGGGCGATGGCCCGGCGCCGGATGGCGTGCCGGTGGAGCGATTTCGTGTTCGCGCATTCGTGTTCGGGCCGGCTGGGCCGCACAGGATCGGATGCGCATGCTGCACGCCGCGCGTGCCGGTGGCGGACGCGTTGGCGCGCCTGTTCCTGGCCCGGGCGCGGGGCGACTCGGGGTTCTTCCAGTCGGTGCTCGCCGTGCCCCTGGGAGCGGCCGGGGCTGCGGCGATCCGCGCCGCCCTGGACAGTGACCAGACGGCCGCGTCACGGTTCCGAGTTCTGGATGGTGCCGGGTCGGCTTCCGGCCCTTAGCGCTGTTGCGGCGGCGGTCGCCGCGCCTGGAAACCTGGGTTCGGGGCAAGCGGTTGGGGGGCGAGGCCGTCAGGTCGCCATTCCATCTGAGCAACACTGCGCCGGTTCCGCGGCCCCGGATAGACGATTTAAGCGAGTTGTCTCGTCTCAATTCGTGATAAGGCTGTTAATAAATTCAGCATAATTCCTGCTGTCCTGGAACGAGCCGATGCCGCGGGGTTGCAAGGCGGGCCTAGCTGGCGGATGAGGGTCGCCTATATTCGGCCTTCCGCATCTTCGTTGTTGCAACATCGTCGGCCGAAGGGTTAACATTCATGTGAACGCCGAGTCTGGCGGGGTACCTTAGTCGCACCGGAGTTAGGGGGCTTCCGAACGGCAGCACGCCGAGCTTAGCTCGTCAAAAAAGGGGGGAAGATTTTGGGCTTCGTGTTGAGCATTGTGCGTGCATCCGAAGCGAGTGCACTGGTTTGATCAGCGAAGAAGAATAAACAAACCGAAATGGCAGACTTTTTACATCAACTCGTCAAGCGACGCGAAATAGAAGCGCCGAACCTTGGGGTCTCTAGCGAAGATTCCGGGGAGTTAGCTGCTGATTTCAATGGGCAAGAGAGAGTCGTGGAAAAAGCAGATTTTACTGAGAACTCGATCGCCTATTTAACCAATTCAGGGCTATTTGATGCCGATTACTATTTGGCTACCAATCCGGACGTCGCCGGTGCGCCGATAGAGCCGCTACAGCATTTTTTTCACTATGGCTTTCGGGAGGGACGGCGGCCAAACCCATATTTTGATCCCCTATGGTATCTGGACACCTACCCAGAAGTTCGCGAAGCGCAGGTGCAGCCGTTGCTGCATTATGCCGTCTTTGGCGACAAAGAAGGGCGGCGTCCATCCCTGACTTTTGATGCGGAATGGTACCGAAACAAGTACCACATATCTCCAGACGTTGGCGCGTTAGCGCATTATCTGCAAAACCGGCAAACTGGCAGCTTCAGCCCGATCCCCGACTTCGACGCGGAATACTACAGCCGCGAGAACCCCGACGTCGCCGCGGCGGGCGTCGATCCGTTCGAGCATTTCATCAGTCAGGGCTACCGGGAGCGTCGCAACCCGTCGGCCGAATTCGACGTGAAGTTCTACGTCCAGCGCTACCTGGGCGGAGACACGAACCAAAATCCGCTCCTGCACTATCTGGCGCACAAGCACGAACCCGGAATCGTCGGCCGAATGCCGGACGATGAATCGACCGTTTGGCGGGAGGTCAAGCGGTTCAGCAGGGCCGGCCCGGATTTCGAACAGTTCCGGCCGCTGCCGGCCTCGGCCGCGCATCAATTCAAGCTGCTAGTCTATTATCTGCCCCAGTTCCATGCCATCCCGGAAAACGACGCCTGGTGGGGCAAAGGCTTCACCGAATGGACGAACATCGCCCGCGGCGTCCCCCGGTTCAAAGGCCACTACCAGCCGCGGATCCCCAGGGATCTCGGCTTCTACAGCCTGGACGGCATCGAGCCGATGCGCCAGCAGGCCGCAATGGCGCGCGCTGCCGGTGTCCACGGTTTCGTGTTCTACTACTACTGGTTCAACGGCCAGCGCCTGCTGGAAAAGCCGCTGGCCCGCTTCCTGGAGGATCGCAGCGTCGACATCCCGTTCAGCCTCATGTGGGCGAACGAGAATTGGACCCGTCGCTGGGACGGCGCCGAGAGCGAGGTGCTGATCTCGCAGGACTACCGGCCCGACGATGACGAGCGCATGGCGGAGGAGTTCGCACGCCACTTCCGGGACCCGCGCTACATCCGGGTCCAGGGCCGGCCCCTGCTGATGATCTACCGCGCGGGCCTGATCCCGGAGACCGCGAAAACGGTCGCCCGGTGGCGCGAGATCTTCCGGACCATGCACGGCGAAGACCCGATCCTGATCATGGCGCAGAGCTTTCGGGAGTCTGACCCCACGCCGTACGGCTTGGACGGCGCCATAGAATTCCCGCCGCACAAGCTTACGCAGCACATGCCGCCGATCAACGCCCGGGTGGAGTATCTCGATCCCGAGTTCACCGGCAACGTCTACAGCTATGACGATGTCGTCAAAACGTCGCTCGACGAGGCCGCGCCGCCGTACCCGCTGATCAAGACCGCCGTGCCGAGTTGGGACAACGACGCGCGGCGCCAGGGCAGCGGGCTTGCGATCACGGACTCCACCCCCGCCAAATACGAGCGCTGGCTCGCCAATCTCGGCGAATTCGCCCGCGAACATCCGTTCTTTGGCGAGCCCATCGTCTGCGTGAATGCCTGGAACGAGTGGTGCGAGGGCGCCTACCTCGAACCCGACCTGTATTACGGCTCGGCCTACCTGAACGCGACCGCCCGCGCCGTCGCCGGCTTGTCCCGCCGCACCGCCGCACCGCGGCTGCTGCTGATCGGACACGATGCGTTCCCCAGCGGCGCGCAGCACAACCTGCTGGCCCAGGGCCGCGTCCTTCGCCGCAGTTTTGGCGTGGACATCGAATTCCTGCTGCTCGACGGCGGCAAGATGGAGGAGGCCTACCGCGAGGTCGGCCCGCTGACCATAGCATCCTCCGATGCCGCGTTGCGCGCCAAGCTGAAGACGCTCGCGGAACAGGGCTTCGTCCACGCCATCATCAACACCACGGCCGCCAGCCACGTCGTGCCGCAAGTTCGCGCCGCGGGCATCGAGCCGATCGTCCTGGTGCACGAGCTGCCGCGCATCATCCGCGAGAAGAACCTGACCGCCGGCGCCCGCGCCGCCATCGAGCAGGCGAACCACGTCGTGTTTGCCGCTCCGTTCGTCCGGGACGAGCTGTTCACCGCGCTGGGCGCCGAACCGACCGACCGCGCCCTGATCATGCCGCAGGGCTCCTACAAGGATATTGCATATAACCCCGAAGCCGGCGCCCGGTTGAGCGCCGAGTTCGGGCTGACCAATCGTGATAAACTTGTGATAGGCGTGGGCTATGCCGACCTGCGCAAGGGCTTCGACCTGTTCCTGCAGCTCTGGCGGCTGCTCCGCACGACGCCCATCTCCAGCGGCAAGCGCCCCGGCCGCGTCTGCCTGATCTGGGTCGGCGGCATCGACCCCGGGCTCAAGGACTGGCTCGCCACCGAGATCGCCGACGCCGAGGCCACCGGCACCTTCCGCATGGCGGGCTATCGCGACGACATGGACGCGGTGTTCTCCGCCGCGGACGCGTTCGCGCTGACCTCCCGCGAAGACCCCTTCCCCACCGTTGTGCTGGAGGCGCTCAGCGCCGGCGTGCCGGTGGTGGCGTTCGACCGCTCCGGCGGCATCCCTGACATGCTGCGGGAGACGGGCCAGGGCACCGTCGTGTCCTATGGCGACGTATCCGCCATGGCCGCCGCGATCACCGGGCAGCTCACCGCCGGCATCACCGACCAGCAGCGGGCCGACCGGCACGCGCTGATCGCCGAGCGCTTCAGCTTCAAGACCTATGTCCGCCGGCTGCTGGACCTGGCGATTCCCGGCCTGCCCTCGGTCTCCGTCGCCGTGCCGAACTACAACTACGCCCGCCACCTGCCGCTGCGGCTGGGCAGCGTGTTCGGGCAGTCCCATCCGGTGCACGAGGTCATCGTGCTGGACGACGCCTCCACCGATAACAGCGCCAAGGTGATTCCGGCCGTCGCGGCGGAGTGGAACCGGGAGATCCGGTTCATCCCGAACCAGACCAACTCCGGCTCGGTCTTCGCGCAGTGGCGTCGCGCGGCGGAGCTGGCGACCGGCGAGTTCCTGTGGCTGGCCGAGGCGGACGACGCGTCGGAGCGGGATTTCCTGACGCGCACGCTTGCCCTGCTGAGCAGCGATCCCGCCATCCAGTTCGCCTTCACCGACTCGCGCACGATCGATGCCGACGGCGCGCCGCAATGGGCGAGCTACAAGCCGTATTACGGCAGCGTGGTGCCGGGCGCACTGACGCAGACCGAGGTGTTCGAGGCAGCGGATTTCGTGCAGCGCTTGCTGTCGGTGAAGAACCTGATCCTGAACGTGAGTTCGGTAGTATGGCGGCGGGATGCGCTGCTACACGCGCTGGCGGCGTGCGAGGCGGACCTGGGCAGCTTCCGCATGGCAGGCGATTGGCGCTTGTATCTGGAGGCGCTGACGCTGCCGGGCGCGAAGGTGGCGTATGAAGCGGAGCCGTTGAACGTGCATCGCCGCCATGCGACAAGTGTGACGCACGCGCTGGATGCGGACCGGCACGTGGCGGAGATCGCGCGCTGCCACGAATTTGCTCGGTTGGCGTTCGCGCTGCCGGCGCCGGTGTGCGCGGGCCAGGCGGCATATGTCGCCGAGGTGACGGAGCAACTAGGTGCGGGGGACGCGAAGCCGCAGAAAGCGGCGCGCGAATCGACCGATAAGGGAAAGACGTCGGCGCCAACCGGGCGTAAGGCGGCGAGGAATTAGGGGCGGGGGATATCCCTCCAGCACAGAAGGACATTTGAGATGTACGTTCAACCTCAGCGAGGACGCGAGCCTGCCGGCGCGGGGAGCGCCGGTGGCCGCGATCCCGGGCAAAAATCTGCGATGAGAGAAGGAACTTACATGTACGTACCGCCCTTCGACTCCCTGCTACAGGCAATCGGCATGACCCGTGCCGAGTTCGAGTCCTCGACCGAGGTCACCATCCCGAGCGAGCTGTTCAAGCTGCTGCTCCAGGTGGCCGTTGTAAACAGCGACTTCAACGAGGCAGGGTATCTGAGAGCCAACCCCGACGTGGCGGAAGCGGTTCGAGAAGGATCACCCGATGAGGCCCGCATTCACTACGCCGGCTTCGGCTTCTTCGAAGGTCGTGGCGGGGCAACCCCAGAGGTTGACGAGTCCTGGTATCTTCACAATTACAGAGACGTTGCGAATGCTGTGGGAAGCGGTCAGATCGGTTCTGCAAGCGAGCATTTCAGGGTTATAGGAGCCTCTGAAGGCCGGAGCCCGAGTGCAGCCTATAGCGTAGCAGCTCGGCAGTGGACGAAGGCTCTTTCAAAACCGCCGTCTCGGGGCTAGTGATCCAGCAAGGGGGGTTCCGGCTAAGCCTAGGGCGGTCGAGTGGGTAACATCAGTCTGCTAGAGAATTGCTTGGGCTGTGCTAGATAACGCCTGTTCGCACCACTTAGGCTTGGAACGGAACGCTTATGTCGGACATTCGAGGCCTTAGGGTCGCTTGCCTCATGATGCAGCGGGACGAAGTCGATCTCCTTCGTCCTTGGGTCATGTACCATGCCGCTTTGTTCGGCATTGAGAATCTATTCGTTTTTGATAATGGCTCAACGGCGGCCTCGGTTACGATGGATCTTGTAGAGTTCGCTCGGAACGGAGCGAACGTGGACTGGAAACATGCCAGCCCTGACGACTTTCACAGCAAGGGTGACATCCTGGGCTCGCTTATCCTGTCCCTGGCTGGCCGATACGACTTTTTCCTTCCGCTG
>Ga0302187_10003922_pt1 | contig 12019 bp, 9 predicted proteins | sample II_Bog_E1_3_FD_202120 | JGI IMG/M metagenome (GOLD analysis project Ga0302187, IMG submission 202120) | Peat permafrost microbial communities from Stordalen Mire near Abisko, Sweden - II_Bog_E1_3 | ecosystem: Environmental > Terrestrial > Soil > Wetlands > Peat | place: Sweden: Abisko, Stordalen...
ATCGTCGGCCAGTCTCTTGAAGAGGTCGTCCGCATTGGCCGAGGTGTCGGCGAGGCGCTTCTTAAGCTCGGCGATTTGCTCCGCATCGTCCTTCTTCGTGTCTTCCAGCCATTGGTTCGCTGCCTGGAGTGCCTTCTTCGTCTTGGAAAGATCGTCGGCCATCGCGGCGTCCTGGCTGTCCTGGAGTCCTTTTTGGGCATTCAGCTGCCCAATGGCCTGGGCGAGCGCCTGGCTGCGCTCGTCGAGCTGTGTCGTCAGCTGCTGGTTCACGACGGACTGCTGGCCCACAGTCTGTTCGAGTTCCTTGGTCCTTGCTTTGAGCGTCGCGATCAGGGGATCGGGTGTCGGAGCAACGGCCGCAGGCTGGGCCGCTTTCGGCATGTCCTCGATCAGGGTCTCCTTGCCAGGAGCCACGGCCTCGTCTGCAAAGGTGCGGACTGGGGCCGGGGACACCTTCTTTGTGGTGACACCTAGGCTTGGCCGCTCGATGGCTAGACGACGATTGCCTTCCGCGATCGCGCTCGGGCTCATGCGCGTCACCAGGACATCCAGCTCCTTACCTGTGCTTCCCTGCTCTCTGGCGAGCGAAAGCCACACGTAGGCCTCGGGAAGATCCTGGTCGACGCCGTCGCCCGTTTCGTAGGCCAACCCTAAGTTGTATTGGGCTATTACATTGCCGTTCTCGGCCTTGGCATGGAGCGCAAGAAGCTCCGGCGGAAGGGAATCAGCCGCCCTGGCAGCGATAGCCAAGCCGAATACACATGCGGCGATTGCAGGGCTGCGGAGCATGGAACACGCGTACATCAACGAGTTATACCGACCGTGACAATGCGCATCGCTGCTGAGAGGCGTTTTACACCTCGTTGACCCGGCAGCGATCGAGCAAATGTATGTCCTGAGACGGCCGTTTGTTTCGGCTTGCCGTTGTTTTTATCGAGGAGGTATTACTGACCCTCTGCCGGGCTTAGGATAGCCCGATGGAAAATGTTCTTTGGGTCAGATGATCGTCGCCCGGGTGGTGGAATTGGTAGACACGCAGGTCTCAGAAGCCTGTGCAGCGATGCATGCGAGTTCGAGTCTCGCCTCGGGCACCATATTGATAATCAGCGAGTTACGTGAACGATGGGTAATTAACTCGATCTGAATCGTAGGCATTCTACACTGAATTTCTACACAATGACGAAATTCAGGGCAACTCCCGTTCCAAACCTTCTCAGGGCGGACAACGAGATCTACTACGCGCGGGTCGTTCATCTGGGCCGTCAGCATTGGAAGTCGCTGAAGACGAAGGTCCTTTCCGTGGCTCGCCAGCGCCTTCGGGTCCAGGAGGAAGATGTCCGTAGCCGAAAGGTGACAAAGGGATTGGCAATGTCGTTCGGCCAAGTGGCCGAAATATATGCGAAGCAGGTCGAGATTGAGCCCAGGCTCGCAGCCTCGACGAAAGAGTTCCGTCTTCGACCAGCATCGACGTTTCGAAGGACGTGGCCGGCGTTGTGGGAGACTGACATTCGGCGCATCACTTCCGAGCAATGCTTAGAATGGCAGCGCCGGTTTGAAAATGGGGACTCCAAATATACCCCGACGCGGGCCAAGACCTCAGTGAGGGGTAACTCCGCGACAGTCGTTAATGCCTGTATTGCTTATCTCCGCCGGGTATTTGAGATCGCCATCAAAGAAGGCCTAATTGGTCAAAATCCCGCCCGCTCCATGAAGCGAAAGAGGCCGGGCAAGAAGCTCCTGGAGCTACCGTCGGCTTCACAGTTTCGAGACATTGTTGCCTCGGTGAGAAAGTCCCACGCCCGTTGGGCCGAAGCGGCCGCCGATTTCATCGAGGGCCTCGCCTATTCTGGAATGAGGAAGGAAGAAGCAGCCGCGTTGACCTGGTCCGACGTTAATAAGGATCGGGGTCTTTTGACTGTTCGCGGTACCAAGACTGAAACCTCGAACCGAAGCGTTCCTATAATTCCTGCGATGCGGGATCTCCTTGCGCGAATTGAGAACAATGGCCCGAAGGTGTTTAAAGCGCATAGCGCTCTTGCGTCGCTTGCCAAGGCTTGCGAGGCAATCGGAGCGCGGAAGCTGACACACCATGATCTCCGCCATCTCTTCGCAACCACGTGCATCGAGTCTGGCGTCGACATTCCGACGGTTTCCCGGTGGTTGGGACACGCCGACGGCGGTGCGCTCGCCATGAAGACTTATGGTCATCTCCGACCGCTGCACAGTGTCGAGGCCGCGGCGAAGGTGAAGTTTTAGCGCCCCCGTACTTTCCACTCTCGAGGGAGCGGGAAATCGGCCCTTCTGCCACTACTCTGCGGCCAAGAGTGTTTCGAATCGGCACCCAATCGCTCGTTGGAGACGATGCAGGGTCGTTATGAGGATGGTAATTCGTCCTGCCTCTATCTTCTGGACGGTTCTTGGCGCCAGATTGGCAGCTTCAGCAAGAGCCTCCTGGGTCAGCCCAGCAGCTTTTCGTTCTCGCTGAATATTTGAGCCGACCCGCTTAAGCCACGGATCTATAGGCGCACTAGACTTGCGTCTGCTTGACACGCCCTATTAAGGCGTATTTTCGTGCTAGAGAACACGACCCAACAGGTCGTCCTCAGCAAGGCGAGATTTTTGAGGGCGGCGATATCTATTCGTTCCGCATCCAACATTAATGAGGCACCTCAAATTCATTTCCGCAGGTTTTATGGTCTTGGTTACCGCTCATGCGGGCTCTGATGAAGCTGGCCGAGTGTTGGTTTCAAATTCAGTTCGGCCCGCGCCCGCCACGACCATTTTGCGAGCCGTTCTGACCGACGAAGAGCTCGCAGCCACACAAGATGTACAGATTCAGCTCGGGCTGCGGAACGTTTCGGAGCTCAAAGAGAGAATAGTGAAAGGAGAAATCATTTCGGCGGACGAAATGAGGGCACGATTTTATCCGACGCACGAAATTTGGGCTGCAGTGGCCACCTGGGTAGTGGCCCAAGGACTAGCAGTAGATCCCGAAGGTCCAGTTAGAATGAGTGTTGTCGCTCATGGTTCACGGGACCACATCGCATCGGCATTCCAGACTAAATTTGCGCGGATAATCGATCGCGTCGGACACGAGCAGATTTCGGCCGTGGCGCTTCCGTCGGTTCCAAGCGAAATTGGAGCATATGTTTCCGGGATAGGCGGACTTGAGCCGCAATTGCCGCCCCGAACATTTACCATCTACCAACCGGTCGCGACCTTGTCATTCGGGCCCCAATACCTCCTCGATCACTACGGAGCGTCTGGGGTAGGGGATGGAACAGGGGAGATAGTAGCGATTTGGGGATACAATAAGCCGCCGAACATGACTGATCTGACCACTTACTGGACCAAGATCGGTTCTCCGCACACTAGCGCCGACGTGACGATCATAAACCCAAACGGGTTTTCGGCCTACAATGATACTCCTGATGGTTCTTACGGGCCTGAAATCACCATGGACGTCGAACTTGTCTCCGGTCTCTGCCCGGGAGCGAAGATTAGAGTTTATTGCCTTCAAAGCTACGAGCAGATGCTCGAAGCGATTCTCACTGATGCGCCGCAGTTTCCCGGAATGCACCAGTTGTCCATCAGTGCCGGTCTGATTGGGGGTACCACATCGACTCAGTCATTTATGGCGGTTGCCGCCCAAGGAATCACGACCTTCGCCTCATCGGGGGATGGCGGCAGCAATCCAAACGCCGCGCAGCAAGGTTTCGATCCCGCGGCGCCGTTGTCCGTCTCCTATCCAGCGGCCGATCCTTATGTGACAGCGGTAGGAGGGACGCAGGAAGCCTTCGGTGGACTTGGACCAAATGCATCTGGCCCCACAACAACCGGGATTCAGGCGGAGTTTGCGTGGACCGAGGGAACTATTCCGGCCTATAGCGGCATCACTGAGACTCTCTCCAGCGGAGGGGGAATTTCAACGTTTGCCCGGCCAGGGTGGCAAAACGGACCGGGTATGCCAACCGGCAACATGCGTTGTGTTCCGGACGTTGCCGCCGAGGCCGAGGGAGATCAGTACGTTTTCATCGGCCGCGACGGGCTGGCGGCGGGTACTAGCGAAAGTGCGCCGATCTGGGCTGCTCTATGTGCGATCTTAAACCAATCGATGATTGGATCGGGCCACCCGCCTGTCGGCCTCCTTGGGCCGAAGATTTACCCTCTCGCGGGCACCGGGGCCATGAACTACATCACCCAGGGATTCACTACATACGAACTGGATGGTACCCCAGGCTTTGCCGCCGGAACGGTCGACACAAATGGTGCATACGCGGTGGGTCCGACTTATGATCTAATCACCGGGCTCGGCGTCCCAAATATTTCACTAATTGCAGCCGCCCTTGAGGCACCGCCCGCCGGGCTGTCCGTCAGTATCATCTCACAACTGCCAGCGGCCTCAGTCGAAAATGGGTCGAGCCCTATCCTACTATCAGCAACCGCGACCGGCGCTCCGACCGCATATCAGTGGAATCTGAACGGAAATCCTATACCTGAAGCTGTCGGGGCAACATTGGAGGTTTACCCGACAGCAGCAAATCAAGGCCGTTACACCGTCGTGGTTACCAATTCGGCGGGGTCCGCGTCTGCAGACGCCGGTGTTTTGTCGGTAACGACAGATGCGTGGATTGCCAATATTTCAGCGCGTTCTTATGCCGAAACGGGTTCGAATCTGTTAATTGCAGGATTTGTTACCACTGGTCCAGGCAGCAAATCGCTTTTGATACGTGGTATCGGCCCTGGCCTAGCCCCTTTCAATGTCACCGGTTTCTTACCGGACCCAAAGTTAACGCTCTTGAACGGAGTGGGGACCGTTTTTGATTCCACAATCTCGTGGAGCACCTCACTTCAAACAACTATGAGTAACGTGGGAGCTTTCAATCTTGTGGCGGGATCCCATGACGCCGAGCTCCTCGAGAGCCTTTCGAGCGGGCAATACACCGCCCAGGTCGTCTCCTCTACGACAAATCAGGGCGTTGCCCTCGCGGAAATCTACGACGCAGATGCGACCGCTCCCACGAACCGTCTCATAAATATTTCCGCGCGCGCATTTGTTGGAACTGGCGCAAATATTCTGATCGGCGGGTTTGTCATAAGCGGTAACGGTCCCGAAACGGTCGTAATTCGAGGAGACGGCCCGGCGTTGGCGGCCTTTGGTCTTACCACCGAATTGACCGGGACGACACTAACGCTTTTGCGTGGTTCGAACACCGTTGCGACAAATTCCGGTTGGGGAAATGCGCCGACAAATGGCCCGGCGCTTACAGCTGGAGTGGTTGTACAATCAGGTTCGAGTGCCCTTTTTTCCAAGATCGGAGCATTCGCTCTCCCGGAGGGATCTAAAGATTCGGTGATCGTCGCTACATTGCCGTCAGGTGCATATACGGCGCAGCTCGAAGGCACTAACGGAGGTACTGGTGTGGGCCTGTTAGAAATCTACGAATTGCGATGAAGCCATTCGATAACAGGCGTATGAAGCCAGCGCAGTTCGTTAAGCTTCTCAGGCTCTCGGCAAACACTCGCATTGCTTTGCCCGAACGCGCTTGGGCGAAGAGCGAGCTGGCCGCGGCAACGGCCGACATGACGCGAGCGCAAGTTGTTCGGGCGATCGAGCGGGAATCGCCGAAAAACGCCAAGCTCAACTCGGCGATGGTGAAACACCTCGAGGAATTCTTTAGCTCTTAGGATGTCCTGAAGATCGAGCCGGCCGGCCGGCCCGATAGACTTCCACATGCTGACGGAATGTGTGCTGGGGGAATATCTATTGGCTAAATGCCGAGAGGTGTTCTCTGGCCGACCTATAACCAAACCATGGATCAACATCAGAATATTTTTCCCGCCGAAGAGGGGATTGTGCCATTTCGCCTCAGATACGATTGGCTCTGGGAGGCGGGAGTCGTCGACGCCATCCGCGAGCCCATCGCAGCCGATGCGTTTGAAAACCTAAGGAAGGACGGCAGGTATGCGGGGATGGACGTCCACACTTACAATGCCGTCAACGCCGCCTGGATCCCTCCTCGGTTTGTTTCACTTTTTGCGGCGATCAGGCCTAATGAGACGGCTGTCGGCCGCTGGGTGTACTGCGGGGCGGATCGATCGTACGAGGTGAAACAGGAACGGGGGCTATGGCAGGACATGTTGAGCCGTCTCGCTGCAGCAAATGGCAAATCGGTGAAGGAACACCCCAGCATCTATCCCCTGCCAATCCGGGCTCCGATCGAGCGGTGGGTATATCCTCCTCAGGCACTAATCCTCGACACGGATGAGGGCATTGCCGCTGCTTTACCGTGGTCCCGAGCTCGGGAATACATGAAGCTCAATCCATCGACCGGGAGCTAGTTTATCACCTGCGATGGGGGAAATTCTCCCGCAAACGAGCCATGCAATCCGAGCTAGCGGACAGAGATATCTTTTCGTTATGGCAGGGCGCAGACCACTCACACCCACCGAAGAACGCAGGCTTCTGCGAGTAGTCCGTCGCCTAAAGCCGAGGGACCGAGCGTTATTGACGGCCCAATGGCTGACCGGATTTAGGGTATCTGAAATCTTGTCCTTACGCGTCTCAGACGTTTTCCGTGACGGAAGCCTAGTCCCGAAGATCGGCGTCAAACCCGGTCGCCTAAAGGGCGGCTATGGCACAACCCGCTGGGTACCTCTTTCGCCTGAGCTAGCTCGGGCTCTGGAAACCTATCTCGGCTACCTGCGCCGGTGGTGCCACCTGACACCCGATTTGCCCTTGTTCGTGTCCCGCCAGGACGGAAAGGGTGGGGAAGCCAGACCATTACACCGCGATTCCGCCCGCCTCATAATCCGAGCAGCCTTTGCACGGGCCGGGATCGAGGAGGATGGACGCTTAGGCTCCCATTCCTTAAGGAAAACCTGGGCCAGGCGGATATACGATCATTCTGGTCACGATCTGAACCTCACCCGTGCCGCCTTGGGGCACGGCAATGTAGCCGTGACGCAGCGGTACCTCGAGGTGGATGGGGATAGGCTATTTGAGGCAATGGCTGCCGTCGACTTCAGCAGAAAGCGGCGCGCTCCGGAACCCATCTCGAGGGCTGCGGCGCCCAAGCAACTCGACCTCCTTCCATCCGACCCAGGAGTGTTACACTTAACCTTTGGGTCCCACGCTTCGCGGGTCGTTTAGTCCCAACTCTCCACTTTAACATCGCGGATTTGCAAGGGCAGGCAGGGAGGGCATCATTCGGTGAAAATGGCCCTAGATCTTACGTTAGCCATGAGTGTTACTTCTCGAATACGTCATAGGTCGACGCTCAACCGTTTCCTGGTAATTGCTTACAATCCTAAGACGCTTTCTCCATCGCCTCAAGTCCCCGAATTTCTCTTCTGAGCTTTCGTAACAGAAGTCGATAAGTGATAATCACCATCGACATCATATGAAGCCCGAAAAGGTGAGAATGACCGAAATGCGGGAGCTCCTGAGGGAAGCTCTTAAAGATCTTCGCCAATTTACCACATTCTTCGTCGTCGACGGAAAATTAGTCGGTTCGGGGACCTTCGTTCGAGTGAATGGAATTCCGGGGATCTTAACAGCGCGCCACGTCTGGGACAATATCGTCGAACTAAAACCGAAAAAGGTCGGCATACAAATATCTGCAAAACGTCATCATTTCAGCATAGATTTCGATTTTCTAATTCCGGCCTTAAACCTGCGGCGAAGGAGTGAGGCTTTCGGACCCGATATAGAATTTATTAAACTGCCGCTTCGGGATGCAGGTTCAATTGAAGCAGTAAAGAGTTTCTACAATCTTGATGTCGATAGGGCAAAACGCTGCAAACTCTCAAGCAGTCGCCTAGGAGCCCAACTCATTTCGGGTGCACTGGCTGAGATGTCTAGAAATGTCACGAAACCGAATGAGGCCCGTAGCCACTTGGTTGTTAAAGTCGGTGGACTATTTTTAGAAAGAGGCCGGATGATTAAAAAAGGTGATTTCGTTTACTGGGAGCTCGCGGTGGAGGCAAACGCCAATGGCGCGCCAACGAGTTATGGTGGAGTAAGCGGAGGGGGCCTTTGGAAGGTGATTGTCGGAAAGACTCCGCATGCGGATCTTTCGTCAGCAAAGGTCACAGGAATATTTCTCAGCGGCGTTGCCTTCTATCAATCGGCATTGAAGAACGAGCGGCGGTTTCTCCGTGCCCACGGCGCCGACGTTGTTTATAAAATGTTGCCAAAACTTGTTAGCAATTCGGGTAAGGAAAACATTGGGAGCGGCAACAAATTGGACGCATGCGCCTAAATCTAGGTAATTTGCTTGTTGGCCCCATGTGTCTTCTTCCAGACAATGGCTCGACGCGTTTGTCTCATTTATGAATAATGTGCGCAATTTTCACCGCTACAACATCCGCGGCATTGGAGTAATCGTCCTGACACTAATCGGAACGAGCCTGACTGCGTTAGGGCAGAATTCCGCCCAATTGCCCGCACCGGCTCAGGACCAAAAAGCCGCGATTCAGATCTCTCCGGCTGCACAGGAGCTTCCCGTTACCACCCCAACGCCCTTGCCCGCAAATGGCACGACGGACGCTGATAAGCCGATTGCGGACAAGGCCTCGGCTAAACCTGCAATGACCAACGAGCAGTTTATGGCCACAGTCGCGACGGCGTTGGTGGCATCTCTGAATAAGCCAAAGGAAAATGAATCTAAAGATTCTAATGACGTTTTGGTAGCCCTTATTGCGGTAGCTGGAGTCGCTCTCAGCGCCTTAATTAGCTACTTTATCAGTTCGCAAGCGATCAAGGCGGCTAAGGAAGGCGACGAATTTAAAGCGCACCAAGAGATGGCAAAGGCGCGCGTTGATGGGGCGCTGGCCTACACGGCGAAAATGCTGGATCTTCAATACGGGCAATTGGAAAACTTCTATGCGCCTCTCCTAGCTCGGACCCAACAATGTCGGGGAATACAGGATAAGCTCACTCTATACCTATACAACCAATCCAAGGAACAGCGTTTTCGATGGCACGAGGTCGATGAGAACGAAAAGCGCCTCCAAGTTAAGGTTAACCAAGAATGGGCAGATTTTCGTCTGTTGGATCAACTGCCAACTATCGCAACTGACGATGTCGCTATGGCCCTTGTGGATCAGATTCTCACTATTGATGGAGAAATGGAGGGAATCATCCGGAAACACAATGGACTCGCGTCGGTCGAGAAACAGATTTCGCCGATTTACGGCCGCTTCCTGGCCCATGTGACTATTCTCAAGCTTGAAAGGGAGCGCTTGAGGGACCCTCAATGTCCCAAGGTCGCGCATAATCCCGGGTTTCATGGCGACGCCTATTATCCCAGAGAACTGGACAAATTAATCACACAGGAATATGATGCAGTTCGTGAAGCGGTTAAGAAATTTAAGTCCATGAGTGATAAGGCGTTAATGTGGCTCGATGAGTTTAAAATCGGGAAAGGCTGACCACGCGAGCGATGAGCGACCCCGCTAAAGTTCAGAACAGCACTTTGGAGTTCTACGCGACCCACGCAGACCGCTATTGCCGCGACACATTGAAGGTGGATATGCGTCGAAGCCGGGAGAAATTCCTCAAATTCGTGCCCGAGGGTGGACGGATTTTGGACGCTGGGTGTGGTTCGGGGCGTGATAGCAGTGCCTTCCGAACGACAGGATACAAGGTGACGGCTATCGATGCGTCACCAGAGATGGTGAGAGTCGCCCGCCGTCGCGGAATTCCCGCGCGCGTAAAATCCTTTCACCAAATCGACGATGTGGAAGCCTTCGACGGTATTTGGGCATGTGCGTCGCTTCTGCATGTACCTCGCGTGCGAATTGTTGCGGTGTTGCGACGCTTGAAGCGTGCCCTGCGTCGGCAAGGTGTGCTGTATATTACGCTAAAGTACGGAACTGGCGAATGTGTTGAATCAGATGGTAGATTTTTTAGTTTTTATACTCCGACAGATTTTGGCAAAAGACTGCAAGCGGCTGGTCTTAAACCCATTCGCCATTGGGTATCTGACGACAAACGATCTGCTAAGCCCACTTGGGTGACTTATTTGGTGCAGCGTCCAACTTCGGTTAACGTTGGCGGGCGGGACGCTCATCCAGCAAGTAGCAAAGCCCACCGGTGAGCGACGGTGCCGCTGGTCATCGGACTCCTGGATGACTTAAGGAGATTTTTGCACCAACGCGGCGAGCTGCTCGATAGTGGCTGATGAGTATTGGCGGTGGAGCATGCGATGACAGTTGCTGCAAACCAGCGCCAACTGACTTAGCAATATTCTCCTGCGTCCCGAAAGGGTGTGAACCGGCTGTCGATGGTGGCATTCAATGAAACCTTCTCCGAGTGGACCATATGCCTCGGCAAAATTGAAGCCACATACCTCGCATGCGAGCCTTCCGGTTTGTCGGATAGCTTCGGCCTTCTTGCGAGTTACTACTCGCTTATTGCGCTCGTAAAAACGGTGGAGTCGGAAGAAGACGCCTCCCTCCTCAAATTCCTCGTCTACAGCTTTCGTCGCCAATTCCTCTGCCGCCGCAAACGTCGCCTGCGCTATGCAACGAAGTTCAGAACGTCGACCTGAGAACTCCGTCCAAAGCTCGCGCCCCAGCTTGCCTCCGCGAAGACCACGCATGCCTAGATCCACATCATAACGCATGAAAGTACGGAGGGTCATCACAATCCCGATTGGATTTCGAAAGGTGCTCGTTCGAAGGGACGGGGGATGGAATTGAGAAGAACTTAGGAGTTTGCTAAGCAAAATGACTTCTGGATGGCTGGGTTTGACTCGAAGAGGGTCCACGCGGAAATAGAGATCAAGTGCCAGGATCATTTCCTCCCTAGTCCATGTGGGATTTCGCATGTTAGGTCTCCTGTCGCCCGTTCCTGATGGCTCACAAAACGGGATCAAATAACGTCCAGGTTCGGACAATGCATTCGACTTAAAATCATCCTCGGATTGATTTCATCGCAAGAAAAACTCCCAGCATTTGATCTATCTAGACAATAACGCCACCACCGAGCCGCTCCAAGAAGTGCAGGCGGCAATGTTGGAGTTCCTCCAGCTTAAATGGGGGAATCCTAGCAGTGCTCATGCATTTGGAGCAGACGCAAAAGCCGGAATGGACAGAGCTCGCCTTCAGGTAGCGAACTTGGTGGGGGCGGACCCGAATTCACTAATTTTTACGGCCTCGGCAACTGAGGCGAATAACAATGCCATCTTGTCCGCACTTCGCTCAAATCCAGGCAAACGCCGAATCGTCACTGTCGCAACTGAACATTCCTCGGTGATCACAATGGTTCGTGCGCAAGAGTCGACCGGTTACGACTTGGTACTGGTACCTCCAATCGCCTGCGGGGTCGTGGACATGAAATCATTAAGAGAAGCCATAAATGACGACACCGCAGTGGTATCGGTCATGTGGGCGAACAATGAAACTGGAGTGATAAATCCGATCGAGGAAATTGCTGAGATATGCCGACACCGGGGGATTCCGTTTCATTGCGACGCAGTGCAGGCAGCTGGTAAGCTGCCGATCAATCTGCAACGGCTGGAATTGGATTATCTATCCCTCAGTTCTCACAAGATTCACGGACCTAAGGGAGTCGGTGCCCTCGTAATTGCGCCCACCTCGCGTTTCACGCCGATGCTTCTTGGTGGGCATCAAGAAAATGGTCGAAGAGGTGGCACGGAAAACGTTCCGGCAATCGTTGGCTTCGGCAGAGCGGCCACCTTGGCTGCAACTGAGATGAACGCTCGCGCAACAAATGTTCGGACGCTTCGCGATCGTTTGGAAGGCATGATTCTATCCCAGATTCCAGGCACCGTTATCAACGGGCAAGGAACAGATAGATTGAGCAACACGACGAATATCGGATTTCCAGGCGCTGATTCAGATACGTTGGTTAGTTTGCTGGATCAAAATGGCGTTTGCGTCTCTTCGGGATCCGCTTGTCTGTCTGACACAGTCGCACCATCTCACGTCATTCTTGCCATGACCGGTTCCTATAAAAGCGCGTCCGAAGCAATCCGCTTCAGCCTTTCCC
>Ga0302187_10003923_pt1 | contig 12017 bp, 10 predicted proteins | sample II_Bog_E1_3_FD_202120 | JGI IMG/M metagenome (GOLD analysis project Ga0302187, IMG submission 202120) | Peat permafrost microbial communities from Stordalen Mire near Abisko, Sweden - II_Bog_E1_3 | ecosystem: Environmental > Terrestrial > Soil > Wetlands > Peat | place: Sweden: Abisko...
GCAGCAATGGATAACGAAGTGCCGATGATCCAATGTCTGATTCATTTGTCGACGACTGTATCCATGTACATGCACTTTGGAAATCATGTGCAGGAACACTTCAACAGTCTCTTGAAAGTCAACCGATGAAATCTGTAGCCGAACACAGAGGATCTTCTTTATGAAACCGAGCACTGACGATAAGGCAACAGGCACGATTCACGAAGTGAAGGGCGCGATTAAACAAAAAGCTGGAGAACTCACCGACGATCCTGATTTGGCAGCCGACGGGGAGGTAGAGAAGAATGCGGGCAAAGTTCAACACTCTGTCGGCAAAGTTGAAAAGGTCGTGGGAGAATAGGCAACAGACGTTACCCGCGGTAGCCCACCCTTCGATTCATCCCCAAAGTGAGGGTGGGAGGCAGCAAATCCGATCGCGGCGAGGTTCTTGTCCGGTATCGGCTACAACACAAAAGCCCCACCCTTGCGGATGAGGCTCTTGCTTTTGCCGACCAACGCGAGGCAGTTGGCCCCACCGCAGGTGGTTAGTCGTAGTATTCCAGTCCGAGGTGGGTGATCAAATCTGCGCCCATGATGTGGCGCAGGGTGTTTTTCAGCTTCATCGACTGGATGAAGAGGTCGTGCTCGGGGTAAAGGCCGGGCGCGCTCTGCGGCGACTTCAGATAGAAGCTCAGCCACTCCTGGATGCCGATGGAGCGCAAGGACGGCGCACGCTTGGCGAGGTCCATGAACAGCACCAAGTCCAGCGCGATGGGCGCGGCCAGAATGGAATCGCGGCACAGGAAGTTCACCTTGATCTGCATGGGGTAGCCCATCCAGCCGAAGATGTCGATGTTGTCCCAGGCTTCCTTCTTGTCGCCGCGGGGCGGATAGTAGTTGATGCGAATCTTGTGGTAGAGGTCCTTGTAGAGATCGGGGTAAAGGTCGGGCTGGAAGATGTAATCCAGCGAGCCCAGCTTGGACTCTTCCTTGGTCTTGAAGGATTGCGGATCGTCCAGCACCTCGCCATCGCGGTTGCCCAGGATGTTGGTGGAGAACCAGCCGGCAACGCCCAGCATGCGGGCCTTGAAGGCCGGCGCCAGAACCGTCTTCATCATGGTCTGGCCGGTCTTGAAGTCCTTGCCGCAGATGGGCGCCGCATTGCGCTTGGACAGCTCGACCATGGCCGGCACATCGACCGTCAGATTCGGCGCGCCGTTGGCAAAGGGCACACCCTCGGTCAGCGCCGCATAGGCGTAAATCTGTGAGGGCGCAATGCCGATGTCGTCGTTCTCCAGGCCCTTCTCAAAGGCCTCGATGCTCTGATGCACGGCCGTCGGCTCGATGAAAATCTCGGTCGAAGCGCACCAGATCATCACCACGCGGTCCACCGTCTTCTTGAAGTTGCGAATGTCCTCGATCAGCTGGTTGGCCAGGTCGCGCTTGTTCTTGCCGGTCTTGACGTGGGTGCCGTGCAGGCGCTTCACATAGTACTGGTCGAAGACCGCGGGCAGCGGCTTGATGGTTTCCAGGTAGGGCTTCAGCTGCACGAGGATTTCTTTGTCCAGCACCTCGGCGTGGGCCGCGGACTCATAGACGTTGTCCTCAAAGATGTCCCAGCCGGTAAAGACCACGTCATTCAGGTCTGCCAGGGGCACAAAGTCCTTGATCAGCGGCGATTGGTTGTCGGTCCGCTTGCCCAGCCGGATGGTGCCCATCTGGGTAAGCGATCCAATCGGCTTGGCCAGTCCGCGACGGACGGCTTCCACGCCAGCGATCATGGTTGTGGCCACGGCCCCCAGGCCGACCACCATAACGCCCAGTTTGCCCGTGGCGGGCGCAACCTTCGATGCGGCAGCGGTCTTTTGGCCGCCTTGTTCTTCAGTTGACATCTCTTCTCCTAACCTTCATTTGATGATTACTGATTTGCAAACTGTTCAAATTCATGTTTTTGCAGGCGCAACAGTGTACTCCGCAGTGATGAACCTTCATCTCATTTGCCGGGGCTAAACGGCTTCCGCCTGCCTTCCGCGCTTGATGTGCGACCAGACAAACCAGATGATCGCCGCTACCAGAGCAACTTCCACCACGAGGTGAAAGCGGTGAAACGCCTCGTAGAATCGGGGGTCTGTGTGCCACTTCTCGCCCAGCTTCATCCCCACGTACCCCAGGCAGTAATACCAGCACCAGGAGCCCAGCGAAGTGTAAATGTGAAAGCGCAGCCGCGGCATCCTGGCAATCCCTGCCGGAAAGCCAACAAACGTCTGCAGCATCGGCATCATGCGCGCCAGCAGCACCGTGATGGAGCCATATTTCTCGAAGAAATGCGTCATCCGGTCCAGATCATGCCGACTCATCAGCACCCAGCGCCCGTAACGCTCCACCAGCGGTCGCCCCCCCTTGGCCCCAAGCCAGTAGGAGAATGCCGATCCAATGTTGCAGCCCACCATCCCTGCCGTCGCCACCAGCAGCAGGTTGAACCGCCCCAGGTACACCAGGTACCCGGAAAACGGCAAAATGAGTTCGGAGGGCAGCGGAATGCAGGCCGAGTTCACCGCCAGCAACGCAACAATACCGGCATAACCGCCGGCGTCGATCACGTGGGTTACAAACTGAACCAGGAAGGCAATTATCTTTTCGCTCATGAGCGCCTTCAGTATATAGGGCCGGGCCGGGCCCGCGTCCCCATTGATGGGGCGATACCGCAATCCCTTCCACAGCCGGGCTTTGCTACGATGAGAAAGATTAATAAGGAAAGTTTGAGGTGTTCCCCTTGGCCGACTTCCCCCCCGTCCCGCTCACCCTTGAAGGCTCCAGCCTGCTGCATCAATTCTTCCGCTTCGACTGGAAGGCCTGGCGCCAACTGCCGCCCGCCGAACGCGACCGCATCGCCGCCCAGGCCATCCATGCGCTCCAAGGCATGGAGCGTCCCAACCCCGAGGCGCCCATCCGCACCGCCCTGTTTTCCCAACTCGGCCACAAGGGCGACCTGATCCTGGTCCACTTCCGCGAATCGCTCGAAGCCCTGAACCAGGTGGAACTCGACCTAGCCCAGACCGACATCTTCGACTTCCTCTCGCCGGCCCATTCGTACGTCTCGGTGGTGGAGCTTGGCCTTTATGAATCCAGCCGCAAAACCTACGAAACCGCCAGCGCCAAGGGCTTTGAGGCCCACTCGCCGGAGTGGCAGGCCGAGGTGAACGCCAGCCTGCAGCGCGCCGCGCACGCCATGGCCCCGCGCCTCTTCCCCGCTGTTCCCGAGGCCAAGTACCTCTGCTTCTATCCCATGGACCGCAAGCGCGACGAGCAGGTCAACTGGTATACCGAGCCGTTTACCGAGCGCCAGAACATGATGCGCGACCACGGCCTTATCGGCCGTCGCTATGGCGACGTAGTGAAGCAGATCATCTCCGGCTCCATCGGCATGGACGATTGGGAGTGGGGCGTGGACCTGTTCGCCGACGATCCGGTGGTCTTCAAGAAGCTCATCTACGAGATGCGCTTCGACGAGGTCAGCGCTGTCTACGGCCTCTTTGGCCAGTTCTTCATCGGCGTGCGGCTACCCATCGAGAAGCTCGCCAACTGGCTCAGCGGCAGTCTGCAGCTTTGAAAGGCCGCGACTTTACAGGCCGCGGAGAAATGCATTCGGACGGTAGGCCGGGACTTTAGTCCCGGCAGATTGCCAGTAAAACCAACGGGGGCTGTAAGTATCCACCGGCAGAGCCGGTGGCTTTACGGTTGCTGGCCCCTCAAAGGGGCCTTTTCGCAACCGTCCGAAGCAAAAGCAAGAACAAAAGCAAAAGCCTCGTACTGCTGTCTTCACTGCCGCAGCACAGGCAATTCGAGGGAGAACATACTCCCGGAATTCTCAAAGTTCTACTGCCACCCCGGCAGAGCCGGGGGATCTCCTCACCCTTTAGCCCCTGAGACTTGACTCCTCGCCAACCCCCAACAGAATTCTCCCAGGTTCCGCAAGCTGAAGACCCGTCAAACCAAAAATGGCGACCAAAAGCACAAAACCCGCAAAGGACGCACCCGGAAGAGCAACCCGCTCGGTCCCTCGCGATTTGGCCCCCGACCGCATTGCTGCCATCCTCAAGGGCCTGGACGAAGCCTATCCCGCCGTGGAATGCGCTCTCGCCCATAGCTCCCCCTGGGAACTGCTGGTGGCCACGATTCTCTCCGCCCAATGCACCGACCTGCGCGTCAACATGGTGACCCCGGAGCTATTCCGCCGCTTCCCTACCCCGGCAGCCATGGCCAAGGCGACACTGCCAGAACTCGAAGAGCTGATCCGCACCACCGGCTTCTTTCACAACAAGGCCAAATCCATCCAGGGCGCCGCCCGCAAGGTGGTCGAGGAGTTCGGCGGTCAGGTTCCGCAAACGCTGGCTGAGCTGATCACCATTCCCGGCGCGGCCCGCAAGACGGCCAATGTCGTTCTCGGCGTCTGCTTTGGCAAGGCTGAAGGCGTGGTCGTGGATACGCACGTTTTCCGCATCGCCCGACGCCTTGGGTTGGCTAAAAGCGACACCGCGCCGAAGGTTGAACAGGAATTGATGCAGATCCTTCCACAGAGTCGCTGGATCGACTTCTCCCACCAGATCATCCACCACGGCCGCCAGGTCTGCGACGCCCGCAAACCAAAATGCGACCGCTGCAACCTGGAGCCCCTCTGCCGCTCCAAGGACAAGACCTGGCAGTCATGAAGAAATAGCAAGTCAAGCCGGTCGGCGAGTTTGCGGGTCAGCCGGTCTGGGACTGGCCTTCCGTTGCGGCTCTCAGGCAAGCGCCTGAAGTACCGCGGCAATCAGTCCCGGAATATCAAAAGGATTTGCCTCCACGGCCGGCTCCCAGCCCAGTTCGCGCAGGGTCTGGCTGGTAATCGGCCCAATCGAGACAGCCGGCACGCCGGCAAGCGGCCAGGCAACTCCCGCCTGGCGGGCCGCCTCGGCCAGATGAGTTGCGCTGGAGGAACTGGTGAAGGTGGCGGCATCGATTCCAGCCGCGAGCGCCCGGCGCAGCAGCTCCGGCGCAGCTTCGGGCAAGCCATTCAGATAGGCGTCCACTACATCCACTTCGGCGCCAGCCTTCCGCAATGCATCCGGGATCACATCCCGCGCCACCGCGGCGCGCGCCAGCAGAATCCGCTGGCAGGGACTTTGGCGCGTCAGCTCTTCCACCAAACTTTCGGCCACGTATGATGCTGGGACAAACGTAACGGCAAGGCCAGCCTTCCGCGCTGCGGCAGCCGTCCCTTCGCCAACCGCAGCCACCTTCATTGATGCGGGCTGAATCAACCTGGTTCCCAACGCGGTAGCCCGCTCGGCAAGTGCTTTCACGGTGTTGGCGCTGGTCAGGATGAGCCAATCGTATGTGTCGAATTGACTGAGGGCTGTGTCGAGTGGCTCCAAGTCTGCGGGAGGCCGGATTTCGAGCACCGGGACCTCGACCGGCTCGGCTCCCAGCGCCCGCAAGCCATCGCTCAGCTTGCCGGCTTGGTGCACGGCCCGGGTCACCAGGACCCGGCGTCCAGCCAGCGGCAGCGATCTCACCGCGAAACTCCGCCGGCAGCCTCAAGCAGCGGCCCCGCACCCGCCTCGATCAGCATTTGCGCCACCAGAAGGCCCAGTGCCCTCGGCCCGCCGTCGCCCCGTGGCGCACGATGAAAGACGCGCACGGCAGCCCCCGTCTCCGGCGCTGCTACCACCGCAAAGATCTCGTCCCAGGGAACCTCTCCGCTACCTGCCGCTTCTTCCCTTCCCGGTCGGCAATGAATGCCGATGGGCACCTGGCAGCCGCCGCCCAGAGCCGACAGAGCCGCCCGTTCGGCGGTCACCGCAAACCGGGTGGCCGCATCGTCCAGAAAGCCCAAGGCAGCCAGGGTTACCGCGTCGCCTTTGCGCGTCTCGATGCCCAGCGACCCTTGCCCGGCCGCCGGGCAAAAGTCCTTCGGTTCCAGACGCTCGCGCACCCATTCGGTCTTTTCCAGCCGGTCCAGCCCGGCGGCGGCCAGCAGAATCGCATCCACCTGGCCCTCGGCCAGCTTGCGCAGGCGGGTATCCACGTTGCCGCGGAATTCGACCGCCTCAATGTCCGGCCGCAGAGCCATCAATTGAGCCCGCCGCCGCTGGCTGCTGGTGCCCACCCGTGCCCCCTGCGGCAGCGCCGCCAGGTTCTCGTACTTCACCGACACAAACACATCCCGCGGATCGACCCGCGGCGGAGTAGCCGCCAGCGCAAACAGCTCGGGTAGGTCGGTGGGCAAATCCTTGAGCGAGTGCACGGCCAAGTCCACACGACCTGCGGCCAGCGCCTCCTCAATTTCCTTGGTAAACATGCCTTTGGAACCCACCTGGGCAAAGGTGACTTCCTGCAGCCGGTCTCCGGTGGTCTTGATGATCTCGATCTCGACGCCGTGTCCCTGGGCGCGGAGCAAGGCGGCAATATGGTTGGCCTGCCACAGGGCCAGTTGCGAACCACGGCTTCCAATGCGCAGGTTCATCGGCGGCTCTCCTGAGGGGCTTCCTTCATCTGTACATCCTCGGTCTTCTCTGCTTCTGAAACTTCTGTGTGGGCGGCAGGAGAAACAGCCTCCGCCTCCGGCAGCCGCTCCGCGCTGGTGGGGAGCGCCCAGGTATCGCAGAGCGCATCGAGGCGTGCGGAGTCCTGGTCGCGGGCAGCCTTTTTCAGCGATTGCATTGTCGGGTGAAGGAATTTGTTCACCAGGCCGCGGGTGAGGGCTTCAACAGCAGCGATCTGTTCTGCGTTGAGCGAGCCTAGTCGCGACTGCACGCGGCGCAACTCAGAGGCGCGAATTTCTTCGGCCTGGCGCTGCAATGCGACAATCGCGGGCGCCACATTCACGGTCAACTGGCGCTCGTGGAACCGCTCCACTTCGCGCTCGATCAGCGTTTCGGCGTCGCTGGCCTCGCGGCTGCGCTCGGCCATGTGCGCCGAGGCCACCTGCTGCAGGTCGTCGATGTCGTAGACAAAGATGCCCTCCAGCTTGTTCATCGCCGGGTCCACATCGCGGGGCACGGCAATGTCGATGAAGAACATGGGCCGGTTGCGGCGGCGATGCAGGAAGGCCTGGCCGTGCTCGGGGCGGAACATGGGATGGGGCGCGCCGGTGGAGCTGATGACGATGTCCGCCTCGCTGGCGGCCTCATAAATCTCTTCAAAGGGAATCACGCGGCCCTTGAAGGGCTCGGCCATGCTGCGGGCGCGCGCCAGGGTGCGGTTGGTCACCAGAATGGTCCCGGCCCCCTGCTGCACCAGGTGGCGTGCGGCCAGTTCGCTCATCTTGCCCGCGCCTACCAGGAAGACGGTGCGTCCCTGGAGCGAACCGAAGATCTTGCGCGCCAGGTCCACGGCCACGGAGGCGATGGAGACGGAATTGGAGCCGATTTCGGTTTCGGTACGGACCTTTTTGGCGGCAGCAAAGGCGCTTTGCAGCAGATGCTCCAGTTGGCCGGCCACGGTGCCGCTGGCGCGGGCCACGGCGAAAGCTTCCTTCACCTGGCCCAGAATCTGCGGTTCGCCCACCACCATGGAATCCAGGCTGGCGGCCACGCGGAAGAGATGGCGCACCGCCTCGTGGTCGCGCTGCACATAAAGATGCGGCGCCAGCAGCGCGGGATCCAGGCCGAAGTGTTGGTGCAGAAATGCGGTCAAATCAATTTCACGGGATTCGACGGCCGCCAGTAGTTCGACGCGATTGCATGTAGAGACAATCATGCACTCGCTCACGCCGGGCACGGCGGCCAGGGCGCGGGTGGTTTCAGGCAAATCCTCGCGGGAGATGGCGATGCGCTCGCGCACCGCGATGGGCGCCGTCTTGTAATTCACTCCGATGATCGCCAGGGTCATTGGGGACCGTACCTGTGCACATGGCTATAGAGGTTGGCGGCCCATACCGCAACCATCACCGCAAACATCGCGCCGGAGAGATACGCGGCCTTGCGCCCGCGCAGCCCCGCGCTGCGCCGGACCAGCAGGAGCAGGACGTACACGCCCCAACTGATAAATGCCGCAATGATCTTGGGGTCGAGAAAATAGGACGCGCCCAGCGGCGTTTCCTGGGCCAGTACGGAACCGATGACCAAGCCGACGGTCATGCAGGGAAAGCCGAATTCGAGGGTGGCGTGGGCAATGCGCTCCAGGGTGTCGAGCGGCGGCAGCCAGTCGAGCGGCGCCCACCAGGAGTCCTCGCCCACCTTGGGCTTGCTCTTGATGCGCCGTTCCTGGACCAGGTAGAGAATCGAGGCCAGCATGCTGAAGCAGAGCGCGGCATAGGAGATGAGCAGAGCGGCGATGTGGGCCACCAGCCAGCTTGTCCGTACGCCCTGCGAGGGGAAAGTGTAACGGTCCGGGCCCAGGGCCGGAATAAAGACCAGGAAGAAGGTGGCCGGCAGGGCAAAGATGCCCAGGGACACGGCTTCATAGAGCCACCAAACCAGGAAGAACAGGGCGGCCACCGTCAGGCCCAGCATCGACTCCATCTCGCGGACGCCGAGGGGCATCCAGCGATGGGCCTGCACCAGCATCTCGACGACCGAGACGAAGTGGAAAAACAGGGCCATCCCTGCCAGATGGACGCAAATCTTGCGCCACCGGAGCAGGCCGTAGAGGACGGCCGGAAAGACGGCGATACTTGCTGCCGCGTAAAGAATAGCCGCGACTCGAAGCCAGAGGAGATACATTTCGGTCTTTACCTTAAAGGCGTGAATGAACAGTATACTGTGACGCAAATCACCCGCAGGGTCCCCTGGGGCAGATTGTTGTTGCGGCGGCGGGCCGTTCTTCTGTTGGCTTTCTGGTCAACAACGGGCGCCAGTTGGGGCGAGAAAGGTGCACATTTGAATGCACCCGAAGCGGAAAAAAGTGGTACAAATGCGCACATTCGGCGATATTGCGCGTAAGATGCCAGTTCATTGCACAGAGATTGCGACGATCGAGCACTCGGAGCAGAACAGGCTGCTTAAAGTGGGCGACCTTTGCGCGAAATGCCCGAAATGCATACCTCAGGGGCTAAAGCCCGCGTTGATTCCGTTGGGCTTATGTCCGGGCTAAAGCCCGGACCTACCGCAAGAACGGGGTTTTCCGGCCTAAAAGCAGCGTTCATTCTGTCGGTCTTATGTCCGGGCTAAAGCCCGGACCTACCGCAAGAACGGGGTTTTCCGGCCTAAAAGCAGCGTTCATTCTGTCGGTCTTATGTCCAGGCTGAAGCCCGGGCCTACCGCACGAACGGAGTTTTCCAGCCTAAAGACCGCGTTGATTTTGTCGGTCTTATGTCCTGGTTGAAGCCCGGACCTACCGCACGAACGGAGTTTTCCAGCCTAAAGACCGCGTTGAGTCTGTCGGTCTTATGTCCTGGTTGAAGCCCGGACCTACCGCACCAACGGGTTTTCCCCGGCCTGTGAAACTCCCGCCTCCCTCCGGATTGAGTTTTTCAGCCTTGAGAAGTCGTGCCCGGTTACAAAGCGGAATTCTCCGCCGGCTGCTACAAGGCGCCCTTCAGAACCTCCTGGCCGGCTTGGGAGACCTGGACGTCGTCCTCGGACTTGCCCCCGCTGAAGGCCACAATCGCGTAGCCGGTCTTTGTCCTGGCCATCACGCCGCCCTGCCAGCCGAACTCGCCGGTCATGGGCGGGCGCTTGGCGGTGCCGCTGTTCTGCAGGGTGTCGGCCATCTCGGCGGACTTGGCGTAAGCTATGCCGAGCAGATTATTGCCCTTCTCGGTGGCCGTTTGCGGGTCCTTCATGCGGCCCACCACCGCCATCTTCGAGGTCCAGCCCTGGATGGTGTCACCCTGGGCGTAGGAGACCACCGCGACCCCGGTCACCTTGAGTTCGGCGGCGCGCTGCTTCATGGCTTCCAGGGCGGCATTGGCCAGGGCATCGAATTTTTTGGCGCTGACCGGTTTGGCGGGCTTGGCGGCGTGATCGGCGGCGGCAAAGACGGACAGGCTGGTGGCAAGCAGCATTCCCAGGACAAGCAGGTTCTTCTTCATTCGGTTCCCTCTTCAAACGGCAGACTCGTGATTTCTGCGGCGGTTGGTTTCGGGAGAATTCTACGCTGCGGATGGGGGCAGCTTCAGCCGCGCCGCGAGAGGAATTTATGGGGGCCAGCTTTCTCCGCCGAGGGAATGCGCGTTGTGGGGCAGACAAGCCCTCCGGGGCTGAAGCCCGCGCCGATCTTGGGGTCCTGTGCGGGGGTTGAAACCCCCGCCTCCCTGCGGATCGGGAACCCGGCATCTGTTCTCCCAGGTCTTAAGAACGGGACCTGGGGCACCCGGCGACGGAGCGCGGCTTCACCTTCGTGATTCGATCCGCCCCTCCGGGGCGGACTCATTCATCTGATACGGATTCCCAGGGCTTCGCCCTGGGCTATTCTCGACGCCTCCCTCCGGGAGGCGCGCCAAGACCAGCCCGCTCAGAAGGCAAGAATGCCCTGACCCGGCGACGAGAAGCGTTGATGCGATTGCGCGGATGGAGTAGGAACAGGCAGCCGCTGGCGGGTTGCTTTCCCACCCAGTTGGTGCGGCTGCGGGCGGGCGGAGAGCGGGCTGTATGTTTTCCCACCCATGCCGCATTTTTCCTCGAAAAGCCGCGGCATGGATGGGGCACCCGGTTGGTGCGGCTACGGGCGGGCGGAGAACGGGCTGTATGCTTTCCCGCCCATGCCGCACACGACGCGGCATGGATGGGGCACCCAACTGTTGTGGTTTCCCAGGTCTCACAAGCGAGACCTGGGGCACCGGGCGAGCAGGGCTCGGTTCCGCCGCGTTACTCTTAAAGGCAACGTGATCAGGGACGACAAACAATCCGCGGCTGCGCAGTTTCCCCCTATGGACGAAGCTCTTGACGAATTGACGCCGCCCACGGCTCCCCTCGACAAGGCTGCGCATGAGTTGACGCCCTTCATGCGGCAGTGGACGGCGGCCAAGCGGGAGAATCCCGACGCCCTGCTGTTCTTCAGGATGGGCGACTTCTACGAGCTGTTCTACGACGACGCGGTGACGGTGAGCCGCGAGTTGCAGTTGACGCTGACGGCGCGGGACCGGGAGCGCTTGCAGCCCATGTGCGGGGTTCCCTATCACGCCGTGGACAGCTACCTGACGCGGCTGTTGCGCATGGGCTACCGCATCGCCATCTGCGACCAGATGGAAGACCCCAAGCTCACCAAGAAGATTGTGCGCCGCGAGGTGACGCGGGTGCTGACGCCGGGGACCGCGCTGGACGCCGCGCTGGGCCAGGAGCAGAACAACTTTCTGGCGGCGCTGTTTGAGACCGGGGCGGGTGGAAGCTCCGGAAAGATTGCCTCAGGGGCTAAAGCCCGCTCTTCCTGGAATGCCGGGATTGCCGGGGCTAAAGCCCCGGCCTACCAGGCCGTACCCTTCAGAGGATCTTTGCAAGCGGGAGAATTTGCCGGGGCTCAAGCCCGCGATGATTTGGGCGCCGTGAATACCGGGGCTAAAGCCCCGGCCTACGAAGCCGTACCCTTCAAGGGATGTTTGCAGGCAGGAGAATTTGCCGGGGCTCAAGCCCGCGGTGATTTGGACGGCGCGAATGCCGGGGTTAAAGCCCCGGCCTACCAGAATGCAATGGTCTGCGCGGTGGCTCTTCTGGATGTCTCGACCGGGGAGTTTCGCACGGCGGAGTTTCACGGGCCGGCAGCGCGGCAACAGGCGGTGGACGAAATTCTGCTGGCCAACCCCAGCGAGGTGCTGCTGGCCGCGAGCGCCGAGATGCCCGCGCTGCTGGAGCGGATTCCGGCGCGCACCAGGGTCGAGGATTGGGTGTGGAGCAGCGACTTTGCCGTGCCGCTGCTGGAACGGCAACTGAATGTGCGCTCGCTGGAAGGCTTTGGGCTGGACCGGCATCCGGCGGCGGCCATTGCGGCCGGGGCAGTGCTGCACTATGTGCGCACCACGCAGAAGAACGAGGCGCTGCACGTGGATTCGCTCAAGTTCGAGGAGCACTCCACGGCGCTGGAGCTGGACCAGGTGACGGTGCGCAACCTGGAGCTGATTG
>Ga0302187_10003935_pt1 | contig 11992 bp, 9 predicted proteins | sample II_Bog_E1_3_FD_202120 | JGI IMG/M metagenome (GOLD analysis project Ga0302187, IMG submission 202120) | Peat permafrost microbial communities from Stordalen Mire near Abisko, Sweden - II_Bog_E1_3 | ecosystem: Environmental > Terrestrial > Soil > Wetlands > Peat | place: Sweden: Abisko, Stordalen...
GGGCTTGATGAGGTGCCACTTTCCGCTGCTATACTCAGATTTCTGACCGGCAAGCTCTCATACTGACTACCCGCGGAGAGCTCTCATGAACTGCGGGAACGGTCACGGCCCTTGAAGTTCAGGACAACGGTTGCCTGATGCGCGCCTCGGCGTGGCACGGTAACACAAAGTAGTTTCGATATTGACCCGAAGAGGAAGCGGGACGTACTCATGGCGCAAGTTTTTGACCGCAGTTCGAATGCACTGGCTCGCGCAAGCCTGGTGCTGACGGGCTTGATCGTCATCGCGCTCGGCGTGGCGCTGAACTACCTGCAGCGCTCGCCCTGGGTGACGAAGCAGGGTCAGCGGCCTGACCAGCCGGTGCCTTTCAGCCACAAGCACCACGTCGAGGGTCTTGGACTCCAGTGTCAGTACTGTCATACGTCCGTGGAGAAGAGTGCCTATGCCGGCATTCCTCCGACGAAGACGTGTATGAACTGCCACTCGCAGATCTGGACCAACGCACAGATTCTGGAGCCGGTTCGTGAGAGCTGGGCTACCGGCAAGTCGATCCAGTGGATTCGCGTCCACGATCTTCCGGATTACGTGTACTTCAATCACGAGATCCACGTGAACAAGGGCATTGGCTGCTCCAGCTGTCACGGCCGCGTCGACCAGATGCCGCTGATGTACGCGGAGAACACCCTCCAGATGGAGTGGTGCCTCAACTGCCATCGCGATCCCGCCAAGAATCTCCGCCCTGCCTCCGAGGTCTACAACATGGCCTGGCAAGGCCCTTCCAGCCGCTACCCGGTCTGGTGCGGAACCACCGGCACAGGCTCGGCCACCGCCCAGCAGGTCAACTGCACGACGGACGGCGCCAAGGCGGGTGATTCGAGCAAGGAAGCTTCCCTCGGGATGCTGGCCGCTCGTCCGCAGTTCGCCCAGATGGAGATGCCTGCCAAGCCCGGTGCGGCCTCGGAAGCGAAGCCCGTCTCTGACGCGCCCGCGATGCCAGCCCTGCCCGTGCACTACACCAAGTTCACGGATCAGCGCGAGCTCGGCTACTACCTGATGGACAAGTACCACATCCGCACCGCGAACGAGCTTTCGAGCTGCGAGGTGTGCCACCGATGAGCATGAGAGACGAAGCCATGGAACACGAGGTGGCCCAGCAGGTGGCCCCGCAGATCGTCACGTCCATCGCACCCGCCGGCAGCGAGCGTAAGAAGCTCACGCTGGCTGCGGTGCAGGAAAAGCTCGCCGGAAAGTCCGGCAAGCGTTTCTGGAAGCACCTGGACGAGTTGGCCGATACTCCTGAGTTTCAGGAGATGGTCAAGGAAGAGTTCCCGCGCCAGGCTGGTGCCGGTGAGTGGGTGGATTCGGTCTCCCGCCGCGGCTTCATGAAGGTGATGGGCGCCAGCTTCGCGCTGGCTGGCCTCGCGGGTTGCACGAAGCAGCCGGACGAGCCCATCTTCCCGTACGTGAAGCAGCCGGAGGATCTCGTCCTCGGCAACCCGATGTACTTTGCGACGGCCTATCCGTTCCCGACGGGCGCCATCCCGGTCCTGGTCAAGAGCGAGGCCTTCCGCCCGATCAAGATTGAAGGCAATCCCGAGCACCCCGTCTCCAAGGGCAAGACCGACGCGTTCACCCAGGCATCGCTGCTCGACCTGTACGATCCGGATCGCTCGCAGTTCCCGCTGTGGCGTGGCAATAAGGCTGACTGGGGCACCTTCCAGCAGGACTTCGCTGCCGCCGTCGATGCGACGCATGATGGCACGGGCGTGTACTTCCTGTCTGAAACCATCACCTCGCCGACGCTCGCTTCGCAGTGGAAGCAGGTTCAGGCCAAGTATCCCAAGGCCACGCTGGTGCAGTATGACGCCGTGAACGGCGACGCAGCCCGCGCAGCTTCGAAGGCAGCCTTCGGCGACTATTTCGATACGCAGTACAAGCTTGAGGACGCAGATGTCATCCTCTCGCTGGATGCAGACTTCCTTAGCGGCAACGCCTTCCCGGGCTTCCTGCCGATGGCTGCCAGCTACGCTGAGCGTCATCGCTACGAAGCCGGCAAGACGATGAACCGCCTCTACGTCGTCGAATCCATGCCGACGACGACCGGCTTCAAGGCCGAGCATCGCCTGGGTCTCAAGCCCAGTGAGATCGAGCACTTCCTTGGACTTCTTGCCGACCTCGCTGGAATGGGCCGTGCGAATGCGGAAGCTGAGTACACCGGCAACCGCCTAGATGAAGTTCGCAACTTCGCCACGGCCGTCCTCAAGGATCTGAAGTCCACTGGTGGTAGGTACGCTGTAGTCGTCGGTCCGCAGAGCCCGGCCTCCGCTCACGCGCTCGCGCACCAGCTGAACTCCATGTTTGGCGCCGCCGGCAAGACGGTCGTCTACACCGAGCCGGTAGCTGCGCTGCCCTCCGAGCAGGTCGCCGACCTCAAGAGCCTCGTTGGCGCGATGAACGCCGGCCAGGTCAAGTGGCTGGTCACGCTCGGCACGAACCCCATCTACAACGCGCCTGCGGACCTCGAGTTCAAGGCTGCATACGTCAAACTCGCGAACACGGTCCACCTCGGCAACTTTGTCGATGAGACCGGCGAGCTCGCGGCCTGGCACATCAACCAGAAGCACTACCTCGAAAGCTGGTCCGACGCCCGCGCCTGCGACGGAACCATCACGATCATCCAGCCGATGATCGCTCCGCTCTACGACTCGAAGAGCGCGCACGACATTCTCCAGTGCCTGCTCGATCCATCGATCAGTGCGCACGATGCGGTCGTTGCAACAGCGAAGACTTACATCACAGGTACTGACTTCTCCAAGGCCTGGCGTAAGGCGCTGCACGATGGCTGGGTGGAGGGCACGGCGTTCTCGCCCAAGCTCACGAACGCAGCCAAGTTGTCGGCCTTGCCGGCTCCTGCGGTGCTCGGCGGTTCGGATCTTGAGGTCACCTTCCGCCCCGACCCCTCGATGTACGACGGCCGCTTCGCCAACAACGGCTGGCTGCAGGAGCTCCCCAAGCAGGTCACAAACCTTGCCTGGGACAACGCTGCCCTGATGAGCCTCGCCACGATGGCGAAGTACGAGCTGAACGAGAATGACACTCTCGAGCTCGAAATCAGTGGTCGCAAGGTCGTCACTCCCGTATTGATGGCGCCCGGTCATCCGGATGACGCCGTCACTGTGCACCTCGGCTTCGGTCGCACCCGCGTGGGCCGCGTAGGCGAGGGTGTAGGCTTCAACGCCTACCTGCTCCGCACCTCGGACAAGCCCCTGTCGGCATCCGGCCTCAAGGTCAAGAAGCTTGAGGGCAAGTACGATCTGTGCGTCACCAAGGTGCACAACATCGAGCACCGCGGCAAGTTCGCGCAGCACGATCTCGAGTTCAAGCACCTCGACACCGAAGGCACCTACTCACTGGCTGGGCACGAAGCGTCGGAGCGGTCCATTATCCGCTACGCTACGCTCGCCGAAGTGCAGCGCGATGCCGACTACACGCATCACGGCACCTACGACGCCAAGGGCAATGCCACCGAGCACACCGTCGTCAATAAGGTTGGATACAACCCCCAGGGTGAAGCTCCTCCTGACGACGAAAGCTTCTTCCCCGACGCTTGGCGCTACGACCACGTTGAGGTGGTTGGCAGCGAAGAGCGCGTGCTCCAGAACAAGTGGGGCATGTCGATCGACCTGAACAGCTGCATCGGCTGCAACGCCTGCATCGTGAGCTGCTACGCGGAGAACAACATCCCCGTCGTCGGTCGCGAGCAGGTCAAGATCGGCCGCGACATGCAGTGGCTTCGCATCGATACCTACTTCGAAGGCGATCTCCACTCCCCGAAGGCCCACTTCCAGCCCATGCTCTGCCAGCATTGCGAGAGCGCTGGTTGCGAGCAGGTCTGCCCGGTCGGCGCCACGGTCCACACGCCGGAAGGCATCAACACGATGGTTTATAACCGTTGCGTTGGCACCCGCTACTGCTCCAACAACTGCATGTACAAGGTGCGCCGCTTCAACTGGCTGCTCTACTCGTACAACGGTGAAGACTACGACCAGGAAAGCTTGAAGTTCATGCGCAATCCTGACGTCTCGGTCCGCAGCCGCGGCGTCATGGAGAAGTGCAGCTACTGCATCCAGCGCATCGAGCGCGTCAAGATCGAAGCGGACAAGGAAAACCGCGCGATTCGTGACGGTGAAGTCGTGACGGCCTGCGAGCAGGCCTGCCCGACCGGCGCTATCGTCTTCGGCAACATGAACGACCCCAAGGCCCGCGTCACCAAGCGCAAGGCCGAGGAGCGTGATTATCAGGTGCTGGCTGATCTGGACTACCGTCCGCGTACCAGCTACACCGCCGGCGTGATCAACCCGAACCCGGAGCTTGCATAATGGCAACGCAAGGACCCATTCACGATCCCAACCAGTCCGAAGACCGGATGATCGACCCCCGAACCGGGGAGTTCGTGGTCATCGCGCCGGGTCACAACTTCCGGACGGTGACGCAGATGATCGCGGATATCGTGCTCACGGACAACACGCCCCTGGCGTGGTGGGGCGGTCTCTTCGTCGCGGCCACCTTCGCCATGATGATGGTCACGGCCATCACCTGGCTGGTGCTCAAGGGCGTCGGTATATGGGGTATCACGATCCCCGGCGCCTGGGGCTTCGCCATCATCAACTTCGTCTGGTGGATCGGTATCGGCCACGCCGGTACGCTGATCTCCGCGATTCTGCTGCTGTTCAAGCAGACCTGGCGTAATTCGATTAACCGCTTCGCCGAAGCCATGACGATCTTTGCCGTATGCTGCGCGGGTCTGTTCCCGCTGCTGCACGTCGGCCGCCCATGGCTCGGATACTGGCTGCTGCCGTATCCGAACTCGATGAACGTCTGGCCGCAGTTCCGCTCGCCACTGGCCTGGGACGTCTTCGCTGTTTCGACCTACGCGACGATCTCGGTGGTCTTCTGGTATATCGGCATGGTGCCTGACTTTGGCACGATGCGCGATCGCGCGAAGAACCCTATCGCCAAGACCTTCTACGGGGTGCTTTCACTGGGCTGGCGCGGTTCTACACGCCATTGGATTCGTTACGAATCCGCGAGCCTGCTGCTCGCCGGCCTTTCCACCCCGCTCGTGCTTTCCGTGCACACCACCATCTCCTTCGACTTCGCGGTCGCGGCAATGGCCGGTTGGCACACCACGATCTTCCCGCCTTACTTCGTCGCCGGCGCCGTGTACTCGGGTTTCGCGATGGTGTTGACGCTGGCGATCCCGATCCGCAAGTGGTACCACCTCGAAGACCTGGTCACCGAGCGCCACCTCGACAATATGGCGAAGGTTATGCTCGCGACCGGTTCCATCGTGGCCTACGGCTACGGCATGGAAGTCTTCATGAGCTGGTACTCGGGCAGCCACTGGGAGTTCTTCATGATGTGGAACCGTATGTTCGGCCCGATGGGCTGGGCGTACTGGGTTCTTATCCTCACGAACATCCTCATCCCGCAGTGCACGCTCTGGTCCCGCAAGCTTCGCGTGAACGTGACCTGGCTGTTCATTCTCAGCTTCATCATCAACATCGGCATGTGGTTCGAGCGCTTCGTCATCGTTGTGACCTCGCTCTACCGCGACTACCTGCCATCCAGCTGGGGCACATACCGCGCCACCAAGTGGGATTACATGCTGTTCATCGGAACCTGGGGCTTCTTCACGTTCCTGTTCCTTCTCTTCGCCCGCATCGCTCCGATGATCCCGATGTCTGAGATCCGCATGATGCTGCCGCAGACCAAGGTGCGGCCGGGTGGCGCAGACGCTGAAGTTGTCACGCAGGAGGCTCTCTAATGCCTATCCAAGAGGGAGTTTACGGTCTGCTCGCGGAGTTCAATACTCCCAGCGACCTGGTGCATGCTACGGAGATGGCGCACCGTGCCGGCTATCGCCGCATGGAGTGCTACACGCCCTACCCGGTCGAAGAGGCAGCCGAGGCGCTGCGCTTCCATAAGACCCGCGTACCTCTGATGTGCCTCTGCGGTGCAGTGATGGGACTCGTCACAGGCTACGGCCTGGAGATGTGGGTGAATATCTGGGGATATCCGCTCAACATTCGCGGCATGCCGTTGTTCTCATGGCCGGCCTTTGTTATCCCCGGCTATGAGTGGACGATCCTGTTCGCCGGTCTGAGCGCAGCGTTCGGTATGCTCGCGCAAAACGGTCTTCCACAGCTCTATCACCCGCTCTTCAACGCGCCCAACTTTGCAAACGGCGCGACGACAGACAAGTTCTTCCTCTGCCTCGAAGCGTACGACCCGAAGTTCGACCGCGCCGCAACGCGCACGTTCCTCGAGCAGTTCAGCCCGGTCTCGGTGGTCGAGGTCGATCTCTAATGCGAAACGAAAGGGTTCAGGTCCCGGGGCCCAGGGCCCAGAGAGCAAGCATGATGCGTACGAAGTACATTCCGGCGTTGGGAGCCATGGCCTCACTGCTCGTGCTGGCCGGCTGCCGCCAGGACATGCATGACCAGCCGAAGTTCTTCCCGCAGCGTGGCACCACGTTCTACGCGGACGGCCGCAGCGCGCGCCCACAGGTCGCCGAAACGGTCGCCCGCGAGCAGCTGCATGAGGATTCGTACTTCTACACCGGCTTGATCGCTGGCAAGGAAGGCGACGGCCTCCCGCTGGCGCTGACCCCGGAGCTGATGGCGCGCGGCCAGGAGCGGTACAACGTCTATTGCACGGCGTGCCATTCGCGCGTCGGCAACGGCGACGGCATGATCGTGCAGCGCGGCTACAAGCCCGCGGGCAACTTCCATACCGAGCGCCTGCGCAACGCTCCGCTGGGCCACTTCTATGCGGTGATGACCAACGGCTACGGCGCAATGCCCGACTACGCGGCGCAGCTTACCCCGGCTGATCGTTGGGCGGTCGCAGCGTACATTCGTGCGCTGCAGCTCAGCCAGGATGCGAAGCCGGCCGACGCTGGTTCAGCCCAGACAGAGAACCTCGAGACGATCGCCACCAAGCAGGGTATGCCCGCAACGTGGGCCGATCCGATGAAGTTCCCCGGCACGGCAGTGTGGGCGAACCCCAAGACCCAGGAAGATATGACAGCCCCGGTGAACCCCATGGGTAAACCGCTGGGAACACCCGCAACCGCAACACCGGCTGCGGCGACTCCAGAAAAGACACCGACTCCTGTAGCGGGATCCAAGGCCACCAGCACCACCCCCTAACCGGGGAGCTGAAGGCAGCAGCAAGATATTAGGCAAGGTTGAAGGCGACTGACGCGATGGCAATGGAACACGGACAAGGCGGAGGAGCGATGGCCCACAGCGACCACGCGCATCATGGACCCCGCACCATGCCCACGGTGCTGACGGCACCCGAGGCGGTGACGGTATGGCGCAAGCGCGCAATGATCGTCGCGGCGGTGTTCACCGTCATCTCGCTGCTGTTTTTCCTGGTCGGCGGCGGGCCGGAGCATCTCCTGCGCGCCTACCTGATGGGCGTCATGACCTGCTTCAACTTCGTCGGCGGCGCACTGGCCTTCCTCCTGGTCCAGTACCTCTCCGGTGGTAAGTGGGGCGCGATCCTGCGCCGCCCGCTGGAAGCCATGACGCGTACCTTCTGGGTGGTTGTCGTGATGATGCTCCCGGTCATCGGCGGCATGAAGGTCCTCTACCAGTGGGCTCGCTGGACCGATCCGCAGCAGACCTGGCAGGCCTATAAGGCCGGGCTCATGACGCAGGAAGAGATGCTCATGGCGAACTCGAAGCACGCCATGCTCAACCCGACCTCGGCCATCTTTCAGACGTTCGTAGTTTTCGCGTTCATGGGCCTTGTGATCACGCTGGCCAACAAGTGGTCCCTGCAGCGCGACGCTGACCCCACCGCCGGTACAGCCGCGAGCTACAACAAGTGGCGTGTGCGCTTTGAGAACCTCGCCGGTCCGGCCACCCTCATCTACGTCCTCCTGATGACGGACTTTGTCATTGTGTGGGTGAAGTCACTGGACGTCGAGTGGTCCTCTTCGGTCTATGGTGCGCAGTTCCTGGTGGCCCAGGGCTACGCGGTGCTCGCCCTCGGGATTCTGACGCTGATCCTGCTCTCGAAGTACGAGCCGATCAAGACGATGTTCCGCACCACCGAGCAGCACGATCTCGGCAAGCTGGCCTTCGCCTTCACCATGCTGAACATCTACCTCACCTTCTCCGAGTTCCTCATCATCTACTCGGGTAATGTCCCGGACGAAGCGGAGTGGTACATCCACCGCATCCATGGTGGCTGGTGGGTTGTCCTCTCCCTCGATGTGATCTGCCACTGGGTGGTGCCGTTCTGCATCCTCCTCAGCCGCGACTTCAAGCGTTCGCGCTCGAAGATGATCTGGCTCTGCGCCTGGATGATCGGCGCCCGCTTCATCGATATGTTCTGGCTGATTGAGCCCAACTTCAAGGATGCCCAGGGCAATCTTCACCTCGCCGGCAACATCGGCATTCTCTCTTACGTGACGGTGCCGATCGCCGTCGTTGCCTGCTGGATGGTGTTCTACCTCGGCCAGCTTGGCAAGCGTCCGCTGATCGCCGTCAACGACCCGGATACCGAGGAGCTTCTGGAGCCCGAACATGCCCACTAACGGACACGAAGGACACGATATGGGACAGCCGGAGGGAGTGGTCGCGCATGAAGCGCCCAAGCTCGACTCCGAGCACCCCGGCTATGAGATTCAGGACGTCAACGTCGGTGGCATCATCACCTTCGTCGCAGGCCTGTGCGGCTTCCTGGTGATCTTCTTCGGCTTTTGCTTCCTGATGGGCAAGGCGATCAACACTGCCAACCTCAAGTCGTATACGGCTGACTATGGCAAGTCGAACAAGTGGACAGGCAATCTCAGCGAGGCGGGCCTCACTCCTCATGGAGCGAAGATCCAGAACCTCAAGTCCAACGCCGATATCGAGCAGCAACAGCTCAAGGACGTCGCGAATGCCTTCCCTTCGCCCCGCGTTCAGAGCGATGACGGCGCACAGGATACGGCCGAGCTGCACGCCCGCGAGGATCTGCTGCTGAACTACTACTCGCAGTCCAAGGATCTGCCCGCCGGCACGATCCGCATCCCGATCGAGAAGGCTATGGCCCTCGTGGTGGAGCGCGGTTTGCCCAAGGCACCGGCCACAGAGACTGCCGCCTCGAAGCCCATGTTCGGCGATTCGATTCCAAAGGTCACTGCGCCCCTTACCGATGGGTTCACCCGCACCGGTTATGAGCTGCAGACCATCGAAGCCCGCAAGGAAAAGATGGAATACCAGGGCGAGCCCAAATAACCCGCCCTGACAAGAAGTTCCCGAACACCTGAAGACAAGAAGCAAAGCAGGATGCAAAGAGTGAAGCTGACCAACACAATGCGAAGCGGATGGATGAGGACGGCGCGGCGGTATGCGCTGGCATCGTCGCTCGCGCTCATGTGCGCGTCATCCTTCAGCGCCACAGCCTTCGCGCAGGTCTCGGCGACGGGTGAAAAGTCCCAGGGCGACAACGTCGGCGACGAACTGCCGAACGTGCTGAGCGGCGTGCAGGTCACGCAGCACCTCAACGCGCAGCTTCCGCTGGACTCGGCCTTCACCGACGATCACGGTAACCCGGTCAAGCTGGGCAACTACTTCGACGGCAAGCACCCGGTCATCATTTCGACGGTTTATTACAACTGCCCGATGCTCTGCTCGGAAGAGATGGACGGCCTCATCAGCTCGTTGATGATGGTGAACCTGAAGCCCGGCAAGGATTTTCAGGTAGTGATGGTCTCGATCGACCCCTCGGAAGGACCGCAGCTCGCCGCGAGCAAGAAGGCGTTCTTCGTCAAGCGCTACGGACATCCCGAAGCTGCTGGCGGCTTTCACTTCCTGGTGGGTGACAAGCCGGCGATCGATGCAGTCACCAAAGCAGTCGGCTTTGGTTATGTTCGTGTTCCCGGGCCGGACGGCAAGCTGACGCAGTATGCGCATGCGAGTTCTATCGAGATCGCAACACCCAGCGGCAAGCTGGCACAGTATTACCTTGGCGTGGAGTATTCGGCCAAGGATGTTCTGCTGGGGCTCATCGACGCCTCCGGCAACAAGATTGGTTCGCCGGTGGCGAACATTTTGACCTACTGCTACCACTATGATCCGCAGACGAACAAGCATTCGCTCATCGTCGCCCGGGTGGTGCAACTGGCGGGCATCGCAACGGTGCTGTCGCTGGGCAGCTTCATGATCGTGATGTTCCGGCGGGATTTGAAGAACGGTGCGGAACCGGCAACACACAACGACCGGCGAAACGGATAAAGGCGAACGATGGGTATCAGTTCAGTACTTTGGCAGTTTTTGGTGAAGTGGCTGCACAACGCAGCCCTCTTCCCGAGTGAGGCCTCCACCATCTCACCGTGGATGGACGCCTTCTACCTGTTCCTGATCGGCATGACGGTCGTCGGCCTCGCGCTGGTGGGCGTGCTGGTGTTCGGCTTCGCCATCCGTTACCGCAAGGACCGGAACCCGGTCGCGACGCAGATTGAGGGCTCGACGCTGCTTGAAGCGACGTGGACCATCATCCCGCTCGCCATCTTCCTGATGGCGTTCGTCTGGGGCGCGCTGCTGTACTACCGTATCTACACGCCTCCGGCCAACGCGATGAACATCTATGTCGTCGGGAAGCAGTGGATGTGGAAGTCGGAGCACCCGGGCGGCCAGCATGAGATCAACGCGCTGCATGTGCCCACGGGCGTTCCGGTGCAGTTAACTCTTATCTCGCAGGATGTCTTCCACTCCTTCTCCATCCCGGACTTCCGCGTCAAGCGTGAGGCGATTCCTGGTCGCTACACCACGGTGTGGTTCGAAGCAACACTGCCCGGCACCTATCACCTCTTCTGCACGCAGTACTGCGGCACGCAGCACTCGGGCATGATCGGCGAAGTCACCGTGCTGAGTCCTCCTGACTACCAGAAGTGGCTGCAGCAGTCCGATTCGGGCATGAGTCTCTCGCAGAACGGCGAGCGCCTCTTCGCTTCGATGGGTTGCAACGCCTGCCACAGCGGAACGGCTACGGCGCGCGGTCCGAACCTCGCCGGCGTTTACGGCTCCAAGCTGACCTTGACGGACGGCAGCCAGGTACTCGTCAATGACGCGTATATCCGCGACGCTATCCTGAATCCCAGCCAGCACGTGACGGCGGGCTTCGCTCCGATCATGCCTACCTACAAGGGGCAGATCAGCGAGGAAGGCCTGATCGATCTGGTCGAGTTCATCAAGAACCTCCATTCCAACTACCGCGTGCAGCAGACTCAGATGACCTCGGAAGGTGATCAGGCTGCACAACCAACCCCCACTGAGGGGCAGAGCGAGGCGGTGAAGCCATGAGCGCAGCCACGATCGTTTCCTTGCCTGACCAGGCAACGGCCACAGTTCCAAAGAAGAACTACATCACCAGTGAGAACGGCCTGCTGAGCTGGCTGCTCACGGCAGATCACAAGCGGATCGCGATGCTGTACCTGATCTCGATCACGTTCTTCTTCTTCATCGGCGGAGCCTTCGCGGGCCTCATCCGCCTCGAACTCCTGACCCCGCAGTCGGACCTTGTCGCAGCAGACACCTATAACAAGTTCTTCACGATGCACGGTATCGTGATGATCTTCCTGTTCCTGGTGCCAAGCGTGCCCGCGACCCTGGGCAACTTCCTGATCCCGATCATGATCGGTGCAAAGGATCTGGCGTTCCCCAAGATCAACCTGCTCAGCTGGTACCTGTACATGACGGCCGGAATCTTTACCCTGGCCTCGCTGGTATTGGGCGGTGTGGACACGGGCTGGACATTTACGACTCCGCTCTCGACGCACTACCTGAACACGCACGTCGCGACGACTGCAGTCGGCATCTTCATCGCGGGCTTCAGCTCCATCTTTACGGGGCTGAACTTCATCGTGACGTTGCACCGCATGCGCTGCCCGGGCATGACCTGGTTCCGCCTGCCGCTGTTCTGCTGGTCG
>Ga0302187_10003937_pt1 | contig 11983 bp, 15 predicted proteins | sample II_Bog_E1_3_FD_202120 | JGI IMG/M metagenome (GOLD analysis project Ga0302187, IMG submission 202120) | Peat permafrost microbial communities from Stordalen Mire near Abisko, Sweden - II_Bog_E1_3 | ecosystem: Environmental > Terrestrial > Soil > Wetlands > Peat | place: Sweden: Abisko...
CGCCGCCGCGCAACTTCGCGGATGGCGATACGCGGACCAGCGGAATCAACGGCGGCTCGATGCAAGGCTGGAATCAAACGCGCTGCATATAACTCCATCTCCCGAGAATGGCACGAGCGCCGATTGGTCCGGCTTCGCGCAACAACGGCTTGCAGACGAACAGAAACAACAGACTCTTGCCAACCAGATCGACGCGCCCCGCATCTGGAAAATTGACCGCAAGACCGGCGACGTGTCCTACGCACTCAACGGGCAAGTTTCCGTCATCGACCGCGGACGCATCGTCACCGTTCTCAACCAGGAAAAGGTTGCGGTCCTCTTTGGATTGGAGATGGCGGTCCAGAAATACGGATCGCGCATCGCGTGTGACGGCAGCGTGGAGTGGAAGCGGATGGTCACAAAGGTTGCGGCGCAACAAGGAATCTCCGTCCAATTCACGGACCCGGAGATGCAACACGCCCTTCACTTTCTTCAACGTCTGGCGAATCCGCGCCAACGCCAGCAGGGAAGAGGCGGCAGGTAGCTTAAAACTGAAGAATGTCCCCGTCATTCGCTACGAAAGCATAAACAATGTGTCATCGCCACCGGCAGCGGCCTGCCGCGACCATCGTCTTATTTGGTCGCCTCCTGCCAAATGTCTTGTAAAGATTATGCGGGAGTGGTCTGTGGTTAGTTTTTTAGTTTATGGACGAAGGCAAAATAGGCCACCATCACGCGAAATGCCTTGGACCGATTCACGCCGCCGAGAACCTCTCCACCGACTCTTTCCAGTTCATCGGCGATCTCAAACGTTAAAGGAAATACGAACGCGGTGTCGATACTCTGAAATGGAATGTTCTGCCACTGATTGTTGTAGAACGCAACAAGCTGCGCTTGAGCAGCCTTGCTCTTGAAACTCATGATGATGTGCTCGGCCAGGGCGTTTTTTCTGCGGACTTTGAGCACGGCAAAAAGCTGGTTGAAATGGCTCTTGGTGAATTTGGAATCGACGGTGAGCCGGAGTTGAGTGCGCGTCTCTGCGGGAGAAACGATTTTGCGCTTCGGTCGGGCTGGGGCTTTCTTTGCGGCAGGCATGTGGTTTCCTTGTCGATATGTATCTTACAGCATTAGTATATGAGCGTGGAAGACCACACTGCAAACGATTGTTGCAAAAAGAGTTTACGCGAAAGATGCGCTGGAGAGTGTAGTGGGTTTATTGCATGGAAGTGAGGGAAGCTGAATGAACCACAACAAATTTAACCGTGGGGAGGGAGGGAGAAAAGAAATCCAGCCAGGGATTCGCGGCGACCATCACAGGCTATCGCAAGGCGGTTAAGCCGTGACGAGTCATTCCCGCAAGGGGCAGACCGCCGACCTAGTGTTGATCCACGACGATACCGAGTTGGAAGCAAAGACCCGCTCATGTACCGAATGGCCTGCGTCGCCGTCTCACGCGGCGCATACCCCGCCCGCATACCCCGCCCGCATTCCCCGCCCAGCAGCCTCCCAAGAATCTGAACCGCCGGTGCTCTGACCCAAACCCCTACACTGTGCAATCACGCGGGGTGTCTACGGATCAGAGCGACAAATTCAGGGGCAATCTTGCTGTGAATGGTTAGCAGCCGTTCCATGCCACCGTGTCTTGTGGCCTGCTCATGCAGTTTTTGGGCCACGACTTCCGGCGCAAGGTGGTACTGATGAACCAGAAACTCATCGGGGCTTTGCGCGACCACGTCCCAGGGCGATAATGCAGCTTCCGGGAAATCTTTCAGGTTGAGTGTCACGATAGTCTGGGCACCGCAGCGCACGGCGGCAGCAAGAACGTGGCGGTCCTTGGGGTGATTCGCCAAGATTGGGATGAACGACTCGTAGTTTTCTACCCAGGCATCTTCAAAGTGTTTTCGTAGCTCGCCGACTAGGTGCGCAGTCTGTTCTTGCGTCACGCCCAGCTTGGTTTCGAGCGTCCGAGTGGTCTCAACCATAATGTCTTCGGACCAGCGCGGCAGGTAAAGGCGAGGCGGCTCCGCGATGCGCAGCAGCGTATCGCGGAGTGCAGCGTTTACAAGAACGCAAGCGTCCAGAATGACTTGATAGCCAGGCATTATCCTTCCGGGAGCAACACCTTATCGTACAACCCGGCATCCTCTTCAAATTGAGCAATCCGATCAATCGCTTCAATCTTGTCCTGGTCCCGATGCTGCCTGTAGTCCATCAGGTCCTTCAGGTAGACCCGACGATGAGTTCCCGTCATGTGATAGTGCAGCTTGCCCGTTTCCAGCAGTTTGACGAAGAAGGGCCGGGAAACGCCAAGGAAGTTGGCCGCTTCTTGCGTGGTCAAATCCTGCATGAAAGGAACGATCGAGATAGCCTTGCCTTCCTGCATACCCTGGAGAATCCGCAGCAGGAGCGAGTAGACAACATCGGGCAACTCTAAGGCAGGTTCCCCGCCCTTGCCTACCAGAGAGGCTTTCCCTTCGCGTTGCATCAATTTCTGGAGTTCCTGAACCTGTTCTTGCTGGGAAATCGGAATCGAAATTGGATCAAGCGTGGATGGTGTCATAGTGCCTCCAAAGCGGGCAACGAGCCTGTGTACCCAACTATATTTACATGTATACGAAATAAACGCAACAAGCGAAACAATTATTCGCAATTTGCAAGAATAGTGTCAAATGTTATTTTACATTTGACAAATATGACGTGAACTTGTATCTTCTAATCATGGAGATGCTGCAACGCACAGACCTGTCTGCTTGGCTGCTCAAGAGATTCGGCAATGCAGGTGCTCTTGCCGCTGCTTTGGGCGTATCCCGCCAGACGGCACACAACCTCATAACAGGACAAACAAGCCCGAATGACAAGCATTGCAAAAAGCTGGGAATTATTCCTGCTTTTCTGCTGCCGGAAAAGGAGATTAAGCGAAATATGCAAAGCCTTGATGACTTTCTATCGATACATGGACATGATCAAAGGCAGGAGGGCGCGATGGTGGAGGCCGAATTGAGCGGAGCACCGCTGTCCAACGAGCGCGGCACTGCAATGTGGAAGGGGCTGGTTCAGGTAACGCGTGCTACAGCTAAGCGCGTCGGAGAGATTTATGGGGTTCCTTTTGAATGGGATGACGGGCCGCCGCGCGGTAAGAGTCGATCTCCGCTTTTGAAGTTGGAACCAGTAGGCGCTCAATTCAAGGAAGTCAGATCGACGCCCTTTGTTGGTGCGACCAGGAACTGCCTGGTTGTATTTGGGTGGGTGGCTACTCCTATGGGTTCGCGCAAGCAAACGCCTCCTGATCTGCGGTGGATACTCACGCTCTCAAGCAATGACGGCGAGGTCGTATGGAATGTGAACCAAGATGAGATTATCGGTGCCTCCTCCATCGAGTTGGCTGAGCAAATCGTTAAGCAGTTAATCGAGTATCGTGATGAATACCAAAAGGCTTGATCTAAAGCAGGGTTGATGCATTTGCGAAACCAGAGAACCACCTTGTTAAAGTCTTTGGGAACCCTTTCCGCCTTCATGGTGATCAGGCCAACCTGATCCTCAGCAGTGGCGTCACCAGCATTTTCCTTTGCCATCAGAGCGGAGTCGATGCTTTTGTTTTGGGTCAATGCTGCATCAGCGGATTGCGCCCATGCCCCGGATTGTCATCGCAGTAACACCAGGGCTGCCCACAAACTCAGGAATCGTGATCTCATCTTCTACCCTCATTCCGACTTGTTGCCAGCGCCGGACCCGCATATGCGGGCAGCAAACGAGATTATCGAATTGCTCCTTGGTGGTCTACTTTGAGCTTGCAACGAATCCTGCTCCAACCCACCCCACCGCACGAATCAAGCCAAAAGGGAGAATAAATCCAAGCAGGGGAAGAATCGCGGCGAAGAGATAGAGCCATAGGCTCGGTGCCGGTGCCGGATAAAGCATTTGGCCGTCCTCTGTCTCGATTGATTCGACTCCTAACGCCTTGGTCCAATGGATTCTATTGATGCCGCCTTGATCCACTGTCGATGGTGGCGGATCAGATGCATCCGCCATACAAGCATATGGATCGTCTTTCTCAAGGCCGGGGAGAACCTCCCATCCAGGGTATTTCGTGTCTGTAAGGAGATTCTTCCTAGTTTCAGCAGTTGAAGGGGAACCCGGTTGGAGGGGTTCACAATTCAACTTCGCCAAGAGGTCAAGTTGTTCTTTCTGAGCTAGACGACCGTACACATCCCGCTGTTGGTTTTCAGGAAGCCTGCGGAAGGTTTCGATTGCTTTATCTGGCGTGTAGAGAATGGTCAAGGACCAGGAACTCTGTTCTTGCCTTACGACATCAGAATTCGCTAACTTCTCGAATTTATTGTGGTGCTCTTTCTGATTCAGGATGCTTTGGAATTCCAGGTATGATACAAAGCCGCCAAGAATTGCCCCCACCGCCCCCAAGAGCAGGGCCAGCCTCCGCGTTCCCTCCCTGAGATTCACTATAGCGTCTCCGTTTCAACTCTGCTCGCAGCAAGTTTTACTTCTTGGCTTCGCACTCTTGGTACTCAGCTTCCTGACTCTCGTACTCTTCACAGCCCTCGATAAATGACTGGGATTTACCGCCGCAAGTCCCTGAGCCGTTGCTCTGTGCCCATTCATAACCAGCGTAGTGCCCTGAGCCTTCGTCATACGGGTTCTCTGGTTCGGTGCAATGAGGGGCAGAAGCGGCCTCCCCGTTGCTATCGGACGAATTGGAGGGCGCAGTGGACCTACAACCAACTATCAGCATCAAACCAGCGACCGTCAACGGCAAGCTGAAGCGTCTCATATTCTCTTTTGACATACCTCATCTCTTTGGCTTCTCGGACTTTTCTATGAACTCTTTCATGTGCTTAGCGCAATCCTCCGCAGTTCTCTGGAGTTGGTTGGCACCCGCCTTGCCTGCTGCATACGCGAACACAACCTGTGAAGAGTGTGGATCAACTATGGCAATGCTTGTGCTGGTCGATCCGAGAGCCGCTAACGCAGCCCCATAGCCGCCGCCGCTACTGCTTCTGGTGGTCACATTGGAATTGTTGACATTATTGTTGTTGACATTAGAGTTGCTGACAACAACCGCAGGCTGACTCGGAGTTGTGTGGTTGACAGTGCTGCGAACGATGTAGTCCGCCTTATCCTTGTCGGCTACAACGACCAAGGGGACGTGCTTCTTCACGATTGCCGCGGCCAGATAGGTTTCATAGCCGTCCATTGGTCCGATGTAGATGGTAGACCCGCTCTTGAGTTGTGGAGCCTGAGCCAGTGCAATTGCAGAGAACGTGAGCAACACAATGGCGAGTACTCGATTCATGAACATTCCCTTTCCTTGCGGCCAATATGCTCAGGACGGCTTGTGAACGCCGTAGCGATTGCCGCTCCGCCAATTGTTGTAGTGGCCGTTCCTGTGATGGGAATTCGTCGCGCCTGGATACTGGCCACCGTGAGAAGCGGTGTGCTTGCCGCCGCCGTAGTACGGGCGACTTGCCGATGAACGCCGCGCCGTGCTGTAGGTTCTTGCGTGTGTCCCGGTTCGATACTTGGGGGTGGCCGCGGAAGCGACACACTGTGAGACCATAATGCAAAGCAAGGTCAGGATAGCGGCAAATCGTTTCATGAAAGTGTGTACGCCCTTCCTTCGAGATGCGAGTGTCATTGAGGATTCGCTTGGACGGGATGGTCCTCAAACCATTTTCGCGCCCTTTCCTGCGTTTGCAACAATACCGTCTTGGTCAAGTGGGAAGCGGCATTGTCACGGTTTTCCGTGAGATGGGGCTGTTTTGCAGATGCAAGGCTATACCAAAAGTAGGCTTCGGCGTAGTCTTGTGGAACTCCCTGTCCATTGTCGTAAAGTATTCCAAGACTGTTCTGCGAATACTCATCCCCTTGTTCGGCTGCTTTCCGATACCAAATAGCTGCCAGAGAGTAATCCTTAGGGAATTCGCCTCCGCCGTCATCCCTGATCCCCCTTTTGCTCCCTCCGGGCGCATCAACAAATTTGATGACTCCGCCGTTACAATACAAATCGCCTAAGTCCCGCTGAGCATAAGCATTCCCAAGATCAGCGGCCCTTCGATACCACGCGGCGGCCTGCGTATAGTCTTGCACTACGCCATTGCCGTAGGCGTATGCCTCTCCGAGCGCAGCTTGTGCATCTGCAGTGGTTCCCTCTATTATCTTCCGAGACCACTCTGGAGATCCTGCGATCTCTCCTTGGCGCAGTTCAGCGGCCTTGCGAAACCAGACAATGGCCTGTGCATAGTCCTGTGGTAAGCCTTGACCTCTGTAGTAAGCAATTCCGAGGTTGTATTGTGAATAAGCATCCCCTTGCTCGGCGGCTTTGCGCCACCAGATGTCAGCCTGCGAATGATCCTGTGGCAAGCCTTGGCCGTTGTCGTACAAAAATGCGAGTTCCTCTTGAGCCCCCATATCGCCTTGCTCAGCGGCCTTACGAAGCCACACGGCCGCTTGCGCGTCGTCTTTGGGTAGTCTGCATACCGTCGATCCGCTTTTGTACATTTCTCCGAGGATGAACTGAGCTTCTACATTGCCGCTTTGTGCAGCAATGAGGCCCCAGCGGCATGACTCCTTCTGATTTCCTAAGTGTGAGTAACTGATTGCGATGCGTTGTTCCGCATCTGCATCTCCAGCTTTCGCCTTTGCAAGCAAGGCGGGGTCGATACCTTTGCTTTGCGCCCATCCGGTGGCAATACATACCAGTATTGCCAAGGCTACCCACAGGTGAATGAATCGCGCCCTTTTCATTTCCGTTCCCTCTGCACTATCTCAGCAAGATCATTTCTTTTGCTTCTCGGACTTTTCAATGAACTCTTTCAGGCTCTTCGCACAAGCCTCCGCTGTTTTCTCGAACTGGTTGGACCCTGCCTTGCCTGCTGAGTAAGCGAATACAATCTGCGAAGATCGCGGATCGACAACGGAAATGCTCACGCTGGTTGATCCGAGGGCGGCATGAGCAGCCCTACGTTCCGCTGCCCTTTGGCTACCCAACTCCCACCCTTGATTCCACGCCTGCTGGTTTGGGCTTTCTCCTTCGTTAACGGTCGCGGTTGCGCTATTGTTGACCACCACGGCAGGAGTACTCGGTGCATTGTGGCTGACGTTGCTTGTGATGATGTAGTCCGCCTTGCTCTTATCGGTAACCACAATCAAAGAGACTTTCTTCTTCACCAGTGCAGCAGCGAGGTAGGTTTCGTATCCGCCCATCGGTTCGATGTAGACGGTTGACCCACTCTTGAGTTGCGGAGCTTGAGCGACCGCAATGGCAGAAAACGTGAGCAGGACAATGGTAAGTATGCGATTCATTTGAGTTTCCTTTCCTTGCTGTGCTGGAGCTCGACATCGGCTAAGGCTGGTAACGCCAGAGGATGTTTTGATAGCCGCCACCGAAGAGCCAGAAATTGCCGTTGTTATCAGTCCAACATGCCGATCCTGCTCCCCCTCCGGGGAAATTGCTCGCGGAGGGAGTGCCTTTCGTACCATAGACTACGGCTGTACCACTCTCGCTAATCCATGTCCACTGATCGGTAGTTGGACTAAACTTCCAAATGTTGCCGTCAAAGAGCCAGAAGTCGCCGCTAGAATCGCTCCAACTTGCAGTTGCGGACTGCTGGAACGAAACCCCCGGCGTCGTGTTAGATGATGCGACGCCAAGCGTGCCGTAGACAGCAGACCCATTTGTTGTGCTGCTCCCATTCATCCAGGCCCATTCCTCGCTTGCCGGGTTAAACTTCCAAAGGTCGTTGAGATAGACGGCCCCTGTCGAGACAATACTCGTGCCTCCAAAAAGCCAGAGGTTGCCGTCCCTATCGATCCAGCCATCAGCACCAAATCTAGCTCCTGGGACATTGTTCGGGGCCGCAACACCTAAGCTGCCGTAGACGGCGGATGCATTGATCGTGCTGCTGCCACTCACCCATGTCCAAGCTTTGGTGGTCGGATTGAACCTCCAGAGATCATTGGAGGCACCATTGGGCAGTTCTCCTCCGAATAGCCAGAGATTGCCGCTAGAGTCGACCCAACTGACCGACCCGTCGCGGGCTCCGGGCGTGTTGCTTATGGAAGGTGTACCCAATGTCCCGTAAATGCCATCTGCGCCGGCAATGTTGCTTCCGCTCTCCCATGTCCATTCCCCGGTTACAAGGTTGAATTCCCAAAGGTCGTTGAGATAGCCGCCGCCACCTGAGCCAGTTGAATCTTCCCCGGTGCCTCCGAAGAGCCAGAAATTACCGCTGCTGTCTGTCCAACTGACAGCGTCAAAACGTCCGCCAGGGAGATTATTCGTTCCAGCCACGCCCTTCGTACCATAGACACCTGGCCAGTAGTATCCGCAAGTCGTCGGGTTGATCCGAGTACATGCATCTGTGTTTCCCCCCATAAATGTCCATTCATTGGTTGAGGGGTTGTATTCCCAGAGATCGTTTGGCGTAGCTGTGCCGCCAACTCCAAGCGCATAACCACTGAAAAGCCAAAAATTCCCGCTCTTATCCATCCAACTGGCCGCGCTACCCCGGCCATCGGGAACGTTGGAAGGGGACGCGACGCCCTTTGTGCCATAGAATCCGACTGCATAGTTCGAGGTACTCCCGTTCATCCACGTCCACGCACCACTCGTGGTCGAGTTGACGACGCTAATGGAGATAGTCCCAGATTTTGTGGAGTCTTGTGATGATTTCGCAGTGATCGTAGCGATTCCTAAACTCGCCGGAGTAAACACTCCAGAAGAGGCAATGGTGCCATCCGATGCGGCCCAGGTAACCGCCGAGCTATACGATCCTGTTCCCTGCACGGTTGCCGTGCAGGTAGAAGTCTGCGTGGTAAGTATAGCGGTCGGAGTGCAGATCACAGACACTGAAGTGATTGTGGACTGAGCGGCCACCGTGACTGTTGCGTTGCCAGACTTGGACGAGTCCTCCGTTGAGGTTGCAGTGATGGTCGCCGTCCCGGCACCAGACGGAGTAAAGACGCCCGCGCTGCTGACCGTGCCAATGCTCGCGGGGCTGACGGACCATGTGATTGATGAACTGTAGTTTCCAGTCCCGCTGACCGTCGGCGTACAGGTTGACGTTTGATTCGTATTGATCGACCCCGGCGAACATGCTACCGCAACAGACGTGATTGCGGGCGTACTGCCCCCGCCGCTGCTACCGCCCGATCCTCCGCCACAACCGGACGCGAGCAGGGCAATCGAGACAAGCAACGCGGAAGCAATTTTTCTGTACAACGGCATATTGACGACCTTTCAAGCACCAGAGAGTGTATGCGCTAAATATAGCGCAAAGGCTAACCCGATGATGAACGCATGGCAAAGGACATCTGCGCGGCGACGGGCGAGCGAATCCGGAAGTTGCGCCGTGCCCGGAATTGGCGGCAGATTGACCTTGCCGAGCAGTCCGGCGTCCACGAGGTGCATATTTCGGACTTGGAGCGTGGCACACGAGAGCCGGGGCTACGAACCCTCAGCAAAATCGCCTCTGCCCTCGAAACAACGCTCTCGGAACTGCTGAAGGGATTGTAACGCCGTCCGGCCCCGCGTGGGCCTTAAGGGGCTGAAAGCGGCTTTGCCCGACCTTTTCCGGTGCTTTCCACGGTTCAAACCCACACGGAATGCCAGCCAAAGGCCGGAAGGGTGGTAGAAGCCTGGCACTGAACAGAAAACAATGCCGACTGGCGAATTCCTACGCCTGCAGGTGAATTTTTTAGAAAAGGCGCGCCTCACAGTGGGCTTGCTCTCCGGCGGACCTGGGCGTGATTGGACGGTAGTTTCGTGGCATGGAGAGACTGGAGCGCTGTGTGTTCGCCATGCCAGTCACTGATTTCTGGCAGGAGCCTGTCAGGGTGAACGACGCGGAGTTACGCCCGGACGCTATTGGTCATCCCACGCACAATGTGATCCGCCAATTCTTGTGCTGTCTTTGGAGCGTTGCGGTCCATGACAGCGGCTACACCCTTCGGACCGGCTTGTAGTTCTATGTCCGTCAACTCTTGCCTCTGATACCATCGCCTGATTCGGTTTCCCCCAGGGCGGTGGTACAAAAGCATCTGACGTGAGTCTGGACCGTTTCTGACTGACAGTCGGTCAATCTGGATGTGACAGCTGAAATCCGGAGTGTGCGTGAGGTCGTGCTCCGGCAACGCAAATGCAGTCAGTCTCTCATCAATAGTTTGAAAGAACCCTTGTTCCACGGCTTTCGCGTTGAATGCCAGCCGGTCCACAAGTTGCTGCCAAAACTCTGCCCCTCGCTCATGAACAGACTTCGCGGCCTCCAATTGTCGCTGTTGGTTTTCCTCAGTTTTGCGGTCCTGTGCTGCCTTTTCACGCTGGTGTTGAACAATCCAATCTGGTTGCTCGCTGGTCATTTTGGCTTCGACTTCGAGGACACGTTTTGAAAATGCTTTAGGGTCGTTCATGAACCTATGCTCCTTTCTTCGGCAGATGGTTGGCAGTCGAGTTGCCTTCTCCTACTTCCTACGCTATAACGGATTAGGAGTGGTGGCAAGACATGAGAACCCATAACCATAACGGACCCATAACCCACCTTGCGATGCCGGAAAGAAGGATTCCGGTGCTCATCGATTGTGGTTCCAAAGAGGCTGAGGGATTCGTCCCCTCGATTATCTGGAGTGACAAGCCCATGACCAGCGTTCGGCGATTGCTGCCGTCACTGGTCGAAGGCTTGTCGAATCGCTGTAAGCAGGTGGAACTTGAGAAGGAATACGGAGCCATTGACAAGGCTGAGTGGGACCGAATTCGAGACATGCTCGCTCTGAAAGATCGGCTGAATGCCGGAGATTGGTCTCCAGTTCTTACTCCGAAACTGGACGAGGCGTTGAACCCGTTGGCCGCCACGCTCGACCGAGTGAGTCCCGGTGGTTGGTTTATGGAAGAAGACGGCTCTGAAAATTGGACGTTCAGATCTGTTTCTGGTGATGTGCGGGCAAGCATCTCATTCAACATCGCATTTGAAACCCCGTGGACGACAGCTACGCTTACCGAGAAATCAGGTAGCAAGACCGCCGCCCGCATTGATCCGGGGTCATTACCCACTGGAAATATCTCAGAGTGGAGTGCCTCGGTCAGCGGAGCCATCAAGTCGGCAACCTTTGCTTTTTCGGAGGCATTCACTGCGGGGTTGAGCAAAACACGGTTTGTCGTTTGGTGGCACAACGCCGCAAGGAAATTTGTTCCTGGCCTTTACTGCCCTGACTTCGTGACGGCCCTATATGCGCTGGCAATGTGGAGCACCGGCACCGCTGGAGGATGGGCTGTCTGTCAGAAGTGCCACAGCGACTTCGCTCGCAAACGTGCGAAGCAACTCTATTGTTCCCCTCAGTGCCAGGCTGCGGCGGGGATGAGCCGCCTGAGGCGCAAGCGGAAGCAGGCGAGCGCAACGGTCCATCCTTGAGTTGTACCAAACTGCACAATTAAGAGGTAAACCTACCTCACAGAGGCCGCAAAAACGCGCTCTATCCGCGCTCTGTTTATCGGATTACGGCTGCTTTTCACGGTCTTAGGTGTCATCCGCTGACCTGCATGTTGTTGAAAATACGTTTGGTTGAAAATTCGATTCCTACCGCGTCCACCATAAAATCAATAACTTAGAGAACATTTTCATCTCCAGATTTTGCCTATGTGCCCATTTTTGTGCCCATCGTTTCTTAGGTTCTTCTTCCCAGAGCACAGTTTTTCGTGGATGTTGATTTCCGGTTCACAGGAAACTCAACGTTCGCCTTATGGATGTATCCGACGTTATATCAACGACATTCACGATGACGGACGTTTACATATCCATGACTCGCACCGGGCGGTTCACCAGAACATGCCACTCGCGACCAGGGAGAGCTTTCGGCAGTTTGCCGAAAGCTCTCTACACACTCACGGTAGCCACCTGTGCCTAGCCAAAATTCCATCCGTGTGCAAAAGTGGCTCGATTCTTGAACTCGGAGGCAGTTTGGGTACGGGTTTTCGACTAAAGGAAGGGGCGTTGCGTGA
>Ga0302187_10003948_pt1 | contig 11970 bp, 7 predicted proteins | sample II_Bog_E1_3_FD_202120 | JGI IMG/M metagenome (GOLD analysis project Ga0302187, IMG submission 202120) | Peat permafrost microbial communities from Stordalen Mire near Abisko, Sweden - II_Bog_E1_3 | ecosystem: Environmental > Terrestrial > Soil > Wetlands > Peat | place: Sweden: Abisko, Stordalen...
AGAGTGCTTTCACCACTTTTCGGCCTTAGCTGCCTACTTTGCTAGTCCTTTGTGGTAAATAACGCTGAGGCAATTATCGAGCTGGAATGAACGGAAGTTTCACCACAGAGGGCCATCCAAGCGGGATCCAAGATCAGAAAAAGAGAGAGATAAAAGCCGAACCAAGTCGACGGTCGACGGCGGAATGGGGGAGGTAAAAGGTGGGAAGGAAGCAGGCGTGTGTAGTAGCTCGCGAGACGATTGCTTATCTCTGTTCTCAGACCTCTAGCCTTTCTACTATCGACATTCGTCCTTCGATTCAGCGGTTGACGGCACTTGCCCCCGGCAAGCGGTGTCGCCCTTGACAGGGTTGCCTACGGTAATCTACCGCACCGCTTCCCAGCGGCTTGGTTCCTTCTTCACCTTTGCTAATCCTTTGGGGTAACGGGCACCCCATTCACAGAGACGTTTTTCATTGTGAGATCAGTCACGCCCGAAGACTTGAATTTCTCGTCCTTGAACTGCACATCAATGTTTTTCAGGGCGATGTCGCTGATCTTGGTTTGGCCTTGGTTGCCTTGGATGGTGCCCACCTTTCCGTAGCGACCTTTGACATTGGAGATGGTGATCGTGCGCACCGTGGACGTCGGAGGCGGCACTGCTTCTCCTTTTAGGTCTGTGTATTGAGTCCAGGGAGCAATGTTTACGAGTGTTCCGCCCGCGTTGTCGAGCGTCAGGCCGCCGAGGTGAAGATCCTCATAGCGCTGCGGGGTGTCGGAACGGAGTTTGAGGCGCAGAACATTCATCGCACCTGTGATGCGACAATTATCTACCACGAGATCGCGTACGATCGTCGCCTCGCTACCGCAGGTCACAGCGGCATCCCCACGTCTGAAGGTGCAGTCGGAGACGCGAACATGCTCCACTGGTGGACTATTCTTGTCATCAAGAGCGTCAGTACCCTTCGACCCCTTCAGGGCAATGCAGTCGTCAGTTACCGAAAAGTAACAACCCTTGATCGCAACATCCTGACAGCTATCAACATCAATGCCATCGGTACTGGGTGCCTGCTTGTAGTTATCAGGAACTTGAAACCTTACCCCTTCGACCAACACCTTCTGATCATGGTAGAGGTGGAGATTCCAAAACTGGGAATCCTTAAAGGTGATCTGACGGACGGCAACGTCCTTGGAATTTTCGATCAGGCAAAGCCTGGCGCGTGGAACGCTGAGATTGTTGAAATTCTTTTTGTCCCCAGAGGTATGGCGCAATTTCCAAAACTGATCCCAGAGGGGACGTCCGTTACCGTCCAAAGTGCCTGCGCCCGTTAGTTGCAAACCGTCGCAACCCTCGGCATTGATGAGGGCTGGAGTGAACTTCTTCTCGAAGTGTCCTTCGATGCGGGTTCTCTGCTGCGGGAAATTCTTCATGTCCGTGGAGCACCTCAGCACCCCGCCCTTTTTCAGACAAAGATTCACCTTGGGCTTCAAGAAGATCGCCCCACTCACGAAGAGACCAGCGGGAATAACAACCGTGCCGCCACCCTGTCCCGCAGTATGATCGATAGCGGCTTGAATCGATTTGGTATTGAGGGTCGTGCCGTCACCGACAGCACCAAAATCCGTGATCGAGACTCCTGCATCCTCCTTGAGCTGAACAACCTGATCACTAATCGTCGCCTTGGCAGGAGGGCTAGCCAAGCAACAAAACGTCACGACTGCTGCCATCGGCAGCAGGCCGCGACGAAAGCTTCTGGGGGGAAGCATGGCAGTTCAAGGGATTCGGACTATTTCACAAAACAGATCATCAGCCGATAAAGAGGGGACGCAGATGCCGGGCGTAGAGGTTCTCAGTCACGTTGCGGCCAACAATTTCTTCGTTGGCTTCGAGGAGATCGAGATAAGTCTGACCTTTTTTCGCTGCGAACTTGAAGGCAACATGGAGAAGCTGGCGCAGGCTCAGATTGAACAGCGGATTGCTCTGATCATGGCGGAGGGCTCCGGTGAACTGATCACTGGTCCAAGCATTGACCTCTGCCGCAGAGGGGAGTTTCGAGCGATCAATGTCGATGACGGTGGCGTAAGGCCCTGTCAATTCATCGATGTGATCAAGAGCGTAGGCATAGATTTCCTTCGCAAAATCCAACCCAGCTCCTCCTGACTCGGCGAGACCGATGATTTCCTCAAGCCAGGTGGTACCGGCAGTCTTGAGATGCAGGCCCGCATCGAAACGGGGCAACGCTTTGCGGATGATCGGGTAGAGGGAGAATTTGTCGCTCCCAGAATGGACGCTGAGTTTGAGGGTGGCTGGCAGACCGTATTGTTTGATGGCAAACGCCACGACAGCCAGATCAGCGTGAAACTCACGCTCGAACTGAGCCAGATCACCGACATAGTCGACTCCCTTGTTGAAGCGTCCGGTGAATTTCGGCGCGATGGTTTGGGCCGGGATCCCTTCGTCGGCAATGGCGGCGAGGATCACCAGCAATTCGGAAGGAGTCTGGGGAGAGTCCGTCTCGTCCATGGAGACTTCTGCAATGAAGGGCTCTCCAGCCTTCTTCTCGAGAATATAACGGTAGATTCTGCCTGCCTCTTTCACGGCAAGCAGGAACTTACCCGCGCTCCGTTCGATTTCCTCCCGTGTCGTTCGGAGTGGGATCTCCGTTTTCGGGAGGGTGATGGTGCCGATCAGTTCGGGATGTCGGTCAATAAATGCAGCAACCTCTTCAGGGGAAGCAGGCTGGCCGATGGCATCGGCCACGTCGAGAGTGAAGAAGTCCGAGCAGGAGAGAAAGCGGTCCACGGTCTTGAGACCGATATGATCAGCATCAACATGCCATCCGCCCTTCCAGTCGAGTGCTTCAATCGCCTCTTGAGCGGCTTCGCGGACACTTGAGGGTTCACTGCCGATGAAAGTGTGCTCACGATTGCTCTTATTCCAGACGGGGACCACGGCTACTCCCTCCGAGGCGAGGAGTTGGCAGGCTTTCAACTGAGCCTTGGCCTGATGGGCGAAACGATCACCGACGCCGATGGAGAATTTTTCGAGGGGTTTGTAGTGTTGCATGATGGGGTTTTGGTTGTGGTGATGGGAGAAAAGTTGGTCAGGGAAATTTCAGCAATGAATGGCCTAGGGAAGCTTTGATTAAATCGCATTGAGGCCGTTGCGGCAAGAAACCTCCAACTGGCGAATGCGTAGCCTTGGAAACGACATTGTGTTACCGATGCGCTTCACGCCTGAATCAAGTCCCTGGGAAGGGACGCGATGTTAAACATGCCGAAGGCTTGATCCCGAAGGGATGGCAGGGCCTTGCGAGAGCAAGGTGTCGTACAAAAATCAGTCTATTTCCCTACAGCAGTCATCATGGGATTTGATGAGGGGTTTCTTAAGTACTGCTTAAGCCCTCCTGCAGCCAAATAAACGCTGTTTTTATCGTGCAAGGGCTTCCTTCAGAGAATAGAAAATATTAATTATGATTAAGCTGTCCGTATCGCGGCGCTCTTTTTTAGCTTCTGCCGCCCTTTTATTGACCCTCCTTGCAGCAATTTCAGTCACGCCCCGCCTCTGTGCCCAGACTCTCTATGTCGGCTTTAATACGCCGAATCAGACCGCCAACTTTACTTCGGGTACTAACGGATATTCCTCTATCTATGTCGGATATAATACTCCTTCCAGCAATAATATCCTCAACGTAGCAAACACAAACACCCTCCTGACCAATAGTGAGGATCTCTATGTCGGTTATGACGGCTCTGGCAACAGGCTCATCATTTCCAACGGAGCCACCGTTTCAGTGGTGGGATTAACCAACGGGGTGACGATCGGCCAGAATGCCGACTCCTTAAATAACTCCTTGACCGTCACTGGCACAGGCTCCCTCCTCACTAATAGTCAGGATCTCTTTGTCGGCTCTGATGGCTCCGGCAATAGTCTCACTATTTCCAATGGAGCCACCGTTTCTGTGGTGGGTAACAACTACGGAACGGTAATCGGTTTGAACAGCGACTCCTTGAATAACTCGTTGACCGTCACCGGTACAGGCTCCCTCCTGACTAATAGTCAGGATCTCTTTCTGGGCGTCGATGGCTCTGGTAACAGCCTTACTATTTCCAACGGAGCCACCGTTTCAGTGGTGGGTAACAACTACGGAACGGTAATCGGTTTGAACAGTGACTCCTCGGGTAACTCCGTGACTGTCACCGGAACGAACTCCCTCCTAACCAATGGAGGTGATCTCTTTGTCGGCTATGATGGCTCTGGCAACAGTCTCACTATTTCGAATGGAGCCTCCGTTTCAGTGGTGGGCAGCAGCTACGGAACGGCAATTGGCTTTGCTAGCGACTCCTTGAATAACTCGGTGACCGTCACCGGAACGAACTCCCTCCTGACCAATAGTCAGGATCTCCTTGTCGGATTTGATGGCTCTGGTAACAGCCTTACTATTTCCAACGGAGCCATCGTTTCAGTGGTAGGCAGCAGTTATGGAACGGCAATCGGTTTGAACAGCGGTTCCTCGGGTAACTCCGTGACCGTCACTGGAACGAACTCTCTGCTGACCAATGGTAGTGATCTTTATGTCGGTTATGACGGCTCCGGTAACAATCTTACTATTTCCAACGGAGCCACCGTTTCAGTAGTGGGTAACAACGACGGAACGGCAATCGGTTTTAACAACGACTCCTTGAGTAATTCAGTGACAGTCACCGGAACGAACTCTCTGCTGACCAATGGTAGTGATCTTTATGTCGGTAATGCTGGCTCTGGTAACAGCCTTACTATTTCCAACGGAGCCACCGTTTCTGTCGCGGGGAGTTTCTATGGCAGTGTCATTGGATTGCAAGCAGGAGCCTTGAGTAACTCGGTGACCGTCACTGGCGCAGGCTCGCTCCTGACCAACAGCCGCGATCTTTATGTCGGGGTTGATGGCTCTGGGAGCAGTCTCACCATTTCCAATGGAGCCACCGTTTCTGTCGCGGGCAGCAGCTATGGGATGGTGATCGGGGATAATGCCGATTCCTTGAGTAACTCCGTGACCGTCACTGGCGCAGGCTCTCTCTTGAGCAGTGATCAAAAAATTCTGATCGGCATCTACGGTGAAGGTACCCTCACGGTGGGAAGAGGAGCCAGCGTCGTGGCCAAGCAGGGAATCATCCTTGCCTTCCAGAGCAACTCCACCGGCACACTCAATATTGGCACCTATGGGGGTAGCGACCCGGCAGGAACTCTCGATACACCCAGCATCACATTCGGCGATGGAACAGGTACGATCAGCTTCAACCAAAGCGACACGACTACTCTTACCAGCAGTATCTCTGGATACGGCTCCCTCCAGCAACTTGGGAGCGGTACCACCGTCCTTACCGGAAGCAATAATGGCTTTGTCGGGCCGACGCTGATCAATGCTGGAACGCTCCAGTTCGGCAACGGTGGAACAAATGGATCGGTCGCAGGAGCTATTACGGACAATGCCTTCCTCATCCTCAACCGTTCGGATGCCTACTCGCTAACCAATACGATTTCTGGCACCGGAGCACTGAACCAGTCAGGAACTGGCACCGTTTCCGTTACAGGAAGCAACACGTACTCGGGGGTGACTACGATTAACTCAGGCACGCTGAATGTCGTCGGATTCTTGAGTTCTTCAAATGCTCTCCATGTCAACGGAGGCGTTCTTGCTGGAAGCGGTTCTGTCGGGAATGTGACTGTAGCCTCTGGTGGCACGCTTTATCCAAGTGCTGTTGCCGGGACGAATGCCACCACCACCCTCACGGCTCATTCCCTGGCACTCAGTCACGGCTCGACGATTGACATGAACATCACGCCGACTGCCAATGTGAATGACAAGATTGCCAGCACCGCTGCGATCCAAATCAGTGGAGGCACACTAAACCTGAGCTTCAACGGAACATTTAATACTGGGACTACCGCTTCCTGGACACTCTGGACGACCGGAGCCTCCTTGATCAATCATCTCGAAGCCGTCAACGCGGAGGGTGCTTTGACCGGCAGCTTCACAATGACCACGCCTGGCATCTGGTTCCTGATGGGAACATCAAACTACGGTAACATCACGCTAAACGAGATGAATGGTTTGCTCACCATGCAGCCGATTCCCGAGCCCTCCACCTGGGTGCTCTTCGGTCTCTCGATGATCCTGGGTCTGGCAGTCCGCCGGAAAATGCCCTGCAGCAGAAATTCTCGATAGTTCCTTATCATCTGTTTGACTTGGCTTCCTCCTTTGCGGTCCTTTGGGGTAAAGAATGCTGAGGCTCTTATCGGGCTGGGATGAAAGGAAGTTTCACCACAGAGGGCCATTCAAGCGGGAGCCAAGATCAGAGATCAGAGGTCAGAGGGAAGTCGAAAGACGATGGTCGAAAGTCGATGGCTGGAGGGCAGAGGACGGGGGCTAGAGAGTCGGAGTTCGATAAACCTTTTCTTTCTGATGGAGGCGACTTGCTGGCTTTAAGTGCTCGACCTTCGACTTTTTTAGTCCTTTGTGGTAAAGAACGCTTCAGCCTGAGTGATGCAACACCGTAAAACGGGCAAATCGCTTCTAGTGGAATTAGTGATCACTCCCCGTTTGGAAAATCAGGTGATGGGGCACTTTACTTCCAAGGGGTCGCAAGTACGCTCTGTGGGGTATGGTGAAGTCCGTGTTCCTCCCCGCCACGCAAGTGATGTCAGCATGATCAAGTCATCGTTTTTTCATGGTAACTATCGGTGGGTGATTTGCGGGCTCTTGTTTTTCGCCACGACATTCAATTATCTCGACAGGCAGGTCATCAGCTACCTCAAGGAATTTTTCTGCACTTCGGTTGATGGTGGAGGGTTTGGATGGACGAATTCCGACTACGCCAATGTCACGACGGTTTTCACCGCTTTTTATGCGACGATGACGATCTTTGCCGGGATGATCATCGACAAAATCGGCACGAAACTGGGGCTCGCGCTCGCCTTCACCACCTGGTCGTTTTTCGGTATTGCCAACGCCTTTGTCGGGAATTGGACGGTAGCCCATATGGCGGTTCGGAGTCTCTTCGGCGTCGGTGAAGCGGGTAACTTCCCGGCTTCAATCAAGACTGTGGCGGAATGGTTCCCAAAGCGGGAACGGGCTCTTGCAACGGGAATTTTCAATTCCGGTTCCAATGTGGGTGCCATGATTGCCGCCCTCTTTGTCCCATGGTGTCTGATTCATTTCGGTGACCAGCTTGGTTGGAAAATGGCATTTATCATCACCGGTGCGGCGGGATTGCCGTGGCTGATTGTGTGGTTCTGGCTCTATGACCCACCGAGCCTCCAAAAAAGACTTTCGAAGGAAGAATTCGACTACATTCACTCTGACCACGAGGAGACGAAAGCCCAGGAACTTTCCGATGATAAGTCCGGGCAAAAAATCTCCGTTTCTCTCCTGTCGTTCTCAGGCCGCATATCCCGGGCCACCTTCGTCGGCATCACCTTCATGACCCTGTTTCTCTGTCTGTTCGTTTACGTTATTTCGACGATGTTCCCCTCGTTGGGACGAGCCCAGGCAACCATGATTTACAGGGTTTGCGGTTTCCTTGCTCTCCTTGTGAACATAGTCGCCCAATCCCGTCGGTGGCATGATCTGGGAAAATCAGGCTGGCTTGTCTTCCTCAATCTCATTCCGGGGATCGGAACGCTGGGCTCGATCCTTTATCTCTCCTCCAGAAATGGTCAGCAAGCTGTGAACAGGTTTGGAGCCGCCGCAACCACCGGGATTCTCGGCCATCTCCAGACCTGGGCTTTCTTTTTCGGGAAATTCCTGACCGATGGAATCTGGTGGTTCTACCTTTTCTGGCTGCCTGATTACCTTCTGAAACAATTTCACATGACCAAGCACGAGGTGATGCTACCCACCTTTATCGTCTACGGTGTCGCGATCATTGGCAGCATCGGTGGTGGGAGCATTCCGATGGCCCTCATGAATTGGGGAATGCCGGCCTATCGAGCCCGCATGACGGCCATGTTCCTGATCGCCCTCGTTCCACTGACGGTGCTCAGCACTCAGTATTTTGCCAATGTCGCCCGCTTCGGTCCGATGGCCTCCTGGTATGCCGTGGCGATTATTTGTCTCGGAGCCGCGGCGCACCAGGCTTGGTCGGCGAACCTTTTCAGCACCGTTTCGGATATGTTTCCTAAGAAAATGGTCGGTTCGGTCACCGGCATCGGGGCGATGGGGGGCGGACTCGGTGGAGTGATCATTCTCAAGCTCTCCGGGATGCTGACCGATACCTACAAGGCCGATCCCTCCAGAGCCTACTGCTTCATGTTCGTTCTCTGTTCCTTGAGCTACCTGGCTGCCTGGAGTATCATGAAGTTGCTCGTGCCGAGACACAAACTTGTCACAACGATGTGATCTTGAACCACGAGACATCCAGAAATGGACCTCCAGAAAATGAAAACCTTCCTCTCTGAAAACTTTCTCCTGCACTCGGATGTGGCCGTAGAGCTGTATCATGAGTATGCCAAGCCGCAACCGATCTACGATTACCACTCGCATCTGCCGGTACGGCAAATTGCCGAGGATAAGAAATTTTCAGATCTTCAAGAAGTCTGGCTGGCTGGCGATCACTACAAATGGAGGGCGATGCGCTGGAACGGGATTCCGGAGAGCTATTGTACCGGTGATGCAACCCCCTGGGAAAAATTCCAGGCATTCGCGCGGACGGTTCCAAAGACCCTGCGCAACCCGCTCTATCACTGGACCCACCTGGAACTGAAATTCTACTTCGGCATCGACGAATTGCTCGACGAGAACACGGCGGAGTCAATCTGGAACAGGGCGAATGAACAGCTTGAATCGCTCACTGCGCGGCAGTTGTTGACCAAGAGTCGCGTTGCCGTCTCCTGCACCACCGATGATCCGATCGACTCATTGGAGGATCATCAGAAGATCAACGCCAGTGAGTCCTTTGCTACCCGGGTCTATCCGACCCTTCGTCCCGACAAGGCTCTCGCTATCGACAAACCTACCGTGTTTAACCCCTGGATAGCCCAACTTGCCAAGGTTAGCGGGATCGACTGCGCCGACTTTAAAGGATTTCTGGGTGCCCTCAATCAGAGGCATGAAGCCTTTCATCAGGTCGGATGCCGGCTTTCCGATCACGGGCTGGATTCCTGCCACGCCGAGGAGTGTACCGAGGCCGAGGCCAGCGCTATTTATGCAGCAGCTCTTGCTGGTCGCCCTGTCACGGCGGAAGCAGCCGCAAAATTCCGGAGTTATCTGATGCTCTTTTTCGGTCATCTCGATGCTGAACGTGGCTGGACAAAGCAGCTGCATCTCGGGGCCATTCGTAACACCAACTCACGCGGATTCCGTGAACTGGGGCCAGACACCGGATTTGATTCCATCGGCGATACTCCCCAGGTGGTGGCCTTGGCACGTTATCTGGATCGCCTGGATAGTGACAACCGACTCCCGAAAATGGTGCTCTATAACCTCAACCCGGCGGATAATTATCTCTTCGCCACCATGGCTGGAAATTTCCAGGACGGAAGTGTCGCAGGCAAGATCCAGTTTGGCAGTGGCTGGTGGTTTCTGGATCAAAAAGAAGGAATGGAATGGCAGATCAACGCACTCTCAAGTTTGGGATTGCTCAGTCGGTTTGTCGGGATGTTGACCGATTCCCGAAGTTTCCTCTCCTTTCCGCGGCATGATTATTTCAGGCGCATTCTTTGCAATCTGATCGGAGCGGATGTCGTCAACGGGGAACTTCCCCGTGATATGAAGCTGCTGGGTGAGATGGTCGCCGACATTTCCTTTCACAACGCACGGCGTCACTTCGGTCTTGAACTTACGAATTTATGAATACTGAAATCATTTTTAAGAAGGCAGTAGAGGGGGGCGGCCTGACTCCTAAACAGGTGACGGAAATCGTAGCGCTTGCTTGCCCTGAGAAATCCTATCAGCGAAAAAAGGTACTGCTGATTGTGCCGGATGCCACGCGGACGGCGCCCGTGGGACTTCTCTTTAAGACTATCTTCAAGCAGATCGGTTCCGTGACGGACACGCTGGATGTCATGTTCGCCCTTGGTACCCATCCGCCGATGAGTGAGGAGGCGATGCATGCCAGACTCGAGATCACGGAGCAGGAACGACGGAGTGACTATGCGCAAGTCCGGTTGCTCAATCACGAGTGGGATAATCCAGAAGCGCTCCAAGCGATCGGGGTCATTTCAGCCGAGGAAACAAGCCGTTTAACCGATGGACGCTTTACCGTGGAGGTCGAGGTGAAGATCAATAAACGGGTGCTTGAGTACGAGCAGATCATCATCATCGGCCCCGTGTTTCCGCATGAAGTAGTGGGATTCTCGGGTGGTAATAAGTATCTCTTTCCCGGAGTCAGCGGTCCTGAGATCCTGAATTTCTTCCACTGGCTTGGTGCCGTCGTGACCAATCCGATGATCATCGGCAACAAATGGACTCCTGTACGCAAGGTCGTGGACTACGCTGCCGCCATGCTGAACGTGGAGAAACTCTGCTTCTCCATGGTCATCAAGGGGAGTGAACTCGCGGGTCTCTATGCGGGAACTCCGGAGGTCTCATGGGATGCGGCATCGGAACTTTCCCATGCGCTCCATATCGTTCATAAGGAACACCCCTTTCACACCGTGCTCTCCTGTGCTCCCCCGATGTATGACGAACTCTGGGTCGGTGGGAAGTGCATGTACAAGCTGGAGCCTGTCGTCGCCGATGGCGGCGAACTCATCATCTACGCCCCGCATATCCACGAGGTGAGTGTCGTGCACGGAAGACTGATCGAGGAGATCGGCTATCATTGCCGGGATTACTTCCTGTCGCAATGGGATCGCTTCAAGGAAAAATCCTGGGGGGTTCTGGCCCATTCCACCCATGTCCGTGGTGTGGGCATCATGGAGGATGGTGTCGAGAAGTGCCGCATTCGTGTGACGCTGGCCACCGGGATTTCTCCGGAAACCTGCGCAAAAATTAATCTCGGTTATCGTGATCCCGCCTCGATCGATGTCGAAAGCTTCGCCAACCGTGAAGACGAGGGGATTCTCCTGGTCCGTAAAGCCGGTGAGATGCTCTACCATCTCCGCAACCAGCCAGAGTGGGCCGGGGGGAAGGCCAGCGCATGAGCCAGTATGTCGTGATGGGAGTTTCGGGGTGTGGCAAAAGCAGTGTCGCAAGCCTATTGGCGGGGCGGTTTGGCGGAGTCTTTCTGGATGCGGATGATTTTCATCCCCCTGAGAACAAGGCGAAAATGTCCGCAGGAATCCCTCTACAGGATGAAGACCGCAAAGGGTGGCTGCTCACGCTCAACCACGAACTCAAACGGCGCGTTGATGATCAGAAATCTCTTTTTCTAGCCTGCTCGGCATTACGGCAGATCTATCGGGATCAGCTTTCGGAGGGGCTTCCCGAACTTCGTTTCATCTATCTCAAAGGCTCCAAGGAACTGATCCTGGAACGGCTGCAACAGCGGCAGAACCATTTCATGCCCCCGTCACTGATCGAGAGCCAATTCGCCACGCTGGAAGAGCCGCAGGATGCCATCACGGTGTCGATCGAGGAACCATTGCCAAGGATTGTTGATCAACTGACTCACCTGATTTCCGGTTAAGGAGTCCAGGCTGCTTCAAGAGAAGCCGCCTCTAGTCTTGCTGATGGAGATCGTAGAGCATTTTTGAATTATTCTAACGCATTTTGGAAAAATTGAGGAATCTCGCGCAGAGGCGCTGAGACGCAGAGAAAATAGAAGATTCACAGGGAGGATGAACGGGTAGTGGAGGCCATCTCAAATGCAAACTCCACTAATCCATGCCTTTTGGTGAAACTCTCCGCGCCACCGCGCTAGCCTCTTCCTTCCCTCCGATCAATCACAGAGGATAAACCCATTAGATTTGCGACAAATTAACCAGAGAATAAGCTAAATGTGGGGCGCTCTATTACTTGGCCGGTGTGGTTGCTGTAGTGAAGGGAGGAACATCCTTCGCGGCATCGGAGAA
>Ga0302187_10003954_pt1 | contig 11963 bp, 12 predicted proteins | sample II_Bog_E1_3_FD_202120 | JGI IMG/M metagenome (GOLD analysis project Ga0302187, IMG submission 202120) | Peat permafrost microbial communities from Stordalen Mire near Abisko, Sweden - II_Bog_E1_3 | ecosystem: Environmental > Terrestrial > Soil > Wetlands > Peat | place: Sweden: Abisko...
GGCCGCCGCCGATCACTTTGATTCTCATTGCTCCTATTATTCGCGAGATTGGCTCGTGCTGCTTTGCCGGTGCCGGGGCGTGCCCGCCAGGGTGGAGCAGATTTCGGGAGGCAGATTGAACTTCTGGGCGGGCGCCGCGTACAGTACTTCTATGCGGACATAAGCTTCTGGAAAACCCGCAACGAGGCCTCGCATGGTCTGCCTGATCCTGCTGATTTTGCTTTGTACGCGCCGAAGATGGTGGTACGGCTACGCTCCGTACGGCTATGGCTATCACCCTTACTATCCGCACCCCTACCCCTATGGGGCGTACACGCCGTATGACCCGTATTGGCGGGCGCGGTATTACGGGTATGGGTATGGGTACGGATATCGCGGGTGTTGGTGGTAGAGACCTGCGCCTGTGGTGAGAGCGGGGCCCGGGGCTAAAACCCCGGATGAATTGATGCCGGGTACCGCAGGCTAAAGCCTGCTGCTACTCCGAAAAGCGCCCGTCGCAGAGTTTTTCAACATCCCTCTAAAGCCTGTCTGGTGCTCCCAAAATCCTTGATGCCGGGCTGAAGTGCTGGCCTGTCTCGGCGTTGCGCGGGTCAGGGTTGGGCGAGTTGGGCGAGGGCGTCGCCGGAGAGGCGCATGGTGGTCCACTCGGACTGCGGGAGGGCGCCGACGGAGTTGTAGAAATCGATGGCGGGGGTGTTCCAGTTGAGGACGGCCCATTCCAGGCGGTGGCAGCCTTCCGCGACGGCGATGGCGGCGACCTGGGCGAGGAGGGCTTTGCCATAGCCGCGGCCGCGGTGTTCGGGATAGACAAAGAGGTCTTCGACGTAGATGCCGGCGTGTCCGCGCCAGGTGGAGTAGTTGTAGAAGTAAAGGGCGAAGCCGATGGGGGCCGCGTCGAGCTCCGCGATGAGGCAGTGGAAGCGCGGGGTGGGACCGAAGCCGTCGCGGAGAATGTCGGCGGGGGTGGCCTGGGCGGAGGCGGGTTCGCGCTCGTAGTCGGCGAGTGCGGCGATGAGGGCGAGGATGGTGGGGATGTCGGCGGGCGTAGCGGGGCGGATTTGAAGTTCGGACATGGCTGAGAGATAGAGTAACCGGCTTGGAGCTTCCGCACTCGTCACAGGCACGCATGGATTGTGCGAAGGTGGCTGCCGCCTGAAGCGCCGGACTGGCCAAAGCCGGTGTTTTGCGGCATTCGTTTATCCCGGAATGGGCTGTACTTGTGTGACGGTGAGCACAGGAGTGGGTCGTTTCTGGGCTCTCTGCGCCGATAGCATTAAGAGAAACGAGCGGATGTTCGACGATCCAGCCAGGAACCGGGTGCGGCCCAGATGCGGCCAGCGTCCGGACCAAGTGGGTGGAGGTGTGTCCGCTCTCAGAGAGAAAGGTCAGGGATACGTTGCAGACAGGGATGAGAGCGATACGCAGGGGCAGCCGAGTGTGGGCTTGCCTGGTGGCAGGGTTGTTCGGGGTATTGGTTGGCGGGTTGCCAAGGACGATACAGGCGCAGGCGCTGGGGTGGGAGGGCGAGACGGGAGTGTTTGTGACTCCGCTGGCCTACACGGCGGCCGTGGAAGGGCAGAAGATCCACGCGGTAGTGGCGTACCACTACTTCGACGCGGGGCCGGTGGTGGGTCAATATCACGAGGCATCGTCGGAGGTGGCGTTTGGGCGGCGGCTGGAGTTTGGATACACGCGCGAGTTCCACGTTGAGGGCGGCGACCCGGCGATCAGCCCGCTATATCAGAATGGGATGGACCTCTTCAATGGCAAGGCGATCCTGCTGGCGGAGAACTATGGCCAGAGGCTGTGGGTGCCGGCGGTGTCCGTGGGCTTTATCGCTCGGACGGGCGACCGCAATGTGGGCGACTACGTGACCTGGAATCCGGCGACGAACAATGGCAGCAACAACGGCGACCTCTACCTGGTGGCGAGCAAGGTGGTGAAGCAGACGAAGGTTCCATTGGTGCTGAGCGGCGGGATTCGGGGCACGGATGCGGAGCTGTGGGGGATGGGCGGGAATGCTCCCGGCTGGCAGGCCCGCGGTTTTGGTGCGGTGGCGTTTGTGCTGAGCGGGCCGCGGTCGAGCACGATCACGGTGGGGGGCGAGGTGGCACAGCAGCCGTTGCATCCGATTAACTTTCCCGGGCTGAATATTCCAACGACGCTGACGTATTGTGCGCGGCTGGTTCCGAGCAAGCGGCACCACCTGAACCTGGACGCGGGCGTGGCGCAGATTGCCGGAGAGGTTGGGCCGGGAGTGAACCTGAAGGCGCGGCACCAGTTTGGGATGCAGGCTTCGTACGGGTTCTAGTGGGCTAAGGCAGGGCGCCGTTCGCCGCGAGGTTTGCGGCGGGCGGCGTTTTTGTTTGGGCCGGACTGGCGGAGACGAAGGCGGGGCAGGAGACTGTGGTGGGACGGACAAATGCGGGGATTCTTCGCCTGCGGCTCAGAATGACAAGCGGAAAAAAGGGGGGCGACAAGCGAGAAGGGGGGGCGACAAGCGAAAAAGGGGAATGACTAGCGGCTAGTTGCGTCTGTGGTTGGAGGGGGCGTCGGGGTTGGCGGCGAGCCATTTGTCGAAGGGGATGGAGAAGCTGAAGAGTTCGTTTCCGTCGCCGACGGGGTGGACCATTTTGACGTAGATCTCGGCGTGGGCGAGGGCGGGCTCTTCGAGGTCCTTGATGTCGTAGAAGAGGTAGCCGGCGAGGGTGGAGTGGGGCTTGACGGTGGAGGAGGCGAAGCCGAACTCGTCGTCGTCCTGCACGATTTTCTTGTCGACGGGGTGGTGGATGGTGATGGGGATGATGGGGATCTTGGTGCCTTCGGCGGACTTGATGGTGAAGAGGCGGCGGTTGATGTCGTCCTCGGTTGCGGCGGGGATCTTGTCGTTGTTGGCGGAGATGAACTGGATGCGGGCGTCGGCGAGGGAGATGGCGTGGTCGGAGTCGTTGGTGACGACGACGCGGACGGGCAGCAGGCCGTGCTGGATGTAGGGCAGGCGGAAGAAGGGGCAGAGCTTGGGGTCGTCGCAGGGGTCGGCCGCGATGGTGACGTGCTCGTCGGGGTGGGCGTCGAAGGCGGCGTACTGGCTGGCGGCCTTGGCGGGCTCGGGGCCTTTCTTGTCCGCGGCGTGGGTGGCGGGGGCGGGCAGGATGAGGATGACGATGGCAGCGAGCGCGAGGCGGAGAGGATGGCGGCCGCAGTGGTCGCGAGCAGGCTGCGATGCGTGGGGTGCGCGGGCGGGGGCGGTGCCTGGGGGCGGCGGAGTGCGGTGCGGGCTCATGCAGGAAAGATTATCCTCTTCAGTTGATACGGTGGTAGATCGAGGGAGTTCGCCGACGTGGTTGAGGGTGTGGTGATGGCGTTGTACAGCTTGCTGCTGCTGGCGGTTCTGGTGGTGGGATCGCCGTACTGGCTGGTGCGGATGGCCACCAGCGGGCGGTACCGCGCGGGGCTGGGAGAGCGGCTGGGGCGCGTGCCGGTGGCGCTGCGGGAGGCGGTGCGCGGGCGGAAGGTGGTGTGGGTACACGCGGTGAGCGTGGGCGAGGTGCTGGCCGCGACACGGCTGGTGGCAGAGCTGGAGGCCGCGCTGGGGGATGGCTGGCGCATGGTTGTATCTACGACGACGGCGACGGGGCAGGCGTTAGCACGGGAGCGGCTTGGTGCTTCGGGCGAGGGCCGGGTGTTCTATTATCCGCTGGATTTTGCGTGGGCGGTGCGGGCGTATCTGCGAGCGCTGCAACCGAAGCTGCTGGTGCTGATGGAGAGCGAGCTGTGGCCGCGGATGCTGGTGGAGTGCGGGCGGCGCGGGATTCCGGTGGCGGTGGCGAATGCTCGGGTGAGCGACAGGAGCTATGCGCGCGGGCTGCGGGTGAAGGCGGTTTGGGGCAAGGTGCTGGGGATGGTGGGGCTGTTCCTGGCGCAGAGCGATGAGGATGGAAAGCGACTGGTGGGGTTGGGGGCGCGGGCGGATGCGGTAAGGGTGGTGGGGAATTTGAAGTATGACGTGCGGGCGGCGAAGGCGAGTCGGGTGGCGGAGTTGATTCAAAGGGCAGCGGCGGGCCGGCCGATTGTGGTGGCGGGGAGCACGGTGGATTTGGAGCGCCTTGACGAGGAGCGGATGGTGGTTGCGGCATGGCGAGAGACAGTGCTCGCCGGTTTCGACGCGCTGCTTGTAGTAGCACCGCGGCATCCTCCGCGCTTCGATCACGTTGCACGCATGATTTGTGGATACCGGACCTTGACTGCGAGTGATCTTAAGGTTGGAGTGCGCAGCGAAAATGCCTTCACGGAGAGCGAGTGGGGGGATGGGCTTCCCGTAGAGGTGATTGTGCTTGATACGATTGGCGATCTTGCGGCAGTCTACGGGGTTGCGGATGTGGCGTTTGTCGGCGGAAGTCTGGTTGAGCGGGGTGGGCATAATCCGCTGGAGCCGGCGCAGTTTGGCGTCCCGGTGGTGATGGGGCCGTCGTTTGAGAATTTTCGCGAGATTGTTGCGAAGATGCAGGCGGCGGATGGGATTCGGATTGTGCAGGACGAGGATGGGCTGGAAGCGGCGATGGTGGAGCTGCTGACGGATCGCGAGGCCGCGAAGGCGATGGGGGAGCGGGGGCGGGCGGTGTTTGAGGCGCAGAGTGGGGCGACGGGGCGAGCAGTTGAGGCTTTGGTTGGGCTGGTGCAGCGGTGAAGGCGCGGCGGGGTGTGTTCAGGAGACGCTGGGCGTGGCCGCTGGTTCCGGCGTATGCGGCGGGGCTGGCGGTGAAGGATGGGCTGCGGCGAGTGGGGGTGGTGCCGGTGCGGCGCCTGGAATGGCCGGTGGTCAGCGTGGGCAGCCTGTCGGCGGGGGGTGCGGGGAAGACTCCGGTGGTGATTGCGCTGGCGGAGTTGCTGGGTGAGCGGGGTTGGGGTGTGGATGTGTTGTCGCGGGGGTACGGGCGGTCCGGGGTTGGCGTGGAGCGGGTGGATGCGGGGATGGAGGGCGCGGCGGGTCGTTTTGGAGACGAGCCGGTGGTGATGGCGCGAAGGCTGGGTGTGCCGGTTTGGGTGGGGGCGGAGCGGTTTGCGACGGGGGTGGGGGCGGAGCGAGAGGCGAGAGAGGAAAGGCAAGGGGAAGGGCAAGAGCAACAGCAACAGCAACAGCAAGGGCAAGAGCAACAGCAACAGCAACAGCAAGGGCGAAATGCGGGGATTCTTCGCTCCGCTCAGAATGACAAGCTGAAGTGGGGGAATGACAAGCTGAAGTGGGGGAATGACAAGCTGAATTTGAGGAATGACACGCCGGAGGGGGCGGCTCTGGGTGACGAGGCGAGGCGGGTGCATCTGCTGGACGATGGGTTTCAGCATCGCGGGTTGGCGCGGGCGATGGATGTGGTGCTGGTGACGGCGGTGGACCTGGAGGATGCGCTGCTGCCGGCGGGGAATCGGCGCGAACCGCTGCGGGCGCTGCGGCGGGCGGACGCGGTGGTGCTGCGGGCGGAGGAGCGGGAGCGCGTGGAGGCGCGGGTGCGGGGGCTGATGCGGGACGGCGCGGCTATTTGGACGGTGCGGAGGGAGTTGCGGTTTCCGCATGGGGGAGTGTTGTGCGGAGGGCCGCGGCCGGTGGCGTTTTGCGCGATTGCGCGGCCGGATGGGTTTGCGGCAATGCTGGCGGAGGCGGGTTGCGCGGTTGTGGAGATGGTGGCGTTTGGCGATCATCACGCCTATGCTGGGGCGGATGTGGAGCGGCTGGTGAAGGTGGCAGGGGAGCACGGGGCGACGGGGTTTGTGACGACGGAGAAAGATGCGGTGAAGCTTTCCGGCACGATGCTGGAGCGGCTGCACGCGGTTGGTCCGGTGGGTGTGGTGGGGCTGGAGGCGAAGTTTGTGGATGAGGCGGACGTGATGCGGGTGCTGGAGGCGCGGATCGCGTGAGAGTGCTGATTGTGCGGATAGGCGCGATGGGCGATGTGCTGCACGCGATGCCGGCGGTGGCAGCGCTGCGCGAGCGGCATCCGGACTGGTTCATCGGGTGGGCGATTGAGCCGAAGTGGAGCGACCTGTTGCAGATTGCGGGCGACCCGGAGGACCTGTCGCAGGGAGTGGGTTTTGCGGCGCGGGCGCTGGTGGACCGCTGGTACAGCGTGCCGGCGGGAGCGTGGAAGCGGAGTCCGCTGGCGCGAGGGACGCTGCGCGACATCCGCGCGCTGCGGCGGGTGCTGCAGGCGGAGCGGTTCGATGTGTGCGTGGACATGCAGGGGTCCATCAAGTCGGCCGTGGTGGGGCGGATGGCGAAGGCTGGGGAGTTGGTGGGGATGGAAGAGCCGAGGGAGCGCGTGGCTCGGCTGCTGTACGGGAAGCGCGTGGGGCTGACGGCGTCGCATGTGATTGAGCAGGGCTGCGAGCTGCTGGGGGGGGCGGTGGGCGAGACGCTGACTCCGGTGCGGGTGCCGCTGCCGATGGATGCGACCTTTGAGCGCTGGGCGGACGGTGTGGTGGGGCACGAGCGTTTCTGCCTGTGCTCGCCGGGCGCGGGATGGGGCGCGAAGGGCTGGCCTGCGGAGCGATTTGGCAAGGTGGCGGCGGAGCTGGGACGTGCCGGGATCCGGACGGTGGTGAACGCGACGATCCATGGCTCGCGCGAGGCGGGCCGCGTGGTGGAGAAGAGCGAGGGTTTTGCGCGGCTGGTGCCGTGCCGGGTGGGGCAGTTGATTGCGCTGACGCGGCGGGCGGCGGTGGTGATTGCGGGAGACACGGGGCCGCTGCACCTGGCGGCGGCGCTGGAGCGTCCCGTGGTGGGCATCTTTGGGCCAACGGACCCGGCGCGGAACGGGCCGTACAGCACACCGCAGCGGGTGCTGCGCGATGCGACCAGCCAGACCAGTCACAAGCGGGTCCACGAGCCGGAGGCGGGGATGTTGAAGATTGGGGTAGAGGACGTGGTAGCGGCGGCGCGGGAGATGGTTTCTTAGGTTCGAGGTTCGAGGTTCGAGGTTCGAGAGGGCAGCGAAGCGCGCGCGGAGGGTGGCAGGTGAGAAAATTGAGGGGTACGGGGAGAGGTTGCGGGTAGAGTGAGCGGCAGGACGGGTTGGCAGAAGATTGCGCGGCGGATACGGGTGCCCATGGGGTTCGTGTTTGCGGCGGTGTTTCTGTGGCTGGCGCGGCCGAGCTGGCAGACGATGGCGTTGAGCCTGGTGTTGGTGGCGCCAGGGCTGTGGCTGCGGGCGTACGCGTCCGGCTATGTGAAGAAGAATGCGGAGCTGGCGGTGACGGGGCCGTATGCGCACACGCGGAATCCGCTGTACCTGGGGTCGATGCTGATTGCGTTCGGGTTTGCGGCGGCGGCGTGGAACGTGTGGATTTTGTTGACGCTGGCGGGGTTGTTTGCGGCGATTTATATTCCGACGATTCTGAGCGAAGAGGCCTATCTGCGGGAGCACTTTGCGGGGTTTGCGGCCTATTCGAGCGCTGTGCCGCGGCTGCTGCCCCGGCTGACCGCGGCGCGGGTTGGCGGCGGGGCTGCGGAGGCGCAGGGAAGCTTCTCCAGCGCGCTTTATCTGCGTCACCGCGAGTACAATTCACTGATTGGGGCTGGCGCGATCTACCTGGCGCTGGCCGTGAAGCTCCTGCACGCGCACGCGAGGTTCTAATCGATCCAGCCGGCCGCCCTGGTGGCCCTGGCCCGTCCCAAAAATCATGACCGGGGATGCCTTTGCAGATTGTTCGAAGTAGATTCGGCTTGTGGATTTCTGTGCTGTCCGTTGTCCTGGTCGTTGCAGCCGGAGTGTATCCCGCAGGGGCGCAGATTTTGGGGCTGGGCAGCAAGCCGGCGGCGCCGGTGGTGATTCCGACGCTGCAGCCTCCGGTGCCGGGCTATGTGTTTCCGGCGCGGCAGACGTTGACCTTTACGGTGGACTGGCGGGTGTTTACGGGAGGAACGGCGGTGTTCCACCTGGAGCAGCAGGGGGACCAGTTGAAGGTGTCGGCGACGGCGGACACGGTGGGCGCGGTAAACATGCTGTTTCCGGTAGTGGACCGGTTCCAGTCGTCGATGAACACCAAGACGGGCTGCTCGGCGGGGTTTGCCAAGCAGATTCAGGAGGGACGGCGGAAGATCGTGAGCGATCTGACGTTCGACGCCGCCGCGGGCAAGCAGACGGAGATTGAGAAGAACCTGGTGAAGGGGACGACGAAGACCGTGTCGTCGTCGATCCCGGCGTGCGTAACGGACTCGCTGTCGGGGATTTTTTATGTAGCGTCGCAGCGGCTGGTGGTGGGCCAGGATGTGGGACTGCCGCTGGCGGATGCCATGCGGACCGTGACCGTGACCATGAAGGTGGAGGGCAAGGAAGAGATCAAGACGCCGGCGGGGACGTTCCAGACGATCCGGGTGCAGCCCACGGCGGAAGAGGGTGTGGTGAAGAACCGCGGCGCAATCTGGATCTGGTATACGGACGATGCGCGCCACATGCCGGTGCAGATTCGCGCGCGGCTGTTCTGGGGCACGATTACGTTTCATCTGCAGAGCGTGAACGCTAAGTGAGTGTGGCGAGGGGAGCGAAGACATGCTATTTGAGGGAGATCCGGAGCCGACACCGGCACAGGGGATGGTGACGGTGGGGCGGTTTGAGAGTCCGGTGGAGGCACAGATTGCGAAGGGGATGCTGGAGTCGGCTGGGGTGGAGAGTCTGCTGGTGGGCGAGAACGCGAACAACCTGATGCAGGCGGCTTTCCGAGTGCGGCTGCAGGTGCAGGCGGAGGATGAGGCGACGGCGCGGGAGCTGCTGGCGGGGCCGAATGGGGAGCCAGAGGAAGAGAGGGCCGCGGATGGCGGGAGTTGAATTCGGCGCTGGGTTGCATGTAAGTTTGTCAATGCTGCCGGAGGATGGCGGATTCGGCGTTGAACTGTGCGGTTTTGCATCTGAATTGTGACGTGTGACCGCCGATACTGCCGGAGCTGCGGCGGACAGCGTGGAATGGTTCGGGACCTCTTTCGGCTGGAAGAGGCGGTTGTGAATGAGGAAAGCGCGTGGCCTGCGGAGCGCGACGAGAGGATTTGGGGTGAAGGAAATGAAGCGATTCGGGATTCGGTTTGCGGTTGTATTTGCGGCGGGCGTTTTGGGCCTGGCGATATTGGCACAGCCGGGGCGGCTGATGGCGCAGGCAAGCATTCACGGGCATGTAGTGAACGCGCTGGGGCAGGTGTTCCCGAACGGCGAGGTGAAGCTGACCAAGGACCATAACCCGTCGGCGTCGTCCAAGTACGAATACACGTTTCCGATCGACGCCAGTGGCGACTACAAGGGCACGGATATTGCGGCGGGGACCTATGTGGCTGTGGCGTTCCAGCAGGGCGTGACGCAGGACTTTATCCAGGCGGCGCTGGTGGCCGGACAGGACAAGCAGGTCGACTTCGATATGACCCGCAAGGAGTATATCGACAAGCTGAGTCCGGCGGAGAAGGACCAGATTGAGCAACTGAAGAAGCAGAATTCCGAGGCGGTGGCGGCGAATGCCAAGATCGGGAACCTGAACAATCTGCTGAAGGCGGCGCGCGCGGCGAACACGGCGGGCAACTACGATGTGGCATACAAGGACATGACAGATGCGACGGCGGCCAAGCCGGACGAGCCGATTCTGTGGGACGTAATGGGCGACGCGCAACTGGGCCAGGCAAATGTGGCAGCGAAGGCAGCGCATGACGCGAAGGCGACGGACGCTACGGTGCCGGACAAGTACCAGGCGGCGGTGACCTCATACCAGAAGGCGCTGGACCTGAATGCGAAGGCGGCCAAGCCAAGCACGGAAGTGGTGTATGCGGCGAACAACCAGTTGGGACAGGCGCTGGGCAAGATCGGCAAGACGAAGGAGTCTGCCGACGCGTTTGATGCGGCAGCCAAGGCCGACCCGACCAAGGCTGCGTCCGCCTACTACAACGAGGCAGCGATTCTGTTCAACGCGAATGACATCGATGGCGCGGCGGCGGCGGCGGACAAGGCGATTGCAGCCGACCCGACCAAGGCGGACGCCTACTTTATCAAGGGGCAGGCGCTGGTGCAGAAGGTTACCGTGGACCCGAAGACGAACGTAGTAACGGCTCCGCCGGAGTGCGTTGCGGCGTACCAGAAGTATCTGGAACTGGCGCCGACGGGCCCGCACGCCCAGGACGTGAAGGACGTTCTGGCTGGGATTGGCGTGAAGATCGATACGAGCTACAGGGCAGCGCCGGCGAAGAAGAAATAAGCGGCCTGGCTCAGGCTGTGCAGGGAGAAGAGGCCCCGGGCGGCATCCGCCTGGGGCCTCTTTCCGTTTGGCGGTAAGGTGGTGAAGGAGGGTGCATGGGCGGAGTGCTGGAATTTGCGGAGGCGCTGGAGGTGGTGCTGCGGCATGCGGCTGGAGTCCGCGTGCCTGGAGTGGAGATGGTGGCGCTGCCGAAGGCCGCGGAGCGGGTGCTCGCGGAAGAGGTGAAGGCAGACCGCGATCAGCCGCCGTTCGACCGATCGACGCGCGACGGGTTTGCGGTGCGGGCGAAGGAGTGGACCGCGGGGAAGAGGCTGCGGATGTCGGGGCAGGTGCGCGCGGGCGAAGCGTGGACAGGCGGGAAGATGCGCGCGGGTTCGGCGATTGAGATTATGACCGGCGCGGGGGTGCCACGCGGCGCCGACGCGGTGGCGATGCTGGAGCACGCGGAGCTGGGCGGCGGTGCGGTGTGGGCGGCAGCGGGACGGAAGCTGAGCGTGGGCGAGAACATTGTGGAGCGAGGCAGCCAGGCGCGGAAGGGCGAAGTACTGCTGCCGGCAGGAACGGCAATGCAAGCCGCGGAGATTGCGTTGGCGGCGGCGTGCGGGCGCGCCAGGTTGGCGGTGCGCAAGCGTCCGACGGTGGCGGTGGTGGCAACGGGCGATGAACTGGTGGAGTTGGACGAGACGCCGGACGAGCGGCAGATCTACAACTCTAACGGCTATGCGCTGGCGGCGCTGGTGGAGGCGGCGGGCGGAAGGGCGCGGCGGCTAAAGATTGCGCGGGACACGCGGGCGGATGTGCGCAGGCGGATTGCGACTGGGCGCGGGGTGGACTTGATGATTTTGTCGGGCGGGGTTTCGGCGGGAAAGTATGACCTGGTGGAAGAGGTGCTGGCGGGGTTTGGCGCGGAGTTTTTCTTTACCGGGGTGAAGATGCAGCCGGGGAAGCCGGTGGTTTTTGGGAGGCTGCCAGGGGGCGAGGAGCGGGAGCGAAATGCGGGGATTCTTCGCTCCGCTCAGAATGACAAACGAGAGAAGGAGAATGACAAACGAGAGAAGGAGAATGACAAACAAAGGGCTCAGGATGACAAGCGAGGGGTGAGTGACGAACGAGGGGTGAGTGACGAACGAGGGGTGAGTGACGAACGAGGGGTGAGTGACGAGCGAGGGGTGAGTGACGAACGAGGGGGGAGTGACGAGCGAGGGGTGACGGGCTGGACATATTTCTTTGGGCTGCCGGGGAACCCGATTTCGACGCAGGTGACGTTTCACTGCTTTGTGGAGCCGCTGCTGCGGGCCTTGTGTGGGGCGGAGGTGGTGGGGCCGAGGTTTGTGCAGGCGACGCTGGCAGAAGACATGCGTGGGAAGGCTGGATTGACGAGACTGCTGCCGGGGCGGCTGACGTACGATGTGGAGCGGCCGGAGGTGCGGCTGGTGGAGTGGCAGGGATCGGGCGACCTGGCGGCGAATGCGCGGGCGAACTGCTATGCGGTGCTGGCGGGGGGGAAGGATTTGCGGGCGGGAGATGTGATCAGCGTGTTGCTGCGGTAGGCTTCCAGCATGAGCGAAAAGTTGAGCCACTACGATGAGGCGGGACAGGCGCACATGGTGGATGTGACTGCGAAGGCGGCGACGCGGCGGGAGGCGGTGGCGGAGGCGTTCGTTGAGCTGAACGAGGCGGTGCTGCGCGCGCTGCCGGAGAATCCGAAGGGGAATCCGTTGGAGGTGGCGCGGTTTGCGGGAATG
>Ga0302187_10003956_pt1 | contig 11961 bp, 9 predicted proteins | sample II_Bog_E1_3_FD_202120 | JGI IMG/M metagenome (GOLD analysis project Ga0302187, IMG submission 202120) | Peat permafrost microbial communities from Stordalen Mire near Abisko, Sweden - II_Bog_E1_3 | ecosystem: Environmental > Terrestrial > Soil > Wetlands > Peat | place: Sweden: Abisko, Stordalen...
CTCTAGCCGGCGCCAAGAGTCTGAAAAATCAGAAAACCATTGAGCAGCATCACCGCGCCGGCGGCGGTCACAGCCAGTGTTTGAGTCAGGCGGCTATTGGCGAAGGATCCCATAATATCCGCGCGCCGGGTGAAAAGCAGCAGCGCGATCATCGGCAAGGGCAAGGCGATGCTGAGCACGACCTGGCTGAGGACGAGCGCCTTGGTCGCATCGACGCCCAGCGCGATCACACCGAAGGCGGGCAGCATGGTGATGAGCCGTCGCGCCCAGACCGGGATGCTGAATCCAACAAAACCCTGCATGATCATCTGGCCAGCCATCGTGCCGACGGTCGAACTGGACAGGCCCGAGGCGGTCAATGACAAAAGGAAGACGCCGCCCGCGCCCGCGCCGAGCAGCGGCGTCAAGGTGTGATAGGCCGTCTGGATCTCGGAGACGTCGCTATGCCCGGCATGGAAGGCGCTCGCCGCCATCAGCACCATCGCCATATTGACGAGCCCGGCAAAGGCCAGCGCGATCACCACCTCGACATTTGAGAAGCGCAACACGCGGCGCCGCTCGGAGTCGTCGCGCACCGGCGTGCGCGATTGGGTCAGGCCGGAATGAAGAAAAAGCGCATGCGGCATCACGGTGGCGCCGACGATGCCGACGGCGATGAACAGCGCTCCGGCATCGGCGATATGCGGCGTGATCGTCCCCATGGCCGCCGCGCCCCAATCGATGGGCGCGATAAACATTTCGGCGAGGTAGCAAAGCCCGATGAGGCCGACCATGGCGCCAATAATCAATTCGATCGGCCGGAAGCCAAGGCCTTCGAACATGAGAATGCCGTAGGAGAGACAGGCGGTGATCGCCATTCCGGCCAAAAGCGGCAGATGGAACAGCAGGGACAGGCCGATGGCGCCGCCGAGAAACTCGGCCAGATCGGTCGCCATGGCGGCGATCTCGCTGATCCCCCACATGCCCCAGACCACGGGACGCGGGAACTCGTCGCGGCAGAGTTCCGCCAGATTGCGGCCGGTGGCTATGCCGAGTTTGGCGGAAAGGGCCTGGAACAGCATGGCGATCAGATTGGCCAGCAACACCACCCACAACAGCCCATAGCCATATTTCGCGCCCGCCTGGATATTGGTGGCGAAATTGCCGGGGTCCATATAGGCGATCGACGCGATGACGGCGGGGCCGGCAAAGGCGAGGTAGCGGCGCCAGCCGCCGCCCTGTCCCGACAGCACGCCCTGCGCCGTCTTCATGGTCCGCGCGGTCAGGGAGTCGGATTTCAGGGCCGTTTCAAGAGTCATTCAGCACCAATCTGTAGCCAAGGCTACAATCTATAATGTGCGCTTGTTTTTGGAAGTCAACGTCCATATTGTAGCCATCGCAACACTGTGATCATTGCTAAGCAAGTTTGCTGCCGTTCGACCGAAAACGAGAAGACCTGATGCCGAGGAAAATTAAAGAAGAAGCGGCTGAGGTGGGCGTGTCGGAACTGCCAGCCGAACAGACCCAGGCGCGCCGCTTCGACAAGACACGGTCGGCCCAATCGGGCGCGCTTTGCGAGGATTATGTCGAGCTGATCGCAGACCTGCTGGCGACCGCCGGCGAAGCGCGTCCGACCGACGTGGCGCGCCGCTTGGGCGTTTCCCACGCCACCGCGATAAAAACCATTTCACGGTTGAAGCGCGAGGGGCTGGCGAGCGGCCTTCCCTATCGCGGCGTGTTCCTGACCGAGGTCGGCAAGGCGCTGGCGGAAAAAGTGAAAGAGCGCCACAGGCTGGTCGTCGAGGTGCTGCTCGCCCTCGGCGCGCCTCATGAGGCGGCGGAGGCTGACGCCGAGGGCATGGAGCATTTCGTCTCCGAACCGACGCGGGCGGCCATGTCCGAGTTTTTGCGCCTGCGCCGGATCGAGACGGCGTCCTAGCTTACGCGAGGGACGCGAACCGGAGGTTCGCTCGATTGAACACCAAAGCGCCGAAGTAGGCGAGCGCCGACAGGGCGGTGATCCAGAATGTGGTCGGCCAGTCGGTCAGATAGGCCAGCACAAGTCCGCCCCACGCCTCCGCCAGGGCCAGACCCGTCGCCAGCGCCACGCCCCGCCCGACGCGCGTGGTCAGTCTCTGCGCCGCCGCCGCCGGACCCACCATCAAAGTGAAAACCAGCAACACGCCGACGATCTGCGCGCATTCGGCCACGGCCACCGCGACGATGGTCATGAAGGCCGTCGCCACGAAAGAGCCGGGCACGCCCTTGGCTTCGGCCAGTTCCGGCTGAAGGCTCAGGAACAGCAAGGGCCGGGCGATGATCGCCAGCGCGCCGAGGCTCAAGCCCGCGAGGGTCGCCAGCGTCCACAGGGCGGCCGTGCTCACGCCCAGGACATTGCCGAACAACAGCGCCGCCGCCTGACTGGCGTAGGCGGTGTAAAAATGCAGGAACAGCAGGCCGAGGCCAAGCGCCAGCGACAGCATCATGCCAATCGCCACATCGCGTCCGCTCAGTTTTTCGCCGAGCAGCCCCATGGCGAAACCCGCCAGCACCGTGAAGCCGAGCATGCCCGCCAGCGGCGACAGGCCGAACAGCACCGCGCCGGTCGCGCCGGTAAAGCCGACATGGGACAGAGCATGGCCGGCAAAAGTTTGGCCGCGCAGGACGAGGAAAAACCCGACCACACCGGAAAGCACCGCGACGACGCCGGCCGCCGCGAAGGCGGTCCGCATGAAATCATAGGCGAACATCGTCGCTCCCCGCGTGCTCGTGCGTGTGGTCTCCATGATCGTGACGATGCGCGTCATGTTCGAGGTCGAAGGCCCCGGACATCACGAAAATGCGCCCGCCAAGCCGCACCACTTCAATTTCCGAGCCATAGAGACGCGACAGCACCGGGCCGGTGATGACCTCATCGACCGCGCCCAGCACCGCCCTGCCGCCGCCGAGATAGAGCACCCGGTCCATGGCGCCGAGCAGCGGATTGAGTTCATGGGCGCTGAACAACACGGCCAGCCCGAGTTCTTTCTGAAGCCGCCGGACGATTTCGACCACGCCGCTCTGGCGGGTGGGGTCGAGATTGATCAGCGGTTCGTCGAGCAGCAGCAGGCGGGGATGGTCGAGCAAGGCTTGCGACAGCAGCAGGCGTTGCCGCTCGCCTCCCGACATTTCGGCCAGCGGCCGGCGCGCCAGATCGCGGGCGCCGACCATGTCGAGCGCCCAGTCCACGTTGCGCCGCTCGTCGGCGCTGAGGCGCGGCAAGCCCCAGCGGCTGCCGCCGGCGGCGCTGGCGACGCAGTCCCAGCCGGTAAAGCGGATATTAGCGAGATTGCCGCGCGCCTGCGGCATATAGCCGATCGCCGGATTGCCGCGCGTCGCGGGCTGGCCGAGCACGCTGATGGCGCCGGTCTGCACCGGAACCAGCCCGAGAATGGCGCGCATGAGCGTGGTTTTGCCGGAGCCGTTGGACCCCAGCATGCCGATGAATTCCCCCTCGCGAATCGCGAAATCCACGCCAGAGAGAACGGTGCGACCGCCGAGCGCAATCGTGACGTTTTCGCAGGTGACGGCGGCGCGGGAGCTTTGGGTCAATTGGTCTGCCCCGTCAGGGCGTGGTCCAGCGCGGCGAGTTGCGACAGCATCCATTCCTGCCAGGTCTGGCCCGAAGGCATAGTCTCGGTCACGCCGACCACCGGGATTTTTTCCGCCTCGGCCAGCTTCACCAACCGCTGCGCCGCGGGTTCGTTGGCCTGGAGGTTGTAGATCATGACCCTGACCTTATGCCCTCGCAAATCATCCTCGAAGGCGGCGACGTCGGATACGCTCGGCTCGGCGTCATTCTGCACCGCGAGCTGAAATCTCTTATTTCGCATGTCGAGCCCGAGAGCCTGCGCCATGGCGCCGAACACCGGTTCGGTCGCAGTCACCGGCGCGCCGGCATATTCGCCCTTCATCGCGGCGATCCGCTTTTCGAGCGGCTTCAACGTGGCGGCGAAGGCCTCGGCCCTGCGCCGGTAATCCGCCGCATGCTCGGGATCGACGACAGACAGATCGGCGGTCAGCCGCGCAGCCAGCGCCCTTATCGTGGCGGGGTCGTACCAGATGTGCGGATTATCGCCCGATTTCGCGCCCACCAGCGCCGCCACGACGATTTCCCTGCGTCCCGGCGCGGGGGAGGCGGCCAGCAGTTTCTCCATCCAGGGATCGTAATCCGCGCCGTTGACGATGACGATCCTGGCGCCGGCCAGTTGCCGCGCCGTCGAGGGACTCGCCTCGAACAGATGCGGATCCTGATCGGGGCTGGACAGGATGCTGGCCACGGCCACTTGCGCGCCGCCGATCTGCCGGGCGACATCGCCATAGAAATTCTCGGCCGCGACGACGGAAACAGGCTCCGCCGCCGCCGCGAAGCTGAAAAGCAGGGTGGTGGCGAGAAACAAAATTCGTTTCATCCTTTTGACCCCGGTCTCGAAAACAAGGGCCGCAGGCTAACGCATCCGGCGCTGTGATACAATATAACATTTCAATATCTGCGGTCGTGACGGCAAGCGGGGGAAAGGTGTAAGGTGTTCCGGTCGGCGTCGGCGTGAAGGAGAGGCTGTTGGTCAGGACTGCGAAGACGCATGGCGATCGCGACTGGATCGGACAGGTCGAGCAGATTTGCGTCCAGCGCGGCTTGCAACTGACGCCGACGCGGCGCGGGGTGCTGGAGCTTCTGGCGGCCTCCAGGGCGCCGCTGGGCGCCTACGCCCTGATGGATCAACTGTCGAAATCGCAAGCCAAAACCATCGCGCCGCCAACCGTCTATCGGGCGCTGGATTTTCTGGTCGAGCATGGTTTCGTGTTCAGGATCGCCAGCGCCAATGCTTTCGCGCCTTGCGGTCATCTCGGCCATCATCATCACGGCCTGCTGCTGATCTGCAACCGCTGCGGTCGCGCCGACGAGATCGAAAGCCCCAAAGTCGATGCGGCTCTGGCCGAAACCGCCGCTCGCGTTGGTTTTCGGCCGCAGCATCAAATGGTCGAGATCGAGGGACTTTGTGGCGCCTGCGCCGCCCCGCCGCCCGACTCGACGGTTATTTTATAACAAGAACCCGCCTGCGCCCCGGCGTTTCGCCCGTGACGGCGTTTCGTCTTGCGCGCTGGCGCCACTGGCGTCATTAAACTAACATCGCGCCCGCCACCGGAATCGACCGCAAATGAACGAACTCACGCTTCACACCCTCGCCAGCCACACGCCCGAGACCGAAAAAGCCGCCGAGGAGCGCGAGGCGCAGATTGTTCGCCTGCGCGACGCCGTGCTGGAAAAGCTCACTTATTCGGTCGGCAAGGACCGCAACGCGGCCAGCGACCGCGACTGGTTCGTCGCCGTGGCGCTGGCCGCGCGCGACAGGATCGTCAATGACTGGATGGTGTCGGTGCGCGGCAATTACCGCGAGAATCGCCGCCGGGTCTATTATCTGTCGCTCGAATTCCTGATCGGCCGCTTGCTGATCGACGCCCTGACCAATCTCCAGTTGGTCGAACCCATGCGCGCGGCGCTGGCCAGCCTCGATATCGATCTCGACAAATTGCGCAATGTCGAGCCGGACGCGGCGCTGGGCAATGGCGGCCTTGGTCGTCTGGCCGCCTGTTTCATGGAAAGCATGGCGACACTGTCGATTGCCGCCCACGGCTATGGCATCCGCTATGACAACGGCCTGTTCCGCCAGACCATCGCCGACGGCTGGCAGCATGAATATCCCGAGAACTGGCTGGATTACGGCAACCCCTGGGAGTTTCCGCGCCCCGAGGTTAATTATCCCATCGGCTTCGGCGGCGTCGTCAACAGCGCGCCGCGTCCGAACGGCGTGCCGGCGCAGGTCTGGATTCCCTCGGAAATCGTGCAGGCGGTGGCCTATGACACGCCGGTGGTCGGCTGGCGCGGCGTTCACGTCAACACCTTGCGTCTGTGGTCGGCCCGCGCTCCCGATCCGCTGCGACTCGATGTGTTCAACGAGGGCGATTATGTCGGCGCCCTCGGCGATCAGGTGCGCGCCGAGTCGATTTCAAAGGTCCTTTATCCGAGCGATTCCACGCCGGCCGGTCAGGAATTGCGGTTGCGGCAGGAATATTTCTTCGCCTCCGCGTCCTTGCAGGATCTGGTCGGCCGCCATCTGAGACAGCATGGCGATATCGACACCCTCGCCGAGCAGACGGCGATCCAGCTCAACGACACGCATCCGGCGATTGGCGTGGCCGAACTCATGCGCCTGCTGGTGGACGTGCATGGGATCGCGTGGGACCGCGCCTGGGAAATCACCGTGGCGACCTTCTCCTACACCAACCACACCTTGCTGCCCGAGGCGCTGGAGACATGGCCGGCGCCCTTGATGGAGCGCCTGCTGCCGCGCCACATGCAGATCATCTATCTCATCAACGCCCGGCATCTCGACAAATTGCGGGCCGACGGCATGGAGGACGCCGGAAAACTGTCGTCCCTGTCGCTGATCGACGAACATAACGGGCGCCGCGTGCGCATGGGCCATCTGGCCTTTCTCGGTTCGCACAAGGTCAATGGCGTGTCGGCCTTGCATAGCGAACTGGTCAAGGAGACCGTGTTTCGAGATCTGAACGAGATTTTTCCCGATCGCATCGTCAACAAGACCAATGGCGTCACCTTCCGCCGCTGGCTGTTCGAGGCCAATCCGCATCTGACGCGCCTGCTGGTCGAGACCATCGGCAAATCGGTGCTCGACGATCCGATGGCGTTGCAATCGCTCGAACCCTTCGCCACCGATCTCGATTTCCAGGCGCGCTACGCCGCCGCACGGCAAACCAACAAGCAAGCGCTGGCCAAAATCATCGCCGACCGCCTGCTGATCAAGGTCGATCCCACCGCCCTTTTCGACGTGCAGATCAAGCGCATTCACGAATACAAGCGGCAGTTGCTGAATATTCTGGAGACCATCGCGCTCTATAACGAAATCCGCGCCCAACCCATGCGCGACTTTGTGCCGCGGGTGAAAATATTCGCAGGCAAGGCCGCCGCGAGCTATCATAGCGCCAAGCTGATCATCAAGCTGGCCAATGACGTGGCGCGCGTGGTCAACAACGATCCGACGGTGCGCGATTTGCTGAAGGTCGTGTTCCTCCCCAATTACAATGTCAGCCTGGCGGAATCGATCATTCCGGCCGCCGATCTATCGGAGCAGATTTCGACGGCGGGCATGGAGGCGTCAGGCACCGGGAATATGAAAATGGCGCTCAATGGCGCGTTGACGATTGGTACGCTCGATGGCGCCAATGTCGAGATCAAGGAAAAGGTCGGCGACGACAATATCTTCATCTTCGGCCTCACGGCGGAGGAAGTGGCGGTGCGTCGGTCGCACGGCATTGACGCGCGCGAAACCATCGCCGCATCGCCGGTGCTGCGCGAGGTGCTGCAATCCATCGCCGACGGCGCCTTCTCGCCCGACGACCGCGACCGCTACGCGTCGCTGGTCGACATCTTGACCTATCACGACCACTTCCTGGTGACGGCCGATTTCGACGCCTATGTCGAGGCGCAGGCCGCGGTGTCGCGGCGGTGGCGCGACCGCAAGTCGTGGTGGCGCTCGGCCATTTTGAACACGGCGCGCACCGGCTGGTTTTCGTCGGACCGCACCATCGCCGAATATGCCGAAGACATTTGGAAGGTTCCGGTTCGCCAGTCATGAGCCCAAGCAAGAACGAGGTTTCGGCGCGGGATGCCGCAGCCCTCGTCGCCGGCCTTCATCCCGATCCCTTCGGCATCCTGGGGCCGCATCAGCAGGAGGGCGGCGCGGTCATCCGCGTTTTCGCCCCCGGCGCGCGCAAAGTCAGCGCCCGTCTCGCCAATGGCGAGACGGTCGCCTTGGACGAGCGCGGCGCTCCCGGTTTCTTCGAAGGCTTCGCGCCGCTGCGCCCGCCCTTCGCTTATCGCCTTCATGCTGAAAACGACGGCGGCGCGTGGGATTGGGACGACCCCTATCGTTTCGGCCCTATCCTCGGCCCGATGGACGATTATTTGCTGGTCGAGGGCGCGCATCTGCAGCTTTACGCGCGGCTCGGCGCGCATAAAATGACCCATGAGTGCGTCGATGGCGTGCATTTTTCGGTCTGGGCGCCCAACGCCCGGCGCGTCTCGGTGGTCGGCGCCTTCAACCAGTGGGACGGCCGCCGCCATCCCCTGCGCAAGCGCATCGACTCCGGCCTGTGGGAAATCTTCATTCCCGAAATCGCTGAGGGTGAACTCTATAAATTCGAAATTCTTGGCGACTCGGGCCAGGTCCTGCCGCTGAAGGCCGACCCCTTCGGCCTTGAGGCGCAACTGCGGCCCTCCACGGCCTCCATTGTCGCCTGCGATACCGGCTTCAACTGGACCGACGCCGATTATCTCAATCGGCGCGCCACGCGCGACCCGCGCCGCAGCCCGATGTCGATCTACGAAGTCCATCTCGGCTCCTGGCGCCGGGGCGAGGACAATCGTTTCCTCACCTATGACGAATTGGCCGACAGTCTGATCCCCTATGCGCGGGATCGGGGCTTCACTCATCTCGAATTGCTGCCGATTTCCGAACATCCGCTCGACGCCTCCTGGGGCTACCAGCCGATAGGGCTGTTCGCGCCCACCTCGCGTTTTGGCGACGCCGAGGGCTTCAAGCGCTTCGTCGATCGCGCCCATTGTGAAAACATTGGCGTCATCCTCGATTGGGTGCCGGCGCATTTCCCCACCGACGAACATGGGCTGGCCTGGTTCGACGGCGCCCCCCTCTATGAACACGCCGACCCGCGCCGGGGATTTCACCCCGACTGGCAGACCGCGATCTATGATTTCGGTCGCCGTGAAGTCGCCAATTTTCTCGCCGTCAACGCGCTCTACTGGTTCGAGCGCTTTCATGTCGACGGCTTGCGCGTCGACGCCGTCGCTTCGATGCTCTATCTGGATTATTCGCGCAAGGAAGGCGAATGGGCGCCCAATTCCGAGGGCGGCAACCAGAATCTGGAAGCGGTGGCCTTCCTGCAAAAGGTCAACAGCCTCGTCTACGAGCGCTATCCCGGCGCCTTGATGATCGCCGAGGAATCGACCTCCTGGCCGGGCGTCTCGCAACCCGTTCACGCCGGCGGCCTTGGTTTCGGCTTCAAATGGAACATGGGCTGGATGAACGACACCCTGCGCTACATGGCGCAGGACCCGATCTACCGGCGCTGGGCGCATGACCGGCTGACCTTCGGCCTGCTTTACGCCTTTTCGGAAAACTTCATCCTGCCGATCTCCCATGACGAAGTCGTGCATGGCAAAGGTTCGATCATCGGCAAGATGCCCGGCGACGAATGGCGCAAATTCGCCAACGCCCGCGCCTATTACGCCTTCATGTGGGGCCATCCCGGCAAGAAGCTGCTGTTCATGGGCCAGGAATTTGGCCAGACCAGCGAATGGAGCGAAGCGCGGTCCCTCGATTGGCATCTGCTGCAATTCGCGCCCCATGCGGGCTTGAGCCTGTTGGTGCGCGACCTCAACATCCTCTATCGCGAGGCCCCCGCCTTGTACGCGCGCGATTGCGAAGCCGAAGGCTTCCAGTGGCTGGCGGTCGATGACGCCGACCAGTCGGTCTTCGCCTGGCTGCGCCGTGGCGGGCCGCAGGATCCGCCGGTGGCTGTCGTGGTCAATTTCACCCCCGTTCCGCGCCCCGATTACCGCATCGGCCTGCCGGCCGCCGGGCGCTGGCGCGAAATCCTCAATACCGACGCAGCGGTCTATGGCGGCGGCGGTCTCGGCAATTTTGGCGCGGTTCAGGCTGTCGCCGAGCCCTGGGGCGGTCAGCCCGCCTCGGCGCACGTCATGGCGCCGCCGCTGGGCGCAGTTTATTTCCTGTTCGAGCCCGAAAAAAGCAAAGATTTGATATAGGTTGACGCGGGCGCGACCAGTCTGGACTAAACACGCGTCGTAAAAAGAATAATGGCACGGAGATGTCAAAATGGTTTCGTCCCATGCGCCCCTGGCGCGTCAGGCCATGGCCTATGTGCTGGCGGGCGGGCGCGGCTCGCGCCTGATGGAATTGACCGACCGGCGCGCCAAGCCGGCGGTCTATTTCGGCGGCAAGACCCGCATCATCGATTTCGCGCTGTCCAATGCGCTGAACTCCGGCATCCGCCGCATCGCCGTCGCGACACAGTACAAGGCGCACAGCCTGATCCGGCATCTGCAACGCGGCTGGAACTTCTTCCGCCCGGAGCGAAACGAGAGTTTCGACATTTTGCCGGCCTCGCAGCGCGTCTCCGAGACCATGTGGTATCTGGGCACGGCCGATGCGGTCTATCAGAACATCGACATCATCGAGAGCTATGCGCCGCAGTTCATGGTCATCCTCGCGGGTGACCATATTTATAAGATGGACTACGAAAAGATGCTGCAACAGCACGTCGAGTCCGGCGCCGACGTGACGGTGGGATGTCTCGAGGCCTCGCTGGAGGAGGCCACCGGCTTCGGCGTGATGCATGTCGACGAGCACGACCGCATTCTCTCGTTCCTGGAGAAGCCGAAGGAGCCGCCGCCGATGCCGGGCAAGCCCGATGTAGCGCTGTGCAGCATGGGCATCTATGTCTTCGACACCAAATTCCTGATCGAACAGCTGCAACGCGATGCCGCCGACCCGAATTCGTCGCGCGATTTCGGCAAGGACATCATCCCGCATCTGGTGAAGAACGGCAAAGCGATGGCGCATCCGTTCGACCGCTCCTGTGTGCGCTCCAACGCCGAACGCACCTCGTATTGGCGCGATGTGGGCACCGTGGATGCCTATTACGACGCCAATATCGACCTCACCGACGTGGTGCCCGATCTGGACATTTACGACCGCAACTGGCCGATCTGGACTTATGCCGAAATCACCGCACCGGCAAAATTCGTGCACGATGTCGAAGGCAGGCGCGGTGAGGCGATCTCGTCGTTGATCGCCGGTGGCAGCATCGTCTCGGGGGCCAGCGTGCATCGCTCGCTGCTGTCGAGCAACGTACATGCGCATTCCTTCGCCAAGCTGGATGGGGCGGTGATTTTGCCGGACGTCGATATCGGTCGCAACGCGCGTCTGACGCGGGTGATCGTGGATCGCTGCGTGAAGATTCCGGCAGGGTTGGTGGTCGGCGAAGACCCAGTATTGGATGCCAAGCGCTTCCGCCGCACAGCAAGTGGGCTGTGTCTGGTCACGCAGCGCATGATCGACAGGATCTCACCATGAGTCTTGCGGTTCTCTCTGTTGCCTCCGAAGCCTATCCGCTGATCAAGACCGGCGGACTGGGCGATGTTGCTGGTGCTTTGCCGCTGGCGTTGGCCGCAGAGGGCGTGCAGATGCGCACCCTGATCCCCGCCTATCCGGCGGTGCGTCGCGCGGCGCAGGCCGCCGGAGCGCGCGTGCTGGATCTGCCGGTGGGTGTGGCCGATCAGGCGGGGGGGCGCGGCAACCTGTTCGCGTTCTCCGCACATGGCCTGGACTGGCTAGCTCTGGACATCCCGCATCTCTTCGACCGCCCCGGTTCACCCTATCTCGGCTCGGACGGACGGGACTGGCCAGACAACCCACAACGTTTCGCAGCCCTCGGACGGGCAGGTGCCGAGATCGGGTTGCAGGGTGTTGAGGGATGGAAGCCCAACATCGTCCACGCGCATGATTGGCAGGCCGGGCTGACAGCAGCCTATCTGGCCTATTCCGGCCAGCCTCGGCCCGGCACGGTGTTCACCATCCACAACCTCGCTTTCGCGGGCAAAATGCCGCTGGCCCAGCGCGTGCCGCTGCGTCTGCCGCCGGAAGCAGCATCGATGGACGGGCTGGAATTCTATGGCTCGCTGAGCCTGCTGAAATCCGGTCTGCAATTCTCCGACCGCATCACCACCGTCTCCCCCTCCTACGCCAGCGAAATCTGCACGCCGGAGGGCGGCATGGGGTTTGATGGGCTGCTGCGGGCACGCGGCGATGCCGTCTCAGG
>Ga0302187_10003957_pt1 | contig 11961 bp, 11 predicted proteins | sample II_Bog_E1_3_FD_202120 | JGI IMG/M metagenome (GOLD analysis project Ga0302187, IMG submission 202120) | Peat permafrost microbial communities from Stordalen Mire near Abisko, Sweden - II_Bog_E1_3 | ecosystem: Environmental > Terrestrial > Soil > Wetlands > Peat | place: Sweden: Abisko...
CGAGCGATCGGGCGAGCTCGATCGATGCGAACAAGCGGCTCGATGTGGCGATCAGCCCTTTGCTGCGGCTGCAGGAGACCTATCCGCAGCTGAAGGGCAACGACCAGTTCATGCGGTTGGAAGATGAGTTGGCGGGGACGGAGAATCGCATCCAGGTCGCGCGCATGCGCTACAACAAGTCGCTCGAGACGTATAACGTCGCAGTGCAGCAGTTCCCCGCGAGTCTCTGGGCAAACATGGCGGGCTTCAAGTACCGCGACCAGTATTTCAAGGGCGATCCGAATAACAAGGTCGCGCCTACGGTGGACTTCTCGAAGTAGAGCGAATAGTGAATAGAGATGCGACGGCCGCGCTCATTTGCGCGGCCGTTGTCATTTTGCGGGGCTGGAGTCGAGCAGGCCGCGGGACTTCATGGTCTTGAAGATGAGTTCCATCGACCAGTCGAGAGCTTCGGTGCCTTGCACGATGATGGAGGCCCGTTCCTGCGATGGGATGGTGTAGAGCTCGTGCATGGGCCAGACGGTGGCGCTGAACTGCGCGACGACGGACTCCTCGGTGCGGCCACGCTCGCGGGCGTCGCGATGGATGCGGCGGCGGAGGCAGACGTCGGCGGGTGCGTTGACATAGATGGAGAAGTCGTAGAGCGGGAGCAGGTCGCTGTAATGGAGTCCGAGGATGCCCTCGACGACGACGTAGCGAGCTGGGGCGACGGTATCGAAGCGTTCGGGCACGCGGGTGTGCTGCGCGAAGTCGTACACGGGCCGCTGAATGGTGTGGCCCTGCTTCAACGAGCGGACGTGCTCGATGAAGAGTTCGCTCTCGAGCGAGTCGGGATGATCGAAGTTCTGGTGGTGGCGCTCGGCCATGGAGAGGTGCGCGAGGTCGCGATAGTAGAGGTCGAGCGGGAAGATGGTCGCGTCGAGCTCGCGAGCCAGCTCGCGCGCGAGGGTGGTCTTGCCGGAGCCGGTGCAGCCGGCGATGCCGATGACTACGGGACCGAAGACGGTAGGGCGGACGGACGAGTCAGGCGGAAGTTCCACAAGAGAAAGCGTAATGCATCGCGGGGAGGTTTGTGCTGCGGCGTGTGGGGCGTGCTAGTTTGAGGAGCATGACCCCCGTTCGCGTGTGCCTTCCCTGGCTGCTTGGTGCAGCTTCCGTCGCTGCCGTGTCCCCGGCTGTATCCACGATGCTCGCGCAGGCTCCTGCCACAACGGCGCAGGCTGCCGCCGTGGCGAAGGCGTATGCCGCGCCGAAGCATGATGAGCTGACGAAGCAGTTCGAGGAGCTGCTCTCGATGCCGAACGTGGCGGCTGATCCGGAAGGGCTGCGGAAAAATGCGGACTACCTCGAGGCGCAGCTGAAGGCGCTGGGTGCGGAGACCAAGCTGCTGACGGCGCCGGGGCTGGAGAAGTATCCGCGCGTGGTGTGGGGCGAGGTGAAGACTCCGGGAGCGACGCGGACGATTGTCTTCTACGCGCACTATGACGGGCAGCCGGTGACGAACTCGGAGTGGGATGGCGGCAAGCCGTTTGCGCCGTACCTGAAGATGGCCGACGGCGAGCCACGTGTCTATGGCCGCGGCGCGGGCGACGACAAGGCGACGATCATGTCGCAGCTTACGGCGCTAAGGGCTCTCCGCGAAGCGCATGTGAAGCTGAGCGCGAATCTGCGCTTCATCTGGGAGGGCGAAGAGGAGAATGGCTCGGAGCACCTGGAGGAGATTCTCAAAGCGAATCGCGAGCTGATTACGGGCGACATCTGGCTGGTGTGCGATGGTCCGGTGGACCAGTCGCGGCGGCAGTCGTTGGCGTTTGGTGCGCGTGGCGATGCGCATGTGCAGATCACGGTGTATGGGCCGAGCCATCCGCTGCATAGCGGGCACTATGGCAACTGGGCTCCGAACCCGGCGATGGAGCTGGTGCAGCTGCTGGCGGGCATGAAGGATGCCGATGGGCGCGTGCTGATTCCGCACTACTACGACGGCGTGCAGCCTTTGGGGCCAGTGGAGCGCAAGGCATTGGCGGATGCTCCCGTGAACGATGAGATGCTGCGCAATGAGCTGGCGCTGGGGCATACGGATGGCGCCGGGAAGCATCTGCTGGAGCTGCTGAACCAGCCTTCGCTGAACATCAATGGCATCTCGGCAGGACAGACGGGCACGCACTCGACGAACGCTGTGCCGTCGACGGCGATTGCGAACCTGGATATCCGGCTGGTGGTGGGTAGCGAAGGCAAGCTGGAGCAGCAGCGTGTGGTGGACTATGTGAAGTCGCAGGGCTTCTTTGTGACGTCAGCTGAGCCTACGAAGGCAGAGCTGCTGGGGCATCCGAAGGTCGCGCGGATCGAGCTGGGCGGCGTGGAGCCGGCGGTGCGTACACCGATGGATCTGCCCATTGCGAGCGAGGTGATCGCGGCGGTGAAGAGCGCTCGCGGCGAGGTGGTGCTGCTGCCGACTATGGGTGGCACGGTGCCTCTTGATGCGATGGAGCGGGCTTCAGGGACGCGCACGATCACGGTGCCGATTGCCAATCACGACGACAATCAGCATGCTGCGAATGAGAATCTGCGGATGCAGAATCTTTGGGATGGGATTGAGACGATGGCGGCGCTGATGGCGATGAAGTAGGAGCGAGGGCGGGGCGAACTATTGAACGCGATAGTCGTCGAGGCTGAAGCTTCCGGAAGACTGCCCAGGTCCGCAAACAGGGGGCCGAAGCAAGAGCCACAGGATGAGCCCAAGCGGGAAGAAGAAGATCACGACGAGGCAGACGAGAACAGGTGACTTGCCGCGGTTGCGAGCGTCCTGAACGCACCAGCGGATGCCTAGGCCGAGGAGAGCCAGATAGAGCGCGCAGGCGCAGAGACCAATCGCGGCAGCGATCATAGTTGTGACCTCGCACGAAGGATAGCACCGGACTACGGGCAGCGCAGGGGGTGAAAATTCGGTTAGGCAATCTCTGTGGCGACCTGCGGAATCAGCGCGACGAGCAGCGAGGTGAACTGGCGTTCGACGCGTTTGCCGATCTCCATGACCTCTTCGTGGTGGATGACCTGGTCGAGGACGCCGGCGGCCATGTTGGTGACGAGCGAGAGGCCAAGGACTTCGAGGCCCATGTGGCGGGCGATGATGACCTCGTGCACGGTGCTCATGCCGACGAGGTCGGCGCCGAGGGTGCGGAAGGCACGGATCTCGGCGGCGGTCTCGTAGCTGGGGCCGAGCACGGCGAGATAGACGCCGTCGGGCAGCGGGATCGCCTGCTTCTCGGCTTCGGCATGAGCCAGGGCGCGGAGGCTCTTCGAGTAGGCGGTGGTCATGTCGAAGAAGCGGGCGCCAGCGCTGGGCTTGGTGGCGAAGCGGGGCTCGTTGGGGCCGAGCGCGGCGTTGTGGCCGGTGAGGTTGATGTGGTCTGAGATGGCGACCAGCGTGCCTTCGCCGTAGCTGACGTTGATGCCGCCGGCGGCGTTGGTGACGATGAGCTTCTCGCAGCCGAGCAGGCCGAGGACGCGCGTGGGGAAGGTCACCTCGGTCATCGCGTAGCCTTCATAGGCGTGCACGCGGCCCTGCATCACGGCGACTTCGACGCCGTTGATTTTGCCGAGCACGAGCTTGCCGGAGTGGCCTTCGACGGTCGAGAGCGGCCAGCCGGGGATGTCGGCGTAGGGGATGACGGTGGGGTTTTCGACCTGCGAGGCGAAGTTGCCGAGGCCGGAGCCGAGGATGATGCCGAGCGTGGGCTTCGCGGCGTGGAGCGCGCGGATGGCTGCGACGGCGGCGAGGCAACGGGAGTAGTGGTCGAGTGTTTCGGGCGTCTGGGACATGGAGCGAGTAGTGTAGCGCGGGAAGCAGCGGCTCTGCCGTTAGCGGTCGGGCGGTGCGCTCCCGATAGCCGCTGCGCGGTCAGCGCTTCGCGTTATCTGTTCTACGATTCGATGGCCCTGGCAGCGCGGAGGTCGAACTTCGCGCGGGACTTTTCGATCCTCTTGAGGTTCTTCTCGGCCCATTGCCAGACGCCGCAGAAGGCTTCGCCCAGCGACTTGCCCATGTCGGTGAGCTCGTATTCCACACGCGGCGGGATGACGGGATAGATGGTGCGGGTGACGAGGCCGTCGCGCTCCATCTGGCGGAGGGTCTGGGTCAGCATTTTCTGGCTGATGCCGGGGACGGCCTCGGCGATGCGGGTGAAGCGGAGCTTGCCCTGCGTCTCTAGTACCTCAAGCACGAGCATGGTCCACTTATCGGCGACGCGGCCGATGACCTCGTCGACGAGCGCTCCGACGACGGGGTCGAGTTCTTCATACGCGGGAGACGGTTTGTGGAGTAGTTTGGCTGGCATGGAAAACGCCTCTTTCGAGTGATGCGGCGACACTCTCTTTTCGGTAACTATAAAACTTCAACGTGCCTACTTACGAAAAGAGAGTGATAGGCATAGAGTACGTGATGTGGCCGTTCGAGGCCAGCAGAATCAGAAGTGAGGAGAAGAGTCATGAAGCTGACAGGGAACACGATTTTTATCACGGGCGGTGGTTCGGGCATTGGACGCGGTCTGGCCGAGGCGCTGCACAAGCTGGGCAACCAGGTGATCATCTCGGGACGTCGCCAGGCTGTGCTGGCGGAAGTGATCGCGGCGAACCCCGGCATGCAGTCGGTGGAACTGGATATTCAGGATCCAAAGAGCATCGCTGCGGTTGCCGAGAAGTTGATCGCGGAGTATCCGGCGCTGAACGTGTTGATCAACAATGCCGGGATCATGTCGCCGGATGCGGTGCAGGGGCCGGTGGACGATGCGCAGGTGGCGGCGATCCTGACCACGAATGTTCTTGGGCCGATCCGGATGACATCGGCGTTCATCGAGCACCTGAAGGCACAGCCTGCGGCGTATGTGATCAACGTGACGTCGGGTCTGGCGTTTGTGCCGCTGGCGATCACGGCGACCTACTGTGCGACGAAGGCGGCGATGCACTCGTACACGCTATCGCAGCGTTATTTGCTGAAGGATACGAGTGTGAAGGTGCTGGAGCTGCCTCCGCCGTATGTGCAGACGGAGTTGATGGGGCCTGGGCAAGCCTCTGATCCGCGCGCGATGCCGCTGAAGGACTTCATCGACCAGACGATCGAAGCGCTGGGTACGGATGCGCCGGAGGTCAGCGTGCCGAATGTTGCGTTCCTGCGCAATGGTGCTGGGCCCGGGGATGTGGAGTTTACGGGCAAGTTCAACGACATGTTTGCGGGGCACTAAGACCGGGTTGTTAGTTGTTAGGTTTGATTGGGCGTCCGCCTTTTGGCGGGCGCCTTTTTCTTTGCGGCGGACTTCTTCGCCGACTTGTTGTTCTTCTCCACGCGGAGGTTCCAGGCGACGCGGAGGGCGTCGGCGAGTTCGGCTTCGGTAGCGGAGGCGAGGCGGATGTGGGTGGCGCCCATGCGGCCCCATCCTCCATGGACGGGGAGGAAGAGTTGTGGCGCGTCGGCGAGGAGGTCCTGCTGGGCCTCGGGCGTGAGCATCAGGTTGCCGTAGCCCTGGGCGACCATGGCGAGCGTGGCGAAGATGCGGCCACCGACGCGGAAGTCGACGGCACCCATGTGGGCGCCTTGTTCGGCGCCGGGAAGCTGGAGGGCGAGGCGTTGGAAGTCGGCTGGGGTCATGGGGCGCTCAAATAGGACGAAGCGAATCAGATTGCAGTTTCGGGCTGCGGGCCGCGAGTCCTGGTCGAGGGAATTGTAGTCCGACGAGTGCGGCTTTTCTCCCTCGTAAGCGAGTCACATCCAATCAACGCAGGCTTCGATTAGGCTGTTAGGCATGGCAGCGATCGACGTGAAGAACAAGCGGGTGTTGGTGGTGGGACTGGGAGCGAGCGGGCTGGCTGCGGCGCGGTTCCTGAAGGCGCGAGGAGCGAAGGTGACGGTCAGCGACTCGCGGCCGGCGACGCTGATCACGGAGCTGACGACGCTGCTGGACGAAGGCTTCATGGTCGAGACGGGCGGCCATGGGCTGCTTACGTTTCGCCGGCAGGAGCTGATCGTGGTGTCGCCCGGCGTGCCGCAGACGGTGCCGGAGCTGAAGCAGGTGCGGGCGCTGGGCGCGCACATCATCGGCGAGCTGGAGCTGGGCTCGGAGTACCTGCAGGGCGAGATCGTGGCGGTAACGGGATCGAACGGCAAGACGACGACTACTACGCTGATCGGCGAGATCTTCAAGGCGGCGGGGTGGCCGACGCTGGTGGGTGGGAACATCGGGCGGCCGGTGACGGCGATGGTGGAGGAGAGCACGCCGGAGAGCTGGAGCGTGCTGGAGGTTTCGAGCTTTCAGCTAGAGACGGTGGAGAGCTTCAAGCCGCGGATTGCGCTGGTGCTGAACATTACGCCGGACCATCTCGATCGGCATGGGACGTTTGAAGCGTACTGGGAGGCGAAGGCGCGGATCACGGAGTTCCAGGATGCGGGCGACTTCCTGATCCTGAACGGCGAGGACGTGGAGACGCAGAAGGTCGCGGCGAAGACCAAGGCGCAGATCTACTGGTTCAGCGCGAAGCGGCAGATCAAGCAGGGGGCGTTTGCGTATGGCGAGAGCGTGTTCTTCGCGGTGCAGGAAGGCAAGTCCCCGGAGCCGGTGATGCCGCTGAGCGAGATTCCCTTGGCGGGGAGGCACAATGTGGAGAACGTGCTAGCGGCGGTGTGTGCCGCAAAGCTGGCGGGCATCTCGAGCGAGGTGATCCGCGCGGCGGTGAAGAGCTTCAAGGCGGTGGAGCACCGGTTGGAGTTTACGCGGGAGCTGGATGGGGTGCGGTACTACAACGACTCCAAGGCGACCAATGTGGACGCGACGATGAAGGCGCTGGAATCGTTCGCGAGCGGTATCTGGCTGATTCTCGGCGGCAAGGACAAGGACTCCGACTACACGACGCTGGCACCGCTGATTCGGGAGCGTGTCAAGACGGTTATCACCATTGGTTCGGCGGCGGAAAAGATTGAGCGGCAGCTGGCCGGTGTGGCCAAGATAGAGAGTGCCGGGACGATGGACCGCGCGCTGGCCTATGCGCGCGCGCAGGCCACGGCGGGAGATACGGTGCTGCTGGCGCCGGCGTGCGCAAGCTTCGACCAGTTCAAGAATTACGAAGAGCGCGGTCGGGTGTTCAAGGAACTGGTGCAGGGATTAGGGCCGAGAGACTAGGGTCCAGGGTTTAGGGCTCAGGGTCCAGAGAGCCGCCAGCAATTGTGCCGCGTCTTCGAAGTCTGGAAGCAGGGTGGGTTGAATGGCGAAGCGGGTTGGCGCGGACAAGTGGTTATTCGGGACGGTGCTGCTGCTGGTGCTGTTCGGGCTGGTAAGCGTGTTTTCGGCCTCGGCGGTGATGGCGAAGTCGACGATGGGCTCGCCGTATGCCTTTGTGATCAAGCAGGCCGCATATGTGACCGTGGGTATGGTGATCCTGTTCGTGCTGATGCGGGTGGACTACCGCAAGTACAACAACCCCCGGATCATCTTCCCGATCATGGCGATTACGGGCATCCTGCTGCTGCTTGTCTTCTTCATGCACGGCATGAATGGGGCGCACCGCTGGGTGCGGTTCGCGGGCGGCTTTACCCTGGAGCCCAGTGAGCTTGCCAAGCCGGTGACGGTGCTGTTCCTGGCGTGGTGGCTGCAGACGCGGCTGCATCAGATCGACAACGTGAAGGATACGATTCTGCCGGCGGTGCTGCCGCCGCTGGTGTTCATCCTGCTCATCCTGAAGGAACCTGACCTGGGCACTGCCCTGGTGTGTGCCGCGGTCATGATGATGATGCTGTATCTGGCCGGCATGCAGATGAAGTGGATCGGCGTGGCGATTGCGGTGGCGGCGCCTGGGCTTTACTGGATGCTGTTTCACGTGGCATTTCGCAGAGCGCGCATGCTGGTGTTCCTCAACCCGGAGGCAGATCCGAAGGGCGCAGGCTTCCACATCCTGCAATCGCTGATCGCGGTGGGCTCGGGCGGCGTGCGCGGGCGCGGCCTGATGGAAGGTGTGCAGAAGCTGTTCTATCTCCCGGAACCGCACACGGACTTTATCTTCGCGAACATCTGTGAGGAGCTGGGGATGATTGGCGGGCTTTGCGTGCTGGCGGCGTTCTGCATCCTGGGGTATCGGGGGCTGCGAACGGCGTTCCTGTCGCGCGATCCGTTCGCGCGCTTCCTGGCCTTCGGGCTCACGTCGGTGCTGCTGGTGCAGGCGTTCTTCAACATGAGCGTGGTGCTGGCGCTGCTGCCGACCAAGGGCATTCCGCTGCCGTTTATCTCGTCGGGCGGCACGAGCGTGCTGGTGACGCTGGCGACGATGGGTGTGCTGCTGAACGTGACGCGGGAAGTTGAGTAGAAGCGCGCTTGGCGCGTTAGCGTCGCTCGCGCTTTGCGCTTGCGATAGTTGCGCTTCGCGTTGGCGGCTTCGCCGTTAGCGAGTGCCTGCAACCGCTAGGATTGAAGGCATGGGTATAGGACAACTGCGGGTGATGATCGCCGGGGGCGGTACGGGCGGGCATGTGATCCCGGCGCTGGCGATTGGCCGCGAGCTGCGCGACAAGCATGGCGCCGAGGTGATCTACGTGGGCACGGCGCGGGGTGTCGAGACGAAGCTGGTGCCCGAGGCTGGCTTTCGGCTGGAGCTGGTGAAGAGCGGCCAGCTGAAGAATGTGTCCCTGGCGACGCGGCTGAAGACGTTGACGGACCTGCCGCTGGGTATCGTGCGCTGCATGGGGCTGATCGGGAGCTTCAGGCCCGACGTCGTGGTGGGTGTGGGTGGCTATGCGAGCGGGCCCGCGATGATCGCGGCCGTGCTGCGGCGGGTGCCGACGCTGGCTTATGAGCCGAACGCGGTGCCGGGGTTTACGAATCGCGTGCTGGGCAAGCGTGTGAGCGCGGCGGCGGTGAACTTTCCGCAGACGGCGAGCTTCTTCCGCAACGCGCAGGTGACAGGCGTGCCGGTGCGGCCGGAGATCTTTGCGTTGGCGCCGAAGGCCGCAGGCGAAGCTCCGCGATTGCTGGTGACGGCGGGTTCGAATGGGGCCCAGGTCTTCAACGAGACGTTGCCGAAGATTGCGGCGCGGTTGATGGAGGCGGTGCCGGGGCTGTCGATCGTGCATCAGTCGGGCGTGAGGCAGCTGGACGCAACGCAGGCAGCGTATGCCGCCAGCGGTGCAGATCCCTCGCGATGGGCTGTGGCGGCATTTCTTACCGATATGCCGGCGCAGTACCAGGCGGCGGATGTGGTGCTGGCGCGCTCTGGCAGCACGGTCGCGGAGCTTGCGGCGGCGGGGAAGCCCAGCGTGCTGGTTCCTTTGCCGACGGCTGCGGACGATCATCAGCGGAAGAATGCGGAGCTGTTGGTGCAGGCTGGAGCTGCGGAGATGCTGTTGCAGAAGGACGTCACCGAGGGGTCACTGCTGGCTGCGCTGGCAGGACTCCTCAACGATGCGCCGCGCCGCAAAGCGATGAGCGCCGCTGCGCGGGCGATGGCCAGGCCGGGAGCGCTGGAGCGCATTGCGGGGATGGTGTTGGAGTTGGCAGGAAGCGCTGCGCGTTAGCGATTCTCGGTAGCGGCTTCGCCGTTTGCGCTTCGCGTAAGGAACTCTGCGGGGACTCCTGCTGGGGCAATGAGATGCAAAAGCGAAAGGGCTAAGGTCATTGACCTTAGCCCTTTCACCGATTCGTTTGGAGCTACAGCTTAGTGGTGTCCACCACCGCCGCCGTGCGATCCACCGCCGCCTCCACCGCCACGGGGAGCGCCACCACCGCCGCCGCTGGGACGAGAGCCGCCGCCACCGCCGCCCGAATAGCTGGGACGGGCTCCACCGCCGCCGCCACCGGAGTAGTTGGGACGAGCGCCGCCGGAGACGTTACCGCCGCCGGAGAAGTTCTGGCGGCCCTGACCCTGGACGCTACCCTGGGGACGACCGCCGCCCTGATAGTTGCCGCCGGGACGGCCTGCCGCTGTTGGCGAACCGCCGCGATAGCCCGAGGTCGGGTTGCCGCGGAAGCCGTTTTCATTGCCGTGGGCCATATAGCCTACGGGACGTCCGCCTGCTCCGACGCGGGCGAACCCGGAGCCACCGGCACGATAGCCGCCGCCGAAGCCAGCGTAGACGTGGTTGAAGTAGTGGCCGCCGAAGCCGGGGCCAAAGTGGCCGTAGGCGCGGTTGTACCAGAAGTGGTTGCCATACCAGTAGCCACCAAAGAAGCCGAGGCCGAAGTAGCCGAAGCCGTAGTTGATGCCACCGTAGTAGCCCACGCGGTAGCCCCAATAGCCGGGGTACCAGCCGTAAAAGCCGTCATTCCAGCCCCAGTAGCCGGGGGTCCAGAGACCGTTGGCGTAGGGCGGCATGACCCAGGCGCCATTGACCCAGTAGTAGCCCTGCGGGCCCCAGGCCCAGTAGCCGGGCGTCCAGAGATAGCCGTCGCCGGGGCATGGAGGCTGGTACTGGTCCGCCGGGATCGCCGGGGGAGCGTACTGCGCCGTCACCTGCGGTGCGGTCACCGGGTTCATCTGGTTGGGATCGTAGTTGTCAGGATATTGCGGGTCGGTGTAGCCCTGACCCTGGCCCTGATCGGCGTAGGCGTCGTTGGGATCTGCATACGGCTGCTGTTGCTGCCCGGCGTATCCCTGCTGAGGAGCGTACTGCTGCTGCGGAGCATACTGCGGCTGGCCCTGATATTGCTGCTGTTGGGGAGCGTACTGCTGCCCGGCATACTGATCCTGAGCAAACGCAGCCTGGACGGGAGCGGCAGCGAGCGCTGCCACTGCAGCGGCTGCGAAAAAGGTGTTGCGCGTTGTGCGTGGCGTGATCATTCGATGATCCCTTCCCGGCCGGCCTTCGGTTGCTGCACCACCCGCAGTTGCGAGGTTAGGTCCGGGAGTTGAGCCTGGGAATCTGTTTGTTCCCCGGCGCTCAGTCGATTAGACACGCATGGGCCGGGATTTGTTGCGCCAAAGTGAAGGGTTCTTATCCTGCCCGCGATGGGGCATCCACAGCATCTTAGAGGGAACCAGAAAGCGAACGGGATACCTTAGTAGAAGTCAGAACGAAGGAGCCGGATGAGTCTGCCAGAGCATGCCATGTTCGCGCCCGCCCAGCGCGTGCACTTTATCGGGATCGGTGGCATTGGAATGAGCGGGATCGCGGAGATCCTGCTGACGATGGGGTACAGCGTCTCGGGCTCTGACCTGAAGGCCAGCCCGGCGACGGAGCGGCTGAAGGGCCTCGGCGCGACGATCTTCATCGGCCACGAGGGCAAAAACTCGGCGGCGAGCGACGTGGTGGTGACCAGCTCTGCCGTGGCGCGCGACAACCCCGAGGTGCTGCAGGCGCGGCTGCGGAAGATTCCTGTGATCCAGCGTGCCGAGATGCTGGCCGAGCTGATGCGGCTGAAGTACGGCATCGCCATTGCCGGGATGCACGGCAAGACGACCACGACCAGCATGGCGGCTGCGGTACTGGCGGGTGGTGGGCTCGATCCGACCGTGGTCGTGGGCGGACGCGTGGGGGCGATGGGCTCGAATGCGCGGCTTGGTACCAGCAAGTACCTGGTGGCCGAAGCGGACGAGAGCGACCGCAGCTTCCTGAAGCTGCCGCCGATCCTCGCTGTGGTGACGAACCTCGACCGCGAGCACATGGACACCTATGCCGACATGGCGGACGTGGAGAATGCGTTCCTCGAGTTCATGAACAAGGTGCCGTTCTACGGCGCGGTGACGGCTTGTATCGACAACCCGCGGCTCAAGGCGATTCTGCCGCGCGTGACGCGGCGGGTGTACACCTACGGCGAGAGCCCGGACGCGGACTTCCGGCTGCGCATCCTGCCGATGGCCGGAGCGGTGAGCAAGGAAGAGCCGCTGGGCTCGCAAGCGGTGTCGCGCTTCGAGGTGAATACGCTGGGCCTCGTGCTGGGGCCGTTCGATCTGCATGTCCCGGGTAAGCACAACGTGCTGAATGCGACCGCT
>Ga0302187_10003966_pt1 | contig 11950 bp, 11 predicted proteins | sample II_Bog_E1_3_FD_202120 | JGI IMG/M metagenome (GOLD analysis project Ga0302187, IMG submission 202120) | Peat permafrost microbial communities from Stordalen Mire near Abisko, Sweden - II_Bog_E1_3 | ecosystem: Environmental > Terrestrial > Soil > Wetlands > Peat | place: Sweden: Abisko...
ACCTCGGGCATTGGCGGTCCCGGCATGCGCCGGCCGCGAATCACGTTCACCCCGCAGCATATGCCGTCGGGCCCTTGCAGTATAATGGCGCATGTCCATTCCATCGTTGCTGCAGGGCCGCCTGCGCATTCCCGTCATCGGCGCGCCGATGTTCATCGTTTCCACGCCGGCGCTGGTGATGGCGCAGTGCAAGGCCGGGGTCGTCGGATCGTTCCCGGCCCTGAATGCGCGCCCGGCCTCGCAGCTCGACGACTGGTTGTCGCAGATCACGGAAACCCTCGATGCGCACGCGCGGGCGAATCCGCAGGCCAAGGTCGCGCCATTCGCGGTGAATCAGATCGTCCACGCGAGCAACGACCGGCTCGAGCACGACGTGGGCTGCTGCGTGAAACATCGCGTTCCGATCGTGATCACGAGCCTGCGTCCGCCCTCCGAGGTGGTCGAGGCCGTGCATGGCTACGGCGGCCTGGTGTTTCACGACGTCATCAATCTGCGTCACGCGGAGAAGGCCGCCGCGCAGGGAGTGGACGGCATCATCGCCGTGTGCGCCGGCGCCGGGGGGCACGCCGGGCTGTTGAGCCCGTTTGCCCTGGTGAAGCAAATCCGCGACATCTATCCGGGCACCATCATCCTGTCCGGGGCCATGAGCGGCGGCGCCGATGTCCTCGCGGCGCAGGCGATGGGCGCCGACCTCGCGTACCTCGGAACGCGATTCATCGCCACCGTGGAGGCGCATGCCAGCGATGCGTACAAGCAGATGCTGGTGGCGTCCAACGCCGAGGACATCGTGTACACGTCGCTGTTCAGCGGGATCCCCGGCAATTACCTGCGCGCCAGCGTGGCGAATGCCGGCTTCGATCCGGACAATCTGCCGCAGGCCGACAAGAGCAAGATGAACTTCGGCTCGGGAGGCAATGCCGGCGGCGCCAAGGCATGGAAGGACATCTGGAGCGCCGGCCAGGGCGTCGGCGGCATCCACGAGGTGCTGCCCGTGCAGGCGTTGGTCGAGCGGATGGCGCGCGAATACGAAGCGGCGCGGGCGCGCCTCCGTTGAGCCTGACCGGCGATCAACTCGAGGTTGCGCTCGGGCGCGGTCTCGCCAACCTCTACCTGATTTCCGGCGATGACCCGCTGCTCTCGGGCGAGGCCGCGGACGCCGTGAGGGCGGCAGCCCGCAAGGCCGGATATGCAGACCGCACGGTGTTCTTCATCGACCGCTTCTTCGACTGGGACGGGGTCCGCCAGGCCGCGCAGTCGCTGTCCCTGTTTGCCGAGCGCCGGCTGTTCGAACTGCGCATGCCGAGCGGCAAGCCGGACAAGGGCGCGGCGACGCTGATCGACCTGGCGACGCGGCCGCCGCCGGATGTGCTGTGCCTGGTCATTACCGACGATCTCGACTCCAAGACCAGCGCGGCTCCGTGGGTGCGCGCCGTCGAGCAGCACGGCGTGTGGGTTCGCGTTCGGCCGGTGGATGCGGTCGCGCTGCCGGGCTGGCTGCGCGGGCGAGCCAAGGGTCTGGGCGCCGACCTGAGCTCCGAGGCCGCACGGCTGATCGTGGACCGCGTCGAGGGCAATCTCCTGGCCGCAAATCAGGAACTCGAGAAGCTGTCGCTGCTCGCCGGCGGCGCGACCATCGATGCCGACCTCGTGCTGCGGTCCGTCGGCGACAGCGCGCGATACGACGTGCTGCAACTCGGAGCGGCGGCGGCGGCGGGCGATGCGAAGCGCGCCCTGCGCGTGCTGCTCGGCCTGAAGAGCGAGGGCATCGAGCCGCCCCTCATTCTCTGGGCGCTGATCCGCGAGCTGCGCGGATTATGGCAGGCGGGCGAACGCATCCGCCTGCGCAGCGCCGGCCGCGGCAGCGGGTGGAACCAGGCGGCGACTCCCTCGGCGGCGGCGCTGGCGCGCGCCGGCAGACTGCCGATTGCGGCGCTCCTGCGGCAAGCGCACCAGGCGGATCGCATCATCAAGGGCCAGGCGGGCGGTGATGCGTGGACGGCGGTCACCGGCCTTGCCGCCGCAATGGCGGGCGCTTTGCAAGCGACGGTCGATTCAGGCAGGGTACGAACATGAACCCCATGGGCATCTTCGGCGGAACGTTCGACCCGATTCACTATGCGCATCTGCGCACGGCATTCGAATTGCAGCAGGCGCTTCGGCTGCGGGAAATCAGGTTCCTTCCCGCGGGCAACCCGCCGCATCGCGACCGGCCACTGGCCGATGCGCAGCTGCGGCTGAAGATGGTGCAGCTCGCCGTGGAGGGCCAGCCCGGCTTCGTGGTCGACGATCGCGAAGTGCGCAAGGAGGGCCCGTCATATTCCGTGGAGACGCTGGGCGAGCTGCGGCACGAGTATCCGGATCGGAGCCTGTGCCTGATCGTCGGCATGGACGCGTTCCTGAGCCTGCCGAAGTGGCATCAGTGGCGCGAATTGCTGCAATTGGCGCACCTGGTGGTCGCACACCGGCCCGGGTGGCGCGCGCCCTCCATGGGGCCGCTGGGGGAAATGCTCGTGGACCACGGAACCGGACGCATCGGCGATCTGCACGAGCAACGCGCCGGCAGCATTTACATCCATGCGGTAACGCAGCTCGAGATCTCGTCGACCGAGGTTCGCCAGCTCATCGCCATGGGCCGGGATCCGCGCTTCCTCATGCCCGATTCGGTGCGTAAACTGATTCTCGACACCCATTGTTATTCCAAAACACGGACACCTTAGTGCCAGTCACGAAAAAATCGAAGACCACGAAGGACAAGGCGGGGGACGGCGCAAACGGCGCCGTGAAGGTGAAGCGCAGCATCAAGGCCAAGGTCGCCGGCGCTGCGAAGCCGAGGGCCGCACGCGACCCAGTGCGCGCTGCCGCCGCGCGATCGGCGGCGCTCAAGGCGGTCGTCCTCAGTGCGCTCGACGACATGAAAGCTTGGGAGATCAAGGTGTTGGACGTGCGCGGGGTCACGGACGTCGCCGACACGATGGTGATCGCCAGCGGCACGTCGGACCGGCATGTGCGCGCCGTCGCCCAGAAATTGGTGGAAAAAGCCAAAGCCGCCGGCTTCCGGCCGCAGGGCATCGAGGGCCAGCAGGAAAGCGACTGGATACTCATCGACCTGAACGAGATCGTGGTGCACGTCATGCTGCCGCGCGTGCGGGAGTTCTATGGTCTCGAGAAGCTATGGGACATGACTCAGCCAAAACGCGCGCATCGGGCCTGAGATTCCTGGCCGCCGGGACCTCCTGAGGCATGAAGTGCCGCCTGATTGCCGCCGGTACGCGGCTGCCCGGCTGGGTCAACGAGGGCTTTCGCGAGTACCAGAAACGGCTGCGGCCGCCGTTGGTCCTCGATCTCGTGGAGATTGCGGTTGCCACCCGGCGGCCAGGCGAAAATCCAGCGCGCGCCATTTCCCGGGAGGGGGAGGACATGCTGGCCGCGATCGGCCGGGACGATTACGTCGTGGCGCTCGAGGTGCGCGCGACTTCCATGACGACCGAGCAGCTGAGTGCCTGGTTGGCGGCGCGGTTGCGCGCGGCGCAGCCGCTGGCCTTGCTGATCGGCGGCCCGGACGGCCTGTCCGAGGCCTGCCGCGCGCGAGCCGACCAAAGTTGGTCCCTGTCGCCCCTCACCCTGCCGCACGGGCTGGTGCGCGTCCTGCTCGCCGAGCAGATCTACCGGGCCATGAGCCTGCTTGCGGGACATCCCTATCACCGCGCTTAAGGCGCTCAAGGTTCGGTATCCTGGCAGCATGTCCGAAGATTTCGTATACCTGGCCTCGGCATCGCCCCGCCGGCGGCAGCTGCTCGCGCAAATAGGCGTTCCATTTCAATTACTTGCGGTCGACGTCGACGAGACGGCGGCGCCCGGCGAGGGACCCGAGGCGTACGTTCGCCGGGTCAGCGCCGCCAAGGCTGCGACCGGCTGGGCGGCGCCTCTGCGGCGCCTGCCCGCAGCCGTGCTGGCCGCGGATACCGCCGTGGTGCTCGGCGGCCAAATTCTGCTCAAGCCCGCCGGCGTCGAGGACGGCATGCGCATGCTGCTCGACCTTTCCGGACGCACCCACGAGGTCCTGACGGCGATCACCCTGGCGACCGCGCGCGGCCTGCAATCCCGGTTGAGCCGCAGCGAAGTGACCTTCCGGGCCATCAGCCGCTCCGAGGCGCGCGCCTACTGGGAGACGGGAGAGCCGCGCGACAAGGCCGGCGGGTATGCCATCCAGGGCCGCGCCGCGGTGTTCGTCGCCGACCTGAAGGGCAGCCATTCGGGAGTGATGGGGCTGCCGTTGTTCGAAACGGCGGCCCTGCTCGAGTCGGAGGGCGTGCCGCGGTGGCGCTCCCCGCAGGCGGGTGGTCCCCATGCCCACTGAAATCCTCATCAACGCGGGTGTCCATGAAGCGCGCGCCGCAGTGGTCGAAAACGGCGTGCTGCAGGAGGTGTTCCTCGAGCGGGCGAACCGCCGCGGCCTCGTCAGCAACATCTACAAGGGCCGGGTGTCGCGCGTCCTGCCGGGCATGCAGGCCGCCTTCATCGAGATCGGCCTGCAGCGGACGGCGTTTCTCCATGCCTCCGACATCTTCGATCCGCAACATGCGGACATCGGCATCGAGCAGCAGCGCACGGAGAACATCCGCGCGCTGCTCGCCGAGGGCAACGAGATCCTCGTGCAGGTCGTCAAGGACCCGCTGGGCACCAAGGGCGCGCGGCTCACGACCTACATCACGCTGCCGTCGCGCTACCTCGTGTACATGCCGCAGAGCCGCGGGGTGGGCGTTTCGGCGCGCATCGAGGACGAAGCCGAGCGCGAGCGGCTGCGCAGCACGATCCAGGCGGCCATGGACCCCACGGAAGACGCCGGCTACATCGTGCGCACCGCGGCGGAAGGCGCGCGCACCGAGGCCCTGCTCGCCGACATGCAATACCTGCGCCGACTGTGGCAGTTCGTGCGGGAAAAGGGCTTGCGCACCCAGCCCGGAAATCTGGTGCACGGCGATCTGCCGCTGCACCTGCGGATATTTCGGGACTTGTTGCGGCCGGACGTCGAACGGGTGCTGATCGACCAGGCCAATGCGCACCGGGAGATGCAGGAGTTTGCGGCGGCCTTCATGCCCGACGCCCTGTCGAGGCTGGAACTGTACGGCCAGGGGCGCCCGCTCTTCGAACTGCACCACGTGGAGGAGGAGATCCAGAAGGCGCTGGACCGCAAGGTGTCGCTGAAGTCGGGCGGGTACGTCATCATCGACCAGACGGAATCGATGACGACGGTGGACGTCAATACCGGCGCCTTCGTCGGCCACCGGAACCTGGAGGAAACCATCTTCCGGACCAACCTCGAAGCCGCGGTGACCATCGCTCGGCAGCTGCGCCTGCGCAACCTGGGCGGCATCATCATCATCGACTTCATCGACATGGAGGAGCCGGAACACCGCAAACAGGTCATCCAGGCGCTGGAGAGGGCGATGGGCGACGATCACGTAAAAACCAGCATTTCCTCCGTTTCGCCCTTGGGACTGGTGGAAATGACGCGCAAGAGAACGCGCGAAAGCCTGGAACATCTGCTGTGCCAGCCCTGTCCTACCTGCGAAGGCAGGGGATTCGTCAAGACGGCGGAGACGGTGTGTTACGAAGTGTTTCGCGAGATCGTGCGCCAGGCCAGGCAGTTCGAGTGTCAACAACTGATGGTGCTGGCGCACCAGGACGTGATCGAGCGGCTGCTCGATGAGGAGTCGTCCGCGCTCGGCGAGTTGGAACTGGTCACCGGCAAGCCCATCCGCCTCCAGACCGAAGCTCTCTACACCGTCGACCAGTACGACGTCGTCCTGATGTAGATGGCGCTGCGCAGGCTCGGCAGGATTCTCCTCTATTGCATCGCCGGGACCTTGGGTCTCGGCGTCGCCCTCATGCTGGCCGCGGCGGTGGCGATCGATCGCGTGCCGCACTACCAGACGGAGATCAAGGAGTGGGTCCACGGCCAAATCGGCTATCACATCGCGTTCGCCCAGGTGTCGCCGGCGTTCCGCTGGTATGGGCCCGAGTTGTATTTCCACGGCCTGGAGCTGCGGTCGAAGGACGATGCGCGCGTTCTGGCGCGCGCGGCCGGCGGCCGAATCGCATTCGACGTGTCGCGGTTGATCCGCAGCGGCAAGCTGTTCGCGGGCCGCATCGAGGTCGATTCGCCGAACCTCTCCATTACCCGCACCGGGCCCGCGGAGTTCTCGCTGGCGTCCGAGATCAGGCTGGGCGGCGGGGACGCATCCCTGCAGACGCTGAGACTCGACGACCTGCCGGCCGGGATCTTGCGGATTCGCGGCGGCCTCGTCACCGTCAAGGACTGGAACGCGGCGCTGCCGCTGCTGGAGTTGCGCGACGTCGACCTGGAATTCCACCGCGTCAATGGGGTGGCCGGGATCGCCGTCGCCGCGCACCTGCCGCCGGTGCTGGGCGGCGAGATCAGCCTCAATGCAACGGTGCACGGTCACGGGCGCCTGGACGGGCTGAACTGGAACGCGCTGGGACGCACGCGCGACTTGTCCTTTGCAGGCCTGCGGGATCTCCTGCCGGAGTATCTGGCCCGGCTCGGAGGCGGCACGGGCGGATTCGAAATCGCGGCGCTCGGCCGCGGATTGGAACTCACCCGCGCGGATCTCGATGCCGACGCGGTGAACGCGACGGTGCAACTCGCGAGCGAGCCGGCCGTCAAGTTCGACCGGATCGCCGGCGCCCTGACCATCCTACATGCCCGCGACCGCTGGACTCTTCTTGGGCGGCGGGTGCGCGCCTCGCGCGCCGGACGAAGCGATCCGCAGTCGGAGTTCGACCTCAGCTGGCGGGGCGATGACGCGGGATTGGTCGAATTCACGGCTCGCGCGAGTTATCTGCGCGCCGAAACGCTGTTGCCGCTCGCCGGACTCCTGCCCCAGCGTGACCTGCGCGAACGGCTGCAGGAGATCGAACCCACCGGCGAATGGCTCGACACGCGGATGCGCCTCTGGCGCAGCGCCGCCAGCGACCCCTGGCAGTTCACCGCGCAGGCGCGATTCCGCGGGGTGGGATTCGCTCCCGTCGGACGCGCGCCCGGTTTGCGGGGCCTCAACGGAACCATCGCCGGGACGGACCGCGGCGGCCAGGTGGACATCCAGGCGCAGAACGCGCTGTTCGTGTGGCCCGCCCAGCTTGCGCAGCCCATCGGCGTGGAGTCCCTCAGAACCACCCTGTACTGGAAGCGGACCGCCGAGGAAGTGCTCATCGCGACTCCGTCCCTCGTGCTGAAGACCCGCGACGCGTCCTTGCACGGGCCCGCCGCCTGGCACCAGCCGGCGAACGGCGGATCGCCTTCGATCACTCTGGCCGTCTCCGTGGACAACGGCAACGCCGCGGCCGCGCGCCTCTACTATCCGCGCGCGCTGCTCCCGCCCACGGCGCTGGCCTGGTTGAGCCGCGCCTTCGTGGCGGGACACCTGTTGCACGCGGACGTCGTCCTGCAGGGGCCGCCCAAGCATTTTCCATTCCGGGACGGCACGGGCCTGTTCCTGGCCCGCGCGCACATCGACGGCATGACGCTCGATTACAGCGAGGGCTGGGCGCCGGCCGAAGGTCTCGCCGGCGTCGCGGAGTTCCGCAACGAGGGGCTCAGCGTTCAGTTCGAGGGGGGCCACATCGGGGGCCTGATCCTGGACCGGGGCGATGCGCGTTTCGCCGATTTCAAGGCCGCCGAACTCGAGGTCCATGTGTCGGCGAGCGGGGATGCGGGCGCCGCGCTCGATTACCTGCGGGCGACCCCGCTCGACGCGATGGCCGAACACGCCTTCTCCGGGGTCGAGGCCCAGGGGCCGTCGCAAGCCGACGTGGAGTTGTTCCTGCCGTTCCACAAGTTCGAGCAGCGGCGGGTCCTGGTGCATGCGCACCTGCACGGCGTGTCGCTGAACCGCAAGGGCGCGACGATGGCCGCGACGGAACTCGCGGGGGATGCCGAGATCGACGGCGCCCAGGTGGCGCGCGCCGACATTCGAGGCCGGGTGATGGGCGGTCCCTTTCAGATGCAGGCGCGGTCCCCGCGCAACCAGCCGGTGACGCGCACGCAGCTGGTGTTCAACGGCACCATGAGCGGCGACGCCATCCGCTCGGCCCTGTCGCTCCCGGCGAGCACGCCCATCAACGGGGCCACCGACTGGCATGGCGTGCTGCGCATGGCGCCGGAGCCGGCGCGCGAGCGCAGCTTGCGCATCAGCGCCAATCTCGCGGGATTGGAGATGAAGCTGCCGGAGCCCCTCGCGAAGCCTGCCGGGCAGCCGCTGCCGTCTTCCATGGAGGTGCAGTGGCCGAGCAGCGGCGCCACGCAGGTGCATCTGACATTGGGCGGAGTGCTGCACGGCCAGCTCGCCTTGGATTCAGGCCCCGCGGGCCTGCAAATCAGCCGCGCGGCCGTCACCTTCGGCGCCGCTTCGGAGCCGGCCGCGTTCAGCGAGACCCAGACCGTCAATACCGGGGGCAGCATCGAGCGATTCGATCTCGAGGGATGGCTCAAGGTCTACACCCCCGACCGCAATGCCAAGCCGCTCGGCAGCTATCTTCGCAGCGCCCGCTTCGACGTCGGCCAGATCGATTACCTCGGGCTGTCGTTTCGCGACGTGTCGGTGGACCTGGCGGCGAGCGACACGGGCTGGCGGATCGGCATCGGCGGCCCCAACGTCATCGGCACCTTGTCGCTTCCCGGCGTCGACACGGAACCCTGGCGGCTGGAGTTCCAGCGGTTGAAATTCGTCACCGGGTCCGGCGCAGGGGACACCGGCGCCCCGGCCACCGCGGCCGGCGGCGGCGCCAACCCGCGGGCCATCCCCGCCATCCGGTTTCACGCGGCCGACGTGTCGTGGGGCGAGCGGCAGCTCGGCGATGTGAGGGCCACCTTGAGCAAGGTGGACGACGGCATCAGCCTGCAGGAATTGCTGGTGGGCGGCGCGAGCTTCACCATCAGCGCCAAGGGAGACTGGCGCGGCAGGGAGGCGGGTTCGGGCCACGTCACGGGAACCCTGGTGAGCAGCGACGTGGGAGCGACGCTGAAGCAGTTGGGTTACGACGCGGTCATCGAGGCCAAGTCCGGGAAAATGGACTTCGACATGACTTGGGCGGGAGCGCCCACGGCACAGTCGCTCGAGCTGGCGGCGGGGAACGCGCAGCTGGCCCTCGACAAGGGTCAGATCACGGGACTCAAACCGGGTGCCGGCCGCGTGGTGGGCCTGGCGAGCCTGGCCGAACTGCCACGCCGGTTCGCGCTCGATTTCAGCGATTTGACCGACAAAGGCTTTGCTTTCGACACCATTCGCGGCGATTTCTCCCTGCACGACGGCAGCGCCTACACCGATGACGTATTGGTCAAGGGGCCCGCCGCAGAGATTGGATTGATCGGCCGGGTGGGCTTGAAAAACAAGGATTACGACCAAACTGCGGTGGTGACCGGGAACGTCGGCAGCTCGCTGCCGTTGGCCGCATTCGCCGGAGGACCGGTGATCGGCGCTGCCGTGCTGGTGTTCACACAAGTGTTCAAACAACCGTTGAAGGGGCTGGCTCGGGGGTATTATCGGATCACCGGCAGCTGGGATAATCCAATCGTCGAACGCATCAAGAGCGCGGACGCTTCCGCGACCGCAGAGGCACCGAAGTAAATGGGAAGAGTAGCCGCAATACAAATGACCTCGGGACACGTGGTCGCCGACAATCTCGCAGCCGCCGGGAGCCTGCTGCGGGAGGCCAAGGATCTGGGCGCGGATATCGCGTGCCTGCCCGAGAACTTTTCATTCATCGGCCTGAAGGACGCCGACAAGCTCAAAGTGGCGGAAGCCGACGGCGAGGGTCCCATCCAGGAATTCCTGCGCAGCACGGCCCGCCGGTTGAAGCTGTGGATCCTGGGCGGAACCACCGTCATCAAGGGCGATTCCGCCACCCGCGTGACGAACTCATCGCTGCTGATCGATTCCGATGGCGAGCGGGTCGCCCGCTACGACAAGATCCATTTGTTCGACGTCGTCATCCCCGGGCGGGATGAGCAGTACCTCGAATCGATGCATGTGACGCCCGGACGCAAGGTGGTCGTCGCGGACACGCCCGTGGGCCGGCTCGGACTTTCGGTGTGCTACGACATGCGCTTCCCGGAGTTGTACCGCGAGCTGGTGTCGCAGGGCGCCGAATGGCTGGCCATGCCCGCAGCGTTCACGGTGCCCACGGGCCGCGCACACTGGGAGACGCTGCTGCGCGCCCGCGCCATCGAGAATCTTTGCTATGTGGTCGCGCCCGCCCAAGCCGGGACCCACAGCAGCGGCCGGGAAACCTATGGCGATACGCTGATCGTCGACTATTGGGGCCAGGTGCTGGCGCGCTTGCCGAAAGGCAGCGGGGTCGTCACCGCGGAGTTCGATCTCGCGAAGCAGGCCGAGACGCGGGCCCGCTTTCCCGCGCTCGACAACCGGCGGCTCGGGGTCAAAACGCCGGTCACGGTGGCGGCATGAGCGCCGCGCCGATGTTCGACGTCGCGGAGAGGATGATCCTCGACCCCTCCGGCCTGGACGAAGGCCGATTGTCGACGGTGCTCGGCACGGTGATGACCCGCGGCGTCGATTATGCGGACCTCTATTTCCAGCTGTCGCGCGAGGAATCCTGGTCGCTGGAGGACGGCATCGTCAAGGAGGGCTCCCACAGCATCGAGCAGGGCGTGGGCGTGCGGGCCATCAGCGGCGAGAAGACCGGATTCGCCTACACCGATGAGGTGCTGCTGCCGGCGCTGGTCGAAGCATCGGAGGCGGCGCGCGCGATTGCCCGCAGCGGAGCGGGCAACGCGGTCAAGACCTGGCAGCGGCCGCCGACCGGCTGTACCTGCCCATCGATCCGCTCGACACGATTCGGGACGAGGACAAGGTCGCCTGGCTCATGAAGATCGACGCCGACACGCGGCGCATCGATCCGCGCGTGAAGCAGGTCATGGCCTCCGTGTCGGCCATGCACGAAGTGGTGCTGATCGCCTCGAGCGACGGCACTCTGGCGGCGGACGTGCGTCCCCTGGTGCGCATGAACGTGTCGGTGATCGTGGAGCAGAACGGGCGCCGCGAGCAGGGCTACAGCGGCGGCGGCGGACGCTTCGGCCTGGACGAACTGCTGCGCGGCGACGAGCCGTTCGCGCACGGCCGCGAGGCGGTCCGGCAGGCGCTCGTGAATTTGGAGGCCGTTGCCGCGCCGGCGGGATCGATGCCCGTGGTACTGGGTTCGGGATGGCCGGGCATTCTGCTGCACGAGGCCATCGGGCACGGTCTCGAAGGGGACTTCAACCGCAAGGGCACCTCGGCGTTCTCCAATCGGATCGGCCAGAAGGTTGCCGCGGACGAGATCACGGTGGTCGACGACGGCACCCTGAACCGGCGGCGCGGGTCGCTGAACGTGGACGATGAAGGCACGCCCACGCAGTGCACGGTGCTGATCGAGAACGGCATTCTGCGCGGCTATCTGCAGGACAAGATGAATGCGCGGCTGATGGGCATGCCGGCGACCGGCAACGGGCGCCGCGAGTCCTTCGCGCACATGACGCTGCCGCGCATGACGAACACGTACATGCGCGCCGGATCGCGCGCGCCCGAGGAAATCATCGCGTCGGTCGACAAGGGGCTGTATGCCGTGAATTTCGGCGGCGGCCAGGTCGACATCACGTCCGGCAAGTTCGTGTTCTCGGCGAGCGAGGCGTATCTCATCGAAAACGGCAAGATCGGCGCGCCCGTGAAGGGTGCGACGCTGATCGGAAACGGACCCGACGTGTTGACCCGGGTGAGCATGGTGGGCAACGACATGAAGCTCGACTGCGGGGTCGGCACCTGCGGCAAGGAAGGTCAATCGGTGCCGGTCGGAGTGGGGCAGCCCACGCTGCGCATCGATGCGCTGACGGTGGGCGGAACGGCGTAGCCGGCGGCGGCGCATGCGAGCGGCG
>Ga0302187_10003971_pt1 | contig 11941 bp, 3 predicted proteins | sample II_Bog_E1_3_FD_202120 | JGI IMG/M metagenome (GOLD analysis project Ga0302187, IMG submission 202120) | Peat permafrost microbial communities from Stordalen Mire near Abisko, Sweden - II_Bog_E1_3 | ecosystem: Environmental > Terrestrial > Soil > Wetlands > Peat | place: Sweden: Abisko, Stordalen...
CACTCTCACGACGGCCAGCGATGGCCAAGATCGCCGATGCCGCGACCGCCGCTGCCCTCGCATCGCATGCCAATGGATCGACCTTGCAGCTTCGCATCGCGGTCCTTGAAGAGCAGCAGCGCGCGACGGAGGTTGGACCACTACTGAAGGACGCACTGGCGCACGCGACCACCGCAGAGGAAGCAGGCACCATCGCAGGCTATGCTGCAGCGCACGATCAGCCCACGGTGCAGGAAGCAGCGTTGGATCGTCAGGCTTCCCTCGCATCCGATCCTGTCGAACGCCTCCAGCTGCGCTATGCACTGGCAAGCGCGTATGAGGGGCACGGCGACATGGCGAGCGCCACACGCGTGATCGATGCCATCTATCGCGACGAGCCAAAGTTGCTCGGTGTCGTGCGGGCCACGGTGGACTTCGACTGGCGCACGAAGCGGCAGCAGGAGGCCGTGAAGATACTCCTCGATGCTGCCCATGCCGCGCAGCCGACGCTGGCGGAGACGTTCCTCGCCGAAGCTTCGGAGAAGGCCAACAGCGCTGGTGATGTGCAGCAGGCGCGCAGCATCGCGGAGTCACTGCTGTCGCGTGATCCATATAACGCGAGTGATATCGCACTCGTGGCTGCGACCTATAGCAACGATCCTGCTGCACTGGCGAGCTTCTACCACGCCCGGCTCGATGCCTTGCAGGCGGACAAGATGTCTTCGCAGGATCGCAAGGCTCGCACTGCCCTGCTGCGGCGCGGGCTGATCCCCGCACTCACTCGTTTCAAAGACTATGCAGGAGCCGTTGATCAGTACATCGCTCTACTCAGCGCCTATCCCGAAGACGAGAGCCTCGTCAACGAAGCGGCGTTGTATGCCTTGCGCTACGACCGCAAGCAACAGTGGCTCGACTTCCTCGCCGCCACCACGAAGGCATCGCCACGCGACTCGCGATTCCTTGTGGCTCTTGCCGCAAGCGAGATCATCTTCGACGACCCGGCGTCGGCTGTGGATGCCTATGCGCGCGCGATCGCGATTCGTAAGGATCGCGTGGACTGGTACGTCGCGAAGGCTTCCCTGGATGACACGCTCGGCCGCTTCGATGACGAGGTCGCGGACGATACCCGCCTGTATCAACTCAGCTACCAGGATCCGCAATGGATGGTGGCCGCAGCGCGCACGCGAGCAAGGCAGGGCCGCATGGCCGATGCGGTGAAAGCGCTGGAGACGGCCTATCTGCATGGCTCGCAGTCCACACCGCACGACTACCTTGCGTTGGCGGCGCAACTCGAGCAGTGGAACATGATCCCGCAAGCTCGGCAGGATGCAGAGCTCGCGGCACAGATGGCGGGCGCATCATTACTCCACCCCGAGGGTCGTCGCATCGAGGCGGATGACGCAGAGACGTATGCTCGCATCTTGACACGAGCCCATTCGGTTCCAGCAGCGATGACGGTGCTGCGCGCCGCTCTGGACGATGCCTCGTCAACCTCTATCGTGGATGCCATGCTCGCGCAGGTCAAGGTCCAGGGTCCACTCGGCGTGACCGACAGCGCGTGGCGCGCGCGCTATGCAGCCATGCGCCAGCAGGAAGCAAATGCAGCCTTCAACGGCGCGCTCCAGGCGATGTGCAAGGCGGCAGACCTCTATGACACGCCGGAGGATCGCAGTGCTTTTGCAGCCATGCTGGAGGCTCAGGGCAAGGCTGCGAGCGACAAGGATCTGCGATCACGTTGGATACCAGCCGCGGAGACGGCCCACCTGCCGGATCTGCAGGAGCAATGGCGCACCCGTCTCCTGATGCGCTCAGAGGATCAGGCGCACGACCAGCTTCAGCCGTTGATCTCGCTGCAGCATGCGCGCTTGCGCTTCCAGGCGCTGCTCAAGACTCTGGAAGCATACGTAGGACCGAATCCGAAACCGGGTCTGCGCGAAGATGCGATGGTCGAGATGTTGCGTGTCGATGCAGAGACAGGCGACACCGCTTCGCTGCTCCGCATGGTGCACCAGCAGATGAGCTTCGTCGAAACGGATACGGCTGCGCAGCAGATCGTGCTCAACGAGTTGCTGCTGCACGCTCCGCAGGAGCTGCCCGCGATGGCGGCGAGCAGCAACGATGCGTTTGCGGATGCCGTCGCGAATGGAGCTGTGGCAACTCTCTCGCCGCCGCTGGCACTTCAGGTCGTTGCATCGCGCGGCAGCAAGCTCGATCCCGTGTGGGGCACGGAGTATCGAGCGCTTACATCGCTTTATATGAGCGATGCGTCAGCCCCGGCGGGGACTGCCTTTCGTAGCTCGTTGGCCTGGGACCTGACCATTGGCCAGCGCGTCCAGAGAAAGCCCGATCCGGCGAAGGAGCTTACCGGACCCCTGTGGTTCTATCTGGCCGCACGCTATGGGCAATGGATGTCGCTTCCCGGAACGCACGCCGATGCCGAAGGTGCTTTGGCTGCAGACCTCGAGCAGTCGGCTGAGATGAGCAACTACCGCGCTCTCGCTACCACGTATGTCGAAGCGGGGCATCCTGAAGCGGCTCTCGTACAACTCGGTCATGCGCTGGAACTAGCACCCAACAGCGCAGAACTCGACGATGCGAGGGCGCTGGTGCTGTGGAGCATGAACCGCAAGCCCGATGCGATTGCCGCATGGAGACGAGCGTACGTCGATCTGCGTACCGTTGAGGATAAAGGCGGGGCCGTGCCCGAGAGCTTCTGGAGCGACTTCGCTTCGGTGACGCAACACACCGCGACGCGCTCCCTCACACAGGAGTTGACCTCTGCCCGTCAGGATGTGCTTCGCGTCTATCTCGCCCGCAACGGATCGTACCGTTCCAATGAGTTGCTGCATGCGGAGTTCCTGGCGTGGCCGGATGACAAGCAAGGTCTTGTACATCTCCTGGCCATGACCTCGAGTTCGAAGGCGGAGTTCGAGATTCTCAATGATCTCGACGCGGCGCCGTGGCTCTCGAAACCGGCGCGTGTCCTCATCCTCGAGCGCGAACTTCAACTGCTGCATGCTGCGAGCAAAGACCCCGCGCATGCTGACGACTACTCATCCTGGAGCTATCGGCGCAGCGGCATTCAAAGCAACTTGATGACGCTGTATCTCGACGCCGGGCAGACCCAGAAGATAAATGCGCTGCTGGAGTCGCTGACAGAGAAGGAACGCGGGGAGGACGAGTACCAGAAGGCCAGCGTCATCGTTGCTGCACGCTCAGGGGGGCTCGCAGCCTTAATCACAAGTTATGGTTCGGACGAGAATCCCGCACCGACGACCGCGACGTTGGAAGCCGCAGCGGCCCAGTTGTCCACCGCAAAGGATTTTGCCTCGGCCCGCACGGTGTTGGAGTTTGTCTTTGCACAAGCGCAGACCAGGCATGAGCTGGAAGACAAGGAATATCTCCTGCTGGCCGAGGCTCGGCTGCGGACCAACGATGCCATTGATGCAGTGTCGCTGCTGCAGGCTCTGGTTCGTTCCAGTGGCGACGCCGGCTTGAAGCTCGATAGCGCAGCCAAGCTGCTCGAAGATAACGATCACGTGACCGAGGCGCTGCCGTTCCTCAGCCGACTCGCAGCAAGCGTGCCGTGGGAGATGACATACACCGTGCGTCTCGCCGAGGCGCAGGTTAAAGCTCATACTGGTGATCCCGCCGCTTCGTTGCACCTGGTGGCGGCAAATCCTGATGTGCCCTACAGGCTCCGCGTACGAGCGGCGCGGGACCTGCGCCCGCTTCATGCGGCCAGCCACGCACTGGGTAGCGTCGAACTCGATCTGCTCGCGGCAGACTCGATCGAATCCCATGCCAGCGAGCAGCCGTTCCTCACGCTGGCGCGTGCCGCGGCTGTAGAGCGTTTGGCCGATCCCACTGCGAAGCTCCCGCTGCTTCGTGAGGCCCTCGCGATCGCGCCGTACGGTCCCGAGTCTGATGCGATGCGGCGGCAACTGTTTCTCGCAGCGTATGCGGCGAAGCAGATGCGCGAGGCGCGTTCTGTTCTCGACGAGTGGATGGCCGTAAGGAGCACTGCCCCTTCCACGCTGCAGTGGAGTGCTGCCTCGGCCGAGAACGATGCGGACGAGACGGACACTTCGGAGTCCGTCGGCCAGCAGGGCAGCAGCACTACAGCAGACCCAGCCGCCGATGCAGCTCTCTATGAGGCGATGGCCGCTGTCTACCTCGCGACGGACGATCGTTCGCAGGCAATCAGCGCGTTACAGCGCGAGGCCAGCGCGCTTGGGACCGCACCAGCCGCGAAGGCAGTCCTCCAGCGCATCGACGCACTGCAGGCAGTCACGCGACGTGATGTGGCGAACGCGGCGCGAAGACCCGCAATTCATCGAGAGCTTGCGCAGTCGGTGCTGGTGCGCGCGCGCCTCGAGCATCCACCCACAGACGAGGTCACGATGTCCGCGCAAGAAGAGGAGCAGCCATGAAGACGATACGTATCGCCGGGTTCGTCGCTGTACTCGCTGTGGCTGCCTCTGCATGGGTGTGGGCAGCACAACAGCACGCCGTGGAACCTCGCGGGCTTGCTGCAGAGCTTCCTCCGGGCGCGCTTCTCACGATTGAGTCACCTGACTTCTCGAAGCTGCTTGCGGATTGGAACAGCTCGCAGGAGCAGGCCGCGTGGATGCATAGCGCAAGCTACAACGTCTTCACCAACTCGCGCCTGTGGGGCAGGCTTACGGATGCCGAGCAGGAGTTCGCAGGAGCTGCAGGTTCGGACTTTGGCTCACCCTTCCTCAAGTCCATCGCGGGCACGCAAAGCATCTTCGCCTGGTACGACATCGGCAATCTCGAGATGCTCTACATCACGCGCCTCAAGCCCGGCCAGAGCGATAGCATCACACTGCTCGCGAGCCGCTCGCGCTTTACCGCACGCAAGGTGGGAGACACCACATTCTATGTGCGTGCGGGCAGTGCGGCCGGAGCGGACTCCGGATCGACCGGCCAGCAGCGCACGGTGGCCTTCGCACAACGTGGCGAATGGTTCCTCTTCGCCACGCGGGAAGACCTGCTCGCCAACGCTCTGCTGCTGATGCAAGGCGTGGCCAAAGCTCCAAGCCTGGCGGAGGAAGGTTGGTATGACGCCGCGGCGAAGGCGGCTCCCGCGCAGCATGGCGACCTGCGCATGCTGCTGAACCTTGATCGCATCACTCACACGCCGCAGTTTGAGAGCTATTGGATCCAGAACAACATCACGGACACGCGGCGCTATCGAGCAGCCGAAGTGGATCTCTATCGCGAAGCCGGTCAGCTTCGCGAAGAGCGAGTCCTGTTGCCTGCCGCAGGCGCGGTGGCGCCCGCGGAAAGTGAAGACACCTCGGCGCTATCGGAGTTAGTCCCGCAGGATGCGGGTGTGTATCGCGCGACTGCAAATCCCTCCGCCGGGCAGGCGATTGCTGAACTGCGCGACAAGGTGCTGGAGCGAGCGGCCACGCCGCAGCTGCGGGATGAGTACGCTCCCGATGCCGACCTCAGTGTTCCAGAAGCAGGCGATGGCACCGATCTGGAGACACGCATCGATGCGCAACAGCCGGTGGTTCCTCGGCCGGATGCATGGCTTGCACCGCTGGAGAATGCGCTCAAAGACGTGCCGCTTACCGCGATGCTCAGCGTGAGCCGTGCCAGTGCGCAATCCAAGTCGCTCTTCCTTCCCGTTGATTCTGCGGTAGTGCTGCGCCGCACCGGAGCGTGGGACGAAGCCGCATTCTCTCGAGCCGTGCTCGAAGGCGTGCGCAGCCGTCTCACGGTGAGCGGGGTGGGAGTCGAGTGGCCGAAGCGTGAGGCCGCTGGCGTTTCGCTGAGGGTCGCGACCGGCGCCAACCCCATCGTGCTTGCGATCGTCGGAGATACGGTTGTGATCGGCACGGATGAGTCGATGGTGCGGGGGATTGTTGCGCGTCTACCGAAGACTCCTGTGCGACATGCTGCTGCAGCCACCATCGCAGAGTTTCGCCAGCCGCAGGTGCGGCCTGCGTTTATGCAGCTCAGCGCGACGCTCGACCGTGCAGCAAGCGAAAGTTCACGCTTTGCCGCGGGCGCCGCTGCGAATGAATCAGCGGAGAGGGACGCGACCGCCTCGCAGCCGGCCTTCTTCCATGACACGATGGGCAGCTTGAGCCACAGCTTCGAATCGCTCGGCGCGGAGCGATTTCTTGAGCGGCACGATGGCGACAAGATCCATCAGACTGTGCTCTACCTGTGGGCGACACCAACGAGCAGTGCGTCTCCGCACTAACCGCGAATTGTCATCCTCGCGAATTCGCCGTTGTGCCCTGCCTCAAGCTAGCTGGCCGACGCTCGCGGGTTGCGCATGTTCTCGGAGAGAAGGATGGCCTCCGCGACCTCGCGCATCGAGCGGCGACGTTGGCGGCTTTCCTTCTGCATCATGCGGTAGGCTTCGTCCTCGGTGATCTTCAAATCGCGTTGCAGCACGCCCTTCGCGCGGTCGATGACCTTGCGGGACTCGAGCCTGTCTGTAAGCTGCAGGTTCTCGGTCTCGAGCCTCGCGCGCTCGATCTCTGCGCCCACAAGCACGCCGATCGTAGCGAGGAGCCGTCGCTCCAGCTCGGTGTGTTGATACGGCTTGCGGTGCTGCAGGTTCAGTACACCCACGACGCCGCCGGCGCAAAGTACAGGCACGCACAGCATCGCCTCGAACGTATCTTCAGGGATCTGCATGAACGCCGCGAAACGAGGATCTTCGCTGGCGCGCTCCGAGATGGCAACGGGCTCGCGATGTTCTGCGACCCAACCCGTGACACCCTGACCCACTGCGATGCGGAACTGGTCGATATCTCCAGCGTGCGGATTACGCGAGGCGCGCAGCACCAGCTTGTCAGCCTCCAGCGTGTAAATGAAGCACGAGTCGCACGGCACGATGGCGCACACGCAGGCGATGATGCGAGACAGCACAACATGCAGCGGATCGGAAGACGAGAGGCTGCTTGACACCTGCTCCAACACATCCAGCGGAGCCAGTCCGTCGCGAAAGCCCGCCATCGTGGGCGTCGAGTACGCGACCTGCGGCACGGCATGTGTGTGCTGAGTCGCGAGTGGCGCGGACTCAGCAGGAAGGTTCGGTTGCGGCACATCGAGCAGCGGGGAGACGTTACCCTCGGGCACGCGGCTGCGCTTGGCCGCGAGCACCTTGGCCGAGTATTGCGCCGCTTCATTGATCATGAAGCCCATCCGCGGACGCGAAGGTTCGAAGTCCGGCTTGAAGCCGTAATGCAATATCTCTTCGGTCGTCGTTGGCCCCACCGAGATGACGGCCGTGGCGTTCAAGCCGCTGCGAAGCTCACTGGCGACGCCCATCTCCGTCGCTACCTGGAAGAGATGGATCACCTGCACTGCCGTCATGAAGAGAACGACGTCGATGTTGCCATCGATAAGGTCACGCACCGTCTGTTGCAGCGGAGCGATGTCCAGGGGCAGCCCCCACTGGTACAAGGGAACCTTCACCACCTCGGCACAACGCGAGACCAGCTCGGCAATCAGCTCCGGGTTGGTTGCGCCGTACTCCTGCACCGCGATGCTCATCTCGCCAAGCCGTTCGCTGTACTTCTTGTCCATCTGCGCGATGACCTCGCGCCAAGTGCTGGGCTCGGCTGTAGTCACGGAGGCGGAGATTTCGAACTCACGCAGCACCTGCAGCGGCTTCACACCGCGTGCGATGATCTCGCGCTTGCGCAGCTCTGCAAGGATGCTCTCCTTGTCGAAGGTGCTCGAGAGCGTCTCGATCAGCTTGGCGACACCGACCCCGGTCATGAAGACGATCGCGTCGAACTCACCGGCCAGCAACCTGCGTCCAAACTCGAGCGCCACGGTATTCGATGTGAGCGAGATCTCGCGCATCGAAGGCACGACGATCGCTTCACCATTGTAGGTGCGGATCAGCTTTTCAACCTCGCGAGCACGCCGGGACTCGAGCGAAAGCACTCGTAGTCCATCAAAGCTGGCATGCGGCATGAGTCTCTCCCGGTTGGGGTGGTGGGCCTTCGATACGAAAATTCGGTGAAAAGCGGTGAATAGGCCGATTCTAGCTGTTTCGTGCTCTGCATACCAATGTTTCGATTCGCGCAGGTCCGCTGCGTGAGGCAAGGTGCTGACCCGGCATGGGACTGCGCGGTACGCGAGAGAAAACGCAAAACAAATTGCCTGTTGCGTGCGTGGCGGACTTCACCCTATACTCGCGCTATTACACCGAAGCCCTGACCGCATCGGTGTCCTCTCTGGCTGAGCCCCCTGACGCGCTCGCCAATCGAACCCTGAAAGTTTCGCCCCGCTCCGCGACGAGCCTGACACCTTCACGTATGTGTTGTGTGACCCCGCTTGTGTGCGTGCAGCTGCGTCAACAACCTCTTCGTGATCCTGCCAGGCTCGCCGTCTCACCATTCACCGCACCCGCAGGGAAGGTTGATGATGTCGACGCCGTCCAACTCGACGCACGCGAATCCGTTGCAGCAGACCCTGCAGCACGCGGGCTCCGGCTTCACCGCCGAGCAGGAGCAGTATCTGCGTGGCTTCTTCGCCGGAGTGGCGCAGCGCCTGCCGTTCGTTGGACAGACCGCATCCGGTGCCTTCACGAATGATGCCACGCAAGCCGAAGCCAACCTTGCAGCACCCGCCGAAGAGCCCAGCTTCTTTGGCACACCGCTCTCGGACCTCTGCCAGGAAGAGCTTTGGAAGTACGAGCGCAATCCCCTGGATCTCTGGGATGAGCTGCTGGATTGTGCTTCCACGAACGCCGCACCGAACCTCGAACGACGCTATCGCATGAAGTTTCATGGTCTCTTCCACGTGGCGCCCGCGCAGGATTCTTTCATGCTCCGCATGCGCGTGCCTGGGGGAGTGCTCACCACACTGCAGCTGCGTGGGCTCTGCGACATAGCCGAGCGCTATGGCAACGGCCGCCTCGACCTCACTACGCGAGCCAACGTGCAGCTGCGTGAGCTCGCGCCGAAGCATGTCGTCAACGTTCTCAATGCGGTCCAGAAGCTCGGCATGAGCTCGCAGGGCTCCGGCGCGGATAACATCCGTAACATTACAGCCTCGCCCATCTCCGGCTTCGACCCGCAGGAGTTGATCGACGTGCAGCCCTTCGCGGAGGCGCTGCAGAACTACATCTCGAACTCGCGCGACATGTTTGGCCTGCCTCGCAAGTTCAACATCGCCTTCGACAACGGCGGCGCCATCAGTGCGCTCGCGGACACCAACGACATCGGCTTCGTCGCCGTTCGTGTGGGCGAAGGCCGCAGCGTTCCCGCAGGCATCTACTTCCGCGTACTGCTCTGCGGCGTCACCGGGCACAAGCAGTTCGCAACGGACTGCGGCCTCTTGCTGGAGCCGAATCAACTGGTGGCTGTCGCCGCGGCGATGGTGCGCGTCTTCGCCGAACATGGTGACCGTACCGATCGCAAGAAGGCCCGCCTCAAATACCTCATCGACAAATGGGGGCAGGAGCGTTTTCTCGCCGAGACTGAGACCAAGCTCGCGTTCCCCATTCTGCGTGTCGCCGCGGACGAGTGCGAGCCGCGGGGTCCCATCGATCGCGCGGGACACCTCGGCATGCACGCACAGTCGCAGGCCGGGCTCAGCTACGTTGGCGTGTGCACGCCAGTCGGCTGGCTTCCCATCGACCAGGCTCGCGCGATCGCGGACGCCGCTGACACCTTCGGTTCGCGCGAGCTACGCCTCACCGTGTGGCAGAACCTGCTCATCCCCAACGTGCCGTCGCAGCGCGTCGTCGATCTCTGTGAGTCGCTCGTTGCGGCGGGGCTTGAGACCTCCGCAGGTCGCGTGATGAGTGGCACGGTGGCATGCACCGGCAGCCAGGGCTGCAAGTTTGCACAGGCGGATACGAAGACCCACGCGCTCGAGATCGCGCGCGCACTCGACAAGCTCTACATCCTTGATCAGCCGGTCAACCTGCATGTAACCGGCTGCCCCAACTCCTGCGCGCAACATTACATCGGCGACATCGGCCTGATGGGCGTGAAGGTCGGCGGTGAAGAAGGCTACCAGGTAAACCTTGGCGGTGGCGCCGACAACGACCAGGCCATCGCCCGGCAGCTCTTTCCGGCGATCAAGTACACCGAGGTGTTGCCTATGCTCGAACGCCTCTTTGCCTTCTATCTGAGCACCCGACACCACGGTGAGAGCTTCCTCATCTTTACGCGTCGCCACAGCGTTGAGCATCTCCGCACCATCTGCACCAGGACTTCTGCGGAGGTGACGGCATGAGCCACACGCCGGTTCCTTATATTCCCGAGAACGCGCCCTTCTCACCCGAGCAACGCGCCTGGCTCAACGGTCTGCTTGCCGGCATGTTCTCTGCGACTGCCGTGCCGAATCTCCCGGCGCTTCCAGCACGCGCGTCACACAGCGTAGCCGTGTACTTCGCTTCGCAGAGCGGCACGGCCGAGCGGCTCGCGAAGAAGTTCGCGAAGGAGCTGAAATCTCAAGGGCACCAGGCGCACCTCGCATGCCTCTCCACCATCGCGCCGGCAGATCTCGCCAGGCAGACGCATGCCGTGATCTTCGCCAGCACCTATGGCGATGGAGAGGCTCCTGACTCCGTGAAGTCCTTCCGTGAGTCGCTGCTCGCGGAGTCCATCGCTCTCAACAAGCTCCAGTACACCGTCTTCGCTCTGGGCGATAGCAGCTACGAACAGTTCTGCCGCTTCGGTGTGGAGCTCGATGAGCGCCTCGCGGAACTTGGAGCGCAGCGCATCGAAGCTCGTGTCGAGAGCGATGTCGATGTCGACCCACCCTTCGTCGCCTGGAAGGATGCGACTCTGGCTCGCCTCTCCGCGATCGACATGCCTTCAGTGCACACGAACACCGCTGTCACTGCGCCGGCGAATCCCGTGCCCGAAGCCCAGCGCTACACGCGCGATAACCCGTTTCATGCAGAGATCGTCGCTCGCCATGCCCTGACCAACGATATCTCCAGCAAGCTCACCATCCATCTCGGACTACAGCTGGATGAAGCGGTGAAGTATGAAGCCGGGGATGCCTGCGGTGTGCTCGCTGAGAATGATCCCGCGTTGGTCGATGAGACCATCGCAAAGCTCGGCTTCTCAACTGATGCTCCCGTCGAAGTACCGAAGTTCGGTGCGTGCACGTTGCAGCGGGCGCTGTCGCATCACTACCAGCACACGCGCCTGACGCGGAAGATGGTGCAGGCCTTTGCCGAGAAGACGCAATGCAAGACCCTCGCCGCACTGCTTCCCGCCGAGCAGGGCGCGCACCTCGACTCCTTCCTTTGGGATCGCGGGTTGATCGACCTCGTGCTCGAGTACCCGGGCGCGATCGAATCGCCACAGGCTCTGCTCGCGATGCTGCCACGCCTGGCGCCGCGCCTCTACTCCATCTCGTCCAGCCCCGCGAAGCATGGCAACGAACTCAACTGCACCATCGCGGTCGTTCGTTATCGCTCGCACAATCGTGAGCGTGGCGGCGTAGCCTCGACGATGTTGTCGGAGCGCATCGCGATGGGCGGGCGCGTCCCCATGTACATCCAGCCCAACAAGCGCTTTCGGCTTCCGCAGGACAGCAGCACGCCGATGATCATGATCGGCCCCGGTACGGGCATCGCTCCGTTCCGCTCCTTCCTGCATGAGCGCGAAGCGCTCGGGCACACAGGCCGCAACTGGCTCTTCTTCGGCGAGCGCAGTGCAAGCACGGACTTCCTCTACGAGCAGGAGCTGACCACCATGGCTGCCAGCGGCCATCTCACGCGGCTCGATACCGCCTTCTCGCGCGACCAAGCGCACAAGATTTACGTTCAGGACCGCATGGTTGAGCATGGCTCGATGTTCTGGAGCTGGCTTGCAGAGGGCGCTCGCGTGTATGTCTGCGGCGACGCCTCGCGCATGGCCAGGGATGTCGACCAGGCGTTGCACAGCCTCATCGAAACGCACGGCGCGATGAGCGCGGACGCCGCCAAAGAGTA
>Ga0302187_10003973_pt1 | contig 11940 bp, 7 predicted proteins | sample II_Bog_E1_3_FD_202120 | JGI IMG/M metagenome (GOLD analysis project Ga0302187, IMG submission 202120) | Peat permafrost microbial communities from Stordalen Mire near Abisko, Sweden - II_Bog_E1_3 | ecosystem: Environmental > Terrestrial > Soil > Wetlands > Peat | place: Sweden: Abisko, Stordalen...
TCTCGCACAGGCCACGGCGGACCTGACGGCGTCCCGCGCCCAGCTGACCCAACTCCAGGCAAGCAGGGACGAGCTGTCAGCCAAGCTCGCGGCCGATGAGGTGGCTCTCAAGTCCTCGGGCGACACGGGCGCCAAAATCCAGAGTCTCGCTGCCGAGCTCGGTTCCACCCAAAAGGCGCTCGATTCCGCGAATGCCGTGGCTGAGGAATTGAGACAGAAGGCTGGCCAGGCCGCGGAGGCGCTCGAGCGAACCAAGGGCGACCTTGAGGCCACAAAATCCCGGCTCGCCTACATGACAAAGGACCGGGAGGACCTCACCGCGAAGCTCTCCCAGTTTGAGCAGGCACTTAAGACCGCGGGTGATGCGTCCGCAAAGGCCGAGTCGCTTGCGAGCGACCTCGCAGCGGCGAACACGGCGCTTGGGGCCGCGAAGGCGTCCGCTGCAGCATCCGCCCAGGATGCCTCCGCCAAGGCGGCATCGCTGGCGCAGGCCCAATCCGATCTGGGAGCGGCGCGCGGACAGCTCGGCACCCTGACGAAGGACCGTGATTCGCTTTCCGCAAAACTTGCCGAGGATGAGGTTGCGCTGAAGTCCGCGGGTGAGACCGGCACCAAGGCGCAGGCCCTTGCCGCCGACCTGACGGCGACCCGCAGGGACCTTGAAACGGCAAAGGCCTCCGCGGCGTCGGCCGCAAAGGATGCGGACGCGAAGGCGGCTGCCCTGGCCAAGGCACAATCGAAACTCGAGTCCGCGCAGTCTCTACTCGCTGCATCCGCGAAGGATCGCGATGCCCTGTCGGCAAAGGTCTCCGAGGATGAGGCCGCACTCAAGTCGGCCGGGGAAACCGGCGCCAAGGCCTCGGCCCTCGCCGCCGACCTTGCCGCGGCACGCAGGGATCTTGATTCGTCGAAGGCCGCCGCGGTCTCCTCGGCGCAGGATGCGGAGGCAAAGGCAGCTTCCCTCGCAAAAGCCCAATCAAGCCTGGAGGCAGCCCAGGCGCAGCTGGCATCCATGGCAAAGGAGCGCGATTCGCTTTCGGCAAGGCTTTCCGAGGACGAGGCGGCGCTCAAGTCTGCGGGAGAAACGGGCGCGAAGGCCCAGGCATTGGCTGGCGATCTGGCTTCAGCGCGCCGCGATCTTGAATCTGCCAAGGCTGCCGCGGCCTCGTCCACCCACGACGCGGAGGTTAAGTCCGCTGCGCTTGCGGAGGCTCAGTCCAACCTGGAATCAGCCCGGTCGCAGCTCGCAGCTTCGGCCAAGGAACGCGACGCCCTGTCGGCAAGGCTCTCCGAGGACGAGGCGGCGCTCAAGTCCGCGGGCGAGACAGGAACGAAGGCCCAAGCCCTCGCCTCGGACCTGGCGGCAACACGCAAGGACCTTGATGCTGCGAAGGCCGCAGCGGCGGCGTCCGCCCAAGATGCCGAATCGAAGGCCTCCTCCCTTGCCGAGGCACGCTCCAACTTGGAATTGGCTCGCGGCCAGCTCGCGGCTTCAACAAAGGAGCGCGATTCCCTTTCGGCAAAACTTTCCGAGGATGAGGCGGCGCTCAAGTCCGCGGGCGAAACGGGCACGAAGGCCCAGGCGCTCGCTTCCGACCTGGCCGCAACGCGCCGGGAACTTGAGGCGGCCAAGGCCAGCGCCGCTGCCGCGACGGCGGACGCAGGATCCAAGGCCGCTGAGCTCGCGAAGGCCAAGTCCGAACTCGAAGCGTCTCGCGGAAGGGAAGCCCAGGCCGCGAGCAACTTGGCAGCGGCAAAGACGGCATCCTCCGAGGAGCTGGCCAAGGTCCAGGCAAAGGGCGAGACCCTTTCCGCCCAGCTGGCGCAGGCGCTCAAGGATGCAGAGGCGTCCAAGGCCAATGCGGCCTCCCTCGAGAAGGACCTGGCGTCCAAATCCTCCGAGGCATCGGCGGTTTCCGAGAAATTGGCCGCGGCAACGGTTGCGCTCCAGTCCTCCGGGGATTCCGGGGCGAAGGCGCAGGCCCTGTCGGCCGACCTTGCGAAGGCAAGGAGCGACCTGGAGTCCACGCGCGCCCAGCTGGCCGAGGCCACTAGGGCCGCGGACGCTGCAAAGGAATCCGCCACAAGCCAGGTCGCCTCGATGCGCGAGGCGTTCGCCGGGTTGAACGCCGAGAAGGCGTCGCTTTCGGACCGGCTGGCGAAGGCAGAGGAGTCCGAGAAAATGCTCCGCGCCTCGGCCGAGAAGGGCGGCGGCGCCAGCGACGCGAAGGTGAAATCCCTTTCCGCGGAGCTTGAGCAGGCAAAGGGCGCGCTCGACGTGGCCCATGCCGAGCTGGCCCTTGCGAAGACGTCCGCCGACGAGCGCGCGGCCGACGCCGGCAAGGCGGCCGAGGCCAAGGAGGCGAGGCTCCAGCAGGCGCTCGACCTTGCGAACCAGTCGGTGGCGAAAGCCAGGGAGGACTCGGCCGCGCGGGTTTCCTCGCTCGAGCAGCAGGTCGCGGGCGCCAAGTCCGCGAACGAGTCCCTCGCATCGGACCTGGCCTCCGCCCGGAAGGACCTCGAGGCCGCGAGGCTCGCGGTCTCGGGCTCAAAGGAGGCGGCCTCGGGCGCCTCGACCGCCCTGGAGCAGGCAAAGGCCGAGGCCGAAGCCCTCCGCGCCCAGCTCGCCCAGGCAAGGGCGGACCAAGCGTCCGCGGGCGAGAAGCTGGCCGCGGACGAGGCGGCACTCAAGTCGGCCAACGATTCGACGGCAAGGACGCAGGCGCTCGCGGCCGAGCTCGACCAGGCGAAGACGGACCTGGCGGCGACGAAGGCGCAGCTCGGGGACGCGCAGAAGGATGCGGCGGCCGCCAAGGACCAGGGCGCCAGCGCCTCCGCGGAAAAGGCGTCCACCGACCGGCAGATCGCCGACCTAACTCAAAAGCTTGCGGCCGCGCAGACGACGGCCGCCCAGCTCCAGGACGAGAACGCGCGCCTGAAGCGCTCCTCCCCGGTCAGGCCCTCGGCGGTCGTGGCCGCCCAGGCGGTGCAGAGCGCCGCTGCCGCGCCCACCCCCACCCCGATCCCCGCGGTCCGCCAGCACGTGGTGGTCGATGGCGACACCCTCACCAAGATCTCGCTCGAGTACTACGGCACGACGAGGAAGTGGATCACGATCTACCAGGCGAACCGCGACCAGCTCCCGAATGAGAGCACGCTCTCGATCGGCACGGTCCTGAGGATCCCGTAGGAATCCCCCTAGGCCGCGTGCTTCGGGAGGAAGTCCGCGATGTTCGGGATCTCGTGGACCCTGCGGCCCCCGTTCCTGCGTTCCAGGTAGAAGTCCTCGTCCAGCTTCATCGGGACCTCGTCCCCGTCCTCGGCCTCCTCCTCGGTGTCCTCCTCGTCGTCGACCACCCATTCCTGCTCGTCGAAGACATGGGAAACGCGGCGGGTGACGGGCGCCACGACAAGTGCCGGGTTCTTGACCCTTCCGTCCTTCACAAACTCGAAGAGGCAGGGATAGAACTTGGACTCGAACTTGGCCTTGAAGTCGCCGATCCACTTGTTCGGCACGCCGTCGCGGTGGTTGAGGAGGACGACGTCGGAGAAGTGGATGCAGGCCTCGTACCAGGCGAAGAGCTTGGGGTGAGCCTCGGCGAGCTTGCAGTTCACGACGCAGATCACCCGGGCGACCTCGGCCGAGCGGTCCCCGAGCCAGGACTTGAAGGCCTCGACCTGGTCCACCGGGTTGTGCCTCCCGTCAAAGAGGATGAACACGTGGGTGGCGTCCCCCGGCATCTCGGCCTCGACCGCGTTGTCGGGGCCGAGCGTCCAGCGCCCGAGTTCCGGGAACTTCCCGTCCCACGGGCTCGGCTCCTCCCGGGAGGAGAACAGGAAACGGGGGCGGTCCCCCTCCCCCAGCCCCTCCACCAGGTCCGACAAAACCTCCCTGCGTCCGGAGCCGGAGGCGCCGAGGATCAGGTAGACGAGGGGCTTGTCATCCGAATCGCTCAGAAGGTGAAGGTCCTGGTCTGGGCGGCGTTCCGCATCCAGTGGTCCAAAATCACAAGGGTGGCCATGGCCTCGACGATCGGGACGGCCCTCGGGAGGACGCAGGGGTCGTGCCGGCCCTTGCCGGTCAATTCCGTGGCGGCGCCCGAGGTGTCGACGGTCGCCTGCGGCTTCATGATCGTCGCCGTGGGCTTGAAGGCCACGTTGAAGAAAATCTCCTCGCCGTTCGATATCCCGCCCTGCACTCCCCCGGAGCGGTTGGTCGCGGTGCCCACACGGCCGTCCTTCGGCACATAGGCGTCGTTGTGCTCGGAGCCCAGGAGGTGCGTCCCCGCGAAGCCGCTCCCGATCTCGAAGCCCTTTGTCGCCGGGAGCGACAGCATCGCCTTCGCCAGGTCCGCCTCAAGGCGGTCGAACACGGGTTCCCCGAGCCCCGCGGGAACCCCGCGGATCCGGCAGGTCACGATCCCGCCCACCGAGTCGCCCTGGGCGCGCACGTCCTCGATCCGCTTGGTCATGGCCGCGGCCGTCGCGGGATCGGGGCAGCGGACAGGGGTGGCCTCGATCTCGGCAAGGGACGGAAACTCCTTCGGCGTCCCGGGGGGGAGCCCAATGTCCTGAACCCGGGACACGAAGGCCCGGACCTCGATCGAACCCGCGCTGGAGAGAATCTTCCTGGCCACGGCGCCCGCGGCCACGCGCCCGATGGTTTCCCGGGCGGAGCTTCGCCCGCCGCCCCGGTGGTCCCGGATGCCGTATTTCGCCTGGTAGGCGAAGTCGGCATGGGAGGGACGGAATTTCTCCCGCATCTCATCGTAGGCGCCCGGACGGGCGTCGGTGTTGCGGACCAGGAGGGACACCGGGGCGCCGGTCGTCTTGCCCTCGAAGACCCCGGACAGGATCTCGACCAGGTCCTTCTCCTTCCTCGGGGTCACGATCGAGCTCTGGCCGGGCCTCCTGCGGTCCAGGTCCCCCTGGATGTCGGCCTCGGAAAGCGGGAGCCCCGGGGGGCAGCCGTCAATGACGACCCCCACTGCGGCGCCATGACTCTCGCCCCAGGTGGAGATAGTGAAGAGCTTTCCGAACGTGTTGGCCATCGCGCCTAGGCAGGGTTGGGCTCCAAAACCCCTCCCGCAAGCGGCAAATCTTTGCAGATCAGGCAACTTTCCCCCCATCAGGGCGTCATAGCATAACGCCATTTACAATCATGGCGCTTTGCCCTTTGATCACCATTCCCGAATCTGCATGACATTGCGCCTCGCACGTTTGTGGCTCGCCTCCGGTATGATAGCCCTGGTTCCGGAACTCCTGGCGCAGCCCGTCCCCCTTTCGTCCCAAAAGGCGCTCCCGGCCGCCGTGTCTGCCCCTGTGACCCGGCCCGGGGAGACCCTGGTCACGAAGGGCGGGGAAGCCATGGTCGACTCGTTCAAGCTGAGCGACGGCGACATCGACTCGGTCCTGAGCGCCCTCGAGAACTACACGGGCCGGACGGTCGTGAGGCCGGGAACCCTCCCGACGGCGACCTATTCGCTGAAGATCACCCGGCCGATCCCCAAGGCCGAGCTCGTGACGGCGCTCGAAACGCTCCTCGAGCTGAACGGGGTGTCGGTGTCCCCGATGGGGGCGCGGTTCCTGAAGGTGACGGCCCTCTCCCAGGCGAAGAGCGAGGCCCCCGAGATGATCATCGGCTCGTCGCTCGACCTGCCGCCGAGCGGCAAGATCGCGACCAAGCTCTTCGAGCTCACGTTCCTCCGGGTCTCCGAGGTTGTTCCCCAGATCCAGACCTTCATGACCCCGGGGATCGGCGGCGGCATCGTCCAGCTCGAGAAGGCGAACGTCGCCATGGTCACCGACTCCCTCGAGAACATCCAGCGGATCGAGCGGCTCCTGAACGAGGTCGACAAGCCCAAGCAGTCGAGCCTGGCGCCCAAGTTCTACCAGCTCAAGAACGGGGCCAAGGCGAGCGACGTGGCGCAGAAGATCCACACGATGCTCTCGGGCCCCGCCGCGAACCAGCTCCGCTCCACGACCACCTACACCCCGGACGACCGCACGAACCAGATCATCGTGATCGCGGACCCGAGGGAGTACCCCCTCTTTGACTCGATCATCTCGCAGCTCGACATCAAGAGCGACCCCTTCACCAAGATGGAGGTGATCCCGCTCAAGCACGGCGACGCGAAGGACGTCTCGACCCTCCTCTCGAACCTGATCAGCGGCCAGAACGCCGCGGCCCAGAAGGCCCAGTCCCAGTCGGTGAGGCCCGGGCAGGTCCTGACGCCCCCGCCGAACACCCCCCAGACCCCCGCGCAGGCCGCGGTCGCCACCGCGCTCACCCAGGAGGGGGCCCAGGCGAGCGAGTTCAGCGGGCTCGTGACGATACAGCCCGACGAGCGCACCAATTCCATCGTGGTCTCCGGCACCTTTGACGACATCCGCCTCATCAAGGGGATCGTCGACAAGATCGACATCGTCCTGGCCCAGGTCTCGATCGAGGTCGTGATCGCCGAGGTCACGCTCACCGACTCCGACCAGAGCGGCATCCAGGCCCTGGGGCTCGAGGTCGGCAAGGCGCCGAACGGCGGCACCTCGATCATCGGGGCCACGGGCACCGTGGCCGGGTGGTCGATCGGGGCCCTCCCGAGTGCCGCCGCCGGGGCGGGCGCGACCGTCAACCCGCTGAGCTTCCTCGCGACGCTCCAGGCCGCGGGCGACAAGCACAAGGTCCGGATCCTCCAGGCCGACACGATCACGACGACCCACAACAAGCAGGCGACGCTCACGGTGAGCGAGCAGGAGCCCGTCATCACGGGAACGACCGCGGAGCCGATCGCGGCCACGACCGCAACCTCGTTCGCCACCTCCTCCCAGGTCACCTACAAGGACATCGGCATCACGCTCCAGGTGACGCCCCTGATCGGCGATGACGGCAACATCCAGCTCAACATCGACCAGAAGGTGGACGACGACCAGGGCAGCACGACGATCGACGGCAACAGCCAGCCGATCATCGGCCACCGCGAGGCCACGGCCTTCATCAACGTGACGGACGGCCAGATGGCGGTCCTCGGCGGGCTCCAGAGCTCGGGCAAGACGACCGACCGTCAGAAGCTCGGGCTCATCTACCAGATCCCGATCATCAGCAACCTGCTCGGGTACCGGGACAACGAGCTCGACCGCACGGAGCTCCTCCTCTTCATACGCCCGCACGTGATACGCCTCGACGAGGCGACCGGCGAGGTGAGGCGCAGGATCGACGGCATGGGCAACAAGGAGCAGATCCAGGAGTACCTGAAGAATCCGAACAGGATGCCCGACCCGAAGGACAACCTGCTCCAGAAGCTGGAGAACTAGGTTCAGGCTAAGCCCTTCCTTGGCGCCATGCCCGTCACCCAACCGGACCTCCTCCCCGAATCCCTCGCCTCCCGCCTGAGCGAGGAGCAGCGCCAGGCGGTCCTCGAGGCGCCGCGGGGCTCGCGGCTCTCGGTGCTCTGCGCGGCGCTCGGGGTGGACGAGAACACGGCCCTGTCCCTGGCCGCGAAGGCGGCCGGCCTCGCGGTGGCGCTGAACTTGGAGACCGACCCGGGGGCCCGGGGGCTCCTCCCCGCCAGGCTCGTCCACGACTTCCAGATCATCCCAATCCGGATCGGGCCGCCGGCCACCGACAACGACCCCGACCCCACGCCGTCCACGCCCCTCAATATCGCCTCCGCGTGGCTCCCCGACAGCTCCATGGCCGACTGGCTCCGCACGTTCACGCCGCGGCCGCTCGTGTGGCACCTGGCGGTCCCGGAGAGGGTCCACCAGCTGATCATCGAGAACTTCGGCGTCGGCTCGGGCGCACTCGAGGACACGGACGAGGGCTACGTGGCGCCCGAGGCGCTCAGGGACGCCGAGGCCGACGTGGACGAGGACGCCGCGGTCGTGCGCTTCGTGACGGACGTCATCACGCAGGCGGTCGACGACCAGGCGACCGACATCCACTTCGAGCCCCAGGAGGGGCAGCTCCGGATCCGCTACCGGGTGGACGGCCTCCTGGTGCCGGTCTCCGTGCCCGAGAACCTGCTCCGCTTCCAGGACGCCATCATCTCGCGCGTGAAGATCATGGCGCGGCTGAACATCTCCGAGCGGCGCCTGCCGCAGGACGGGAGGATCAACTTCAAGGCCGCGGGGACGACGCTCGACATCCGCGTCTCGACGATCCCCACGATCTACGCCGAGTCGATCTCGCTGCGCCTCCTGAACAAGAGGAAGGAGGCCTACACGATGGACCGCCTGGGCATGAGCCCGGAGGAGCAGGGCCAGATCAAGCAGGTGCTCGACTACCCGCACGGGATCATCCTCGTGACCGGGCCGACGGGCTCGGGGAAGAGCACCTCCCTGAACGCCTTCCTCCGGCAGATCAACTCGACGGACTTAAGGATCATAACGATCGAGGACCCGATCGAGTACGAGGTCCCGGGGGTGAACCAGATGCAGGTCCGCGCCGAGATCGGCCTCACCTTCGCGAGCGCGCTCCGCCACGTGCTCCGCCAGGACCCGGATGTCATCATGGTGGGCGAGATCCGCGACCGGGAGACGGCCGACATCGCGATCCGCGCGTCCCTCACGGGCCACCTGGTCTTCTCGACCCTCCACACGAACGACGCCCCGGGCGCCATCACGCGCCTGGTGGACATGGGGATCGAGCCCTTCCTCGTCGCCTCGGCGATCGAGCTCGTGATCGCCCAGCGCCTGGTCCGCAGGCTCTGCCCCGAGTGCACGCGGCCCGAGCCCGTCTCGAAGATCAAGCTCCTGGAGTCGCTCGCGATCCTCGGCTGCAACGCCTCGGAGGCCGAGGGCGTCACGACGCTCAAGGGACCCGTGGGCTGCGACCGCTGCCGGGGCACGGGCTACCGCGGCCGCATCGGCCTCTTCGAGATCTTCCGCCTGAACGAGGACATGCAGGCCATGGTCATGAGCCGCGAGAGCACGCGCACGCTGGCGCAGAGCGCCCGCGACCACGGGATGAGGACCCTGGGCCAGAGCGGCTGGGAGAAGGTCAAGGCGGGCCACACCACGCTGGAGGAGGTCCTCCGCGTGATCACGGTCTCCGACAAGTAAGGGCCGCCCGGAAGCCCGATGCCCCGTTTTCCCTACAAGGCCCGCGACGCTTCCGGGAAGCTCGTCGAGTCCGCGATCGACGCCGCCGGCAGGAAGGAGGCGGTCCGCATCCTGTCCGCCCGGGGACTGACGGTCGTGTCGATCGCCGAGCCCCAGGCCGGCGCGGCGCCCGCCGCGGCGGCGCGAAAGCCCGCAACGAAGGCCGCCGAGCCCGAGGCCTTGTCCGGCACGGGGACGGGCCCCGAGAACACCCCGAGGCGGAGCGAGCGCCTGCCCTTCCTCGAGTCCCTCCACGACCTGACCTCGAGCGGCCTCTCCGCCGGCGAGGCCGTGCGGCTCCTCTCGATTAGGATAAAGGAGCCCCGGCTGCGGGCCCTGAGCGAGGGGCTCTGGGGGCGCCTCTCCGAGGGGGCGCCGCTCTCGCGGGCCATGGAGGCCTTCCCGGCGGTCTTCGACAGCTCGACCGTGAACCTGATCCGGGCCGGCGAGGCGACGGGCTCCCTGAACGACACGCTCGCCCGCCTGATCGAGATGCTGGTCGAGCAGCGGGAGCTCCGGGTCGCGCTCCTGACGGCGATGGCCTACCCGCTCCTGATCGTCTTCGCCTCGTTTGGCGTCGTCCTCTTCTTCCTCTTCTTCCTTTTGCCGCGGCTCCAGACCCTCCTCCAGTCACACTCGCCAACTTCACGCTCCACTACGGCGTCTTCGTGGCGCTCGCTGTTGCGATCGGGATCGTGTCGGTCTGGCGCTGGCGCGCGACCGAGGCGGGCCGCGAGAAGAGCGACGCCTGGCTCCTCAGGCTCCCGGCAATCGGCCCCTTCATCGTCTCCCAGACCGTCCTCGCGTTCAGCCAGACGCTCGGCGTCCTGCTCCAGAACGGGATCACGGCCGCCGACGCGCTCCGGATGACCGAGCGCCAGATCGTGAACCGGGTGCACCGCCGGGCCTTCGAGGGCGCGATCGAGCGGGTGCTCGAGGGCGAGGCCCTGTCATCGGCGCTCGGGCGGACCGGGTGCTTCCCGGAGCTCGTGCTCGACCGCCTGGCCGTCGGCGAGAACACCGGCAACGTGGTGCCGAGCCTCAAGGACGTCGCCAAGACCTACCAGAAGCAGATTTCCCGGCAGCTGAACTTCTTCACGAAGGTGATCGCGAGCGTGATCCTCGGGGCGGTCTTCATCTTTGTCGGGTTCATCGCGATCGCCATGGTGATGGCGGTCCTCCAGGTGAGCTCGAGCTTCAAGGTCGGCTAATGGTCCGGCCCTAGGCCGAGGCAACATAGGTGAAGAACCCGCGCGTCTGCGCGCGCTCCTTCTCCGTCAGCAGGATCCCCTCCGAGCCCGGGCACGAGCGGATGAGCTCCAGGCCCTGCTCCACCCCGGCGATGAAGGCCGAGGTCGAGAGCATGCCCGCCTGGAGGCAGGTGTCGGCGATCACGGTCGCCTGGGTGCAGCCGTTTGAGACGGGCCAGCCCGTCCGCGGGTCGATGATGTGCCCGTAGCGCCGGCCCCCGACCGTAAAGGAGCGGATGTAGTCGCCCGAGGACGCGATCGACTTTCCCCGGAGGCCGACGCTCGCCCAGGTCTTCCCCGGGCTCCTCGGGTCCTCGAGCCCGATGTGCCAGGCCGGGCGCCCCGGCGGGGAGCCCGAGGCGCGCAGGTCGTGCCCAAAGTCGACGAGGCAGTCCAGGATCCCGTGGTCCTTGGCGATCAGGGAGACCAGGTCGACCGCGTACTCCTTGCCGAACCCCCCGAAGTCGAGCGCCATCCCGGAGAGCGGGAGGAAGACCCGGCCCGGCTCCCGCCTGACCTTGGCCCAACCGACGAGCTTCATCGCCGCGGCGATCGCCTCCCGGTCGGGGACGACCGGGGGGTCCGCCTTCCAGTTCCAGATTCGGATGAGCGGGAGCGCCGAGGGATCGAGGATCCCGCGCGTCATGAAGTGGAGCGTGTCGCAGACCGAGAGGAGCCCCTCGGTCTCCGTGTCCACGGGAACCCATTCCCTGCCCGCGGCGTCATTGATGCGGGAGACGATGCTCCCCGGCTGGAAGCGGGAGTACTTGGCCTCGAAGGCGCGGACCCAGCCCTCGGCCGCGGACTCGAACGCCTTGGCCTGGCCGTCCCCGCCCGGGGCCGTGTACTGCACCTCGCACTGGGTCGCCATCGCGCGGAAGGCGAGCTTGCGGAGCGGGAGGTTCGCGCCCAGCGAGTCGGGTGCCGGCTCCGGGGCCCTGTCCTGGCGGGACACGATCGCCATGGCTCCCCTTCTACCGGCCGGCCCGCGCCGCCCCCTCGTTCGCGGAAGCCTTCATCAGTCCCTCGAGATCTCGACCGATGAGATCTGGAAGTTCGCGTTCAGGAGCGTGGGGGCCGCGCGGTCGACCTGCATGTGGTACTGTTCGATCCCGATGTAGGGGGAGCGCTTGCTGAGCGCCAGGTAGAACTGCTTGAGCGTCCCCCAGTCGACCTTGGTCACGTTGAACTGGAGCGTGTGGACCGAGAAGTGGCCGTTGCTCACGTCCTTGGACTCGCCGCTCGTGTAGCCCCGGAGCCCCGCGTCTCCGGCCATCGCCTGGACCTCGGCCAGGAGGCGGGTCGCGTCGAGCGTCCGGACGGCGTCCAACTGGCCCGCGGCCGCCTGAGCCGAGGCCTCGATCGTCGCCCGGTTGGAGAGCCAGAGCTGCTGCTCGTTCAGGGAGAGGGTCGTCGAGCGGATGGCGCGGATCTCGCGCCCCACCCGGCCGGAGAGGCTCGAGAACCAGACAGACGCAGCCAGGACGATGAAGCCGGCAAGGAGCACCTTCTCCCTGAGGAGGCGCGCGAGGAAGAAGGCTCGGATCGTGCGGGTCATGAGGCGGCGGGCGAGAGGGCCCCGGGCTTGAAGGTC
>Ga0302187_10003974_pt1 | contig 11938 bp, 7 predicted proteins | sample II_Bog_E1_3_FD_202120 | JGI IMG/M metagenome (GOLD analysis project Ga0302187, IMG submission 202120) | Peat permafrost microbial communities from Stordalen Mire near Abisko, Sweden - II_Bog_E1_3 | ecosystem: Environmental > Terrestrial > Soil > Wetlands > Peat | place: Sweden: Abisko, Stordalen...
ATTTGGACGGATTGACCGTCGCCATCTGCGGCGATGTACGCCATTCCCGCGTCGCCCGCTCCAACATTCACCTGCTGAACGTCATGGGCGCCAATGTCCGCCTTGTGGCTCCGCGCACCTTGTTGCCCAGCCAGATCGACCGCATGGGCGTCGAGGTCTTCCACGACATGCGCAAGGGCCTGAAGGACTGCGACATCGTCATGATGCTCCGCGTTCAAAACGAGCGCATGGCCGGCAATTTCATCCCCAGCATCCGGGAATATTTCCACTTCTTCGGCCTGGATTACGAAAAGCTGTCGGTGGCCAAGCCCGACGCCCTGATCATGCATCCCGGCCCGATGAACCGTGGCGTCGAGATCGACAGCGATCTGGCCGACGACGTTGAGCGTTCGGTGATCCGCGAGCAGGTCGAGATGGGTGTGGCCGTGCGCATGGCCTGCCTCGACATCCTGACCCGCAACCAGGCGGAGGCCAAATAATGTCCATCCATACCCCCGGCCGCGTCGCCTATACCAACGCCCGCCTGCTCGACCCCGCCAGCGGCCTGGACGCCAAGGGCGCTCTGCTGACCGACGGCGAGATCATCATCGATGTCGGCCCCGGCCTGTTCGCAGGCGGCGTGCCCGCTGGCATCGAAACCATCGATTGCGGCGGAGCCTGTCTGGCCCCCGGTCTGGTCGATATGCGCGTGCAACTGCGCGAACCCGGCGAGGAGCATAAGGAAACCTTGCTCTCCGCCGGTCATGCCGCCGTCGCTGGCGGCGTCACCTCCATGGTCTGTCTGCCCAACACCGACCCGGTGATCGACGACGTCGCCACCATGGAATTCGTCGCCCGTCGCGCCCGCAAGAACGGCTTGACCAAGGTCTACCCTTACGGCGCCGTGACCAAGGGCCTGGAGGGCAAGGAACTTGCCGAGATCGGCATGCTGGCCGAAGCCGGAGCTCTGGCCTTCACCGATGGAACCGTCTCCATCAAGAACGCCCAGACCATGCGCCGGGCCCTGGCCTATGCCGCCACCTTCGGCCTCTTGATCGTTCAGCATGCCGAAGAGCCCACCATGGCCGCCGGCGGCGTGATGAACGAAGGTGAGATGGCCACCCGCTTAGGATTGTCGGGCATCAGCCCCGCCGCCGAGGCCATCATGCTGGAACGCGACATGCGGCTGGTGGAGATCACCGGTGGTCGCTACCACGCCGCCCATGTGGCCACCGCCGAGGGTGTCGAGATCATCCGCAAGGCCAAGGCCAAGGGGCTGGCGGTCACCTGCGACACGGCCCCGCCTTACTTCGCCCTGAACGAGCTGGCGGTGGGCGAATACCGCACCTTCGCCAAACTCTCGCCGCCCTTGCGCTCCGAAGACGACCGCCGCGCCGTGGTCGAGGGCATCAAGGACGGCACCATCGACATCATCGCCTCGGACCATGCGCCCCAGGATCAGGACTCCAAGCGCCTGCCCTTCGCCCAAGCCGCTGCCGGCGGCGTCGGGCTGGAGACCCTGCTGGCCATCAGTCTGGAGCTTTATCACAACGGCCATCTGCCGCTGCTGAAGCTGATCGAGCGCCTGACCTTCGCCCCGGCCAAGCTTCTGGGCCTGAAGGCCGGTCGCCTGAAGGCCGGAGCCGCCGCCGATCTGGTGCTGTTCGATCCCGATAAGCCCTGGAAGGTCAATCCTCAGGCCTTCCATTCCAAGTCGAAGAACACTCCCTTCGACGCCCGCCCGGTGCAAGGCAAAGTCCTGCGCACCATCGTTGATGGCCGCACGGTGTTCGTTCATGATTGAGTACATTCTGGCCGCCCTGGCCGGCTATCTGCTGGGCTCCATTCCCTTCGGTCTGGTCCTGACCAAACTGGCCGGGCTGGGCGACATCCGCGAGATCGGATCGGGCAATATCGGCGCCACCAACGTGCTGCGCACCGGCCGCAAGGGTCTGGCCCTGGCCACCTTGCTGCTGGACGGCGGCAAAGGCGCCATCGCCGCCGCCATCGCCTGGGCCCTGATCGGTGAAACCGCCGGCCTGATCGCCGGCTTCGCCGCCGTGCTGGGCCACAACTTCCCGGTCTGGCTGAAGTTCAAAGGCGGCAAAGGGGTGGCCACCACCCTGGGTGCCGTCTTCGTCATGGCCTGGCCCGTCGGCCTGGGCGCCTGCGCCACCTGGCTGGTGATGGCCAACCTGTTCCGCATCTCCTCCCTTGCCGCCCTCACCGCCCTGGCCCTGGCCCCCGTCTACGCCCTGCTGCTGGGCAAACCGGACCAAGCCATCATGTTCGCCGGCTTGGCCGTCCTGGGCTTCATCCGCCACGAAACCAACATCCGCCGCCTGCTGAAGGGCGAGGAACCGAAACTCGGGAAGAAGAAGCCGGCGGAGTAAGAGAGGCTTTTTCCCGGGGGAAGGAATTGGGCTCCGCCCAGGCGCGGGCAGCCCGCATAGCATCCCGCACCACACCCCACATCTGTTCTTGACATGTTCTTTTTGCTCACGCAAAGTGCGAAAACCATGTCGAACAACAACCGTCATTTGACCGATCAGGAACGCCTGGACTGGCTGCGGCTTTACCGTAGCGAGAACGTTGGCCCTGTGACGTTCTTCCGGCTACTGGAGCGGTTCGGCTCGGCGGGGCAGGCGTTGGAGGCTTTGCCCGAGCTGGCCAAGCGTGGCGGCGGTAAGAAGCCGATTTCCCTTTATGCCAAGGCGGCGGCTGAAAAAGAATTGGCGGCTCTGGCCAAGCTGGGCGGGCAGATGGTGGCGGCCTGCGAGCCGGACTTTCCGGCGGCTTTGGCCAGTCTTGAGACGGCGCCGCTGATCACGGTGCGCGGCAATCCGCATTTGCTGCCCCGCTCGGCGGTGGCGCTGGTGGGGGCTCGCAATGCTTCGGCGGCGGGGCGTCGCATGGCTTTTCAATTGGCCGCGGACCTGGGTCGGGCCGGGCTCTTGGTGGTGTCTGGGTTGGCGCGCGGCATCGATACGGCGGCCCACGAGGGCTCGCTCGGCACTGGCACCGTGGCGGTGCTGGCCGGCGGCGTCGATGTGGTCTATCCGCCGGAAAACCAGGGACTTTACGACCGCCTTGTCGGCGAAGGCGCGGTGATTTCCGAAATGCCGCCGGGCACCACGCCCCAGGCCATGCATTTCCCCCGCCGCAACCGGCTGATTTCCGGCATGTCCATGGGCGTGGTGGTGGTGGAGGCAGCACCCCGCTCGGGCTCTTTGATCACCGCCCGATTGGCCCTAGAGCAGGGCCGCGAGATTTTTGCCGTTCCCGGCTCGCCGCTCGATCCCCGCTGCCAGGGACCCAACGGCCTGATCAAGCAGGGTGCGACCCTGACCGAGACCGCCGCCGACGTGATGGAAGTGCTGGGCGACATGCTGCGTCGTCCCCTGACCGAGCCGCCATCCCGCGGCTTCGGGGGCCCGCCGCCCTCTGCGCCCGACGAGACCGAGATGGCCCGGGCCCGCAAGATTGTGCAGGAATGCCTATCCCCGGTGCCCACCACCGTTGATGAAATCCTGCGTCAAAGCAGATTGACCCCAGCCGTGCTGGCGATGGTTCTGCTGGAGCTGGAACTGGCCGGACGCCTGGAACGCCACGGCGGCCACAAGGTCTCGCTGCTGCCCTAAGCCAGACACAATATGAATGCCTGATCCTTCCTCCAACTTGGTCCCGAAGGGGACCAATCGTCCCTTCGCACCTGCTTTTTCCGACACCCTCAGAAAATGGAGGGTCGCTATTCGCCGCGAAATAGGCTAATTGCGGATCAAAGCTGTCAACGAAAGCTGTTTCAGAATCCATGAAAGTCGTCGTCGTCGAATCGCCCGCTAAGGCGAAAACCATCAATAAGTACCTTGGCTCCGACTACACGGTGCTGGCCAGCTATGGCCATATCCGCGATTTGCCGGCCAAGGACGGCTCTGTCCGACCCGATGACGATTTCGCCATGGATTGGGATACCGACCCCAAATCGGAAAAACATATCCGCGACATCGCCCAGGCGCTGAAGGGTGCCGAAAGCCTGATCCTGGCAACTGACCCGGATCGCGAAGGTGAGGCGATTTCCTGGCATGTCCGCCGTGTGCTGGAAGAGCGCAAGGCCCTGAAGGGCATCGATGTGAAGCGGGTGGTCTTCAACGAGATCACCAAAAGCGCCGTCACCGAAGCCATGCGCAATCCCCGCGAGTTGGATCAGGAACTGGTGGACGCCTATCTGGCGCGCCGGGCCCTGGACTATCTGGTGGGCTTCACCCTGTCGCCGGTTCTGTGGCGCAAGCTGCCGGGCAGCCGCTCGGCGGGGCGCGTGCAATCGGTGGCCCTGCGTCTGATCTGCGAGCGCGAAGGCGAGATCGAAGCCTTCCGCGCCCAGGAATATTGGAGCATCGAGGCCGACTTCCAGACCTCGAAGAAGGCCATGCTGACCGCCAACCTGACCCGCCTGGACGGCGTCAAGCTGGACAAGATGGATCTGACCAACGAGGCCGCCGCCCGCGCCGCCGAGACTAAGATCCTGGCCGCCAGCTTCCAGGTGGAGAAGGTCGAGCGCAAGCAGGCCAAGCGCAATCCCTATCCGCCCTTCACCACCTCGACCCTGCAGCAGGAAGCGTCCCGCAAGCTTCACCTGCCCGCCGCCCGCACCATGCAGCTGGCCCAGCGCCTTTATGAAGGTGTCGACATCGGCGGCGAGACCGTCGGTCTGATCACCTATATGCGAACCGACGGTGTGCAGATGGCCGCCGAGGCCATTGGCGCCACCCGCGCCCTGATCGGCGAGCAGTACGGCGCGCCCTTCCTGCCGGGTGCGCCCCGGGTCTATAAGACCAAGGCCAAGAACGCCCAGGAGGCCCACGAGGCCATCCGCCCCACCGACGTCTATCGCAAGCCCCAGGATGTCGCCAAATATCTCGACCGCGACCAACTGCGCCTTTATGAGCTGATCTGGCGCCGCACCATCGCCAGCCAGATGGAAAGCGCCGTGCTGGATCAGGTGGCCGTTGACATCGCGTCGCAGGACGCCCAGTTGGCCATGCGCGCCACCGGCTCAGTGGTCAAGTTCGAAGGCTTCCTGACCCTGTACCGCGAAGACCGCGACGACAGCTCCGACGCCGACGACGAGGACAAGCTGCTCCCCGATGTCTTCGAAGGCGAGGCCATGGCCCGCAAGGACGTCCGTCCGCTGCAGCATTTCACCCAGCCGCCGCCGCGCTTCTCGGAAGCCAGTCTGGTGAAGCGCCTGGAAGAACTGGGCATCGGCCGTCCCTCCACCTACGCCTCGATCCTGTCGGTGCTGCAAGAGCGCAATTATGTGCGCCTGGATGCCCGCCGCTTCATCCCTGAAGACCGTGGCCGGGTGGTCACCGCCTTCCTGGAAAACTTCTTCCAGCGCTATGTGCAGTATAATTTCACCGCCGAGCTGGAAGACCAGCTGGACGATGTTTCAGGCGGACGCATCGAATGGAAGACCGTTCTGCGCCAGTTCTGGGAGCATTTCTCGACGGCGGTGGACGGCACCAAGGAACTGCGCGTTTCTCAGGTGCTCGACACCTTGGACGAAGTGCTGGGCCAGCATTTCTTCCCCCCTGCCGCCGACGGTCATGACCCGCGCATCTGCCCCACCTGCGGCGCTGGCCGTTTAAGCCTGAAGCTGGGTAAATTCGGCGCCTTCATCGGCTGCTCCAGCTATCCCGAATGCCGCTTCACCCGCCCCTTGTCCACCGGCGCCGATGGCGCTCCAGGCGAAGAGGCCTCGGATGGGCCGAAGGATTTGGGCCTTGATCCCGACAGCAGCCTGCCCATTACCCTGCGCAAGGGCCCCTATGGTCATTACGTGCAGCTGGGCGATGCCACCGAAGACAAGAAAGCCAAACCCAAGCGGGTCAGCCTGTTCAAAGGCCTGGAGCCGGCCTCGGTCACCCACGAGATCGCCCTGAAGCTGCTGGCCCTGCCGCGCCTGATCGGCAAGCATCTTGAAACCGGCGAGGAAATCTCGGCTGGTATCGGTCGCTTCGGCCCCTATCTGAAGTACGGCGCCATCTATAAGTCCATCGGCCGCGAGGACGATGTGCTGGAAATCGGCATGAACCGCGCCGTCGAACTGCTGGCCAGCGCCAAGGCCAAGACCCCCGCCCGGTCCCTGGGCGATCATCCTGCCGACGGCAAGCCGATCAATCTTAGCGCCGGGCGCTATGGTCCCTATGTCAGCCATGGCGGCATCAACGCCAATCTGCCCAAGGGACGCGACGAAGTGAGCTTCGAGGAAGCCGTCGCCCTGCTGGCCGCCAAGGCCGAGAAGTCGGGCAAGGCTCCGGCCAAGGGCAAGAAGCCTGCCGCCAAGAAAACGGCTGCTCCTAAGGCCGAGGCTACTGAAAAGAAGGCTCCCGCCGCCAAGAAGCCGGCGGCGAAGAAGCCAGCGGCTAAAAAAGCCGCTCCGAAAAAGACTGCCGCGAAGAAACCCGCTGCCAAGGAATAAACATTGACGAACAAGCCCCCGAAGCACGTCCCGCTTCCCACCCGCGAGCAATTGCTGGAGTTCATCCGCGAATCGCCGGGCCGGGTCGGCAAGCGGGAGCTGGCGCGGGCCTTCAATCTGACCGGCGACGCCCGGATCGAATTGAAGCGGCTGATCTCCGAGCTTGAGAAATCGGGCGAGGTCGAGCGCGGCCATGGCCGCCGCTTCGGCAATCCCGGCACCCTTCCCGACACCATGATCCTGGAGATCAGTGGCACCGACCAGGATGGCGAACTGCTGGCCAAGCCCCTGACCTGGGACCAGGAGGGACGGCCGCCGCGCATCTATATGGTGCCGGCCAAGCGGGGCGAGCATCCCTTGGGGGTTGGCGACCGGGTCGTGGCCCGCATCCGCCGCCTGCGCGAAGGCGTTTATGAGGGCCGCGCCGAACGCCGCATCACCGAAGGCCCGGCCAAGGTGCTGGGCGTCTATGAGCTTGCCACCGACGGCCAGGGCCGCCTGCGCCCCACCGACCGCCGCCAAAAGGCCGATTACAGCATCCTGCGGGGCGATTCCCTGGAGGCCAATCCCGGTGAGTTGGTCCTCTGCGAACTGCTGCCCGGTGCCCGCCCCTATGGGCTGAAGCCGGTCAGGATCGTCGAGCGACTGGGCAGCATGGATGATCCCCGCTCGGTCAGCCTTGTGGCCATCCACAGCTATGACATTCCCTGCGACTTCCCCGACGAGGCCGTGGTTCAGGCCGAACGCGCCGTGGCTGCTCCTCTGGGCGACCGCGCTGATTTGCGCGACATCCCCCTGGTCACCATCGATGGGGAAGACGCCCGCGACTTTGACGACGCCGTCTTTGCCGAGCCCGCCGAAAACGGCGGCTGGCATCTGATCGTCGCCATCGCCGATGTGGCCTGGTACGTCCGCCCCGGCGACGCCCTGGACAAAGAAGCCTTCAAGCGCGGCAATTCGGTCTATTTCCCCGACCGGGTGGTACCCATGCTGCCAGAGGCTCTGTCCAACGGCTGGTGTTCCCTGAAACCCGATGAAGAGCGCCCCTGCATGGCGGTCCATATGTGGATCGACGCCGAGGGCAACAAGCTGAAGCATAAATTCGTCCGCGGCCTGATGCGCTCCGCCGCCCGCCTGACCTACGAGCGGGTGCAGTTGGCCCTGGACGGCACGCCCGACGAAGGCACGGCACCCTTGGTGGAGCCGATCCTGCAGCCGCTCTACGGGGCCTGGAAGGCCCTGTTCAAGGCCCGTCAGGCCCGGGGCGTGCTCGACCTGGATCTGCCGGAACGCAAAGTCATCATCGGCGCCGATGGCCGCATCGAAAAGGTGGTGCCGCGTCCGCGCTACGACAGCCACAAGCTGATCGAAGACTTCATGATCGCCGCCAATGTCTGCGCCGCCGAACAGATCGAGGCGGTGAACAAGCCTTGCATGTACCGCGTCCACGATTTGCCGTCGGCGGATAAGTTGGAGTCCTTGCGCGACTTCCTGACCACCATCGGCCTTAATCTGGCCAAGGGTCAGGTGCTGAAGACTCAGCATTTCAACCAGATCCTGGAACGGGCCAAGGATATGCCCGAAGCCCATCTGGTCAACGAGGTGGTTCTTCGCAGTCAGGCCCAGGCGGTCTATAGCCCCGAAAACATCGGCCATTTCGGCCTGAGTTTGGCGAAATACGCTCACTTCACCTCGCCGATCCGCCGCTATGCCGATCTGTTGGTGCATCGCGCCCTGATCGACGGCCTGCGTCTTGGCCAGGGGGCGCTGCCGCCCGACAGCCAGGGCCGCTTCGTCGAAATCGGCGAGCATATCTCGGCCACCGAACGCCGCGCCGCCCAAGCCGAGCGCGATGCCCTGAACCGCTTCACCGCCATCTTCCTGGCCGACCGGGTGGGGGCCACCTTTGCCGGGCGCGTCAATGGCGTCACCCGCTTCGGCCTGTTCGTCAGCCTGGACGAGACCGGGGCCGATGGTCTGGTGCCCATCTCCAGCCTGCCCGGCGACTTCTATGTCCACGACGAGACCCGCCACTGCCTGATCGGCCGTCGCGGCGGCATGGTCTTCAGTTTGGGCGACAAGGTCGAGGTCAAGCTGGCCGAGGCCAATCCCCTGACCGGCAGCCTGGTCTTCGAAATGACCGCCGCCCCCACCATGAGCAGCAATGGCCCAAGGGCCAAGGCTCCGGGCGATGGACGGCGTCCCTTCTCTTCGGGCCGTCCGCCGACCAAGGGCCGTCCCGCTGCCAAGCCGAAGGGCAAGCCAGGAAAGAAGCGCCGCTAACTTTCCCCTTCCCCCGCCGCCTCGGGTACGACAATAATCCTTGCGTCCTGTCTTCGGAGTGGTCCCTTGCGCCTTTGGCCGACGCTGTCTGCCTTGCCTGTTCTGGTCCTGCTGGCCTTTCCCGCCGCCGGAGCAGAGGTTTTGCCCGCCAGTGACGAGACTCTGGCCACGGCTTTCTCGGCCATCCAGGAGCGGGCCCTCAACCCTGTCGAGATCGGCCCCTTGGCCTTTGACGGCCTGAAGGCCCTGGCCACCATCGATCCCGCCATCGAGGTGGAAAAGACCTCCAGCCATCGCATCGGCCTGGAACATGCGGGACGGCTGGTGGCGCAATATCCCGTACCCAACCTCAACGATACCGATGGCTGGGCTTCTTTGACCCTGCGCCTGACCCAGGCGGCCAAGCGGGTATCCCCGCTGGTGCGCGATGCCGGCGACGAACAGATCCGCATGGCCGTGCTTGATGCCGCCCTGTCGCACCTGGACCGCTTCTCGCGCTATGCCCCGCCCGGCGAGGCTGACGAGCAGCGGGCCAACCGCAATGGCTTCGGCGGCATCGGCGTGCGCCTGGAGCCCCACGAGAACGACGTCACCCTGACCGAGGTGCTGCCCAACACTCCGGCCTCCAAGGCCCATCTGAAGGCCGGAGACCATATCCTGGCCGTGGATGGCAAGCCGGTGGGCGGACTGACCCAGGAGACCGTTTCACGCCTGCTGCGCGGGCCCGTCTCCAGCACCATCCAACTGACGGTGCGCCGGCCGGACCAGCAGCAGGCTTCGGTGATCAGCCTGGTCCGCGATCATATCGCGCCGCCGACGGTACGCCTGGATGCGCCACAGGACGGCATTTCCACCATCGCCCTGACCGGCTTCACCGAATCCAGCGACGACGAGATGTTCCACGCCCTGTCCTCCTTAAGCGGCAAGACCGAGCTTAAGGGGCTGGTGCTGGACCTGCGGGGCAATCCCGGCGGCCTGCTGGACAAGGCTGTCAACATCGCCGATCTGTTCATGGCCGAGGGCCGCATCGTCTCGACCAAGGGCCGCCATCCCGACAGCCTGCAGACCTATAACGCCCAGGCCGGCGATCTGGGCGAGAAAATTCCCCTGGTGGTGCTGGTGGATGGCCGCACCGCCTCGGCGGCGGAAATACTCGCGGCGGCGCTGCAAGATTCCGGGCGGGCGGTGATCATCGGCAGCAACAGCTATGGCAAGGGCACGGTGCAGACGGTGCTGACCTTGCCCAACAAGGCCGAGCTGACCCTGACATGGTCGCGCTATTACGCCCCCAGCGGCTATTCCCTGCATGACCTGGGGGTGCTGCCCACCTTGTGCAGCGAAGGGGCCAAGACGCCCGAGGAAGGCACTTCCCTGCTTCACAGCCTGGATGACCCGCAAACGCCCCTTCCCGCGTCTCTGGCGGCCTGGAGGGTCGTTCCCGTGGAGCAGATAGAGCTGCGCAAGCGCTTGCGGCAGTCCTGCCCGGCGGAAAACCGCCTTTCCGACGCCGCCAGCGACCACTTCGACCAAACCCTGGCCCGCCAGCTTTTGGCCGATCAGCGGCTCTATGCCAAGGCTCTGGCCTTAGGTGCCATGAGGAAAATGCAGAATCTCGAGGCAGACACCACATCTTCCCCTTGACATGATCGGCACAGACTGTATCTTCCGCGCCCTGGAGTCGTCCACAGAGCTATTCGGGGTTTTTATCATGGCTAAGCCCGCCACCATTCTTATCAAGCTGCTCAGCACCGCTGGCACCGGCTTTTTCTACGTGGCGAAGAAGAACCCGCGTAAGACGACCGAGAAGCTTGAGTTCCGTAAGTATGACCCGGTCGTGCGTAAGCACGTCCAGTTCAAAGAAGCGAAGATCAAGTAGTATTCTGGTCGGTTCGCCGATTTGAAAAACCCGCGTGCCGCAAGGCCGCGGGTTTTTCGTTGGCTAATCCTCATAAAAAAATGGCCGGGTTTCCCCGGCCATTTTGTCGAAGTCAGAGGCTTGCCGCCACCTCGTCCAAGGCCTCGCGGACGACGCCGAATACTTCGTCCAGCTCGGGCTTGGTGATGATCAGCGGCGGCGAGAAAGCCAGGCTGTCGTTCATCATGGCCCGGCTGATGACGCCCTTCTTCTCCATGGCGTCCACCACGCGAGCGGCGACCCCACGAGACGGCTCGAAGTTCTTGTGGGTGGCTTTGTCCTCCACCAGCTCCAAAGCGCCGATCAGGCCGATGCCGCGCTTCTCGCCCACCAGGGGATGGGAAGCCAGATCGTCCAGATGCTTCTGCAGATGCGGGCCCACCTCGCGGACCTGGGACTGGATATCCCGCTCTTCGTAGATCTTCAGGGTCTCCAAGGCCACGGCAGCCGCCACCGGGTGGGCTGAATAGGTATAGCCATGTCCGAAGCTGCCGATCTTGGCGGAATTATCGGCGATGGCCTGATAGACCCGGTCATTCACCATCACCGCCGAGATCGGCAGATAGGCCGAGGACAGAGCCTTGGCGCAGGTCAGGATATCGGGGGCATAATCCATGGTGATGGAGCCCCAGGCGTTGCCGGTGCGATAGAAACCGCAGACCACTTCGTCGGCGATGGTCAGGACATCGTACTTGCGACAGACCGCCTGGATCTTGGGGAAGTAGGACTGGGGCGGAACAATGACGCCGCCGGCGGCCATCACCGGCTCGGCGATAAAGGCGGCGACGGTGTCCGGGCCTTCGGCCAGGATCTGCGCTTCCAGATTATTGGCCAGACGGGTGGCGAAATCATCATCGCTCTCGCCGGGCAAGGCCTCGTGATAGGCGTGGGGCGTGTCGGTATGCAGAATGCGATCGATGGGCAGGTCGAAGTCCCGCTGATTGACCGGCAGGGCCGTCAAGCTGGCCGAGGCCACGGTGACGCCGTGATAGCCACGCCGGCGCGAGATGATCTTCTTCTTATCGGGGCGCCCCAGGGCGTTGTTGAAGTACCAGACCATCTTGATGACGGTGTCATTGGCTTCCGAGCCGGAATTGGCGAAGAACACCTTGCTCATGGGCACCGGCGCCATCTTGATCAGGCGGGCGGCCAGTTCGATGCCCGGCTCGTGGGCCTTGTGGCTGAACTGATGGGCGAAGGGCAAGGTATCCATCTGGCGCTTGGCGGCTTCGGCCAAACGGCGCTCGGAGAAGCCCAGCGAGGTGCACCACAGACCGGCC
>Ga0302187_10003975_pt1 | contig 11937 bp, 10 predicted proteins | sample II_Bog_E1_3_FD_202120 | JGI IMG/M metagenome (GOLD analysis project Ga0302187, IMG submission 202120) | Peat permafrost microbial communities from Stordalen Mire near Abisko, Sweden - II_Bog_E1_3 | ecosystem: Environmental > Terrestrial > Soil > Wetlands > Peat | place: Sweden: Abisko...
ACGGTCCCCCATTAAACCCTGGGATTATCTTGTGAGGTATTCGCTGAACTCGATAATCCGCTCGCGAAAGATCGCTGTGGGTAGAGACTTATTAAGTTAGTTTGTATGGTTCCCCGACTCATGGTCCCTCACCGAGTTCGCGAAACAACGCTTCCTGTACTTGAAGAGCGCTCACGGGGATGGTGCGGGCAAGACGATTGGAGAAGCAGATAAAGGTTGACTATTTCGCTTTGGCTTTTTGAGCTGCCCAGCGTTTGCGTTGCGCATCGGCGATCCGCTTGCGAGCCTCAGGGCTCAACGTGCGACGCTTCTTGCCCTTCGTCTGTGCCTGCGCCGGCGCCTTTTTCACTTTGGGCAATGCGAGCTTCTTGGCAGCTACGCCGGTGGTTGACAGCAGAGCGCGAATTTGCGTCAGCTTTGCAATTTCTTCGTCAATTTGTGCAAGGATCGATTCAATAGCCATTAGTCAAGCTTAACTCAACATTTTGGTTTTGCACAATGAACACGAAGAGTTATTCCACTTACAAACAGAAGAAGGTGAGATTCATTCGGCCTTTCCCACCGTCTTTTCCACGTATGCTTTTTGAAGGACAAAGAATGCTGCCTTCTTTTGCCCCTGGTCAGAGATAAGTCCCTTGCGATTGAACTCATCCTGAATCCCTGGGAGAGGCCTGTTTGGCGAGCGGAAATCCATCAGAACCCACGGGCTCATGCCCCTAAGTTGGGGAATTCTGTTCAGCATTCCGAATTGATGGGCATAGATGCTCGCCTGATATTCCTCAGTCCAGCGGTCCTTGTCACTGCCATGCAGCCCCGCTTTTGCATCGCCTCCAAATTCACTCACAATCAGCGGCTTCTGATAGTCGATGCGCCATTGAGTTACATCGGCCGTTTCAGGAAACTGCTCGTACCAGCCGATATATTCGTTCACGCCAATCACATCGAGAGCCTTACCCAATGCATCGTCGACGATCTTGGTGTGGCCTTCTGCACGCACCAGCAAGGCTGCTGTTATAAGCCGGGACGAGTCGAGTGACCGCGCTCTGGTGGCGAGGGTTTCAATGAAATGGGTACGCGCCTCAGTGTTCGGCGTTTCGTTGGCCATAGACCATAGGATGATAGCTGCGTGGTTACGCGAAGTTCCGATCTCTTCGTCTAGCTGTTGCTCGGCCTTTGTCAACACTTTGGGATTGTCGAACTGCAATGCCCAATAGACAGGGTTCTCTGACCATACCAGCACTCCCATGCGATCGGCAGCACGGAGCATCGTTTCATCATGCGGGTAATGCGCCAGCCGGACAAAGTTACAGCCGAGTTCCTTGGCCCATCCCAAGAGTGTCTCGGCATCTTTGTCAGTGTTGGCTCGTCCAGTGCGATATGGCGCTTCGGCGTGGACTGAGACCCCGCGAAGGAAAATCGGCTTTCCATTGAGCAGAATTTCAGTGCCGCGCGTCTCCACAGTGCGGAAGCCGATAAGATCTTCGATCGCATCCTGTCCTGCACTTATCTTGACCTTGTATAACTTCGGAGATTCTGGCGACCAGCGTTCCAAGCTCTTGGCCGGCAATTGAATCAAGGCACGGCCGTCTTCATTTGCAATTGCCGAGGCTTTCACGCCTAACTCGGAGATTTCCACGTCAACCTTGTCACCCTGATGACCGCCGGCCAAATGTGCCCATCCCTCAATGACTGATCCGTCACCGCGAGACAAGTGCAAATCATACTGATCGATGAATGTCTCTGGGACCTCGATCAATGAGACCGACCGCGTAAGGCCTCCATAGTTCCACCAATCGGTTTCAAGAGTGGGGACCCCGTCTTCGTGTCGCGTGTTATCAACCGCGGCCACGACGAAGTTACCGCCCGCGTGTATAGCTTGCGTGACATCGCAATTAAAGCTTGTGTATCCGCCTTCGTGTTCGCAGACTTTCTTTCCATTAACCCAGAACCACGACCGATAGTTCGCTGCACCTATATGGAGAAAGACTTTGGCGTGTTCTTTCGGCTGATAAGTGAAATCGCGTTCATACCAAATAGGTCCTTCATAGTAGAAGAGCGAATCGCGCTGTGTATTCCAATCGCTTGGAACCTTCAGCGTGGGCGCCTTGGCGAAGTCGTATTCGATCGGGAATGGGTCACCTGGTTTTGCTTTTTGGTTCAAGAACCAACCATTTGCCTTCTCCTCATGATGGAAACTGAACAGGCCGGAGAAGTAAGGGTCGACAACGGTCCCCCAATCTCCATTCAGCGAAGTAGAAGGTCTCATGTCTGCACCCGTTATCACGATGGGGGCCTTTACCGGAGCGGTGTCAGCGCGCATTGCATGAGAGGGGAACAAAACTCCGGCAAGCATTATGGCGATGGGTGCGAATCTTGTATTTGAGGCGGTTTTCATACTGGCAGGCAGGAGACGATAAGTTGGCTTCATTCCGGACCCTCTAAATGTCCGGCTGGGTTGGAGAAACACACGCTTTTCGTCACACGCATTCAGATTCTCCAGTCGGACTGGCAATCTTATCGCCTGAGAGCCCAGCCTGTACAACCGCGCCCGCTTTCGTCGGAGCCCGAAAAAGAAGAAGGGGATAGGCAACAAAGCCTATCCCCTTCGTGGTGCAAACAGTCTTATCTAATTCTGACTTATGCTCCCAGGTACTCCACGTGTACATAGGTGCCTAGCCGCACGTTGTAGGCAAGGTACCAACCGTCGTGATCAGGATCTTCATAGATCACGATATCGTCGGAATCCCAGAGCCATCCATCGCAGAAGGCCACATCGGCAGCGGCAACGGACCAGTACCAGTTATTGAACCAGAAGCGTCCAGGGCCTCCGCCGCCGAGATGCCACCGATGATCGCGCCCAAACCCGCCCGTGAAACGGCCGTGCTCGAAGGGGTGATCGACGTGATAGCGGGCATCGTCTCTGCCTGTGTCATGACCGACCCAAGTCTTGCCATCAACGTGGGGAACATTCGGGTGGCCTGTTTTGTCGCTATAGTTGCGATTAGGCTCAACAGGGTGCGGCTGGGCCTTGACCGGTCCTGGTCCCATTCTTGGAATGGGTGGATGCGGGGCGGCGGGCCGCTCTGCCGGGCGCTGTGCAAATGCTGGGACCGCAAGAACGAGCAAAACTGCAAAAGCTAGCTGAACGTGTTTCATGGATTCCTCCGGATGCCCGGAGGGAAGGCTGTTACTCGCTGCAGCCTTTTCCCTGGATCGGGTCATCACCAACAACATTAGATAAAACACGAACAGGAATGGCAAGTTGTGGTGATGTAAACTTTCGGGCGACGCCTTAAACGGCAACTGCAACTGGTGCACGTCGCCACGCATAGAGTGGGAATCGATTGGACAACTCAGCAACTTCTGCGCGAATTTTCTCCAGCGCTGCATCGTCGTTGCGCTTGTCGAGGGCCTGGTTGATCCAGGCGGCAATAAGCCGCATCTCCGGCTCCTTCATGCCACGCGTCGTGAGTGCAGGTGTGCCCACTCGAATGCCTGAGGGCTTGAGTGGCGGATTGGTATCGTAGGGGATTGAATTCTTGTTCACCGTAATTCCAGCCTTGCCCAGGGCGAGCTCTGCTTCTGATCCCAGAATTCCCTTCTCGAAGACATCCACCAGCATCAGATGGTTATCCGTGCCGCCGGAAATGATGCGGAAGCCGGCCTCCTGCAATGCAAGCGCAAGGGCCTTCGCATTTGCGACTGTCTGCGCCGCGTAGGTCTTGAATTCCGGCCGCAATGCTTCGCCGAAAGCCACTGCCTTGGCAGCGACAATGTGCATGAGGGGTCCACCCTGCTGGCCGGGGAAGACTGCCTTGTCCACGGCCGCCGCAAGATCCACACCGCAGATGATGAGGCCGGCGCGCGGCCCACGTAGCGTCTTATGGGTTGTGGTGGTAGTGATGTGCGCGTGGGGCACGGGCGATGGATGAACTCCGCCAGCCACGAGGCCAGCAATATGCGCCATGTCGAAGACATATACCGCGCCAACCTTGTCGGCGATCGCACGCATGCGAGCAAAGTCCCACAGCCGCGGATACGCACTGCCCCCGCCTATGATTGCTTTCGGCTTTTCACGCAAGGCAATCGCTTCCAGCTCATCATAGTCGATCAGCTCGGTATCCCGCCGTACCTGGTAAAAGGTAGGCCGGTAGAGCTTGCCGCTGAAGCTGAGCCGGTGTCCGTGGGTCAAGTGGCCGCCGTGCGACAAGTCCAATCCCAGAATCGTATCGCCCGCCTGCAAAACTGCGGCATAGGCCGAGGCGTTCGCCTGCGAGCCGGAATGCGGTTGCACATTGACATGCTCTCCACCGAAGAGCTGCTTGGCTCGGTCGCGCGCCAGGTTCTCGACTACATCTGCATACTCGCAGCCGCCGTAGTAGCGCCGCCCAGGGTAGCCTTCAGCGTACTTATTGGTGAAGATTGAGCCAGCGGCCTCCAGCACAGCCTCAGAGACAAAATTCTCGCTGGCAATCATCTCCAGCCCCTCATGCTGGCGGAGAGTTTCCTGGTCTAGGGCAGCGGCGACAACGGGGTCGGCCTGAGCGAGGGTGAGCGAGATGCGGTCAGTCATAAATAGATTCTAGCCGCTTTTACCGACGGGATGGTACCCCGAATTTGGGCGCCAATGTTCGCCTGTTTAACAAAAATCCGTCTAGTTTACGAAGTTCAAATTCAAGAGTCGTTCGCAAGGCGGTCTCGCTGAGTAAACTTGTACCATCGCTGACTTATTCGACGATTGAGGCTCTCCCGTGAATATCCGATCAGCCTGTTCTCTCTTTCGCTCACCGCTCCTGCTGGCCTTAATTGCGCTGGCGCTGATGCCAGTACTCGCGCAGGCGCCGCCATCTCAGACTGTGACCGTAGACCCAGCCTTGTTGGCGAAAGCCAGCTCCGGCGATGCGGCCGCTCAGATTCAGTTGGCGGACCTCTACGCTACCGGCGGAGCCACCAAGCCGGATTACAAGCAGGCTGCGGCCTGGTATCGAAAGGCAGCGGAACAGAACAATACCGCGGCCCAGGTTCACCTTGCCGATCTCTATCGCGACGGGCGCGGTGTGCCCCGCGATATGGCGCAGGCTACTGACTGGTACCGCAAAGCAGCGGAACTTGGGGACGCAAGCGCGCAAGGAACCCTGGGCATCCTTTACTCCGTCGGGTGTTCAGCGTGACGATGTCGAGGCTTATTACTGGCTGAGCCTCGCTGCAGCCGTCAAAGGGCCCAGCCAGACCCGGTTCATTACCAACCGCCAGAGTGTTGGCGAGCACATTACCACGGATCAGCAGGCCGGCGTAGAAGAGCGTGTAGCCGCCTGGAAAGCCGCCCATCCGCGACCCAACTCCGAGTAAATCTCACCCTCGTCGCATACATTCGTAACGATTATTCCGATCGCATTTGCGATTTTCCTGTTGACATTCTACCTATGCCGTTGCATCGTATGTGTAGAAAGTCAACAGGAGAGCTTGATGGGGAACGATAAATCGGATGTGCTGCAAGGCACGCTGGATCTTATGGTCTTGAAGACCCTTGAATCAATGGGACCGCTGCACGGCTATGGCATTGCGCGGAGAATCGAGCAGGTCAGCGGCAACTCTCTTAGTCTGAATCAGGGAACGATCTACCCAGCCCTACTGAGATTGCAGCAGCGCGGCTGGATCAAGTCCGCCTGGGGAGTCTCGGAGTCCAACCGCCGGGCAAAGTTTTATTCCCTCAGCCCGATCGGCAAAAAGCAGATCGATGAAGAAACCGAAAACTGGGAGCGCATCGCCGCGACCATGTCGCGCTTTCTTGCGCCATCCAACTAGGAGCCCGCCTTGGACTGGATTCGGACATTGGTCAGCCGCTTTGCAGCGCTCTTCGGCAAGCAGAAACTAGACGACGAGCTTGATGAAGAGTTGCGCACGCATATTGAATTCGCTGTCGAAGAGAATCTGAAGCTCGGCATGAAAGCGCAGCAGGCGCGCACCTCGGCGCTTAGGGAGTTTGGTGGAATGACTCAGACGAAGGAAACCTATTGCGTGCAGCGCGGGCTGCCGTTCGTGGAACAATTCGGGCGCGATCTGCGCTTCGCATTTCGCCAATTGCGAAAGTCCCCCGGCTTCACAATTGTTGCGCTGCTGACGCTTGCGCTTGGCGTGGGTGCGAACACGGCGGTCTTCTCGCTGATCAACGGATTGCTGCTGCGGCCGCTGCCTCTTCCGCATGCCGAACAACTTGTTGTGCTGCGCTTCGATAAGGGAGTTTCCGATCCCATCGACTATGAGTTTTGCGCGCCGTTCTTTCGTGACCTCGAAAACCGGCGTGAAGTCTTCTCAGAAGTATTTGCCTACAACGGAGACACACTGCTGGTAAAGGGACAGTCAGGCAATGAGAACGTTCCGGGAATGCTTGTGAGCGGGCAGTTCTTCCAGGCGATGCAAACCGCTCCCCTGCGGGGACGATACCTTACGCCGCAGGATGATCGGCCTGGAGGCAGTCCCGCCGGGCTAGCCGTAGTCATCAGCGAAGACTTCTGGAACAACCACTTCAATCGCGCGCCGGATGCGGTGGGCAGCACCTTGATCATCGCCAACACACACTTCACGGTTGTAGGAGTCATGCCGAAGCGCTTCATCGGGCCCGACCCTACACAGAGGCCGGAGATTTATGCGCCGCTGTCGGCTGACCCCATCATTGACGCGCCGCGGAACCACATTGCCGACGGCATTCATGCATGGTGGCTCATCGTGGGAGCGCGGCTCAAGCCCGGAACCAGCATGGAACAAGCCAACGCTGCGCTTCTAACTGTTTCAAACCCCATTCTGCAGGAAACCGGATTTGCGGACGCAGGTTTAATGGACGAGAAAGAGAACGAACATCTCCATTTCGCGGCCGAGCCAGGTTCAAGGGGGTATACATACGCACGCTTTCTTTTCCGCAAGCCCTTGATAGCCATGTTCGCAATGTGCGGAGGAATTTTGCTGCTGGCGTGCCTGAATTTGGCGAGCCTGTTGATGGCGCGCGGCGTGGCCCGGCAGCGCGAGCTGGCCACGCGCCTGGCTATGGGAGCCACACGTCGTCGTGTCATCCAACAGCTCCTCACCGAAAGCCTCTCGATTGCTTTGCTTGGCACGGTGGCAGGGTTGGCCGCAGCTCCAATGGTGAGCCATTCACTGGCGGCCCTGGCGGAAAACGGCTTCACCGAGATGCGGCTCGACACATCGCTTGACCTCCGTGTCTTTGCCTTCGCAGCCTTGATTGCAGTTGTGTCTTCAATCCTCATTGGGCTGCTTGCCGCGCTCCAGGCCACGGCGGGCAATTTGAACGATCACATCAAAGAGGGGCAACAGGCAAAACCCGCCTTCGAACGCAGGAAGATTCTTCCGCGCGTGCTGATGGCGTCGGAAGTTGCGGTTGCTCTGACTCTGGTGATCGGCGCGGGCTTGCTTGCTACAAGCCTCTTGCGTCTCTTCAGGTCCGGCGCTGGCTTCGATCCAAAGGGCCTGGTCAACATCGCCTTCAAGATGGACAAGCAGCAGTTGCAAGGCGACGCCCTGATGCGGCTCTATCAACAACTCGGCGAAGGCCTGAAGCGTCAGCCCGGCGTGAAAAGTGTGAGTTTCGAATTCGTTGTTCCGCTCTCGCATCGCGGTTGGAACGGAAACTACTTTACGCCCGCAGGCGGCACGCACCAGATCTATATGAATGCCGTCGGGCCGGATTATTTCGGCACCATGCGGATTCCCTTGTATCTGGGCCGCGAATTCAACTGGAACGACACTAAAGCATCGGGGTTGAAGATCATTCTGAATCAGTCCGCAGCAAAGGAATTCTTTCCCGGCCAGAACGCACTGGGGCAGCAGATCACCTATCCGCGCGAGAAGCTGTCCTATCAGGTTGTCGGTATCGTCGCCGACGCAAAGTATCGCGAGATGCAATCGCCGGCGCCTGCTGCTGCATACGTTCCGATGCAGCAGGATGAGCAGCCAAAGCCTTCGCTCACTGCCGTGGTACGCGTGGACGGGCCACTGGCGCCGTTGGCTGCCGCTGCCCGTGCGCTCGCCGGAAATCTGGCCCCCAGCATTCCCGCTCCAGTAGTGACCACCGTCGACGACGTGCTCAACAGGTCTGTAAGTGCCGAGCGGATGATGGCGCTGCTGTCACTGTTCTTCGCCGGCTGCGCTTTGCTGGTAACAGCCATTGGGCTTTATGGAACCCTTTCTTACGCAACGGCGCGGCGCACCAGTGAGATCGGTATCCGCATGGCGTTGGGGGCGCGTCGCACTGGGGTAGTGGTTATGGTGTTCCGGGAGAATGTCCTGATCGCCGCTGTTGGAACGGGCGCGGGGCTCGTCGCGGCAGCGTTGGCTTCCCGCGCCCTCGCGAGTTTTCTTTATGAGACTTCCCCAAGTGATCCTTGGGTACTGGTTTGCTCGGTTGGTGCGCTTGCATTCATTGCCAGCGCAGCATCCATTCTTCCTGCCCTGCGCGCGGCTCAAATCGATCCCATGCGTGCCTTGAGAAATGAGTAGGAGTTGAATATGGACTTCGTTAGAACGTTAATCAGCCGCTGTGCGGCTCTGTTGTCCAATAGGAAACTCGATGCAGACCTCGATGAAGAGCTGCGCACGCATATCGAATTCGCTGTCGAAGAGAATCTCAAGCGCGGAATGAGTGCACAGCAAGCGCGGACGGAAGCGCTGCGCGCATTCGGTGGAGTTACGCAGACCAAAGAGGGGTATCGTATGCAGCGTGGATTTTCATTCTTCGAAACAATGGCCCAGGACATTCGCTATGCGCTGCGCCAGTTGCGCAAGTCGCCGGCATTCACATTCGTCGCTCTGCTAACGCTGGCGTTGGGCATCGGAGCTACGACGGCACTATTCAGTGTGATGGACGCTGTGATGCTGAAGCCGCTGCCTTTTCCCACGGCCGAGCGCCTGGTTCGGCTTGAATCGGTGATTGCTGCTACCAACCGGGGTAGTTCTGCATCGTATCTGGATTTCGTCGACCTGCGCGCCCGAAATCATGTTTTGGACGGAATGGCGGCTTTCCATACCGACGACTTCACACTGATTGGGCCGCATGACCCTGAGCATCTGCCGGGAGCCGTCGTGTCGGCACAGTTGTTTTCCCTGCTTGGGGTGACGCCTACGCTTGGTCGCAGCTTCCGCATTGAAGAAGATGAACCCGGTGCGGCCAATGGTAACGATCCGGTAATCCTGAGCTATGGCTTGTGGCAGAGGGAGTTCAATACAGACGCGTCGGTGCTGGGCCGTGTGCTTCAAATTGGAGACAGGCGATACACGGTAATTGGAGTGATGCCGCAGCACTTCCAGTTCCCTATTCAGGCGGAGCCCATTGACTTGTGGACCACAATCGCATTCGACAAGCGAGGCGGTGCAAACGCGTTGACGGCGCAACGAGGCGCACACTATCTCGACGTTGTCACTCTGCTGAAACCCGGCATCACCGTACAGCAGGCGCAAGCGGAATTGGCGACCCTGGCCGTCGCGTTAAGCAAGGAGCATCCTGAAAACAAGCCTCGGACGGCGCGACTTACTCCGGAACTCCAACTCCTCACCGGCGACCTTCGCACACCGATGCTTGTGTTATTTGGGGCCGTGGGATGCGTACTCCTTATCGTCTGCGCCAATATTGCGAACCTGTTGCTGGCGCGCGCTACCGGGAGACGCAGAGAGATGGCTGTACGAATTGCTCTCGGGGCAAGCCGCAGGCGGGTGGCATCCCAGTTATTAGTCGAAAGCATGGTTTTGGGGCTGCTCGGCGGCGTTCTTGGATTGGGGTTGGCATTAGCTTCTTTCCGCTTCCTGCTGCGGATTGTGCCGGCAGATATTCCGCGACTCGACACCGTAGGCCTGGACGGGCGTCTGCTTGGCTTCGCAATTCTGGTCTCGCTTCTGGCAGGACTGTTGTTTGGCTTAGCTCCGGCATTGCAGAACTCGAAAGTGAGTCTCACTGAAGCGCTGAAAAAGGGTGGACGAGGCACCAGCGGCGAGGGCAAAGCGCGCCTGCAGTCTACGCTGGTTGTGAGCGAAGTTGCCTTAGCTGTTTTGTTGCTGCTCGGCGCTGGATTGCTTTTGCAAAGCTTCCTTCACTTAACCCGAGTCAATCCGGGATTCGATCCAAATCATGTCCTTACGTTCCATCTCGATGCGCCGCCCGGTGCTCAGATCACAGCGTTTCCGAGTTTCTATCGGGAGGTAGTGGCGCGGATGAGTACGATTCCCGGCGTGAGCTCGGCCAGTGTGGTCGCGTCGCTGCCGCTGGCAGGAGATCACATTGCTACAAGCATTGAAATTGAAGGGCAGCCCACTCCCATGGGGTCCAGGTCCCAGACTGGCTTGAATGTGGTCGAGCCTGACTTTTTTCGTACGCTCGGAGCGGCGCTTATCAATGGGCGAGACATCGCCATGCAGGACAATTTGAAATCGACGCCTGTTGTGGTTGTCAACCAGGCGCTTGCACGCATGTTTTTTCCGAACCAGAACCCGATTGGAAAGCACATTCGCCCCGGCATCGGAAACGGGTATGGTCCAGACGAAGAGCCGATGAGAGAGATCGTGGGCGTGATCCAGGACATGAAGCAAGACCGTCCGGGCGTAGAGCCAACTCCTGAGGCTTATGTGCCCTTGGCCCAGTGTCCCTTCGACAGCATGTTTGTTGTGGTGCGCACCGTCAATGATCCTGCGGGTATTGTCAAAACTGCTCGCCAGCAGATAACGGCGCTGAACAAGAATCTGCCCATCTATCGCGTGAAGATGTTGGATCAATACTTCGCAGACTCGGTGGCGGCGCCGCGATTCGTCTCGCTGCTGCTGAGCAGTTTCGCGATCCTGGCCGTGCTGCTCGCGTGCCTGGGCGTCTATGGCGTGGTGTCTTACGCAGTGGTTCAGCGGACACAGGAGATCGGGATTCGCATGGCTCTTGGCGCCAACAGCGGGAACGTGGTGCGCTCCGTTCTTTCGAAGGGGATGTTTCTTGCGGCGATTGGCGTGACGGTGGGCCTGGTTGCGTCGTTCGCGCTGGTACACCTGGTTTCCAGCTTGCTTTTCGGCATTCGGGCTACCGATCCGATGACGTTTGTGGTTTCGGCGGCGGCGCTGTTGATTGTTGCGGCACTTGCCAGCTATATTCCCGCTCGCCGGGCCGCATCCATCGATCCAATGCGGGCGTTGCGAACAGAATAGGAGATATCGATGGACCTGATTCGCATTTTGCTCAGTCGCTGCGCAACTCTCTTCTCTAAACAGAAACTCGACAACGACCTGGATGAAGAGTTGTGCTCGCATATCGACTTTGCAATCGAAGAAAACCTGAAGCACGGCATGACGAAACAAGAGGCACGGACAGTTGCCTTACGTGCATTTGGCGGTGTCGCGCAAACAAAGGAAGCATACCGGGTACAGCGTGGACTTCCATTCGTCGAAACACTGGCTCGGGATGTGCGCTATTCTCTGCGACAACTGCGCAAATGGCCCGGATTTACGCTGACCGCCGTCCTGACGCTGGCGCTCGGAATCGGAGCGAATACTGCGATCTTTACGGTGGTGCAGTCTATTCTGCTGTCACCGCTTCCCTACCACAATGCTGACAGCCTTGTGGTCCTGGATACGCATTGGACGGACAGCGGCCACACGTCAATGCGCATAACCGGTCCGGATGCGGTGGATGTGCGTGGCCAGGCGCGGAGCCTTGAAGCAGTAAGTCTCTACTCTGGAGGAAGCCTGGGTGTGCAGTTGCGCGATCATGCTGTCTACACCGTGCTGACGTTTGTTGACGCGAACTTTGCGCGCGTGTTCAGCCTGCAGCCGATCGCGGGACGCCTATTTACCGATGCGGATGCACACCATGCGGTATTGGTCGGGGAACAGTTTGCCCGCGACAACTTCGGAAGCACCCAGGCTGCGGTGGGACAGGTGCTGCACGTGGAAGGC
>Ga0302187_10003980_pt1 | contig 11931 bp, 9 predicted proteins | sample II_Bog_E1_3_FD_202120 | JGI IMG/M metagenome (GOLD analysis project Ga0302187, IMG submission 202120) | Peat permafrost microbial communities from Stordalen Mire near Abisko, Sweden - II_Bog_E1_3 | ecosystem: Environmental > Terrestrial > Soil > Wetlands > Peat | place: Sweden: Abisko, Stordalen...
TGAGCGAGCGAGCCTGCCATATGAGATAGACCGTGGTCAGAGACTGACCACAGAGGGAGAGCACCCCAATGGCCAAGAAGAAGATTCGCCACGAACCGGAGTTCGTCTTCTTCGACGTGCTCTATGAAGATGGCACCCGCCGGTCCAACCGGCGGGTGGCCAGCTCCGAGCTGGAAGGCCAGGAAGACGGCGATAGCGCCGCCAAATACATCCTGGAAGCCCAGGACCGGGAATTGGGCGCACTCGCCGGCCAACCCCGCCCCGGCATCAAGTCGGTGATCCGCTCGCCAGCGCGCTAAAGCTGATTCCGATTGGACGAAGTCAGTGAGGAAAATGCTCAAAGCCCACGCGGCGCTTGAGCGGGCCCGGCACGGGCCGTTTGATACAAACCTAAAGCCGACTCTCCAGCTCGCTGGGTGTTGGCCTTTTGTGACTGGCTTTAGAATTTCTTTAAAAGCCCCGCGATCTCGACTACTCTCCCAAAACTTATGGGGGATTTCGCGGGCTTAGGGCCTTGAGAGGTGATTTCCGGTCGGTCCGGATAAGCCTCGGGCTCTGATCCCTATGTGCACTGCGTTGAAACGGCGTCATAATCCACGTCTCGAAACGTATCGGGGGATCCGATGGTCAGTCTCTGGCCCTTGAAACTGCGTTTCCATATCAGCATCTCGCTGTTGATTTTGCTGATCGTCAGCATCATCGGCGGCTTGTCGATGGTGGTTGTGGTCACGGAAAGCCGTCAGGCTTCCCGGGAAACGGCGCAGCATCAGTTCAAGGAAGTCGCCAACAGCGTTCAGGATCGCATGAACGTTCTGTTCAGCAATGTCCAGCGCAGCGCCGCCATCATCGCCCAGCAGCCGCAGATGCAGGCCCCCATCCCCGAGGATGGCACCAAGCACCCCAGCTTCCCGCTGCTGTCCTCCAGCCTGCTCAATTTGTCGAACATCTATTCGATCTATGTGGCTCATGCCGACGGCAGTTTCCTGCAGGTGATCGCCGCCAAGGGCGACGACCGCATCATCGCCGCCCATAAGGCTCCGCCCCATACCGAGCTGATCGTGCGCACCATCACTGTCAATGAACAGGGTGAACGCCGCCAGACCTGGACCTTCCTAGACCGCCACAGCGCCCTTCTTGGCAGCCGGACCGAGGAAAATCCCGACTACGACCCCCGCCAGCGCAGCTGGTACGGCTCGGCCCAGACCTTCGACCATGGCGCTTTGTCGGCCCCCTATCTGTTCAACTCCCTACAGGCCCCCGGCCTGACCGCTTCCCACAAGACCGATGCGGGCGAAGGCGTGGTCGGCATCGATCTGACCCTGAAAAGCCTGGAATCCTTCCTGCAGCAGCTGGACATTTCGGCCAACGGCGGCGCCATGCTGTTCGACGAACAGGCCCGGGTCATGGCCTTGAGCGGAGTCCCCGATCCGGTCGAACCCTTAAGCGACATGGCGTCCCTGAACCGCTTTCCCTACCGTCATGTCCTGGCCGCCTCAGGCATGGGCACCTCGACCGTCCAGGACGCCGAGAAAGGCCCGGTCATCGTCGAGCGGGCCGATTGGTGGACCGATTCCGACAGCGTCATCCATCTGGCCATCTTTGCCCCCGAAAGCGACTTCACCGCCGGCATCGACCTGATGCAGCGCAATGTCTTTCTGCTGAACGGTCTGCTGCTGCTGATCGGCCTGCCCTTGGCCGCCTATCTGTCGCGGCGCATGGCCCGCCCGGTAGTCCAACTGGCCGAAGAGGCCGAGCGCCTCTGCGCCTGGGACTTCAGCGGCGAGCCTCCCAGCCGCTCCTTCATCCTGGAGATCAGCGCCCTGGCCGAAGGCTTCACCGTCATGAAGCAGAGCCTGGTGGAGCGCACCCGCAATCTGGAGCGCAGCCAGACCTCGCTGGGCCAACTGGTAGATTTGGGGATCGCCCTATCGGCGGAATCCGACAGCAACCGCCTGATGGACATGATCCTGGCCGGGGCCAAGAAGCTGACCAACGCCGACGGCGGCACGCTTTATATTCGCGATGAAGACAAAGAGCAGCTGACCTTCCGCATCATCAAAAACGACAGCCTGAACATCGACATCGGCGCCGACGGCACCTTGCCCAACATCCCGCCGGTGCCGCTCTATCGCGAAGACGGCTCCGAGAACCACAATAATGTGGTCAGCCATTCGGTGCTGCTGGCGGAAACCACCAATATCGCCGACGTCTATGCGGAAACCTCTTTCGACTTCTCAGGCACGCGGCGCTTCGACGAAGGCAATCACTACCGCACCCAGTCAGTGCTGACCGTGCCGCTGATTCCCCGTGGCGGCGCCCCCATCGGAGCCATCCAGCTGATCAACGCCCGCCCCTATCAGGGCGGCAACAAGCCCCAGCCCTTCGCCTTTGGCGTCCAACGCTTTGTCCAGGCCCTGACCGCTCTGGCCGCCACCGCGCTCTATAATCGCTCGCTGCTGGATGCCCAGGAAGCCTTGGTCGACTCCATGATCGAGATCATGGCCGGAGCAATCGACGCCAAGTCGCCCTATACCGGCGGCCATTGCGCCCGCGTGCCCGAACTGGCCCGCATGCTGGCCGAGGAAGCCTGCGACGCCAAGGAAGGCCCCCTGGCCAATTTCCAGTTCGCCAATGAGGAGGAATGGCACGAATTCCGCGTCGGCACCTTCCTCCACGACTGCGGCAAGGTCACCACCCCGGAATATGTGGTCGATAAGGCCACCAAGCTGGAAACCATCTTCAACCGCATCCATGAAGTCCGCACCCGTTTCGAGGTGCTGTGGCGTGATGCCGAAGTCCGTTTCATGCAAGACAAGCTCGACGGAACACCTGAGGCCGAGGCCGCCAGCCGCTTCGAGGAGACCTGCCGCCGCCTGACCGAGGACTTTACCTTCATCGCCGAATGTAATGTGGGGGGCGAATTCATGGCTCCCGACAAGGTCGAGCGGATGAAGCAGATCGCCCAGCAGACTTGGGTTCGTCATTTCGACGACCGCATCGGCCTGTCCCACGGCGAGTTGGAACGCATCGGTAATCTGCCGCCCCGGCCCCTGCCGACCACGGAATTCCTGTTGACCGACAAGCCGGAGCACATCATTCCGCGCCTCGGTAATGAAGGTATGTTCGACCCCAAGCACGGCTTCAAGATTCCCATCCCCAAGGATCTCTACAATAACGGCGAGGTCTATAATCTGTCGGTCAGTCGCGGCACCCTGAACGAAGAAGAGCGCTTCAAGGTCAACGAGCATGTCATTCAGACGATCCTGATGCTGGACCGCCTGAAGTTCCCCAAAACCATGCGCCGCGTGCCCGAATATGCCGGCACCCACCACGAGACCCTGATCGGCACTGGCTATCCGCGCAAACTGGACGCCACGCAGTTGTCGATCCCCGCCCGCATCATGGTTCTGGCCGACATCTTCGAGGCCCTGACCGCCGCCGACCGCCCCTACAAGAAGCCCAAGACCCTGTCCGAGGCGGTAAAGATTCTCAGCTTCATGGTCAAGGATCAGCATATCGACGGCGATCTGTTCCGCCTGTTCCTCTCCAGCGGCGCTTACCTGCGCTATGCCGAGAAATACCTGAAGCCCGACCAGCGGGACGAAGTGGATGTGGCGAAATACCTGAATTCCAATAAAACTTAAGGACCTGGAACGATTTGAGAGTTCTCGGCCTTTCCACCTTCCACCATGATAGCGCCGCCGTCTTTCTGCAGAATGGAACCATCTTAGCTGCGGTCCAGGAGGAGCGTTTCACCCGCAAACGCCACGATTGCGCATTTCCCCACCAGGCCCTCGCCTTTTGCCTCGCCCAGGCCAACTGCTCCCCCCAAAGCCTCGATCTGGTCATGGTGGCGGAACCGCCCGTCATGGACATCGCCCCGAATTTCAGGACGGCAGTCGCCGCCGAAGTGGCCGCTCTCGGGATTCCATCGGACCGCTTACACTTTTGCGGGCATGACCTGAGCCATGCAGCCTCCGCCTTCTTCCCCTCACCTTTCAACGAAGCGACGGTTTTGGTGTTGGATGGCATCGGCGACCATAGCGGCGAAACCGTGATGGCCGGCAGCGGCAACCGACTGGACATCCTGTCCGAAACGCTTTTCCCCAACAGTCTGGGACTGCTTTACAGCGCCATTACCGCTTATCTCGGCTTCAAACCCAATTCCGGCGAATACAAGGTCATGGGTCTGGCTCCATACGGCGAGCCGCGTTTCCTCGAGCTTTTAACCCAGCGCGTGGCCGAATTGGATGGAGACGGCATCCTCCGCCCGGATATGTCACTCTTCCACATCGAGGGGAAAATGACGCTGCCGGCCGAGGCCTTCTCCCAGCTGGTTGGCCAACCTCCTCGCCTGGCTGAAGACCCCTTAAGCCAGTTCCACATGGATATGGCGGCCTCCATACAAGCCGTGGCCGAATTGGCTCTGCTGCGGCGGGCGAAATCGATTTGTCGCACCGCCGGCAGCAAAAACCTTTGCTTAGCCGGAGGCGCCGCTCTCAACTGTGTGGCGAACGGAAAGGTCTTACGCGAAGCGGGGTTCGACGGCTTATGGATACAACCTGCCGCCGGTGATGCGGGCACCGCCTTGGGCGCCGCTATGGCCGGACAGCATTTGCTGCATGACCAACCCCGCAAGGCCAGTCTCGGGCGCGACGCAATGCAGGGAACCTACCTCGGACCCGAGTGGCCACAACCAGAAATCGAGGCCCGTCTGGCGGCCATGGGTGCCCACTTTCAGACCCTTCCCGGCGCGAGTCTGCTAGAGGCGGCGGCACAGGCTCTGTCGGAGGGCAAGATCGTGGGCTGGGTCCAGGGCCGCATGGAATTCGGACCACGAGCCTTGGGTGCCCGCTCAATCCTTGGCGACCCTCGCTCTTCCGGCATGCAAAAGCTGCTGAATCTGAAGATTAAATTCCGCGAAAGCTTCCGCCCCTTCGCCCCCTCGGTTCTCAAGGAAGACGCTCAGGAATGGTTCGACCTTGAGGAGGACTCCCCCTACATGCTGCTGGTGGCCCCGGTCGCGAAGGAGCATCGCCGGGCCATAACAGTCAAGGAGCAGTCCCTGTTCGGCATCGATAAGCTGAACTTGGTGCGCTCGTCGATTCCGGCGGTGACCCATCTGGATTACTCAGCCCGGGTGCAAACTGTGGCCACGGACGGCCATCCCCGTTTCCGCGCTCTGCTTGAAGCTTTCAAAGCTCGCACTGACTGCGGCATGCTGGTCAACACCAGCTTTAATGTGCGCGGAGAGCCCATCGTCTGCACTCCCGAGGATGCCTTCCGCTGCTTCATGGGCAGCGGAATCGATATTCTGGCTATCGGCGACTGCTTCCTGGTGAAGGATGACCAGGAGCCGTCTCTGGCCTGCAGCACCCTGCAGGCCTTCGACGCTGACTAGATAATTAGTCGTCGCCCATCTTGAGGGCAGCCAGGAAGGCCGACTGGGGGATTTCCACCTTGCCGAACTGGCGCATGCGCTTCTTGCCTTCCTTTTGCTTCTCCAGCAGCTTGCGCTTGCGGCTGATGTCGCCGCCGTAGCATTTGGCCAGCACGTCCTTGCGCATGGCGCTGATGCTTTCGCGAGCGACGATGCGGCCGCCGATGGAGGCCTGGATGGCGATCTGGAACATCTGCCGGGGGATCAGTTCCTTCAGACGGGCGCAGATGGAACGGCCACGGCCTTCGGCCTGGCTTTTGTGAGCGATGAAGGCCAAGGCATCCACCGGCTCTGCGTTGACCATGATGCTGACCTTGACCAGATCGCTTTCCAGATAGCTGTCGATCTCATAATCGAAGCTGGCATAGCCACGGCTGATGGACTTCAGGCGGTCGTAGAAGTCGAAGACGATCTCGTTCAGCGGCAGCTTATAGACCACCATGGCCCGGTTGCCGGCATAGGTCAGATCGATCTGCTGGCCGCGCCGTTCGGTGCAAAGCTGCAAGATGGCCCCCAGATATTCGTCGGGCACCATGATGGTGGCCTTGATCCAGGGTTCCTCGATCTTCTCGACCTTGGTCAGATCGGGCATATCGGCGGGATTATGCAGATGCAGCTCTTCGCCGTTGGTCAGATGAATCTGATAGACCACCGACGGAGCCGTGGTGATCAGGTCGAGATTGAACTCGCGCTCCAGACGCTCCTGGATGATCTCCAGATGCAAAAGACCCAGGAAGCCGCAGCGGAAGCCGAAGCCCAGTGCGGCGGAAGTCTCGGCCTCATACTCGAAGCTGGCATCGTTCAGACGCAGCTTGGAAAGGCTGTCGCGCAGGTCTTCGAAATCATTGGCATCCACCGGGAACAGGCCGCAGAACACCACCGGGACATTGGGCTTGAAGCCAGGCAGAGCTTCCGTGGCGGGGCGGCGCTCGTCGGTGATGGTGTCACCCACCTGACAATCGGCCACCGCCTTGATGCTGCCCTGCATGAAGCCCATCTCGCCGGGATAAAGGGCGTCGACCTGGACCATCTTCGGGGTGAAATAACCTACCGAATCCACCTGATAGGAGCCGCCGGTGGCCATCATGCGGATCTTCTGACCCTTGCGCATGATGCCGTTCTTGACGCGCACCAGATTGACCACGCCCAAATAGCTGTCGTACCAGCTGTCCACCAGCAGAGCCTGCAAGGGCAGATCGGCGTCGCCCACCGGAGACGGCAGACGGGTGACCAGGGCTTCCAGCACATCTTCAATGCCGATGCCGGTCTTGGCCGAGATCATCACGGCGTTGGAGGTATCCAGGCCGATGACGTCCTCGATCTGCTGCTTGACGCGCTCGGGCTCGGCAGCGGGCAGGTCGATCTTATTGAGGACGGGGACGATCTCGTGGTTGTTCTCGATGGCCTGATAGACGTTGGCCAGGGTCTGGGCTTCCACGCCCTGGCTGGCGTCCACCACCAAAAGCGAGCCCTCGCAAGCGGCCAGCGAGCGGCTGACCTCATAGGCAAAGTCGACGTGACCGGGGGTGTCCATCAGGTTCAGCTGATAGGTCTGGCCGTCCTTGGCCTTATAGGCCAGACGCACCGTCTGGGCCTTGATGGTGATGCCGCGTTCCCGCTCGATATCCATGGAATCGAGGATCTGATCGCGCATTTCGCGATCCTCGATCCCGCCGCATTTCTGGATCAGGCGGTCGGCAAGAGTCGACTTGCCATGGTCGATATGGGCAATGATGGCGAAGTTGCGGATGTGCTTGAGATCGGTCATCGGTTCTCGGAGTCCAGAGATTTTGCCGGAAGATAGGGGCAAAGCCGTTTTTGAGCAATCTTTCTGACGAGCTACCCCATCCCCCTGCGCCCCTTTCACCAAAGGCTTTGCAGGAGTAGACTATAAGGAATTCATCCCCCAGGGAGCGTCGCCATGTCCAAACATGCCGAATCCCACGAAACCGACAGCACCCTGATCCACCATCGAAACCGTCTGGCCGGACTGTGGGCGGCTGAGTTGTTGGGCCTGATTGGCCACGCCGCCCAGGACTATGTCCATGGGGTGATGCATCCCGGCCACCAGGATCACGACCACCACGGCGACGACGCCGACCAAGTGACCGCCAAGCTGACCAAGGATTTGGCCGGTCGCGTCACCCTGCCGGAAATCCGCGGCAAGATGGCCCACTTCCTCGAAGAAGCGCGCCATCGATTGCAGGGAAAACATTAGGCTTCCAGCTGATCCAGCAGCTTGCCCAAAACCGTCAACATCCGTTCCAAATCCTCGGGCTCGCTCAGGCGATGGACAGCGGATTTGACCAGGGTTACCTCCACGTCCTCGCTCATCAGATGGTCCTGAAGCCGCAGAGCTGTCTGCCACGGCACGCTCTCGTCCCGCTGGCCGTGGATCAGGCGCACCGGGCAGACCAGATTGATGGGGCCTTGCAGCAGCAAGTTCTGGCGTCCGTCCTCGATCAGATGGCGGGTGATGGGAACCGGCGGCAGGCCTTCACAGTCATCGATCTCGACCCGGCCCTTGATCAGCAGCTCGCGCTTTTGCTCGGGCGTCAGTTCGGAATGAACCAAATCCTCGGTAAAATCAGGCGCGGCGGCCAGACCCAGCAGGCCTGCCACCCGGTCGCGGCGCTCCAGGGCCGCCAGCAGCATCAGCCAGCCGCCCATGGACGAGCCGACGATCACCTGCGGCCCCTCGGTCAGGGCGTCCAGCACGGCCACGGCATCCGAGGCCCAAAGGCCGATGCAGCCTTCTTCAAACGCGCCTGAGCTTTGCCCATGGCCCTGATCATCGAAGCGCACAAAGGCCTGTCCGCGCTTAGCGCAGAATTCCTCTACGGCCATGGCTTTGCCTCCGGTCATGTCCGAACGGAAACCGTGAAGGAACACGACGCCAGGGTTTTTTCCCTCCAGCCGTTCGTATGCGATTGTCGCGCCGCCGTCGCGTGGTAATATCCCGGCCGCCATCTTCGTCTCCGTCCTTGCGCTTTGCGCATTCATATCAAGTCAGGCCGCGTAGTTTAAGCATGTCCAGCACAGACCGTGATTTCTCCACCCGGCCCCCCGTGGTCCTTCAGGTTGTTCCCTCGCTGGTGACCGGCGGGGTCGAGCGCGGCACCATCGACGTCGCCGCCGCCCTGACCGAGGCCGGCTGGACCGCCATCGTCGCCTCCAGCGGCGGCCATATGGTGCGCGAGCTGGACCGCATTGGAGTGAAGCACATCACGCTTCCCCTGCACAGCAAGAAGCCCTGGGTGATGCGCGCCAATATCGCCAAGCTGGAAGAGGTGATCCGCGAGTACGGCGTGGACATCGTTCATGCCCGATCCCGCGCTCCGGCCTGGAGCGCCTTGAAGGCCTGCGAACATACCGGCGCTCACTTCATGACCACCTTCCATGGCACCTATAACCTGGGGATGATGGGTCTGAAGCAGAAGTACAATGCGGTTATGACCCGGGGCGAGCGGGTCATCGCCATCAGCCATTTCATCTCGGGCCATATCCAGGCCAACTACCCTATCGATGCCAGCAAGATCCGCGTGGTCCATCGCGGCGTCGATCTGACCAAGTTCGACCCCCATAAGGTCAGCCAGGAACGCATCATCCAGTTGGCCCTGCGCTGGCGTCTGCCCGACGGCTATCCGGTGATCATGCTGCCGGGCCGCCTGACCCGCTGGAAGGGCCAAGCCATACTGATCGAAGCCTTGGCCAAGCTGGGCCGGCGCGACGTGCGCTGTCTGCTGGTGGGCTCGGATCAGGGCCGCACCGACTATACCGACGAGCTGAAGTCCCTGGTGGAACGCCGTGGCCTGACCGACGTGGTCCATATCGTCGGCGACTGCCAGGACATGCCCGCCGCCTATATGCTGACCGACGTGGTGGTTTCGGCCTCCACCGATCCGGAAGCCTTTGGCCGCGTCATCGTCGAAGCTCAGGCCATGGGCCGCCCGGTGATCGCTACCGACAATGGCGCCGGCCGCGAGAACGTGCTGGACGGCGAGACCGGCCTGCTGGTGCCGCCCGCCGATCCCGACGCCTTGGCCGAAGCCCTCAACGCCGTGCTGACCCTGAACCCGGCCCAGCGCGAGTTGATGGCCGATCGCTCTATCGCCTTCGTGAAGCAGAACTTCAGCCGCGAGCTGATGTGCGAGCGGACCCTTGGCGTCTATGGCGAAATTCTGACCGCCCAGCCCGATCCCGAGCCGGACCTGCCACCCTCTGGGGACTAAAATCATCTTGGCCACGCAACAGCGGATTTTGGTCATCAAGCACGCCGCCCTGGGGGACTTCGTCCAGGCGATGGGGGCTTTTGCCGCCATTCGCGCCCATCACGGCTCGGCCCGCATCACCTTGCTGACCACCAAGCCCTATGCCGAAATGGCTCGCCAGAGCCCCTATTTCGACGAGGTCTGGCTTGACGGTATGCCCAAGGCCTGGGAGGTCGCCGGCCTGATGCGGCTACGCCACCAATTGCGCTCGGTGAAGTTCGACATGGTCTATGACCTGCAGACCTCCGAGCGCAGCACTGGCTATTTCCACGTCATGGGCGATCCGCCCTGGTCGGGCCTGGCCGAGTCCAGCGAGTTCTTCCACGCCCACCCCGACCGCGAGCATATGCACCCCGAGGACCGTCTGGCCGACCAGCTGGCCATCGCCGGAGTTCCCCTGGTCAAGGCCGACCTGTCCTGGCTGGATGCCGAGATCGAGGCCTTGCGCCCGCCAAAGCACTTCGTGCTGATGGCTCCCGGCGGCTCGGCCCATCGTCCGGCCTTGCGCTGGCCCTCGGACCGTTTCGCCGCCCTGGCCAATCTGCTGGGCCTGCGGGGCATCGCCACCGTGGTCCTGGGCACCCGCCTGGATCTGGATGCCATCAAGGTGATCATCGGCAATTGCCCCACCGCCATGTCTCTGGCCGACCGCACCCCCTTTGCCGCCGTTGCCGCCCTGGCCCGCCGGGCTTTGGGCTCCATCGGCAATGACACCGGCCCCGTCCAGCTGACCGCCGCCACCGGCTGCCCGACCCTGATGCTGCTGTCCGGCGAGGCCGATCCCGCTTTGCGCCAGCCTCGCGGCCCCGCCGTCGCCTGCCTGCATCGGGACGATCTGAACCAATTGCCGGTAGAGGAGGTGGCCGAAGCCCTGCTGATGCGAGACGCGGCATGAGCCAGCGCGAACGCATCCTGGTGATCCGCCTGGGGGCCCTGGGCGATTTGATCTATTGCTTCCAGGCCTTTCACGACATCCGCCAAGCCCATCCCAATGCCGAGATCGCTCTGCTGATCCGCCCCGGCTTCGTGCCCTTTGTCACCCCCATGCCCTGGTTCGATAAGCTGATTATCGATGATCACCCCAAGGGCATCCTGGGCTGGTTCAAACTGATCCGCCGCATCAAGGACTTCGGCCCTAGCCGCATCTATGACCTGCAAGGCAAGCGCCGCCAGACCCTGATGTTCTATTCCTTAGGGGGACCGCTGGGGCCGCAATGGTCAGGACCGGCCCCACTGGCGCATCTGCCGCGCATTCCGCCCGATGTGACGGCCATGCACTTCACCGACTTCATCGGCACCCAGTTGCGCATGGCCGGCGTCCCAAAAGCCGGAGCCCCCGACCTGTCCTGGCTCGACGCCCCCATCGAACGATTGGCCCTGCCCGAGCGTTACGCCGTGCTGATCCCCGGCTGCACGCCCAAAGCCGGGTATAAGCGCTGGCCGCCCGAGAATTACGCCGAGATCGCCGCCCGCCTGGATATGCCCTGCGTCGTGGTGGGCACTAAGGACGACAGCCCCTATGCCGCCGTCATCAAGGCCAAGGCTCCCTCGACCATTGATCTGACCGGCCAGACCAGCCTGTTCGAACTGGCCGGCGTGCTGCGCCATGCCCAATTTGCGGTGGGTAACGACACCGGCCCCATGCATATGGCCGCCGCCCTCGGCACGCCCACCCTGGCCCTGTTCTCCCAATCCACCAGCCCGCCCTGGTCGCGTCCCCTGGGGGATCACGCCGCTTGGCTCCGACGCCCCGACATCGCCGATTTGCCGGTCGAAGAGGTTTTCCAGACCCTGGAAACCCTCAAAATATTGACTTAAGCGCTGAAAAGCTTAATGTCCCCTGTTCCGAAACACCTTAAAGAACGAGCGCAAGTCCATGGTCGCCATTACTCTGCCTGACGGCAGCCTGCGCAATTTCGACGGCTCCGTGACGGGCCTGCAGATTGCTCAGTCCATCGGTCCCGGTCTCGCCAAGTCGGCGCTGGCCATTCGCATCGACGGCGTGATGAAGGATCTGGGCACTACGATCACCACCGATTCCCAGGTGGCGATCGTGACCGCGAAAGACCCGGACGCGCTCGAACTGCTGCGCCATGACGCCGCCCATGTGATGGCCGAAGCGGTCAAAGAGCTGTACCCCGAGACCCAGGTCACCATCGGCCCGTCCATCGAAAACGGCTTCTATTACGACTTCGCCCGCGCAACGCCCTTTACTCCCGA
>Ga0302187_10003986_pt1 | contig 11915 bp, 8 predicted proteins | sample II_Bog_E1_3_FD_202120 | JGI IMG/M metagenome (GOLD analysis project Ga0302187, IMG submission 202120) | Peat permafrost microbial communities from Stordalen Mire near Abisko, Sweden - II_Bog_E1_3 | ecosystem: Environmental > Terrestrial > Soil > Wetlands > Peat | place: Sweden: Abisko, Stordalen...
CGATAGTACCCTGTGGGTGGTCGGGTGGGGGAGCGGGCCGGTGCCGACTTCGAAACGCGCCCTTTCGCGCGTTTCGAGTCCGACTCTTAAACGCTCGTATGGCAACCGTCGAGGCAGTTTCACCCCTGGCCGCTTGCCGGAATGCCCCACAATCGGCATGGGCAACAGCGCGAAAGGATCCATCATGCCCGAATTGAACCCCCTGCATCTGGGTCAACCCAGCGCCTTGCCAGCCTCGCCAGAGGCGGCGGTGCTCGATTATGTGCCCAATCCGCGCACTGGCGCGCTCTATCTGGTGCGTTTTGCCGCGCCCGAATTCACCTCTTTGTGTCCCGTGACGGGGCAGCCCGATTTCGCCCATCTGGTGATCGATTACGCGCCGGGCGCGACGATCGTCGAATCCAAGTCGCTCAAGCTGTTTCTCGGCGCGTTTCGCAACCATGCGGGTTTCCACGAAGACGTGACCGTGGGCATCGGCGAGCGGCTGTTTGCCGAAATGGCGCCGCGCTGGCTGCGCATCGGCGGATACTGGTATCCGCGCGGCGGCATCCCGATCGACGTGTTCTGGCAATCGGGCACCGCGCCCGAAGGGCTGTGGGTGCCCGATCAGGGCGTCGCGTCGTACCGCGGGCGCGGTTAGAGCGCCGCGCCGCCTTCGGATTCAGCCCGCAGCCGGGCCAGAAACGCGCGCGCTTCGGCGACCAGTGCGGGGATGCGTGCGCGCGCGGCAGGCGACTGGACGCCCGGCGGCACATCTTTCAGATTCTGTTCGATCTGCGCCACGGCGGCGGGCAGATCGGGTGCGGCATCGGGATCGGGCGGGGTGGTCGGCGGGTTGCCGTGTTCCACCGTGGCGATGATCCGCGCCACGCCGATCGCGCCCAGCCAGTCGAGCGCATCGGCATCGTGGAGATAGACCGCCTCGGGCCCGGTCGCCTTGCGATAGAACATGTGCGTACGGGTTGCCGCGCGCACCGCGTCGATCTTGGCGGCGGGAAAGCCCAGTCGCAGCAGCACTTCGCCCAGCTTGTCCGCGCCGACATCGCTATGGTCGTGGTGCGGGTCCTTGTCCTCCCACGGCACGAACGCGGCGATGTCGTGGATCCACGCGGCCGCAAACAGCACGTCGTCGTCGATCGCGACGCCATCTTCACGGGCCAGTTCGCGCGCCAGCGCATAGTCGCGGCGGCTGTGCTGCCAGCCCCAGGCCGGATGGCGGAAATGGCTGGTGGCAAAGTCCTGCAATCCGGCGCGCCAATCGGGCGGGGTGGCGGCATGGGCCACTGGTGTTGCCAGCAGCAGCGCGATGATCGTGGCAAGACGTCGCATCGGGTCCTTTCGTCTGGCTGGCCCGATTGGGCGGCACGGCGGGGATGACATCGCAGCCCCGCGTTCCTAGATATCATGCATGCATTTCGATTTCAGCCAGGTTTCGGCCACCGATCGCTATCGCCTGATGGCCTCTGCCATTACCCCGCGCCCGATTGCCTGGGTCACCAGCCAGTCGGCAACGGGCGTGCGCAATGCCGCGCCCTACAGCTTTTTCAATATGATGGGCGCCGATCCGCCGATCCTGGTGATCGGCATGATGCGCCGCGCCGATGGCACACACAAGGACAGCGCCGCCAACGTGCTGGAAACGGGCGAATTCGTGGTCAATCTGGTGTGCGAGGCCGACGCCCCGGCAATGAACCTGACGTGCATCGATGCCCCGCCCGGCGTCGATGAAATCGCGCTGGCGGACCTGGCCACCACGCCCTCACTGGCGATTGCACCGCCGCGTATTGCCACCGCCCCGGTGGCGATGGAATGCCGGGTCTATCAGGCCGAGGATATTGGCGCGACCACGCTGGTGATCGGCCAGGTGCTGCATTTTCATGTGCAGGACGAATTCTACAACCCCGCGTCGCGTCGCATCGACACCCCGGCGATGCATCTGGTGGGCCGTGTCCACGGCAGCGGGTTCTATGCCCGCGCAACCGATCTGTTCGAACTGCACCGCCCGCTGTGGGCCGACCGCGCGGGTGAAAAATAGGGCATAGCCATCGCGCGCCAATTTCCCCATGTTGGCGCGCATGACTGAAACCATCGATTGCGCGCCGAACTCGGCCGAAGCCCGTGATATCCGTTTTCACCTGCACAGCTATACCAACGCCCGGTTGCACGAAGCGACCGGGCCGCTGGTGATCGAGCGCGGCGAGGGCATCTATGTCTTCGACAGCGAGGGCAAACGCTATATCGAGGCGATGTCCGGACTGTGGAGCGTGGGCGTGGGGTTCAACGAACAACGCCTGATCGATGCCGCCGTGGCGCAGATGCAAAAGCTGCCGTTTTACCACACGTTCACCCACAAATCGCACGGCCCCGCGATCGATCTGGCCGAAAAGCTGGTGACGATGACATCGCACCTGACGCCTGGCGGGATGAGCAAGGCGTTTTTCACCAATTCCGGCTCCGAAGCCAACGACACCGCGATCAAGCTGATCTGGTACCGTTCAAATGCGCTGGGCAAGCCGGACAAGAAAAAGCTGATTTCGCGCCAGCGCGCCTATCACGGGGTCACGCTCGCCGCGGCCAGCCTGACCGGTTTGCCCAACAACCACCGGTCGTTCGATCTGCCGATCGAGGGCGTGCTGCACACCGGCAGCCCGCATTACTGGCGCGATGCGCTGCCCGGTGAAACCGAGGAACAGTTCGCCACCCGCCGCGCCGAAGAACTGGACGCGTTGATCCAGGCCGAAGGGCCCGACACGATTGCCGCCTTCTGGGGTGAACCGGTGATGGGTGCAGGCGGGGTCGTGGTGCCGCCTGCGACCTATTGGGACAAGATCCAGGCGGTGCTGGCCAAATATGACATCCTGCTGGTCGCCGATGAAGTGATCAACGGGTTTGGCCGCACCGGCACGATGTTCGGGTGCGAGACTTATGGCATCCGGCCCGACATCATGATCGTGTCGAAACAACTGTCATCCTCGTACATGCCGATCGCCGCGCTGATCGCCAATGAGCGCGTGCTGGGGCCGGTGATGGATGAGAGCGCGCGGATTGGCACGCTGGGCCACGGGTTTACCGCCGCCGGGCATCCGGTGGCGACTGCGGTCAGCCTCGAATGCCTGCGCATCATCGAGGAAGACGGCCTGGTTGCCAATTGCGCCTTGCAGGGCGCGCGGCTGCGCGCCGGGCTGACCGCGCTGGCCGATCATCCGCTGGTTGGCGAAGTGCGCGGGGTGGGCATGATCGCGGCGATCGAACTGGTCACCGACAAAGCCGCCAAGCGCGCGCTCGATGTGCCGGGCCAGCTTGGCGGCATGGTCAACAAGGCGCTGCAGGACAACGGGGTGATCTGTCGCGCGGTGGTCGATGCGATCGCGTTCTGCCCGCCGATGATCATCACCGCCGCGCAAGTCGACGATCTGCTGGTGGCGGTGTCGGCCGCGCTCGACCGTGTTGCCGCCGATCTGGGGTTCTGACCGGTGGCGGGGGCGTCGAAGCCGGTCGAACTGTCGTTTCGCGGGGTCATTCTGGGCGGATTGATCTGCGTGGTGTTCACCGCCGCCAATATCTATCTGTGCCTGCAATCGGGGCTGACGTTTTCGTCGTCTATCCCGGCGGCGGTGATCTCGATGGCGGTGCTGCGGCCCTTTCGCAGTTCGGGCATTCTGGAAAACAACATCGTCCAGACGATCGCTTCGTCGGCGGGGACGCTGTCGTGCCTGGTGTTCATCCTGCCGACGTTTCTGATGATCGGGCACTGGGTCGATATTCCGTTCTGGCCCTCGTTCTGGATCTGCGCCTCGGGCGGAGTGCTGGGGGTGGTCTATTCGATCCCGCTGCGGCGCAGCCTGGTGACGGGGTCGGACTTGCCCTATCCCGAGGGCGTGGCGGCGGCCGAAGTGCTGCGCGCCGGCGAGGCGACACGCGAAGGCGGCGATGATGCCGCCGAGGCGCGGCTGGGCCTGCGCGCGGTGATCACCGGATCGATCGCGTCTGCCATCATGGCGCTGCTGGTGGGCACGCGCTTGCTAGCCTCGGAAGTGGCCGGGTATGCCCGGTTTTGCGCGGCGGCGACGGGCATGACGATCAACATGCAACTGGCGCTGTTCGGCGCGGGGCATCTGATCGGGCTGGCGGCAGGCATGGCTATGCTGACCGGGCTGGTCATGGCCTGGGGCGTGGCCGTGCCGGTGATGACCATCCTGCACCCAGCGAACCTGCCCGCTGCCGATCTGGCGATGGATGTGTGGCGGCACAAAGTCCGCTTTGTGTTCGCCGCCGCGCTGGCGGTCAGCGCGCTGTGGACGTTGGTACGGCTGGCAAAGCCGGTGGCGGGCGGGGTGGTTTCGGCGATTGCCGCGCAGACCCGGCGGCGTGCGGGCGAAACGCTCGAACGCACCGAACAGGATCTGTCGTTCGGCTGGATCGGCGCGCTGGTCGTGTTGTTGCTGGTGCCGATCGGCGTGCTGATCCATGGTTTTATCGCCGGGACGCCGCTGGCGCCGCTGGAACTGCCGCTGATGGTGGCGGGGATCGTGTTTGTCGCGGTGACCGGGCTGATGGTGGCGGCGATCTGCGGCTATATGGCCGGGCTGATCGGGTCTTCGAACAGCCCGGTATCGAGCCTGGCGATCATCGGCGTGATCTGTTCGGCGGGGCTGCTGTCGATCACCGTCGAACCCTGGCTGGGGATCGAGGCGCGGCCCGCGCTGATCGCGCTGTCGCTGCTGGTGGCGGGCTTTGTGCTGGGCGTGGCGACGATCGCCAACGACAACCTGCAGGATCTGAAGACCGGCGAGCTGGTCGGGGCAACCCCGTGGCGGCAGCAAGTGGCGCTGATCATCGGGGTGATCGCGGGGTCGCTGGTGATTCCGCCGATCATGGTGCTGCTGGGCCATGCCTATGGCTATGCCGGGGTCGCGGGCGCGGGGCCAAAGGCGCTGGCCGCGCCGCAGGCGGTGCTGATCGCCACGCTTGCGGGGCAATTCATCGGTGGCACGCTCGACTGGTCGCTGCTGGGCAGCGGCGCCTTGCTGGGCGTCGGGTTCATCGCGCTCGACACGCTGCTTGAACGGCGCTGGGCCTTGCGCCTGCCGCCGCTGGCCATTGCGTTTGGCGGCTATATCCCGCCAGGCACGATCAGCATCGTGATCATCGGCGCGGTGGCCGGGCATCTGTATGAAGTCCATGCCGACCGGCGCGCCAAAAATCCGGGACAGGCCGCGCTGGTGCGCCGGCTGGGGGTGATTCTGGCCTCGGGGCTGATCGTGGGCGAAAGTCTGGTCAATGTCGTGCTGGCGGGGGCGACCGCCGCGGCCAAGACCGGGTTTCTGGCGGTGCGCGACAGCGACTGGCCGCTGGCGCTGGTCGGCAGCGATTTTGCGCTGTGGGGCATGGCGCTCGCCGTGGTGGTGATCTTTGGCACGGTGCTGCTGCTCTATCGCTGGGCGGCGCGGCTGGGGCTGCAAAGCTGAACGCTTGCACGCCGATGCATTCCGCGCTTTGTTGCGCGGCATGATCCGCATCCTTGTCGCCAATCGCGGCGAAATCGCGTTGCGCATTGCGCAGACCATTGCCGATGGCGGCGACGTGCCGCTGGGCATACGCGCCGCCGACGAGGTGCAGGCGCCGCATCTGGCGGCGATGGCCGCCGCGCACGTGCTGCCGGGCGCAGGGGTGGCGGCCTATCTCGACGGCGCGGCGGTGATCGCGGCGGCCCGGGCGTTGGGTGCCCAGGCGATCCACCCCGGCTATGGCTTTTTGAGTGAGAGCGCAGCCTTTGCCGAAGCGGTCGGCGCGGCGGGGCTGATCTTTATCGGCCCCGCACCCGCCACGCTGGCGCTGTTTGGCGACAAGACCCGCGCGCTGGCGCTGGCGCGCGAATGTGGCGTGCCGGTGTTGCCTTCGGTCGATCACGGGTTCGACGCGTTCTGCGCCGATCATCCGGCGGTGATGATCAAGGCGCTGGGCGGCGGCGGCGGGCGCGGCATGCGGCTGGTGCGGCGGGGCGAGGATTGGCAGGCGGCGGTGCAGACATGCGCCGCCGAGGCGCTGGCCGCGTTTGGCGACGGGCGAGTCTATGCCGAACGCGCGGTTGCCCGCGCACGCCATGTCGAAGTGCAACTGATCGGCGATGGCACCGCAATGGCGGTGCTGGGCCTGCGCGAATGCACGTTGCAACGCCGCCGCCAGAAACTGGTCGAGATGGCGCCGGTGCCCGATCTGGCGCCAGCGCTGGGCGCGCGGCTGGCCGATCACGCCCTGGCGCTGGGAGCGGCGGCGGGGTTGCACGGGCTGGCCACGGTCGAATTCCTGCTCGATCGCGATGATGCCGATGCTCCGTGGTTTATCGAGGTCAACGCGCGGTTACAGGTGGAACACACCGTAACCGAAATGACCACCGGGCTCGATCTGGTGGCCTTGCAGATCATGCTGGCGCGCGGGGCCGGCCTTGCTGCGCTTGACTTGCCCGACTGGCGTGGGGCGCGGGGGTTTGCCGTGCAATGCCGGATCAACGCCGAACGGATCGGCGCCGATGGCCTGCCGCGCGCGGCGACGGGGACGATTGTGCGGTTCGAGCCCCCCGGCGGACCCGGCGTGCGCGTCGATGCCGCCGCGCATGCAGGCTATACCCCGCCGCCGGGCTATGACAGCCTGCTGGCCAAGCTGATCGTGCATGTGGCGCGGGGCGGCATGCCTGCCGCGCTGGCCAAGGCGGCGCGCGCGCTGGGCGAATTCCGGCTGGCCGGACTGTCGACCAGCCTGCCGCTGCTGCGTGTCCTGCTGGCGCGCGCGGATGTCTGCGCGGGCGATGTCGATACCGCGTTCATCGATACCCATGCCGTTGCGCTGGCCGCGGCCGCCCATGCGCTGGCGCCGCCCGAGGACGACCTGCCGCCGGTGGTCGATGCAGGCCAGCCGCCCGAACCCGGCGCGCTGGCCTTGCGCGCGCCGCTCGCCGGGTCGATCGCCGCCCTGCCGCTGGCTCCGGGCGCGGCGATCATGCCGGGCGCCGATGTGGTGGTGATCGAGGCGATGAAGATGCTCCACCCCGCCACCACCGATGGTCCGGGGCGGCTGCTGGCCTGCACCGTGGCGCTGGGCGATGTGGTGGCCGAAGGCGCGGTGCTGGGCTGGTGGCTGCCGGGCGTGGGCGAGGCCATGGCGCTGGTGCAGGCCGACCACGACCCCGACCATGTGCGTGCCGATCTGGCCGCGCTGCGCGACCGGCTGGCGCTGACCGGCGATGCCGCGCGCCCGGCGGCGATGGCCAGGCGCCAGGCCACCGGCTTGCGCTCAGCGCGCAAAAACCTGGCCGACTTGTTCGACCATGGGCAGTTTCAGGAAATCGGCGGGCTGGCGATCGCGGCGCAACGCGGGCGGCGCGATCTGGGCGATCTGCGCGCCAACACGCCGGGCGACGGCATGGTGGCGGGGATCGGGCTGGTCAATGCCGGACATTGCGGCGAAGAACGCGCCAGCGTGGTCGCGCTCGCCTATGATTACACCGTGCTGGCGGGCACGCAGGGGCACTTCAACCACAAAAAGACCGACCGCCTGCTCGAAATGGCCGAACGCTGGCACTTGCCGGTGGTGTTCTATGTCGAAGGCGGCGGCGGACGGCCCGGCGATGTCGATGCCGCGCCGCTCAATGCCTCGTCGCTCGACACCACCAGCTTTACCGCGTTTGCCCGCCTGTCGGGGCAGGTGCCGCGCATCGCCATCGTGGCCGGGCGGTGCTTTGCAGGCAATGCGGTGTTTCTGGGCTGCGCCGATGTCACGATCGGCGTGCGCGGGGCCAATATCGGGCTGGGCGGCCCGGCGATGATCGAAGGGGGCGGGCTGGGCCGGTTTGCGCCCGAAGATATCGGCCCCGCGCACGAACAATATGCGCTGGGCGTGCTCGACGTGCTGACCAACAGCGAGGCCGAGGCGACGCGCGTGGCGCGCCAGTTGATCGGCGTGTTTCAGGGCGCCGTGCCCGCCGGGCCCGCGCCCGATCCGCGCACGTTGCGCCGCGCCGTGCCCGAAGACCGGCTGCGCGTCTATGACATGCGCGCGCTGATCGCGGCGCTGGGCGATGCCGGATCGTTCTGCGAATTGCGCGGCGGCTATGGCGTGGGGATGATCACCGGCTTTGTGCGGATCGGTGGCGAACCGTTCGGGGTCATCGCCAACAACCCGCGCCATCTGGGCGGGGCGATCGATTCTCCGGCGGCCGAAAAAGGCGCGCGGTTCCTGCGGCTGTGCGATGCGTTCGATATCCCCGTGCTGTCGCTGTGCGATACCCCCGGCTTCATGGTCGGGCCCGACAGCGAACGCACTGCCGCCGTGCGGCGCGGATCGCGGCTGTTTGTCGCGGCGGCAACGATGACGGTGCCGTGGTTCACCGTGGTGGTGCGCAAGGGCTATGGCCTGGGCGCACAGGCGATGGCGGGCGGCGATCTGACCGCCAGCCACACCGTCTGCGCCTGGCCCACCGGCGAATTCGGCCCGATGGGGCTGGAAGGCGCGGTTCGGCTGGGTTTTCGCAAGGAACTCGAAGCCGCCGCCGATCCCGACGCGCTGTTTCGCCGTCTGGTCGACGGGCTCTATGCCAAGGGACAGGCGATCAGCGTGGCCGAAGTGCTGGAAATCGATGCGGTGATCGATCCCGCCGAAACGCGCGACTGGCTGTTGGCGAGCCTGCGCGCGGCGCGCACCCGGCCGGGGCGGCGCGAACGGCGCGGGTTTGTCGATGTGTGGTAATAAGGAGCAGGGCATGATCAAGGGTTTGGTGGCGATGCTGATGGCCACTGCACTGGGGGCTCCGGCGCCGGGTGTTGCGCAAGATGGCGCGCCTGCGCAGACGATCCTGTTTGTGGGTAATAGCTTTACCTATGGCGCGAATTCGCCGGTGTGGAAATATCGCGCCGACAGCGTGACCGATCTCAACCACGATGGCGTCGGCGGCGTGCCCGCGCTGTTCCGATTGTTCACGCAGGAAGCCGGGTTGAACTATGCCGTCAGCCTGGAAACATCGGGCGGCAAGACGCTGAAATGGCATTGGGACAACCGGCGCGCACTGTTCGACCGGCGCTGGGACCATGTCGTGCTGCAGGAATACAGCACGCTTGACCCCCTAAAGCCCGGTGATCCCGCCGATACGATCGCCTATGCCGGGCGCCTGGCCGGGCTGTTCGTCGCACGCAATGCCAATGTCGAAATCAGCCTGACCGCCACCTGGTCGCGGCCCGATCTGACCTATCAGAAGGCCGGGCACTGGTATGGCCAGCCGATCGCGCAAATGGCGCTCGATGTGCGCCACGGGATCGATCAGGCGGCCAAGGCATGGCCTGCCATCGACAAAGTCCACCCGGTGGGACAGGCGTTCACATGCGCGATTGCCGCCGGGGTGGCCGACCCCGATCCGTATGACGGCATCGGCTTTGGCCAGGTCGACTTGTGGACCTGGGACCATTACCACGCCAGCGCCTACGGCTATTATCTCGAAGCGTTGACGGTGTTTGCCGATGTCACCGGCAAGGACCCGCGTGCGCTCGGCGCACAGGAAATCGCGGCGCGCGAACTGGGCATTTCACCAACCGATGCGCAGCGGCTGCAACGCGTCGCCGCGCTGGTCACCACGGGACAGCCGTGCACGCCCGGGTGACGCCGGGCGTGCCACGCGATCAGCCGGCTGCGCGAAAGTCCTGATCTTCGTCGTCGGGCTTGCCCGCCGACAAGTTGAGCGCAAAGCCGCGCGCGCGGTCCTGCTGTTTGGCGACGGTGTTGCGCGGCGCTGCCACGGCAGGTTTGCGCGTGCCTGTCGGCGCGGCGCGGTTGGCCACTTTGGGTTGCGGCCTGGCAGGCGTGCGCGCGGCGCTGCGATCGTGGTTTTCGACCTTGAAAAAGTCCATCGACATTTGCAGTTCTTCGGCCTGCGAGGCGAGCTCGGTCGAGGTGGAGGCCATCTGTTCGGACGCACCTGCGTTTTGCTGGGTCACTTCGTCGAGCTGCTGGATCGCCATGTTGATCTGGCTGACTCCGATATCCTGTTCGCGGCACGCGGCAGAGATTTCGGCGACCAGATCGGCGGTCTTGCGGATGTCGGGCACCAGGCGGTTGAGCATTTCGCCCGCTTCCTGCGCGGATTTGACCGTGTCGGCCGACAAAGTGGAGATTTCGGCGGCGGCGGCCTGCGAGCGTTCGGCCAGTTTGCGCACTTCTGCGGCGACCACTGCAAAGCCTTTGCCATGTTCCCCCGCGCGCGCGGCCTCGACCGCGGCATTGAGCGCCAGCAGGTCGGTCTGCCGGGCAATTTCCTGGACGATGCCGATCTTTTGCACGATCGTGCCCATCGCCGCGACCGCGCGCACCACCGCCTGATCGGACAGATCTGCGTCCTTGGCCGACTGGCGGGCGATCTTTTCGGTCTGGGCGGCGTTGTCGGCGTTCTGTTTGATATTGGCGGCCATCTGTTCCATCGAGGACGAAACTTCCTCGGTCGACGCGGCCTGTTCGATCGCCCCTTGCGACATCTGTTCGGATGTTGCCGACAATTGCTGGCTGCCCGACGAAACATTGCCCGACGCCGCAACCGCGCCGGTCACCACATTGCGCAGGCGTTCGACCATCAGTTGCAGCGATTTGCCCAGCATGTCCTTGTCGGATTGCGGGGTGGCATCGACGGTCAGGTCGCCTTCGGCAATGGCGCCGGCGACCGCCGCTGTTGCACGCAGATTGGATGTCATCGTGCGCATGGCGATGCCCAGTGCGTCATTGTCCGACAGCGGTTGCGGATCGACCATCAGGTCGCCCTCGGCAATCCGGTCGGCGATCGCCGCAGTCGCGCGCAGCGATTTCAGCGATTCGTTGAAATCGTGGCGCAAGGTTTCGAATTCCGGGGTGAACCGTTCGCGCAAGTCGGCATCGAGGTCGTTGATCGCCAGTTTGGCCAGGCCTGCCGCGATCTGGTTGACCGCGTTGACCCGCCCGGTGACATCGGTGGCAAATTTGATCACCTTGACCACTTTGCCCGAAGGGTCGATCACCGGGTTGTAGGTGCCCTGGATCCACACTTCGCGCCCGTTCTTGCCGATCCGCCGAAACTCGCCCGCCTTGTATTCGCCGCGTCCCAGATCGTCCCAGAACGCGCGATATTCGGGGCTGCCCTGCGCCCCGGAATCGACAAACATGCTGTGATGCCGACCCTGGATGTCGATCAGCGAATAGCCCATGGTGTTGAGGAAATTGCTGTTGGCAGTAACAATCGTGCCATCCGGGGTGAATTCGATCACCGCTTGCGAACGGCTGATCGCGGCGCTTTGGGCGGAATGGTCGATGTTCTGCAGGCGCTCGGCCGCATCGGTCCATTCCACGCTGAAACCGATGCGCTTGCCGCCGGTCATGATCGGAACCACGGTCAGATCAAACGCGCGGCCACCCACCCGGATCGTCGCGTTGTGCGGCCGGTCGAGCCGGGCGAGCATGGTGCGCTGGTGCACCGGGTTCTTGTGAAAGACATCGATGTTGCTGCCGATCAGGGTATCGATGCTGAACTTGTGCAGTTCCTTGCGAATGTCGCCTTCGGCTTCGCGCAGAAGTTCCAGTACCGCTTCGTTCATATATGTGATGTTCAGATCCGCGTCGGCCAGCATGACTTTGGCGCGCAGCGTATCGATGGCCTGGATCTTGTCGGTCTGATAGTGCTTTTGCAGAAAAGAGAACATGCCGGACCTCATCGATTAATGACAGGAAAAATCAGATCAGTGCCGTGACATGGGTGCTGTGCCGCGACGGGAGGCAAGCCGGAGTGTTCCGTGAGAGCCGCTGCGGAGACCATAACGGCTTGTGGTCAATCCGATTGCAACGCGGCAACCGGGCGAGGGCTGAGGATATTTACGCAGGCGCATGATAAGGCCATCGGCGGGCCAGACCTG
>Ga0302187_10003988_pt1 | contig 11912 bp, 5 predicted proteins | sample II_Bog_E1_3_FD_202120 | JGI IMG/M metagenome (GOLD analysis project Ga0302187, IMG submission 202120) | Peat permafrost microbial communities from Stordalen Mire near Abisko, Sweden - II_Bog_E1_3 | ecosystem: Environmental > Terrestrial > Soil > Wetlands > Peat | place: Sweden: Abisko, Stordalen...
GGGCTTGCTCCGCTAACGGTGATGGAGTATATCTCCGTCCCGCCAGAGACCGTCTTTGCTGCCGAGAGCTTCAGCGCGTTGTACGACATCGTCGAGATGACAGCGTTCGACAGATCAAGCTGGATCTGTGAGCGCACCTGCCGCGGCGGCTCGCCAGCGGTCGGCGTGGGCAGAGATTCTGCCGCAAAGTAGCCATTGCGCGTGGTGGCGTGCAAGCTAGGGTCCTTCATCACGATGCGGATGTTGCGAAACTTGCCTGCCTCTTCGCTGGTGTTTGCGGGGGCGTAGGAGAGCGTGTAGTATGTGGCGCCGGAGGCGATGCCTTCGTTAATCTCGTTGTGAATGTCGTTGCGCGAGAGGAATGCTCTGCCTCCAGTGGCGGGTGCAAAGTTGGAGAACTGAACCGCGCCAGAGAAGGGCTGGCTGCCGTTCTCCGTCGCGGCGGTGTCGAGATCGGATGGGTTGGCGGCTTCGAGGTCATCGGGCGTGGAGACGGCCAGCGTGGTGGTGGTGTTTGCCGTGGGATTGATGGTATAGAGCGTGATACGCGCGGCTAGCAGCATATCCGTGCAGCGGCGGATGGCGGCCTCGATGGTAGCGGCGGTCTTCACGTCGAGTGTTGCAATGTCCGAAGATGGAAAACCGACGCCGACCCAGACCAGGTTCTTGCGGCCGGGCGTGCCGCCGGAAGCCTGCGCAAGCTGCTCGAGCGATGCCAGCGTCTGGACCATGCGCTCCACCGCTGCTGGCCCCTGCTTGCCCGCCATCAACTTCGATGGATACTCCGGCATGTGGTGCTTCACGTCGTTTAGCAGCGCGTCGCGATCCTGCGTGTAGTCGTGCAACTCGACGAACTTTGTGTTGCCAGCGTAGAGAAGCGCGGTCGGCTGGGCAAGCACTGCACCCTGGGCTTGCAGGTACTTCACCAGTTGATTGCGTCCGTAGGACATGTCCTCGAACCGCGTGTTCAACTCGTCCAGAACAAGAATGGTGGTCGGCGCGTTGCCGATCTTCGGCAGATCGGCGGCGGAGTGAACGAGGTTGGCAGGTTTCTCCGGCGTGGAGCCCGGAAGCGCGTGAGCGGACGGCGGCTCGAAGCTGCGAATCGACTGGGGCACCTTGTCCTCAAGAACGGTAAAGTCCTTCTGAGTGAGATTGTCGACCAGCTTGCCCGCCTTGTCGGTCACCGTAACGTCCAGTACGACGATGCGTGCGTTCACCTTCAGCGTAGGAACAGCGTCAGCAGATCGGGCCGCAGTCTGCGCGCGCACAGTAAGCCCAGCCATCACGGCTAGCAGTGCCAGGACGGGCAAAGTGGGACGAGAGATGAGAGTGAATCGATCCATGCTAGGAGGCCTTGTGCAGAAGAAGCTGGACTGGCGCAGCTTCCATACTATCGAGAAGTGAAACCACGCGTATTGCAGCCGCTTTAGCTCCACGTCCAGTGCGACAGTCCGCAGCTTACAGCCGACCATGAATTTCTCCTCCGGAACCCTGGGGAGATTAAATCAGAGGTTAAAACGAGCACGTTGGCACGCTTCCGGCGGTGGAGAAGCTGGAGGTCGTAATGCCGGTCCCGGAGGGTGTTACGTTTGAGTTGTCGAGTGCGATCCCCGCATACACATCTGGACTCCCACTGTACTGAGCTACGACATCGAGGTTGACGTTGGCGAGATATGCGTTGATGGGATAGCTGGCGCTGTAGCCGTTGAACAGCTCGTAGGCGCCCGAGACAGAGGAGGTCGAGTAGACGCCGTTGATCACGATGTCCTGGAACTGCGGAGTGCCTGTTGTTCCGCTGCAAGCTCCGTAGTTGGCGTTGATGACGATCAGATGCTTTGCTCCCGTGATGCATGTGTTCTGGTAGGTAACCTGCTGGACCAGGCCGCCGCACTGTACGTCGGTCTTGATGTTGATGGCGTTGGCGTCGGTGGAGGCGATGCTATCGAGGCCGGTCCCGTAGACGTAGTTATTGGAGAAGAGGACGTTGGTGACGCCGTACATGGTCTGGCTGCCGATGGACAGGCCGTGGGTGCCATAGAGCCGGTTGTTGGAGACGGTGATGTTCGACGCAGCGGACGCGTTCGTCTTGACCGCGATGCCATCGTCGCCAGCCTCGATCGTCGAGTTGGTGATGGTGACGTTGGAGATGCTGTCAATGTCTATGCCGTCGGCATTGGCCTTATTGGGCGGCGTGAGGATGGTAACCCCCCAGACGGTTGCGCCGTTACCGCCCTGGATATAGAGGTTGGGGTGCGCCGCCTGCTGGAGAGTGACGTTGTAGGCGATGAAGTTGTTGGCGTTGTTGGTTTGGACCAGCCGCGGCGTGCCGCTGATAATGTCTCCACGGCCGTCGACAATACCAGGTCCCATGACGGAGGAGTTGACACCCGTGATATTGAGCAGTTCCGACTGGCTGGAGTAGCTGTTGTTGGCTTCGAGGGTGACGCCGGAGTCGATGACCAGGCCTTCGCCAATGACGTTGAGTTCGGCGGAGTAGAAGGCATTGCTGGTGCCAGAGGGTGTGAGTTCGACGCTCTCACCTGTGTTTTTGCACGCGGTCAATGCAGCTTGCAGGCGACTGGTGTCGTCGGAAGCGGGCGGCAACGGGCGCTGCGAGGTGGTGAACTGCGCGGACAGAGTTTGGCACACCGCCGGGTAGGTGGGCTGTGTGACGGTGCGAGTGTCGCCTGTAGCATAGTTGAACAGGGAAACCGCAGCCGCTGAGAGGGTGACGGCGACCGACCCAGTGGTCACAGGGGGACCGGCGCTTTGTCCGCTGATCGTGACCGGGCTCGCTGGAGTAGTGGTGGGTGCGGAATACAAGCCGCTCGTCGAGATTGTGCCCTCCGCCGTGCTGCCGCCCGTCACGCCGTTTACCATCCACGTGACCGCCTGGCTCGTCGTACCGGTCACCACTGCGGAGTATTGGCCCGTCTGCCCGAAGACGACGTTGGCAGGCCCGCTTACCGCGACCGAAATTGGCACCACAGTAACACTGATGGAGCCGGTCGTAGTGCTCGACAAGACGCTGACCGCAGTAATCGTGACTACAGAGGAAGGAGCAGTGGATGGCGGCGTATAGAGTCCGGTGGAGGAGATGGTGCCCGTTGCTGAGTTGCCTCCGCTCAGGCCATTCACCATCCAGGTAACGGATTGGCTCGTCGACCCGCGCATCGGGGCGCTGACTGAGGCCGTATATTGCGCCGTCTGCCCAATCGTGACCGTCGAAGCCCCCGACACAGTGACAGCCAGAGAAGAGATCGGCAGAGTCCAGCTTGAGGGGCAACCGCTAAGTGTAGGTTCGAAGGGTGGCGTACTGGAGACGAGGTTATAGATAGTACAGGTATTGAGTGCCGGATGGTTGACGATGTTCAGCGCGGCGCCGATGGTATCGGTGGGTGCGGGGCCACCGGAAGGGGTGGTGTCGGCAAAAAGCGTACCGCAACTGCTGCCGTCGCCCGCTGTGCCGCCGGCAGAGTTGATGCAGGCGGAGATTGCATCGCCCAGTGTCTGGATTTCGATGCTCGAGGCATAGGTGCTGGAGGGCAGCGTCGGTCCGGGCACGATGCCGAGCGTGGTATCGGTGTACTCGTTGACCGTACTGAACGCGGTCTGAAGCGCCGAGGCGTCTGCCGAGCCGGAGCCGATCGCGAAGTAGGAGCTCATGTAATTCGAAAGTGCGGCGATGGAGGCGACGGTAGTCAACTCATCGAGAAAGACATAGTTGGTGGAAGAAAGATTGCCGCACAACCCAAGGGCAGCCATCAAAGCCAGGTTATTGTTCGTGCCCACTCCAGAATTTCCACCCGTGCCAACCAGATAGACCTCCGCACCAGAAGGGCATGTGTAATCGCCTGTGATGGTGAACGAGCCGGCCGGAAGCGTGTTGTTCGCATTGCCCGCATTTGCGTTGCTGTTGCTGGCGCCACTACCATCGCTGGTGGTGACGGTAGTGCCGATAAGCGGGGTTGCCGCGGAACCGTCTCCTGTCGTCCCAACCGCATACAGTTGAATCAATCCACCCGTCACAGGCTGCTGTCCGCCATAGACCTTTCCCGACATTCTCAACGGATGCGCCGGAAGCGCGAACTGGGAGCTTCCGCACCCGGACAGGAGCAATCCGCCCGCAAGCAGCAGCGTCCCCAGAAGACAAACCGGACACGACCAGAAGAACTCACCTGACAAGCCAGAATGGGGAGGGGAGGGAGAGAACTTATTGAGTAAATTGTAGTGGAATATACCCGAGGGTAGAGACCAACGGAGCAGCAATGGCATAGGTCTCCCCCACAAAATTCAATGCCTCTAGCAGAGCAGGTTTATTCTCAAGCTTTGGATTTGCACTGTCAACTAATGCGCGTTAGGGCTGGGGGCACAGTTAACCGCGCGCTATCGCAATTCCGACGCGATCAATCTGCATTCATCTTGCACCCGGACTCACGGCAATTGCGGCGGCCCCAGCAATGGAGTTTTTACGGGGGTGGCCAGTCCAACAAACGTTGTCACCGTATTTGCTCCATCGGAGTTGGACACCCAGAGATTGCCGCTTGCGTCTATAGCAACTGTAAATGGAGAGCCAAGTTGCGCATCCGTTCCTAGTCCTGTGGTTGGTGATAATGGCGTACCGGGCGTGACAGAGTTGTAGCCCGCGAACTCGCTCAGTGTGGCCGCATGATAATTTCCCACCCAGACGCGACCAGCTCCATCGATTGCCACCGTCTCGGGTGTGTACACACCGCCGCCCGCCTGTCCATTCAGCAGTACGCTTCCTGCGCCGGAGACCTCGCTGATGCTACTGCCAAAGTAATTCGCCACCCATATATTGCCAGCCTGGTCCACGGCCACGCCGCTGGCGCCGTTGCAGCAAGTGATTTGCGCCACGCTGGAGCCATCGGCTGAGATACGCGTGATCGTGTTGGCGCTCTGATTGGCCACCCACGCGTTATGGCTAGCATCGACCGCGACCGCAACGGGCAGAAACAGTTCTCCAGTACCCCATCCCTTGCCGCTGTTTATGGCAGACCCGCTGCTGGAAAGCAGGGTCACCAGCGAATCGCCGTAATCGACCACCCAGACGTTGCCGGTTGTGTCTGCTGCCAGTCCCTGCGGAAAGTAGACGCCGCCGGCGCTGAATCCATTCGTGCCGGAGAGCACCTGCCCGGTGGAGCTGAACTTCACTATGTTTCCGTAGCCGGTGTTGATGCTGTAACTGCTCTGCTCGTTTGCAACCCAGATGTTGTTTGCACCGTCCACCGTCAGCCCATAGTTCTCCGACAGCCCGGCGGAGGAAGAGCCTATCTGTTGCACGGCGCCGCCAGCGCCAAGTGGCGGCAGCTCCGTCAGCACTCCATAGTAGCTCACTACCCAGGCGTCACCGCTGGAATCGAAGGCCATCGCGGTGGGCAGGTCCATGCCGCCGCCGCTCCATGTGACCGCCAGAGTCCACTCCGGCACCGCGTTTGCAACTACCGGCGTAAAGGCCGGGCTGGAGGGCAGCAGAGCGTCCAACGCGACGACATGGTTGGTTGGATTGCGCAGAATGTCATAGAGCGCATCCAGCGTATTGCCGGGAATGCCGCTGCTGGAGGGTGTTGCCGCCGTCAACAGGGCCGTGCAGGCAGAACCTCCGCCGGTCGCGGTGCAACTGTTCAGGATGTCCGCCAGGGTGTTGATCTTGGCGGAAGGAATGCTGAGTCCGACGGGCAGGGAAGCGCCCGGCGAAGTTCCAGTAGCCATATTCGCCAGTTGGCTGGCAGCGCCAAAGGCATTGGCCAGTCCGGCTGCATTGGTGATGCTGGCGCCCACGTTGCCGCCGCTGGAGTAGAAAGCCGCCAACGCCGCACCCGACGCCACCGTCGTCACCTCGTTCACCACCACCGCAGCGCCGGAGACGATGCTGCCGCAACTGCCCATCGCCGTCATCAGCCACAACGCGGAGTTGTTGGCTGAGCCGCTCAGCCCCGGATTGCCACCTTTGGAAATCAGGTAGAGCTGGGTTGAAGAACTGGCGCACTCATAGCCCGCGGGAACCGTGAAGCTGCCTGCGCTGTCCGTGGTGAGCGCGCTGGGCAGCAGCGCCGCGCCTGCCGCTCCATAGCCGCTGTTACTGGCCGCGTAGAGCTGCACCGAGGCGCCGCTGACGGGTTGCGAGCCGGTCAGTACCTTGCCGGTGAAGCTTGCTCCCGTTCCGCCGCCGCTCCCGCCCGTGTTTCCCGGAGCGGCACTGGATCCGCATCCGCAGGCGAGCAGAGAAAGCGCTCCGGCCAGCAGAAGAGAGAACGAAACCGGAGTAGCGGCGAGATAAGGATTGCGATTCACAGAACAACTTTAGACGATGGGCTGGTTGCGCGCCAACGGAAGCGCAGATGAAAACGGGGCCCCGCACCGAGTGCAGGACCCCGCAATCGGTACCTAGACTAGATTATGGCAACGCGCCGACCTTGCTATTCTTGAGCGCAAGCGCAATCGGGGTGACCGTCGGAGCCCCAGCGCCTACGATTTCGAAGACACCGACGCCCGCACCAGCACTGGCGACCTGGTTTGCGACCCACACATTACCGGAAGGATCGAGCGTAATGCCCTGGCCAGTTTGGAGGCCCATGTGGGCGAATCCAACCGTCGTGCCCGTCGGCGACAGCGGTGTTCCGAGCGCTGGTGTTGTGCTGCTTGTCCCGGTGCCGAAGAACTCCGACACGCTGCCCGGCACGCTACCCACAGTTCCGTTCTTATTCGATACCCAGACATTGCCTGCCCCATCCACGGCGACATAGGAGGGAGCGGTCAAGGAAGCACTGGAGCCATAGTTTGTGCCTGAGGTGGTCGAGGTCATCTGCGTCAGGGTAAGGCCGGCGGTATTTGGGGTCCACATTACCCCACTCGGGCCCGCCGCTATACCCCATGCCTCATTCAGAGTTGGAATGCTCCCCGTAGCTGATAGGACATTTGTATAGGTTTCGGCCAAGGAGCTGTCGGAAGCTACATTGCAAGGAAATACTGTGCAGACCCCGCCTGTCCCCCCATTGAAGGCAGACATCTGAAAGATATTGTTATAAAGGCCAGAGGTTGAGCTGCCATTGGTCATCCACACATTGCCAGAGGTGTCGATCGCCGCGTACTCCGGCTGTTGGAGGGTGGTGCCACCTACCTTGTAAGGCGGATACTGAACCTCTGATGTTGAAACCAGGTTGCCACCAAGGAACTCATAAACGGTGTACGTGGAGCTACTGCTTTCATGAGTAACGAAAACATTATTGCTTCCATCGATGGCGATGCCATACGGAGATTTGCTATCTGCAATGACGAGACTGGAGCCCGGAGTTCCTGTGTTGTACTGGAAGATGCCTCCAGGACTGGTAGCGGCAACAATCCATACATTACCGTTTGTATCGATGGCTTCGTTGCGCGGCTGAAGAGCAGTCATGATCGTTCCGCCAATGGTTGAGACATTGATCACCGGACTGCCGGTTGGGCTCAACTCCGTAAGGTTTCCGGTCGTAGTGCTATTGTGGTTGACCACCCAGATATTACCAGAGGCGTCGGCGGCGACGTTCTGTGGATCGAGCAGTGACGTCGTACCATCCGTATACAGGATGCCAACGGTCCAGTCGGTTGGCTGTGTGCCCACGCCGGCAAACGGCGATGTGCCCGTCTGTAACGCATATAGAGTGGCGAGGCTGGTCGTCGGGTTCAGGCTCATGGCGACGGCAGCCCCAAAGGTATCGGTCGCCGACGTTGCGCCAAACAGTGCCGTGCACGCTGCACTGGACGAGCCCGTTGTGTTGACGCACGCGGCCAGAATATTGGCGATGGTGTTCAGCTTGGCGGTCTCAGGAGCTACTGTGATGCTGCAGCCGGTACAGCCGCCACCAGTCAAGGGGCTCGTCGTTGCACCCGCAACGCCCGTGCTGATGTTGACCAGATTGTTCACCGTGGCGAATGCATTGGCCAGGCCGGTAGTGTTCGTGCTGGACGTGCCGATAAAAGGAGAGTCGGTTAGGATGAACTGTCCCAGGGCAAGGGCGGTAGCCGCCGTGGTGACCTCGTTGACAGTGACGTAAGTGCTGGAGCTCAGGCTGCCGCATTGCCCCAGCGGCGCAGCAAGCATGGTGGCGCTATTGGCACCACTGCCCGTAGAATCTCCGCCGGACGCCAGAAGATAGACAAGCGTACTTGACGAGGGACAGGTGTAATCAAAGCTGCTGCCAGAGCCGCCTCCGTTACCGATGCTAAAGCCGCCGCCGGCGCCTGTGACGACGTAGTAGCCGTTGGTGTCATGCCCAGAGGTGGTGGGCTCATTGGTAGTCACGTTTACGTTCAGCAGCGAGGCCGTGCCAGATGGGCCCGAGGTCGCGGCAACTCCGTATCCGCCGCTGCCCGCGGCGGCGAGATAGACATGAGCGCCTACAATGGGCTGTCGGCCGCCATGCACGATTCCCTGAAGCGCCGCTCCGGTCGTGGGTATGGTGTCGGAGTGGACAGCATCCGTGAAGCCGGTGCAGCCTGAGGTGAATAACGCGACTGCGGTGAGTGCCACTGCCGAAACAGCACTCAAAGTGGCCTTCCTTGCAACACGAGTGGCGATCATGACCTCTGCCTCCGAATCCAGATTGAAAATCGTTCGATACCGTTCTATACATCCGCACTTACTGCGCGGTGGCCATATCAACCGTAGACGCGTGAATTGTAACGCCAAACTTCAAGAACAGACCAGAAAAAATACCGCGGTGCCATGGTTGACTGCATCTGGCCTACTTTCGGTGCGAAAGAGAGTTCCATAGGCGCTAGCGGCTGTAGGGCCGGGTTAGATCATCAAGCCTGACAGAGGCAAGAAAGGCCCGCAAATCGTTGGTCAACTGCTGACGCGCGGCTTCGGCGGGCATTGATTCGTCGAGGGTCTCAATGCGGAGCAAGACGGGGATCGGAACCATGGGATCGTCGCGCAGCAAAGATTCCGCGTTCGTGCGGGTGTAGATGAAGCCGAAGTGGGCGTGTTCGGTGGTGAATTCACCGCATTCCCTCCCGGTGCATATCGTCGATGCCATGAGGTATTGCGTCACGCCGTCGTTGTAGAAGGCCGAGCTGAAGCTGCTGGGAAAGCCCCCATCGGTTGCAGTCGTAAGTTGCCCCTGCCAGAGCGGAGTTTCTCCTCGAATGTAGTGACATACGACGGTGTCGTGCCAACCCATTATGGGCGACACTCCGATGGCGATCGGCATACCACCGTCCGCCGGCACATACTGGGCCCATACATAGATGATCGTCCCGACAGGCAGAGTTTCATTCCAAGAACGTAACAGGGTGTAGTTGCCAAGACGAAGAGGAAATTGCTCAGCCGGCGCATCGGCAAGCGCAACGGCAGATGGATGGATTGCCATATGGGCTCGCGCCAAACTGGTGCATCCGAGAAGCGCGATCGCCGTCATCGCCGCAAGTTGCGCATACCATGTGTGCGGAGTACGTTCCTGAAATCCACCTTGTTCAGAGACGATGGCTGTCTCCAACGCATTCGGATTTCGGGCATCACGGAGGCGATGGATGACGGCAAACAGAAGAAGCGTGGCGATAAGAAAGAGCACAGCGCCGATCAAATAATCCGCATTCTTCGCCTTGTTTTGCAGCGAGGGGAAGTGCAGCGCGACCGCGTAATACAGGACAAGCAGGCAAAGTCGCGCCAGGTTGAATACGTAGCCCAGCAGAATCGCTCCCGTGACGACGAAAGCGCTTGCGTACCAGCGAAATCGATAGAGGTAACCGGCGATCAGCGCGATGAGGCCCATCGTCACGGAACCGCGAATGCCACTGCACCCAGGGGCGATGAACATGCCAAAGTCAGGCGTGAACATCAAGCGAAGGTGATCCGGGGTCAAAGAATAACCCAGGTCCATCGCAAAGGCCCGCGCTATGTGGGCCGAGGCGTGCTGCAACGGCAGATCCACCATCAAACTAAACGCATGTGGAACGGGATTGGCTAACAGTAGGAGAAGAATGGGAAAGAGTGCGGCCCGATACAGTCGCACCCCGCCAAGGAGCAAAACTACACCGGAACCGTATGCAAACAGCATGAGCGATGTCGGCGGCATCGGAGTCAACCAGCGAGGCGAGACAACCATAATCAGCAATACTTGCTGCTGAACCCGCGCTGCTGCCGCGGAGAGTATCAAGAGTGCAAGGCCCCACCAGGATCCTTCCGCCCTCCAGCCAAGTTTCCTCCACACGCGAAGGATGAGGATCAAACTCACCAGTGGTACAACCATCCCGATAGATTTCAGAGCGTCGGTCGTCCACCCTACCCAAAGACGGATCATCGTAAACCAGATGATCGACAATCCAATGACGGCAAGCGTGGTCGCAAGCGCAGCAAACTGCACCGGCGAAAGTCCCCTTGGATGTTCGATTGAAACACGGGTTTCAGAGTCCCGAAAAACGGTCATGCGTTCGGCCTCTGTATTGAGGAGAATTGAGTGCCCAAGTCCTATCGCGCGGATGAATTGCGTCGAGCCTTCATGCGGGAACGAAGCGTGGAGAATAACGCACCCGCTGAGCCGACAAGGGCTAGAACAACCGTAGGATTCTCTGGAGAATCATCGCAGCCGCTCTGGGCGCGCAGTGGAATGGCGACGCAGAGAATAAGCACAAACCAAAGGAAATTCAGCAATGACTTGTTCATTATTATTCTCCTCGCGAAGGACTCTATCGGAACGAAAGGCTAAAAGTCAACACCGAATAACCCAAGACCAGCGGTCCTAATACGCATTTCAATTTTGAGTCGTTGTCTTGAAACCTCGGATCGTCACAATCGTTAATGTGCAGAGGGGCGCGAACGTGGTAAAGACGTCCCGGTGGACCGTACCTAACCTGCGTTATTCATGAAGGCGGCGAGAGTGGAGTTTGGAGTGACGAGATTGTGTGAAGGAGGGACGCGGCGGTGTGATGTTGGTTGTATGGCCACGCTGGCGAGAGCGTGGCGGGTGGGGCAACGGTTTTCGGGCAGAGCTTTTCCTTGCACGCTGAGGTGGGAAGAAGTATGCCCAACAGAGCCCCTCTTTGCCCCATAATGGCAATGATCGGCGAGTTTGTGGCTCTCCGCTAGTTGCGAGTAAGTCTTTTTAGAATGATTGTTTTATGGTGGACGCGGAAGGAATTGAACCTTCAACCTGTCGATTAAGAGTCGAATGCTCTGCCAATTGAGCTACGCGTCCGAACTGTTGCAACCTTTATGCTCGCTGCAACCGTGCATTTGTTGCGGCCTCTTGTGGGAGGGGCGATCAGGCTCGGGCAGCCTGGAGTCCGAGGCCGTTCAAGCACAACCACCTTGAAGAGAATAGCACATGCGAGGGGTGGAAATGGCTCCGTGTTGCGCGGGCTGGAGGCGTTGTCAAATTGAGCAGAAAGTTGCTCCTCAAACAAAATACGGGGATTCATCGCCTTCGGCAAGCGCAGGGTCAGAATGACAATTATTCTTCTCTCTACAGCAAGGATAAATAAATATCAGTCGACGAAATCGACTTTGGCCTTCACGGGAATGATGCCGCGGTCGAAGCCCATTTCGAGCAGCTTGCGAATTGCCTCGCGTCCGTCGTCGCCGTAGTTGAGGGTGCGCTCGTTGACGTACATTCCAACGAACTTGTCGGCGAGGACGGGGTCGAGGTCGCGGGCGAACTGCATGGCGTAGGAGAGCGCCTCGTCGCGGTGGTCGAGGGCGTGCTGGATGCTGTCGCGCAGGGCGTTGGTGGTGATCCGCATTGCGTCTTTGCCTAATGCCCGGCGTATGGCGTTGCCGCCCAGGGGCAGCGGAAGGCCGGTCTGCTCGCGCCACCAGATGCCGAGGTCGAGGGCCTTGACCAAGCCCTCGTTGCCGTATGTGAGCTGGCCTTCGTGGATGATGAGGCCGGCTTCGAACTCGCCCGCGACGA
>Ga0302187_10003990_pt1 | contig 11909 bp, 16 predicted proteins | sample II_Bog_E1_3_FD_202120 | JGI IMG/M metagenome (GOLD analysis project Ga0302187, IMG submission 202120) | Peat permafrost microbial communities from Stordalen Mire near Abisko, Sweden - II_Bog_E1_3 | ecosystem: Environmental > Terrestrial > Soil > Wetlands > Peat | place: Sweden: Abisko...
GAAATTCCGGCCAGTTCGACCGCTCGTGAATGTAGGTACCGCGCTTTATTCTCCGCACCATGTGCAGAGAATATAACGCGTATTCGCCGCAATTTCAAGTGCTTGTCTACGCAGGTACTGCGGCGATTAAGCCTCCTAATCGCCGCACCCCAGTTATCAACCGCGGATCATCCTTATGCGGATCAGTGAACACTGGCCGACTTCACATTGCCTATCGGACTCCCAGCTTTGGCCGGTCAGACCATGTCGCTTGCGCCATGGAAGTCTGGGGCCATCATAGGGAAGCCTAATTCCTCAGGACGCGCCATGGCACTTCTTCCACTTCTTGCCACTGCCGCACGGGCAAAGATCATTGCGGCCAATTTTTCTTCCCGAAGAATTTTGAGCAGTCCCGTGCCCAGCAAAATGCTCCTTAACGATTTTCTTCAGAACAGGGTCTTCTTTCCAGGGTCCATCGTCGAATGCGATCGCGTCGACCAAATTCGGGCTTCCTGCGACGCACCCGACAGCAAGCCACCTCTGGGCCTTAGACCGGTACTTGCCTATTGCGAGCAGAGGTAACAGCTTCTTTCGAATATCCCTTGGCGAGTCTTCGCACAGTATCGTCACACCAATCTGATCACCCTCAAACATCATCCGAGCGTCATGACTGCGATGGTCTTTCTCGGTCCTGGCTTTTACGAGCTTGATGGTTTTTATCAACTCATCTGCTCCCTTGCCTGCTAAGTCATACAGAAAGAAGATCACGTCGGTCGCATCTGGGTCGCCAATTGATTTGACTTGTTTGACCAGCTCTGCAAACTCCTCGTTCTTCCACTCCGCATATAGCTTGTCTGCCGCCGTCGTTCTCGGAACAGAGCCGCGCAGAACTTGGAAATTGGCGTCGATAAGTTGCGCATAGCTTTGGTCTACTGCCTCAAGATCGGCGTCGCCCTTGAACAACTTGTGCTTGATGTGAAAGCCAAGGAGTGCCATTTCGGAGTCGGCTTTAAAGTAGCTATTTAAGGCGACTCTCTGGCGTAAGTAATACATAAACTCAAACGGATCCTTCAAGTAGAAGGCGAGTGTGTCCAAATCAAAGATGCTGAGTGCGATAGGAACGGGGTCGTCCGGCTTCCTCTTGAGATAGACATCGACTTGGTGTGTTACTGCCGGATAATGATCAAGTGTGACGCAAAGAAGATAGGCTTCGTCCAGCTTTTCCGAGAGACGGATCTCCTTTCCCTCAACGCTTAGTTTGTTGGTCTGTTCAAGCACGGCTTGCCGCGATAGCAAAGCTTGGTCGTATGCGTCCTGAATTGCCGATTGAAAATCGCCAAGCAACTTGGCGTCATCACCCATTCGCGCCAATTCGGTAAGCCGCTTAGATTTGACCTGCACGATGATCGCTTTGTTGCCAGCGACTGCTAGAACATCGATGTCGGTGACCGTTTTCCCTTTGGCTTTTTCGACCTTAACCTCAGTGAAAACATTCGACTGACCGAACGCATCGCGTAATAGCTGTGCCGTGATCTCCTGTGCAAATTCTCCCCGATGCGTCAGCGCTTCTCGAGCATATGACTTGTCAGTATTCATCCAGGAGAAGGGGCTCTCGTATATCGACTCGCTGAGATTGAATCCAACCGGGATGAAATAGCGGCCATCGGGCAGGCAAACAATGGGGCGAGCTTGAAGGGCGTTGTACTGACCAGGGACAGTGAGTTCTGCATTGACCTCGCCCGGAGTCAGACTGAATGCCGCTACGAAGGCAGTTGCTTTGTCGCCTGCAATTTGCGCGAGCTCTTTATTGTCCACACAGAATACCGACAATGCGAATTCGCATATTTCCGAAAAAGATCCCGCTTCTAATCGGCGTCGGCTGGCGAACTTGCGTTCGTTGAGCTTCTTGAATTCTGCGGCGATGTGGCTCATGAGAGTCACATCGATCCCTACATGCTGCAAAATCCACGACTCGTCCAACTGATATTTCTTTATGGCGAAAGAGAGATATTGGAAATCGTAAGCGCCAGAGCCCGAATACCACATAGGCTCCATCATCATCGCCCCCGCGCCGAACATGCTCCGGTATCCCTCCTCCAAGCTATCTTGAGAGTCCTTTCGACTGATGTAGTCTTCCATACGCTTCGTGAACCGTTGGGCGTGCTTCTGATGGAGTTCCAGAAACAACTCGTAAGTTCGCTCAACGCGCTTAGCTGATTCCCCTTCGCTGGGCATGGTGAAATCAATTGGGCGCTTAACAAGTAGTCCAGCTAGAAGCGTTAGCTCCTGAAAACTTAGGTGTTCCTGCCAATTAGTATCTGCGGCTTCCTCCGGACTGAAGAACAGGTCCCTCAGGAGAATGAGGGTCATGGTGTAGATGTATCCCGGTTCTTGAACCAGTGCTTGTATCCTCGCAATGGCCCCTTTCAAATCGCTCGCCTGATGGTCCATATTTACAATTAACCCACATAAGTTCCTAAAAAGGGAACCCGAAACTTCACTGCATCCGCGCTACACGGTCGTGAAGGCAGGTCGTACACCTTAGCCACAGGTGATTCTGGCCAACTGGCAGTCTTATTAGGTCGATCGGGGAGAATACAGCGTCGAACTCCTTTGCGGGAATTTCGGCATCTTCCATCCCGCCCCGAAGCGAGACAGGCATCGAGATGGCAGCCAAATTCCTAGGTTCAGATAGATTTCTCCCCATAAACGATAGATCCCTATCGGGACCGCCCCGGTGGTTGAGGCGAGATTCGGCGCAGTTTCCCGACCGGGGCGGTTTCGATAGGGCCGTTTGGAGTGAGTCGCTGGCGTGACGGACGCGGTGATCTGGCTATGGGATTTCAATGAGCGCAAGATGGCCTGCGAGGGTCCGCGAGGGTAGAGCGCACAGGGCTCGGAGGCAGCGAGCTCTGTTTCCGTAGCAAAATCGGGGCTGGTTTCGCAGCGTCGAATGCGCGTTTTGAAGGCCGTCATCGGAGTTGAAACGCACCCCTGCGTTGCGTGCTGTGGCACGCAGTGGTGAAGGATGGATATGGGCCGGGCGAGCATAGAGGCGCTCAGGAAGTGTCATCGGCGGACCTCCTTGGCTCGGCCGGGGTCAGGCTTGGCCGGAAATACAGCTGGCCGTAGGTGAGCCGCTCGACAACCAGCATGATGCCGGAGCAGGTTGGGCATCGCAAGCTGTGTGGCTCCGGCGGGTCGGCGCGCTCCGCCAAGCCTAGTAAAGAGCGGCAGCGCTCGAGCGCAGCACTCCGTCTGCGGTTGGCGAAGAGCCCGAAGTGTCGAATGCGAACCAGGCCGCCGGGCAGGACATGCAGCAGGAAGCGGCGCAGGAACTCATGGGCGGAAACGGTCATGACCTTCTTCTTACCGCCGTGGGCATAGTCCCGCCAACGAAAGGAGACGCGATCGTTTTCGAAGGCCACGAGCCGATGGTTGGAGATGGCGACGCGGTGGGTGTAGCGGGCCAGGTAGTTGAGAACGTGTTCGGCGCCGCCGAAGGGCGGCTTGGCGTAGACCACCCAATCCTGCCGGAATAGCTGCCGCAGGAAGCCGGGAAAGCATCCGGGAGCGGTCAGGTACTGTTGTGAGCCATGAAACTGAAGCTCACTCTGCGCGAAGAGTTGCTTCAGTCCAGCGACGAACTTGCCGCGGAAGAGTCGACTCAGTGCGTGGACGGGCAGGAAGAAGCGGCGTGAGGAATCGATCCATCTGGAGCCATCGAGCGCCAGGCCGCCGGCGGGAACGATGTAGTGAACATGGGGATGGTGCTCGAGGTTCTGTCCCCAGGTATGGAGCACGCCGAAGAATCCGATGTCCGCGCCCAGGTACTTGGGATCGCGGGCCAGTTCGAGCATCGTCGCAGCGCTGGTGCGATAGAGCAGATCATAGAGTAGCCGCTTGTTCTGGAGAACAAGAGCAGAGAGCGAATGCGGCAGAGTGAAGACGACGTGGAAGTACGGAACGGGCAACAGTTCGGCCGAGCGCGCGGCGAGCCACTTGGCACGCGCGTTCCCCTGGCACTTGGGGCAGTGCCGATTGCGGCATGAGTTGAATGAGATGGCCTGATGGCCGCAGCTGACGCACTTATCCAGATGACCGCCCAGTGCCGCGGTGCGGCAGCGGACGATGGCATCGAGCACCTTGCGGTGAGGCCATGCAAGATGCGACTGCTGCTGTTCCCAGAAACTGTTGCCCGTTCGACGGACGATGTCGGCCACCTCGAGGGTGGGCCGGCTCATCGTCTGATCTTCCTCCTGGACCGCTTCACCTCGTCAGGGCTGGACACTTCGATCGCTTCCAGCGGGCTTGGAATCGCCTGCAGGTGGCGTCGGGACAAGTGCAGGTAAACAGTGGTGTGAGCGAGCTTGGCATGGCCGAGGAGAACCTGGATGGTGCGAAGGTCGGCGCCGGCTTCCAGCATATGAGTCGCGAAACAATGCCTCAAGCCGTGAGGAGATACGTGCTTGGTGATGCCTGCGCGCTCGGCGGCCTCGCGTACCGCCTGCCAGACGATCTTCTCTGTAATGGGCACATCTGCCCGCCAGCCCTTCACTGTACCTGGGAACAGATAGGTCTTGGGCTTCATCCAGTGCCAGTACTCGCGCAGTGTCTCCAGCAGCTTCGGGGTCAGCATCACGTCGCGATCACGGCCACCCTTGCCCTGACGCACATGAATGACCATGCGCTTGCTGTCGATATCGGCGACCTTGAGGTGGCACATCTCGGCCCGGCGTAGGCCGGTCGCATACAGCATCATCATCATGGTGCGATGCATCAGGTTACTGGCCGAATCGATGAGCTGCGCTACCTCTTGCTGGTCGAGTATGGTCGGAAGCCGCCGCTGACGCTTGGGAAACGGGATGTGATCTGGAAGGTACGGTCGCCCGAGAGTCTTCACGAAGAGGAAACGCAAAGCGCAAGTTCGAAGTCCGATGGTCCCAGGGGATAACTTGCGATCGCGAAACAGATGAACCTGATACTGCCGGATATGATCCGGTCCCAAACGATAAGGCGAGCAATGGAAGTACCTCGCGAAATCCTCCACCGCATGGAGATAGCAACGGGTAGTGCTCTGGGAATAGTTGCGACGCTGGAGTTCATCCAGCATCAACTGCCGAAGATGGGTCACGGTAAACCTCCTGTGACCCGAGGCTTACACAGTCAACAATCTCCGAGGATAGCCCACGCCGCAGCGTCCGTCGCGCCAGCGACTTAGTCCAAACGCCCATGTGGACCGGAGTGTTCTCGGACCTCTAAGAATCGCAAATGTAGTCGACTAGAGTTCCAACGCTTCGCATTTTGCGCGGCATCCTCCGAAGTCACGACCTTACCTTGGTGCCTGTGATTACTATCCATCATCACAGGAACGCGATTCGTCATTGGACGTAAGACAACGTTAGGGAGCAATGTTGCGGCATATCGCGACCCTTCACGGGCCGCTGGAGGTGCCGATGAACGCCCGATTTCTCCCCGTCCTCCGTCGCAGAATCGCCCGCCGGCGAATTCTGTGTCGGATTCGCCCTGGCCTTAGCCTCTTCACCCTGCTGATCCTATTCCCTGCGCTTGCTCTCGCGCAGTCGCCGTTCGATACGGGATTCACCGCAATGCAAACGCTCTTCACCGGCACGGTCGCCAAGGTGGCAAGTCTGATCGCAATCGTGGTCGGCGGCTACCAGTTCGCGCACGGCGAACCGGGTGCTAAGAAGACCCTGGCCGGCGTCGCAGCCGGCACGGGGATTGCCGTGCTTGCCACCAACGTTTTGACCTGGCTTTGGGGTGTCTAAACGGAACCCAGCGGGTGCTGTCGGGTGAGATGCCGCCGCCTGGGACTACGCAATGCAAATGCGGGTGATGCAGCAAGGCGGACCCCCAGGTGTGCAGGACGGCGAAGAAGCCAATCTCCGCGCCCAGATGTTTGGGATCGGCAGCTATGGTGCGCAAAGTCTCGGCCGTGGCCTGGAAGAGGATGTTGTAAACCACCTCCTTGTTCTGGTAAGCGATCGCGGCAATCTTATCCGGCAGAGTGAAAACGACGTGAAAGTACTCGCAGTTAAGAAGTTCCGCCTGACGGTGCTCTATCCACTCTGCGCGTGCCAGCGACTGACACTTGGGGCAATGGCGGTTCCTGCATGACCGGTAGCAAATGCGTTGCTCGCCGCATGCATCACACTGTTCGATCTGTCCTCCGAGAGCCGCCGTCCGGCACATCTCGATGGCGCTCATGACGCGTCGCTGCGCTGTGGACATCGACGCGCCATGCTTCTCTCGATAGGCTCCCCCGTAGCGGCGGAAGATGTCCGCCACTTCCAGCTTCGGGCGATCCATGCAGCCGCTTAGAAGTACTGGGGTATGGCGGGCTTGGGATCAGCGCAGACAGGGTGAGGCAAAAGATCGAGTGGACTGGAGGTCGAGCAGACCTTGCTGGTAGCGATCCGCAGATAGCGGGCAGTGGTCGCCAGGCTGCGGTGGCCGAGCAACAGTTGAATGGTCCGGACATCGGTGCCCGATTCCAGCAGATGAACCGCAAATCCGTGTCGAAGCAAGTGCGGAGTAATTGGCTTGCGGATACCGGAGAGCCTGCGAGCCTTCTTGCAGGCCAGTTCCACCGCAGATGTGCTGATGGGGCTGTCGGGGAAGTCGCCTGGAAATAGCCAGTGCCGGGGCTTACTCACCCGCCACCAAGTGCGCAGGATCTCCAGCAGTGTGGGCGATAGCATCACGTAGCGATCTTTTTGGCCTTTGCCCTGGTCGACACGGATGACCATGCGCTGGCTATCGACGTCGTCAGTTTTCAAACAGACAACCTCGGAGATGCGCAAACCCGCGGCATAGCAGGTCGTCAGGATCGCGCGATGCTTGGTGCTTTCGATGCAGCCGAGAAACTGCACAACCTCCTCTGGGCTCAAAATCACCGGCAATTTCTGGGGCTTCTTGGGTGCAGGAATAACGTCGCCAAACTGCCAATCCCTTTTCAGACAGACCTTGTAAAGAAAGCGCAGCGCGGCCACCGCGATGAGCACGGATCCAGGTGCCAACTTCTTCTCATTCGTCAGGTAGACTTGGTAGGCGCGGATATCCTCCGGACCCAGCTGTTCCGGAGACGTGTTGAAGTGGCGTGCAAACAGAGAGACCTGTTGCACATACGACATTTGCGTGTTGAGTGCGAGATTCCGCACCTGCATGTCTTCAGTCATCCGCTGGCGTAGCGATGTCATAGAAACTCCTTTGCGAGATGGAATGCGCTGCAAGCAGCGGCTCCATGCTCTCGCAAAAGAGCTCATGCGTGAAGGATGGGAAACAGGGTGGCCTGATCCAGCACCTCGCTCGACCACAGCCTGCTGGATCTACCGAGTACCGCGCAGCGGTTTAGTCCAACCTGCATTATGCGAAGCTTCGCATAAGGCGGGCAAGCTCGCCTTTTATCTTGAGGCGCTCGACCGCGACCGCAAACGCCCGCACGAAAACCCCAGCATCGGCGTTCTGCTTTGCCGCAGCAAGAATGATGAGGTCGTGGAATACGCCATGAGCCGCCATCTCTCCCCCGCGCTAGTTGCCCAATACGAAACCCAGATGATCCCTAAGGCCGTCTTGCAGCAAAAGCTCCACGAGTGGAGCCTCATGCTCCAGGCTCCCGATGAGCCCGAAGCGGAGGCTGAATGAGCCTGCCACGGTATCCGATAACCCTGCAACAGAGATCGAAGCCCCATTCCGAATCTGCCTGTACAGAATTGCGTGCGCCATTTAGACGCTGGGGTGAAAGTTGAAAATGGTTTGCTCGTCGGCATCAGGCAGCACAGTGAGCATCGTTTGCAGACTCCGAAGGAATGGGCTCGTGGAGACCGGCCTGTTTGAGGCGCTTAACGAAATTTCTAGCAAACTCGCTCACAAGCATCGAGCCATTTTCTGCACGCGCAACAAGATGAGTGGCCAAGAAGAGTCCCTCTTCCCGAAGGGTACAAAGGGCTACTCCGTCCTTTGCTGCGCTCGCGGCGGCGCGAGGAGATAGGAATGCAGCCCCGCCAACTCGGCACACCATTTCACAGGCTTCCGCCGCGTCCGCGACGTGGTAAATGCGTTCCGGCCCGATGTCGAGGTCCCGCGCCTTGCCCTGAAACGCATCGTATAGCGCCGGGTGAACGTGCCGTTCAAAAACTATCCAGGGCGTCGATCTCAAAAGGCCCAAGCTGATGACTTTGCTTTTCGCGCATCCGTGACTTTCGGGCAGCACGACAGTGAATGGCGTGCAACTGAGCAGCGTGGAGGTAAGGTGCGGGTCTTCCGGAGGGTTTGTAATGACCGCGAGATCAAACTCGCCGGCGCGAATACAAGCCGGCAGCTCGCCTGCATATCTGGTTGCCAGGTGAACACGCAGATTAGGGTAGAGAGGAAGTTCCATAGAGCGGAGGATATCGACCAATCGCCGATCCGCATAGGGAGATCTTCCCACCACAATCTGGCGGTCAATTCCGTGCATTGTTTCGCGAGCAGCGAGGACAGCGCTTTCTGAATGGGCAAGCGCCAGTCTGGCGCGTTCCACATAAGATCGGCCGGCATCGGTTGGCGAAACACTCTGGCGTTTGCTGTGACTGCGCTCAAAAAGACAAGCACCAACATGTCGTTCAACTTTTGCCAAGACGCGGGTTACGCCAGGTTGGCTCAGCCCGACCTTCCGGCCGGCACGATGAAAGTTCAGCTCTTCGGCAAGAGCAACTACTGTGCGGAGATCGTCAAGTTCCAGCGAAGGATGGCGGCGCATAGGAAGTTTGCCTCATTTGAGCGGTTGGCACCAGGCATCTCAATTCTTCCAAAGGCGTCCAAGTTTTCCACAGAACGGTCCCCTTTTCCACAAATCTTAAAGGATTTTTCCCTATTGTCAAGTTTGATTCCTCCTGCTTAACGGCTTTTCAAGCAAAGTGATGCGATTTTGGTATCACGTCACATTGAGATGGCATTGGACAGCTTGACGAAAAAACGGCAGAGTTGCCACAAGGCTCGCTCACCGAGCTAGATGGAGATACGGCCATGCGGAACACGATCCGGCCTCGCCCGGCCTCTGGTTTTCCCCCAACAGCAGAGATTCCAAGCAACGCCAACAGCTTCTCGGGTAGTCCGCAGCCGGACGCGCCAGAGATGTTCAACATTCTGCTCGCTCTCGAATCGGCCCGCGGTCTGCTCACGGTTCGCGACGTGGCAGGGCTTCTTGGCAAGTCCCCATTCACCATCTACCGGATGGCAGAGCAACGGAAGATTCCGTCGCTGATGATCGGCGGATCGCGGTGCTTCGATCCATCTGTGCTGGCTTTGTGGCTCTCGAAGAAAGAGCCGTCTCTTGCTACGGCTGCGAGGCGGCTGAAGACAGCTTGAAGTGCAGGCCGGTACCGAAATTAGGCAAGCCACTGAATGTGAAAATCTGCCTCGATCGAAGCGGATCCGAAGGGCCGTCGATGAATGAGATCGCACCAACTGAAATTCGGTGGGGCACTTCAGTAAAGACTGGCCGACTTAAGGGGATGAATTCACAACCTAGTTCATCCCACAAACGAAATGGGCCACCCACCGCGGTCCTGTGGAACTCCTTGCAGTTATGTCTAAATCACGCCAACTATCTGAACCTAAATGGTTAAAAGGGGCTAAATTTAGGAAATCTTAGCGTAGACATAACGGTTCCCCGGTGAAATCATCTTGAAGTGGAGATTAGAGATCTGGTTCGCAAGATATTGCGGTTTCGAGATGCCCGCGATTGGGGACAGTTCCACTCGCCCAAAAATCTCGCAGCGGCTCTTTCCGTTGAGGTCGCGGAGCTGCAAGAGCTGATGCTCTGGAAGTCGGATTCTCAAACTCTTGAGCTTGTTCACTCCGAGAAGGGTAACAAACGAATCGAGGAGGAGATCGCGGACGTCCTGATCTATGCCCTATTGTTGGCGCACGAAGTTGGAATTGACCCAGTTGAAGCGATCAAGAAAAAGCTGATTCAGAACGCCGCGAAATACCCTGTTTCCTTGGCCAAGGGTAATGCAATCAAGTACTCGGAATTCCGCCACGAACAGGCCGGAGTTCATCAGACTATCGACCGGGAAGAGGGCGGGGTCGAAACAGACGCCGTCATCCAACGTCAAATCGCGCTATTTCCCGAAGAGAATTCCCGCGTCAACTGAGAACTCCGCTCGGCACGGACGCGGAAGAAACTGTCGTGGTGCGATCACTAGTTTGATGCTCGAGTATCCACCGCGGATGCGCCAGTGGGCTACACTCGAAACTGTGATATTGCATCACAATCGCGCGACTTCGTTGAAGGGGAGTCAATGGCCTGTATAACCGAATTCCGACGACCATACGAGGATTTCATGATGAGGCAGCGCATTGCGGAGATTTCGAATCCATCTCCTGATCGGCTCGCCGAAATTACTGCGCAATACGAGGTCGAAGTACAGGAAACCTTGGCACGGGCGCTGGCAGAATGTGCGTCGCCGATTGGCGTATTTTCGAAAATGAGAGGGATGTTCCCGTCTGAGGTTATTCTTCGCGAGCGCGGCCGGATACTGAGAAGCGAGAGGTCTTCGGCTGTTCGTCCGCCAAAGTACCATCCTGAGTTGCATGCTCTTGACTATGAATGGTACTTCACCAACACCACCGCGCGCTCTCTCAGCCACGAATTTGCAAGTGAGAGCGGTTTGACGATTTGCTTGGGCGCACCCAGAGTGGCAGCGGCAGCGATCCGAGCCTCTCGGAGAGTGGTATCCATTGACAAGAATCCTTGCGTGCTTACTCGATTTCCCGTCCTAAACAAATCAGAAGAAGTTCACATCATGGATGCGACCGACGCGGGCCGTATCGGTATGCAGGCGGACGTTGTTGTATTCGATTCACCTTGGTATCTCCCCGACACAATTGCTTGGCTCCTCTCCGCCTCTAAGTTGATTAAGCGTGGCGGGTCGATCGTGTTTGCTTTATATCCACCACTGGTTCGGGCTACAGCAAAAGTGGAAAGGGAACTCGTCTTAGAAATCGCATCATCGATGGGCGCGGTTGAGATCCAAGAAGACGGCCTGGTTTACGAGACCCCTCTATTTGAGCACGAGGCTCTGGAAGGATCCGGGCTTCGTGGTCTTAACGAATGGCGCCGAGCAGACCTTGTCCGTGTTGCGATGGGCAGACCGATGGCTGATACCGATTTGGGCCTGTTGCGCAGACCTATGATCGACGGAACGTGGAGATCGTTCGTCATAGGCGATCAGGTAGTGAAAGTTCGTTCCCGATCGTTGGAACTTAACAGCCATAGGCAGCTCAACGGACTGCTTAGGCCGCTTGGAGATAGTTTTCTCCTAGAGTCCGTTAGCGTCGGAGTTCCGCAAAGGAAGCTCGTTGATGTGTGGACTTCACGTAACAGGGTTGCCGCCAGTTCCGATACTCGCCTTCTGAGCTTGATTTTGCGTCGGCTCGCTAGAGGCGAGTCTCTGCGGCAGGCGGTGCGCCGCTACGTCTCTGAAATCCCAACTGAGTTCGAGCATCAGATGCATGACTTGTTAGCTTTGGAGGCTCAATGCGTCTGACAGCAATCTTAAGATTTAGTGACTCCGAGGTCGCAGTTAAGTCGACCATACAGGCCCACAACGAGATAATTGACCAAGGTGGACAGGTTTGGTGGGGGTGGTGGAAGAAGAAAACGGAGGATCCGAACCTTGATCTGCTGAAGAGGCTCCAGTCGGAGGTTAGGCGTAAGTCCTCTTTACGAATTGGCCTCGTTAATAGAAAAGGCGCGGACACTTTTTATGTCGCGACTTGTGTGGAGATCGTTTACGGGGAGGGCGGAGCCACAATACCCAGCCCGAATGCAAATATAACCCCGGCGTACTATCGCGACGACAAGTTCCCCGCATGGTTCAGATTTCGTCTGATCGATAAAATGACGCTGTCGGATTTCGAAG
>Ga0302187_10003993_pt1 | contig 11903 bp, 7 predicted proteins | sample II_Bog_E1_3_FD_202120 | JGI IMG/M metagenome (GOLD analysis project Ga0302187, IMG submission 202120) | Peat permafrost microbial communities from Stordalen Mire near Abisko, Sweden - II_Bog_E1_3 | ecosystem: Environmental > Terrestrial > Soil > Wetlands > Peat | place: Sweden: Abisko, Stordalen...
CTACGAGTACTTTGGGCCGTTCAGTGAGAAGAACAACCGGCTGGTGAACCTGGATCATGATGCCGCACTGCAGAACTTCGATCGTGTGACGCCGGGAACGAACGGCACCTTTGGCGGCAAGTATCCTTCCGGGCTGGTGAACCCGGACAACGCGATGTATGCACCGCGTATCGGTGTGGCCTACCGGCTGCCGAATAAGGGCCTGACGAAGAGCGCGGTGATTCGCGGCGGCTATGGCATCAACTACAACACCGGTCAGTATGCGGTGTTTGCGAAGAAGCTGAGCGGGCAGCCGCCGTTCGCGGTGACGCAGACAAACACGCTGAGTTCGGGCTGCACCACTACGACGAAGACCACGACCGCGAACATGACGTTGGCCAACGGATTTGGCTGCTCCACTACGACTCTGCTCCAGAACAACTGGGCGGTGGATAAGGACTACCGGCTGGGCATGGTGCAGCTGTACAACGTGAACCTGCAGAAGACGGTGGGACTGGGCATCGTGCTGAACGTGGGCTACAACGGCACCAAGGCTTCGAACCTGGACGTGGTGGGTTCCCCGAACGGCGTGCCGACTTCGATTCTTGCGAGCGGCAATCGGTCTTCCACGAATGTACCGTTCGACTACGAAGAGTCGGCTGCGAGTGCACACTCCAACCAACTGGTGGTGAGCGCGCAGAAGAGGATGCAGAAGGGCATCGCGCTGGGTGCGACGTACACGTACATGCATGCGATCGACAATGCTTCGGGCGTGGGTGGAGCGGTGGGGACGCCGGTGCAGAACCTCTTCAACCTGAAGGCCGAAGAGGGTAACTCGAGCTTTGACCAGCGGCATAACCTGACGGGCACGTTTGTCACCGAGCTGCCGTTTGGCCCCAACCGGGCGTTCTTCAACAAGGGCGGCAAGGTGGCGTACATCCTGGATGGTTGGGACCTGAGCGGCACCTTCACCTTCGGCACGGGCACGTACTCGACGCCGCAGTATGCGCAGACCGCATCGACAGCGCTCAGCGGCAACACCTTCATCCAGCGCCCGGATCGTGTGTTCTCGCAGCCGATCAAGGGCCCTGGAAGTCTCGGAGAGTGGTTCAACGTGAACGCCTTTACGACGCCCTCCACCTATGGCACAGCCTCGCCTGGATCGATCGAAGGGCCGGGCACGGTGAGCGTCGCTTCGTCGCTCTCGAGGACGTTCAGCATGGGCTCCACGCGTTCGCTGGAAGCTCGCTTCACGGCCAACAATGTCTTCAACACGGTGCAGTACAGCGGCATCAACACGACCTACAACGGCAGCACGGGCTTCGGCCAGGTAACGACCGCTGCCGCGATGCGGAGCATTCTTTACCAGATGCGGTACAGGTTTTAAGAACTGGTTGTTAGTTGTCGGTTGCGAGTTGTTAGTTGGTGGTGGATGGCGGAAGCGAATGGTGGCGCGATCACAATGACAGTGGCCTCGATGCGAAGCATGGCGGTGGTGGGGTTGACGCTTCTGGCGTCGTTGCAGCCGGTGATGCCGGTGGAACTTGCGGCTCAGACAACAGGACCGCAGCCGGTACCTGCACCGGCGGGCGCGCAGGCTCAGGCCGACAGCAACGCTGCGCGGCAGGGAGCGAAGGGCTTCACGCTCTCCGTCAACGCGGACATCGTGCTGACCAACGTGGTGGTGCGCGACAAGAAGACCGGACAGGTGATCACAGGGTTGAAGGCCTCGGACTTCTCGATCATCGAAGACAAGGCGCCGCAGAAGGTTGTGAGCTTCGACTATCAGAACGTGGACCAGGCGGCGCAGCTGGCGGAGAAGTCGACCGTTGCGGGGAAAGCTTCCGTCGCGGACCTGCTGGAGAAGAACTTTGCGGCGGACCCGAAGGCGCTGCATGATCATCGGCTGATCGTGCTGTTCTTCGACCTGAGCTCGATGCAGGATGAGGACATCGACCGCTCGGTGGATGCAGCTACGAATTACGTGAATAAACAGATGGCTCCGGCGGATCTGGTCGCGCTGGTGAGCATGTCGACCGGGCTGTCGATGGACCAGGACTTCACCGGCGACAAGGCGGCGCTGCTGCGCGGCATCAAGCACTATAACGGTGATGACACAAGCGGTCTGGCTAACGGCACGACAGGCTCGACAGATGGCACGGGGGACAACGCTGCAGCGTTCGCGGCAGATGATACCGAGTACAACTCGCTGAACACGGATCGCGAACTGCTGGCGATCCAGGCCATCTCGAAGTCGCTGGAGCATGTGGACCAGCGCAAGTCGATGCTGTACTTCTCGGGCGGCATTACACGCAATGGCATCGAGAACCAGGCGAGCCTGCGCGCGGCGACCAACGAAGCGGCCAAGGCCAACATGGCGATCTATGCGGTGGACACGCGCGGGCTGCAGGCGCTGCCTCCCGGTGGTGCGGGTAACTCGGGTTCGGTGCGTGGAACGAGCGCGTACTCGGGCTCGTCGATGACTTCGCAGCTGGCCTCGAACTACAGCTCGCAGGAGACGCTGGATACGCTGGCGCGGGATACGGGCGGCAAGGCCTTCCTGGACGACAACGACTTCGCTCCGGCCTTCCAGCAGATCCAGCACGACACCGAGGCGTATTACATCCTCGGCTTCCACTCGACCAACAAGGCGCGCGATGGCGGCTATCGCCACCTCACGGTCAAAGTGGATAGACCTGATGCGAAGCTGGAGTTCCGGCCCGGCTACTACGCGCCTGCGGACTTCCAGCACCAGAAGACCGAAGACCGCGAGCTGGCGCTCACCGAGCAGATGCACAGTGATCTTCCGGCGACCGACGTTGCGGTGTACCTGCAGGCGTTGTACTTCCGGCAGACGGAGGCGCTGTTCTACATTCCGGTGTCGCTGGTGATCCCGGGCTCGCAGATTCCCTTCGCGACGGTGAAGGATATGAGCAAGGCGTCGATCGACATCATGGGCCGGGTGCAGAACGTGCAGGGTGTGACGGTGGGCAATGTGCGCGACAGCGTGAAGCTTTCGCTCGATGCCTCGCAGCATGTGGAGCGCAAGAACATCCAGTACGGCACGGCGTTCACGCTGGCGCCCGGCAAGTATCACCTGAAGTTTGTGGTGCGGGAAAACCAGACGGGAGCGATGGGGAGCTTCGAGACCGACCTGCAGGTGCCGGACATCAAGAAGCTGCCGATCAAGACGAGCTCGATCGTGCTGGCCAGTCAGCGGATGCCGGATACGAGCAAGAACAGCGGCAACAACCTGCTGGTGCGCGATGGACTGAACTGGGTGCCGAATGTGGCGCATGTGTTCCGCCAGGATCAGCACCTGTACTTCCTGTACGAGGTGTATGACCCGGCGCGCGCGAAGGACGCTCCTGCACCTGCACCGACTCCGGGCATCGTGCGACGCGATGCGGGCCCGGTGCATGTGCTGACGAGCATCGAATTTCTTTCGGGCGGGGTGAAGGTGTACGAGACGCCGCTGGTGACGGCGGATGCGATCAACATCCCGCAGCGTGGGGCGGTGGCGTTCCAGTTCGATGTGCCGCTGGCTCCGCTGAAGCCGGGGACGTACATCTGCCAGGTGAACGTGATCGACGATGCGGGGGGAAGCTTCACGTTCCCAAGGATGGCGGTTCGGATTCAGGCGGCGGCGGTGGCAGCCGCCACACCAGCTGGCGCAACCCCTTAGAGTCCTGAGTCTCAAGTTCGCAAGGCATTGAGTCGGGCCTTCAGCCCTCTGTTTGGTTGCGAACCGTAACCCAGGGCTTCGCCCTGGGCTGGGATGAAACGGGCCCTCGGCCCTCAAGAAGTCAACGCGTTGTTTATTCAGGCTGGCAGAACCAGGCAAACTTATCTGCAAGGATGGCCCGCGGCCTTAAGGGAGCCGGGGCACCCGATGTTTGCCGAGCCGCAAAAGTGGCGCTTGACGCGCCCATGGGTGCGGAGCATGATGTTGGCCCACCCATAAGGAGGGGCCATTGCATGCGCCCACTTCGCTGGCTCTCAGCAACGTTTGGCTTGTTGATGCTCTTTGGGGTCGCGCTTATGGCGACCGTCGTCGCGGCGCAAAAACCTGCAGCGAACACCTCGCCGGAGGAGCGCGCCAGCCTACACGACGGGCCGGAGTGGAACTCCATCGCACCGCATCTTCCTGATGCCAAGACGTCCACGGCAGCGCAGCTTGAGATGGCTGGTGATGTGCTGCGCGCGCGGCGCTTCCCCGAAGATGCACTCGACTACTACGAGTACGCCGTGCAGCGGGGCGGCGAGGTGACGCACCTGCTGAACAAGATGGGCATCGTGCGCCTGGAGCTGCGCCAGAACGAGCTGGCGCGCCAGCTGTTTCTCCGGGTTGTGCATGTCAGCAAGAAGGATGCGCAGGCGTGGAATAACCTCGCTGTCACGGAGTTCTCGCAGAGCCGATATGGTGCAGCGATCGATGACTATAGAAAGGCCATCCGCTACGACCGGCGCTCTGGCATCTACCACGCCAACCTTGCGATGGCTTACTTCGAGAAGAAGGACATGGAGGCCGCGCAGGCTCAGCTGGCGGCGGCCGTGCGGCTCGACCCCGGGATCATGCGCGCCCGCGAGGGCGGTGGTATCACGGCACACGTGGTAGGGTCGCGGAACTATCCGCAGCTCTGCTTTGAGATGGCGCGGCTGTATGCCCGCACGGGCCGCCCGGAGCTGGTACGCGAATGGCTGGCCAAGTCGAGCGAAGGTGGGTATGACGTACGAGCCGCCATGGCCGACGATGATGCTCTGCGACCTTACCTCAATAGCCCTACGGTGAAGTTATTGCTGGCAAACGCCGAAGAGATGCGGAAGCGGCGCGTAGCCCCGGCTGGGAGCCTGCCAGCACTCGGAGAGAGCCCAAAGTCCACAATGAACTAGAGCCAGGGTGCCGCACCCCGATTCAACAACGATGCAGCTTCTGCCGATTGCTTCCGTGCAGCCATGGAACGGGCCAGAGACGCAATATGAACTTTCAACAGGCAGTGACGGCCCATACGGGCTGGAAGATGAAGGTGGCACGCTATCTGTCGTGCCCGGACGGCAGTCTCCAGGCCGTGGTGGTGCGGCAAGGTCACCGTTGCGAACTGGGCAAATGGCTCCATGGCGAAGGTAAGACCTTCGAGCACCTTCCCGAGTACCAGAAGCTGGTGGAAGACCATGCGCGGCTGCACGAGTCGGCCAGCGAACTGATCCGGCGCACCAACACGGGCGAGACGCTGCGCTCGGAAACGGCTATGGGCGACCGGAGCCCCTACGGCCTCGCGGCCAGGGCGTTGGTCAGCTCCCTGAGGGGCCTACAGGCACGGACTGGCCTTTAGGGATTAGCGGAGGAGACCTCTGCGCCTTTGTAAGGGCAATGGCGGCAGCCGTTTTCGCAGCAGTAGCCGCGGCGGAGCAGGAAGCTCGCGGTAAAGACGACGAAGCCGTTTTCGGTGTAGAAGTCCTCGTCGGATGCCTCTGCGGCAGCAGCCGGAGGGGCTTCGTTGCTTCCGGGGAACGGTGGCGGCTCGGGAATGCTCACGAGAACAATCGTAACGAGTCGTAGCTCGCAGCGACAGGCTGCGAGGTGGTGGCTTCGGAACGCAGCAGGTCGGCCATGGAGCGGGTGCGGGCCTTCTTCGGCGGACGTTTTGCGGCTACCGGCTGGGCGGACTCGTCTTCGAGGACGGCACCATTGATGAAGCGGACGGCGCGCCCCGGGATGGCGGCGACGCGGTCGCCCGGCACGAGGATGCCGACGAGGTTGAGCGGGTCGGCAGCGGCGACGGAGAGGATGGGGGGCTCGGCCTCTGGTAGGCGGGCGGCGTTCTGTTTTCGGGCGGCGCGGAGGGAGTCCACGGCTTCCTTGAGCGCGTACTGCTCGCCGAAGGGGCCGGAGACGAAGCGGCCGCCGCGGATCTCGCCACGGGCTTCCAAGCGACGGAGGATTGGGACGAGATCGCGCCATTTGGGGGCGTTGGACTCGCGCGCGAGGAGATCGCGGAAGAGGACGCCGTAACGGGTGAGCAGGATGCGGGCGTGGGCGTCGAGGGCGGCGTCGCGGGATTTGGCGGCGGCGATGGCCTGGGCGCGGACGTCCTGCGAAGCCCACGTCTCAGAAGCGAGACGTGGGGCACCCGGATTCGTGGAAGGGTCGCAGAGGAGCGACCAGCGGCCGGCGGTGGTGCGGGCGAAGGCTCGTTTGCGGAGGCTCGTGGCCGGTGTCTGCGCGATCGCTGCGGACTTGCGGCGGGGGTCCATCATGGCGCGGAGCTGGTCGAAGCCGTCGGCCGAGGCGAGACCTGCCGTCGCGAGCTCCCAGAGGGCGGTGGTGGTGTCGAGCTTGGTGAGGCCGGACTGGCGCTGGAGGTCAGCGGTGAAGGCAGCGCCCTTGTCGCGAAGCAGCGTGCGGAGGGCCTGTGCCTGCGGCGAGAGCGATCGGGTGAGGACGGACTCGTCGATGGATTTCTCGGCGAGGGCGTGGTGCAGCCAGTCGGCGGACTCGCGGAGGAAGAAGGTGATGGGCGCGGCGGAGGTGGGGATGACTCTGCGTGGTCCTTGAGATGCTGAGGCGGCATCAGCTCCCGTATCCCACGTCTCAGAAGCGAGGCTTGGGGCACCCACAGCGTGGGCTGCTTCGGACTTGATGTAGTTCCATGCAGGGTGCGGCGAGATGCGGCCCCAGCCGACGATGCCGGCCAGGCAGAGGTTGTCGAGCCAGGCGGGATCGTAGTGGGCGACGCGTGCGGGGAGCAGGGTGCGCTCCCATTCAACGGCCGGGGTTTCGAAGCCTTCGAGCTGTTCGATCGCCGCGAGGACGCCTTCTTCGCCGTTGAGTTGGGTCTCTGGTGCCACGTGCTGCCAGGAGCCGAGCCAGTCCATGAAGACAGCGGGGGCGACGGGCTCGATGGCCTTGCGGAGGGTGCCGAGGGTGAGGCGGTGGATGCGCTGGAGGATGCGGCGCTCGCACCATTCGATGCGGTGCTGGTCTTGTTCTGCAGGCTTGGGGCGCTCGAAGACGCCGCGCATGGCAAGGCCTTGGATCTCCATGGCGAGGGCGGACTGGAAGAGCATCGCGGGATCGAGCTGGAGGAGCGCGGCGAGCCCGATGGGCGTGAGCGGGCCGAGGATCTGCAGCCAGCCCTGCGTGAGGGTGAGGGCGGCGGTGTCGCGCGGGGCGAAGGCCTGGGGCTCGCGGTACTCGGTGCCTGCGAGGACGAAGTCGTTCTTGGCTGTGCCGATGTTGGGGAGATCGAGGGTAGCAAGTTCGGGCCAGAGGAGTTTGGCATCTTCGAGGCGCTCGGCGGCGATCCAGAAGTGGCGGTTGCCGATGGGTAGGGCGAAGGCTCTTCCCTGCTGAGCGAGGCGAGCGAAGAGGATGGGCCAGTGGCGGGCGCGGTGCGACGAGGGTCCAGGGTTCAGGGCCCAGGGTCCAGAATGCGAAGACGTTGCAGCCGTCGAAAGTGAAGCAGGTCTCTCCACTGCGGCTTCGCTTCGCTGCGCCTCCGGTCGAGATGACACATTTGTGTTGAGGTCGAGACCGATGAAGTTTGTGGGAAGAGCGACAAGCTGCAGGAGGAGGTCGTGGAGCTCGTGCTCATCGCGGATGTCGGGGAAGAGCTCTTCGCGGATCTTTGCGATGGCTGCGGGATCGAGGAGGCCATCGCCGTCGGCGATGTTATCGGGCAGGGTGCGGCGGGTGGAGACGTTGCGGGCGCGGCGTTCTTCGAGGCCGGCCTCATCGAGGTAGGCGTAGGGCATGGCGTTGATGAGCTCATGCGCGAAGAGCGAGGGGACGGGCGTGTCGACCGCCAGGCATTGGATCGCGCCGGATTCGATGCCAGCCAGCAGCTCTTCGAGGCCTTCGATGTCCATGGCCTCGGTGAGGGTGTCCTTCATGACCTCGCGGACGAGCGGATGGTCGGGGATGACGATGTCGCCGGTCATCGTCTCGGGGCAGGCGGATGCGTGGGGGAAGACGCTGGCGAGGAGATCGTCGGAGCGCGTGCGCTGGATCTGCGGGGCGACGCGCTTGCCCTTGCTCATACGCAGGAGCTGGAGCGAGCGGCCGGCGGCCCAGCGCCAGCGATTCTTGAAGAGCGGGTTGGGAATGCAGGCCTGCTCTAACAGCTCGCGTGCGGTACAGACGCTGAGAAAGCGGAAGACCTCCATGAGCGGGAAGCTGTGCTGCTCGGCTAGCGAGATGTTGATGCCGTTGTCAGTGGCGGCGGCCTGGAGCTCGAAGTTGAAGCCGCGGCAAAAACGCTTGCGGAGGGCCAGGCCCCAAGCCTTGTTCAGGCGTCCACCGAAGGGAGCGTGCAGGATGAGCTGCTGGCCGCCACCTTCATCGAAGAAGCGCTCGGCGATGATGGTTGTTTTGGTGGGGACGGCTCCGAGCACGGCGCGGCCAGTGACGATGTAGGTGATCAGCTGGCGGGCTCCGGAGTCGGAGAGGAAACAGGTTTCGCGGAGCCAGGCGATGGTGGAGAGGAGCTGGTGGCGGGGGGAGGTGTTAGGGTCCAGGGTCCAGGGCCCAGGGTCCAGGGGTGAGGCTCCCGGGGCTGAAGCCCCTTCGTCAAGGAGGCGGAGATCCGCGGGCTGAAGCCCGCTGCTACTCCCGGTGAGATGGGCGGGTATTACGTTGCGGGTGCGGACGTCGATCTCATGGCGGAGATCGGAGACGCCATCGCTCAGGACTGAGGTTCGTTGCGGAGCTTCGCCCTCCCAGAAGGGAATCGTGGGCGGGGCGCCGTGGGCGTCTTCGACGAGGACCTTGCCTGCCGGGTCAACGCGCTGGATGCGCCAGCTGGTGTTGCCCAGCAGCACGACATCGCCGGGAGAGGAGTCGACGGCAAAGTGCTCGTCGAGCGTGGCGATCTGGACGTTCTCGGGCTGGAGCATGACCGCGTAGTTGGCGGTGTCGGGGATGGCTCCGCCGTTGGTGATGGCGATGGAACGTGCGCCGCGTCGGGCCTGCAGGCGGCCGTTGACGCCGTCGCGGAGCAGCAGAGCGCCGTAGCGGCCACGCGAGCTTTCGATGCCGGAATGTAGAAGGTGGATGACCTCGTCGAACTCGTGGCGGCAGAGGTTGCGATAGGGCCACGCGCGGGTGACGAGCGTGTAGAGCGCGTGTTCCTCCCACGGTTCAGCACCGCAGGCGGCGACGATCTGCTGCATGAGGACGTCGATAGGCGCGTCGGGCACTTCGAGGAGATCGAGCTCGCCGGCGACCATCTTGCGCAGAAGCGCGGCCTGCTCCATGAGGTCGTCGCGGGTGAGGGCGAAGAAGCGGCCCTTGGGGATGGCACCACGCCAGTGGCCGGCGCGGCCGACGCGCTGCATGGCTCCGGCGACGTTGCGCGTCGTCTGGATCTGGCAGACGAGATCGACGGAGCCGATGTCGATGCCGAGCTCGAGGGAGGCTGTGGCGATGAGGATTTTGATCTCGCCAGCCTTGAGGCGCTGCTCGGCGTCGAGGCGCATGGCACGCGAGAGCGAGCCATGGTGAGCGGCGACGGCGTCGTCACCAAGGCGCTCGGTGAGCTCGAAGCTGATCTTTTCGACGAGGCGGCGGGTGTTGACGAAGACGAGTGTGGAGCGATGGCCGGTGGTGAAGGCGGCGAGCTTGTCGTAGAGCTCGGTCCACATGGCGGTGGAGGCGACGGAGGAGAGCTCGTCGGAGGGAATCTCGATGGCGAGGTCGAGGGTGCGGCGTTGGCCGACCTGAACCATGCAGGGATTAGGGATTAGGGAACAGGGATTAGGGGCGCCGAAGAGGAAGTTGGCTACGAGCTGGATCGGGTTCTGGGTGGCAGAGAGGCCGATGCGTTGTGGGGCGCGGGCCATGCCGGTGAGCATCGCGCCGGGGGAGAGACGGTTTTCGCCACGAACAAGAGCGTCGAGGCGCTCGAGGGTGAGGGCGAGGTGGGAGCCTCGTTTGTCGTCGGCGACGGCGTGGACTTCGTCGACGATGATGGTGTCCACGCGGGCGAGGTTCTTGCGCGGCTTCTCCGCCGTGAGCAGCATGTAGAGCGACTCGGGCGTGGTGACGAGGATGTGTGGCGGGTGGCGCAGCATGGCCGCGCGATCCTTCTGCGGGGTGTCGCCGGTGCGGATGCCGGTGCGGATCTCCGGGCAGAGATAGCCGCGCTCGAGGGCAAGGTCCCTGATTTCGCGCAGGGGGCCGTCGAGGTTCTTCTGGACGTCGTTGGAGAGCGCCTTGAGAGGCGAGACGTAGAGGATGTGCGTCCAGGGGGCGAGGCGGCCTTCGAGGGCGGCGCGAAGCAGGCGGTCGATGGCCACTAAGAACGCTGCAAGAGTTTTTCCTGATCCAGTAGGCGCGGAGATCAGCGTGGGATCACCGCGGAGGATGGCCGGCCAGCCGGCGATCTGGGGCTCGGTGGCAGAGCCGAACTTGGCGAGGAACCACTCGGCGACGATGGGATGCGCCCAGGCGAGGGCCTGCGCGGGATCTTCGGCACAGATGTTGTCGAGCAGCAGACCCGGCGAAGCCATGTGCGATTGTAGCGCTGTTCGTGGTTTGTTCGCCCCGCTGGAATTGGTTTGAGCCCGGAAAGCGAAATGGTCCCGGTGAGCATTGCTCGCCGGGACCATTCCCTCGTCAGAGAGGGTTCTTCGTTTGAATACGGTGCGCGCCTGAGACCGACTTAGCGGGGGTGACCGCCACCATGGTAATCGTGGTCGCGATGCTCGGCGTGGCCATCATAGTAATGGCTGGCGTGGAAGTTGTTCCAGTGGTCCTCGGGCTCGTGGTACGCGCCGCCACGCTCCGGGTAAGCACCGCGATAGCCATAGCGCGGGTCATAGGCGTGGTTGATGTGACCATGGAAGTGGTCTCCGCCGTGATACCAGCGGCCTGCACCGACGAAGGCACCGTTCGAGAACCACTCCGGGCCATAGTAGCCGTAAGGAGCGCACCGATAAGGGGCGTAGCCGTAGTAACCGTAGGAACAGGCTGGGGGTCCACCGATGTTCACTCCGAAGGTGACCTGTGCCTCGGAAGTCTTTGGAGCAGCAACCGTGAGAGCCAATGCTGCCGTTGCGATGGCAGCCAACTTGAGGAAACGCATCGTTCGTACCAACCTTTCCTTAATCGTGGATCGCTTTGTTCTTGAGCTGGAGCGGGCCCTGCACCGCGTGGAGGAGACCGAAGGCTAAAGTCAGCCGCTCGTCGTCACACCGGGACGGCGGAAGGATACCCGGGCAGGAAAGCTGACCTGTCAGTAAGAGGGTCCGCAGGCCCCAGCGGTTGTGCAGCGGAACGCAGATAGCTGTAAGTTCCGCGTCGCGATGGGAATGTTTGCTGGTGCCACGGCTTACCCGGGTCCGAGAGTCCGGACACGGGCACCCGGATTTGTGTGGCTCTAGCCGCGGCTGCGTCGGGTTTGAGGTTTAGCTCCTGGGCGGTTGCTGGAGGGACGCTTGCGCTTGGCCGCCACGGGCTTCTTGAGCTGCGCGGCCTCAGGCATCACCTTTTTGCGCTCGACCTTCTTGCCGGCGGCGGCGCGACCGAGGGCCATCACCTCACCCATGGTGAGCTCGCGGAAGGATCCGGGAGGGACATCCAGCACGAGGGCTCCGTAGCCGATGCGGCGGATCTTTTCGACGTGGTGGCCGACCTCTTCGAACATCTTGCGCAGCTGGCGGTTGCGGCCTTCGGTGAGGGTGACCTCGAACCAGGGATTGTCGCCACTGCGGACGCGCTCGACCTTGGCCGGCTGGGTCATGACCTTGACGCGCTTGCCCTTGGCGTTCTCAGCCGTGATGCGACCGCGGTCGATGAGGACGCCGCGGCGAAGGATGTCGAGCGATTGCTCCGTGGGGACACCCGCGACCTTGACGAGGTAGGTCTTCTCCACGCCAGCGGAGGCCTTGGAGAGCTTGTTGGCGAGGTCGCCGTCGTTGGTCAT
>Ga0302187_10003995_pt1 | contig 11902 bp, 7 predicted proteins | sample II_Bog_E1_3_FD_202120 | JGI IMG/M metagenome (GOLD analysis project Ga0302187, IMG submission 202120) | Peat permafrost microbial communities from Stordalen Mire near Abisko, Sweden - II_Bog_E1_3 | ecosystem: Environmental > Terrestrial > Soil > Wetlands > Peat | place: Sweden: Abisko, Stordalen...
GTATCGCCACGATCGCTCGTACGTTGAGACTTGCCGGTCCCGATGGACCGTCCATGATTTCGTAGATATCCCAGGACTTTGCTCATGGCACGATCAATTCAGTTAGGGAAGAGTTATTTCCGACAGACGTCCAACTGCCTTTAAAGTTTACGGCACTCATCGACCGACATCCACCCTGGTCGCGTTCGCTCGTTCAAAACTGAGAAACGTCATATTATCTCGCACAACGGAGGTACTCATGGCAGATAGAGACCGAACGCAACGGCATTGTAGCCCTCGCCCTGTAGCTGAGCCTGAATGGAAACCGGTTCGGCGGCGCCACTTACGGTCGGTGGCGTCACGGTCAGGATCGCTGTACCGTCTCTAATATCTGAGGTATTCGCTGTGGTATTCCAGTTGGTATAACACTCGACAAAACTGGTTCCGACACCAGTCGTTGTCCCGTTACCCACGAGCGACCCGTAGTAATTCTGACCATTGATGCTAACGGGGTTGTTGGGGTCGTCGCCGTTGTTGATGCTATATCCCGAGGTATAGCCAGGATTCGCAAGTTCATCGTTGGTCGGCACCATATTGCAGGCATTGCCCACCACCGAAGTGGGGCTATTGGGGAGCAATTCAAACGGTAGAGGTGAGCCGGTCGGAGACAAGGATGTCCACTTGATATATGAACCCCCGTTCGCAATGTTGTTAACCGAACCTCCATTGGAAAAGTCGACTGTCTCCGCATCTGCGGTGATCACCTCATAACCAGTCGCCACAGCACCCTGCGGATCGATCAACTGAATGTTGGACAAGGTGATGGTGTCGTTGCCGCCGTTAACCAACTGAAACAAGGCTGGCTTGATACACGACGGTGTTCCAAGTATTTGGGTTTGACCGCTCACAACCGTCGTCGTTGTCACCGAGGTGGTCGCAGGGCAACCAATTCCCGTGTAAAAGGGTAAATTAGTAGTGTTGTTGTAATTGCCGAGGAATCCCTGTCCGTTGCTGCAATAAGCCGAACTCACTGGAATCGTTGCGGCGATCACATCTTGTCCATATGTCGACCAACACGCAGAATTGGTTCCCGCATTAGTGGTCTGCACGTTGAAGCAGAACGACATCGTGTAGCCACCCGGTACCGAGACCGACATTTGATATCCCGTTTGGCCCGACGTACATTTGCTCGACGATGACATGGCGCTCAGAATGTCCGCATTCGTGAATCCCACGAAACAAAGGTTCGAAGCGTACGTGCCAGTGCCCGCTAGCGCCGTGCCACAGGTGTCGTTGCCGGAACTCGACACTGTCCCCAACTGACTGCTCGACGTTGAATCGGCGACCACTGGTACGGCGGCCAATGAGTACGAGTATTTACTCTTCGGCTCGGTGATGTTGTAGGACACCAGATTGATCACTGTACTGACGCCTTGAACCGGAGTCACCGTAGCGCTGGTTGTTGCCACAGCCGTGGAACCGCTATAGGCAACCGGCTTTTGCTGCAAATTATTGGCGTTACACGTCGCGATCGCCACTCCTGCCAAGCATGGCGCTTTCAAATCGAAGGCCTCGCCATTGGAGGTCTGTGGCGTGACAGATTTGCCCAGCGGACAAAAATTGCGGACCAGGGTGTACGACGTACCGCCCTGTAGTTGCTCCACGTACGAAACGGTGCTGCCATCCAACATCTGAAAGCCGATCTCCTGCGTCTCTGATGTCGGTCCACAAAGCGGCGTGTCATTAGTAGTGACACCTGACGCGCCCTGCACATCCTTGCCGTAGACGGCAGCGACCATCTGTGCATCACTCGAATCGCCCAGGCGGCTGGAGACACTGGATTGCAGGGAGAAAACCGCGATGAGGCCCACCGCCAGCGCTCCGATGATAATCGGAAGAATTGCCGTGACGACGACTAATTCCACCAGAGTGAAACCGCCATCACCCTTTCCCTGGTCGCCAGCACCCGATCCTCGATTCAATTGAGCCGAAGATACCGTGCGAGTCCGACGAAGCCTCATTGCTTGACCTGACTATAAATTCCATACATCGCCGAAATCAGGGCCACCGCAACAAATCCGACCACCACTCCCATCAAAATGATGACTGCCGGCTCGAACAATGACGTCGCACGCTCCAACTTGGTCTCGAGTTCGCGGCTGTAATAGCCCGCCGCGACCTCGAGTTGCTGGTCGAGACTTCCCGTCTCCTCGCCCACCCGGAACATCTGGCGTGCCGCGCCCGGGAAAAGCCCCGATCGGGCGATGGGGCCGGCAAGGCCCTGGCCTTCCATCATTTCATCGCGAATGCTCAACAACGCGTTCTTATAGATCGCATTGTTGGACGATTCGGCGGTGATCGTCACTGATCGCGGCAAGTCGACTCCCGCACGCAGCATCGACGACAAGACCCGACACACGCGTTCCAGGATGGCTGTTTGAGTCAAGTCACCCACTACCGGCAACTTCAAGAGAAGTTGATCAAGGCGCGCTTGGCCCTTGGGCGAGCGTCGCATGGAGACAAATCCGGCAACCAGAGCGATCACTATTGCGGCGATGATGTACCAATAGGTGCTCATGAAACTCGACGCGCTCAGCAGCATGCGAGTCGGTAAGGGGAGTTTGGCGTGCAGGGACTTGAAGAACACCACGAAGCGCGGCAGTACGAACGCGCCCAGGACGATCACCGTCACCACGGACATGACCGACACCACCGCTGGATAGACGAGGGCCGCCGAGATGCGCCCGCGCGCCTTCATGTCGCGTTCGATGTAGTCCGCCAATTGGTTCAGCACACCGTCGAGGTTTCCTGTTAACTCCGCCGATTCGAGGATTCCCACGTAGAAAGTTGGGAAAGCCTCCGGATGAGATGACGCGGCAGCCGCAAAAGTATCACCGGCACGCAGGTCCTCCACCATCTTCTTGAGGATGGCATTCAGCAACTTGTTGGGAGTCTCTTCGACAATGACCTCGAGGGCTTCCATGATCGGGATGCCCGAACGAATGAACACCGCCAGTTGGCGAGTGAAGTTCATGACGTCCTTGCGGGGGACCTTCTTCTTGGTGAGCTCGAACTGCAGGATGCTCTTCTTCTCGGTGACCTCGATGGGCTGGAAGCCCTTCTGGAGCAGCGCCAAGTGCAAGGCACCCGACGATGCCGCGGACTCAGTACCCGTGACGCGATCTCCCGCGGTGTCGTAGGCCTCGAAGTGGAACTTGGCATTTGGGCTCTTGTCTTTCGACGATCTAAAGTTCATAGTGTGTACATGCTCCGAATCACCTCTTCGATTGTGGTAATACCCTGGTCAACGAGATCGAAAGCCTCTTGGCGCATGGTTCGCATCCCTTGGCGCACGGCCATCGAACGTAACTCTTCCTGCGTCGCCCAACCCACGACCAGTCGTCGTAACTCAGGGCTCATCACGAGCAATTCGTAGACGCCAATACGGTCCTTGTAACCCGTGTGGCTACAGAAGTTGCATCCCGTACCTTGATAGAAGCCGCTCGCCAGAGTGCCACCACCGTCGTGGTAGAAATCCAATTCTTCGGCCGTCGGCGAGTAGCTCGCCTTGCACGAGGGGCAGATACGCCGCAAAAGACGTTGGCCCACCACGCCCAGCACTGACGACGCGATCAAGAACGACTCGATGCCCATATCGAGGAATCGGTGTAGCGCTGACACCGAGTCGGTCGCGTGCAACGACGACACGACGAAGTGGCCCGTCAACGCCGACTGCACCGCGACGCGTGTGGTTTCGACGTCACGAATCTCACCCACCAGAATCACGTCGGGGTCCTGGCGCAGGATTGACTTCAGTCCCGTGGCGAACGTGATGCCCGCCTGTTCGTTGGTCTGAATCTGATTGATGGAGGGGAACACGTACTCGACGGGGTCCTCGATGGTCATCACATTGAGCGTCGGATTGGAGACCTCACTCAACGTTGCGTACAACGTCGTGGTCTTTCCACTTCCCGTCGGACCCGCACAGATGACCATGCCGAAGGGTGAGCGCACCATCTTTGAATACGCGAGGTGAGTGTCCCTGGGCATGCCCAAGTCGTTGAGGCGCAGGACCGAACGCGTCTTGTCCAGGATTCGCATCACGCAGCTCTCACCCATGATGGTCGCCGCCGTCGCGACACGCACGTCGACTTCGGTGCCATCGATGTTGATGGTGAGCTGTCCGTCTTGGGGGCGACGTCGCTCGACAATGTTCATGTTCGCCATGATCTTGATACGGCTCACGAGACCGGGGCCAATGGCGGCGGGCAAGGTCAGGATCTCCTTGAGCGCCCCGTCGATGCGGAAGCGAACTCGCACGATGCTCTCAGAGGGTTCGATGTGCACGTCGGACGCGCGGTCGCGCATCGCTTGGGTCAAGATGCGATCGACGACCTGCACGACTGGCGCATCATCCCCGACGACCACCTCTTCGATGGGCGCCTCCGTCTGACGTCGCCGTGAGCCCTCGACCGACTCGAAGGCTTGTACCAACTTGCCGACGGTGCCAATCGCTTGGTAGTTCGAGTCAATGGCCCAGCGGATGTCGCTGAGCGGCGCGATACGAAGTTGCACGTTACGACCGACCAATTGACTCAGTGCCGTGCGCAGTTCCTCGCTCGGCTCGGCCACGGCGACCTCGAGAGAAGCGCCGTTCATTCGAATGGGCACGAGGGTCAAGGTGGCCGGGTCGACATTGTCACGCCGAAGATTGGCGACATCGAACCCGAAGAAGGCGGCCAGCGCATGAGCGAGGGCTTGCTCAGTGAGGACGCCCATTCGCACCAGTACTTCGCCGAGGCGTCCGCCCGAGGTGACCTGGTCCGCGAGTGCGGCGTCGAGCTGCTCCGGGGTGATCAGGCGACTGCCGATCAATTGTTCGCCCAGACGCTTGACCGACTGGCCGTTGACCACCTTCATGGGCACCACCAATGGTGCGGCACCGCCAGCGCCACCGCCGGGCGCCGACGAAGTGGATAATGTAGAAGTACCGTTGGAAATAGACGGAGTGTCAGCACTTTGTGCCGTGGCATTGATCGTCGCCGAGGCGTCACTTTTCTTTGGATTCTTCCTTACAAATGCCATAGCCCTATCTTACGAATCCCCTTCGCGGCGGGGGTATCTATCTGAGAAAGTTGCTCAGGTTCTGTTGTTTCTATACCTTTATTGCGCCCCAATTGTTATTGATGGCCCAAATCACGCCCCCCTTCACAAGAGAATCACCACGCGCATCTCACTGTCCTCACTCGCTGCGCCCACCCGACGCACCAATGAATGGATATTCATCGATCACGCCACCAGTTGACGATGGCTACGCCACCGACCACGGAGTGAAATCCCCGTAGTCTTTTTACGTGAGCACCCCACTTCGCGGCGACGAAATTCTGTCGTGTCGCCACCGTGTCTGCCTCTCGCGTGGTGCCCCAGAACCGATCGTGCGCATTCCGGCGTCCGAGGAGATGGAACATCGCCGTCATCTGGCCGAGTTGTTTCGACACAACGTGTTGGACGATCTCTCCACCATTCCCGGGGCAGTACGTGCGGCGTCGACGGACGATACCGCCCGCGCGCTCGACGAGGGCGTGGAACTGATTCTCACGCCGCGCCTGGCCGATGACGTAGCGGGTCATCGCCGTGCGTCGGTCCACGCCTTGGTTCGTCTCGGTCGACGCGACGAGCGGTTCGTCTACGCGCCATTGATCATCAAGAATTCTGAAGTTGTTGAAACGTCAAACACGCGCCATTTGCTTCTGACCACACTCGATCGACTCTCCCCCATCTTCGCCACCGCTCGCGATGGTGTCAACGTCCGACCAACGTTGTCGCTCACGCGCAGCGGCATCGCCCTCGCGCACGCCACGCGGGTGCTCGAGTCGCTCGGTTATGGCGACGGGCTCGCGCGCGTCGCTCTCGTGGATCGACAGCGACAGGTGTGGTGGCTCAACTTAAGCGGACCGCAACACCCTCGCTTCAACCTCGTCACCTACGACGCACTCTTCGCTGAGCGCGTCGAACTACTCGCCGCGCACGACGAGTGGCGCGCGCACGGTGGCGGGTATCCCACCGAGCCGTATTGGCATCGCGAGTGTGAAGACTGTCCCTACCGCGGTCACTGTCACGACGAACTCGAATCACGAGACGACGTGTCACTCACGCACTACTCCAACTTCGAACAACAACGCCTGATGCACGAATTCAACGTCGACACGCGCCGTGACCTCGCGCGGCTCGATCCGCACCTCGCGCGACTGGCGCGACGATCATCGACCGACTCGAATGCGCGCGAAGCGGTCCTAGGTCTCGCCATCGAGCGACTCGACGATCTGATCTATCGCGCCCGGGTGCACGTCGCGGGTTCACTGCTGCGAAGTGTCGAGAGTGACGCGATGGGGTGCCCGACCGCCGACGTCGAAGTCGACATCGACATGGAGAGCTACGGCGAGCACACCTACTTATGGGGAGCGACCGTGCGACTCGCCCCGGGCCTCGATCACGTCGACGACCTCAGTGAGGGCTACCACTCCTTCGTCACGTGGGATGAACTCGACGACGAAAGCGAGGCACGGATCTTCGTCGAGTTCTGGCGCTGGTTCTCCTCGCTTCGTGAAGGATGCGCGTCACGTGGTCTCTCCATCGCCGCGTACTGCTTCTGGGCGCAGGCCGAAGATGGTGCGATGAATCGCGCGGTCGACCCACCGTCACCCTCGGGACCCACTCGAGTCGATCTCGACGCTTTTCGCACCGCGACACCCGCGCAGTGGATCGACCTGCACCAACAGGCCAAGGCGCAGATTCAAACCGGTGGTCCTCTCGGACTCAAGGTTCTCGCACGAGCCGCTGGCTTCGAATGGCGTGACGACAATCCCAGTGGCGAAGCGTCCATGCGTTGGTACGAAGCGGCGCGGGGTCGCGACGACGTCGACTCGTGGCGTCGAAGGATTCTGGAATACAACGAAGATGACTGTCGTGCGACCCAGGCCCTACGCGACTGGTTGAATGGTCCGGCACGCCTCCTGGCGCACCGCGATCGACCCGGCGACCTGTGACGAGATCGATGGACGTTGAGGCGACACCCCGACCACGCTGGGGCGCCAGCGCGACGGTGCTGGGCGTCATCGCGACCGTTTTGAGTATCGCACTCGCATTGTTGAGCGCGCTGGCGCTCGATCGATTGGCCACCGGCCAAGCCGCGCACGGCATTGAACTACTGGCCGTGGTGGTCGCCGTACGCTGGCTCAGCGCAGAGTTGCTCGACGATTGGTTCAACAGAAGCGCCCGACGCCTCCGTGACTACTGGCGTCGTCAGGTACTGGGATTCTTCCTCGTACCGTCGTCGACCTCGAGTTCCTCACCGGTCGAAATCGCCGGCGCCATCGACGCCATCGTGGACGAGCCCCGCCTCGCGGTGGTTCGTGCGAGCGCCCAGGCCTCGGTAGTGGCACTGGCCATCATCTGGCTGAGCGGCGGTTGGCAGGCGATCGGTATCGTCGCGATTCTCCTCGCAGTCTCCGTCCCTCTCTACCAACGCGCGGGGCAGCGCGCGGCGGCCTTCGACACGCTCTATCGCGAGCGCCGCGCGAGATTGGGTGAACGCCAGTTGGATCTCTTGGCCCACGCACCCGAACTGCGCGGTCTCGGCGCGGTGGACTACGCCGCCCAAGAGATCGCCGCCCTCTCCGCGTCCGAACACCACGTAGCGCTTCGCGCGATTCGCAGTGCGCTGGGCTCATCACTGGTCACCGAGTTCTTGGGTGGCGTCAGTGTGGGACTCGTCGCAATGGACGTGGGTTTCGGCCTGTTGGATGGACGAATCTCCCTCTTACGCGCCTTGATTTGCGTACTCGTCACCAGTGAGTTCTTCGCCCACGTGCGCCGCTATGGTGTGGAGTTCCACCGCCGCGAAGCCATCGATGCGGCGAGACAACACTTGGTAGGCCCCGACACGAGCACTTCCTCACCTGTCGAAGTGCTCGAGGCGTTCGAATTGGTGACCCTCGCCCACCCACTTCCGGTCACGCTGACCATTGGTCGTGGCCAACGCGTGGCGGTACTGGGAGCGTCCGGAGTGGGCAAAACGACCTTGGCGCACACGCTGTTGGGTTGGCGAGACCCCCGAGCCGGCCGGGTGCAACGCACCACGGAGTCGGTGGCCTACGTCAGTGCCGATACCTCACTGATCGCGGGCACGCTGGGCGAGAACCTCCGCTTGGGCCGGGACGTTTCCGACGAGACACTCACCACGTTGCTCAGCGCTCTGGCGTTGAGCGGCCCGCGCTTCGTCTCTCTCGATTCACCCGTCGCAGCCGACGGAGAGGGCTTCTCCTCGGGTGAACGGGTGCGCCTACTCATCGCTCGAGCCCTTCTACACGAGCCGCGCCTGTTGATCCTCGACGACGTCGCAGGCCTACTGGACGACGCCGCCCGCGAGGCGATTCGCGAGGAATTGACCCTCCACCGCGACATGGCGATTATCGAGATATCGGTGGACGAGACAATATTTATTAGCGCTACCGCGAAAGTACACCTCTCGTGAACGATTTCGAGCGCCTCCGCATCTGGTTATCACGAGCGTCGCCACGGCGTTCTGACCTGATCAAAGCCCTATTCATGGCCGCGGTGGCTTCCTTGGCGGGTACCGGTCTCTTCGTCGGAGCCGTTGGATTGCTCGTGGTCAGCGCGCAGCGCCCCGGACTACGCACCATTGCCGCCTTTTTGATTGGCATCGAGCTCGTGGCGTTCCTTCGCTCACCATTGCGTTTTGGCGAACGAATGGCCACTCACCGCCTAGGTTTCGCCGCCGTGGCACGGTGGCGACGCTGGCTCATGAGTACCGTCGGCCACTGGAGCTATTCACGCTGGCAGCGCTACGCCGCGGGTGAACTCTTGGAACGTTCACTGACCGACACCGAGGAACTGCAAGACCTCTGGTTGCGAGGCGTCATCCCGAGTGTCGCGACGCTGGTGACCTTGATCGTGAGTGACCTGACGATACTGGTCGTCGCGCCCCAGATCCATTGGTGGGTCGTCGCGCTGGGCGAAGCCGTCGTGCAGGGGCTGCTCATCGTGATCCTCGTCAGGCGGCTCCCCGCACAGGCCCGCGCCGACCGGTACGTGCGCGCGCGTCGTGGTCTCTACGTGGCGAACCTGGTCTCGTCTCGCGCGGCAGCACCAGAGATAGGGCGCTTGGGTGCGTCAGACTTCTTGCGACGCCGCGACGAGGAAGTGGTGGCCGACTTGCGCGGCGCTGAGAACGCGATGCGACGCACCCGTCAACGTGACGCCGTCGCCGTCGTCCTTGGCCCATTGGCCAGCCTCGGCATCCTCGCTCTCGCGCACCCGCGCAGCGCCGGAGTGTGGATCGTCGTGGCGGCGCTGTTGACCATCGCCACTTTCGACGCACTGATGACGGTGAGATCCGCCGTTCACATCGCGGTATCCGTGATCGGTGGAGCGGAGCGCCTCGACGATCTGGCATCGGCGCCCGACTCAGCGAGCGCGACGTGGCCCCGCGACGCGACGCTGGCGCTGCACGGCGTCGAGGTCGCTTCCTCGCAGGAGGCCCGACGCCAACTCGACGCGGAGATCGCGCCGGGACGTCGCATCGCGGTGCGCGGACCGTCCGGATCGGGAAAGTCAACGTTATTGCGCGCGCTGGCCCGACTCGACGACACCAGTTCCCTCGTCGGCACCATCACCGTAGGGGGCGTAGCCCTTGAGCACATCGCTGACGATGAGATACGACGACACGTGGTTCTCGTGCCCAGTGAGCCCGGACTCGTTCGCGGCTACGTCCGCGACGTCGTCGGGATGGGAGTCGCGATCACCGATGTCGACCTCACCAACTTGTCGAACGTCGGCCTGGACGTGCAACGTAACGATCAGTGGGAGGAACTCTCGCGGGGCGAACGTCAACGCGTCGCCATCGTGCGAGCTCTCGCGCGGCGATCCGAGATCGTGTTGCTCGACGAACCGACCAGCGCCCTGGGAGAATCCGAGACCGATCTAGTGCTGCAATTGCTTGCGGGCGTCGAGGCCACGATTATCGTCGCCACGCACGACCCGCGCGTCGTGGAGTGGTGCGACCAAGTCATCGACCTCGCCGCCACGACAACGCCTTAACCGTTGAGCGCCTTCATCGACGCTTCGGGGTAGCGTTCACCCTTGACGGCTTCGCGCGGCACGGCCGCGACCATCGCATCGAGTTCCGTGGCGCTCAGTTCAATGTCAGCCGCTGCGATGTTCTCTTCGAGCCAGCGCCGACGCTTGGTACCGGGGATCGGGACGATGTCCTCACCCTGGGCCATCACCCACGCAATCGCTAATTGCGCCACGGTGACACCTTTGAGTCGCGCGATCTCGGCGAGGCGATCCACCAACTGCAGGTTGCTGGCCAGCGCGTCACCGGTGAATCGAGGTTGACTGGCGCGGTAGTCCTTCTCCGCCTTGCCCAACTGACTAGCCTCACTCGTGAGGAATCCCCGGCCGATGGGACTGTAGGCCACGAATCCCACGCCAAGTCGCCGGCAGGTGGCCAGTACATCGTCCTCGGGGTCGCGGGTCCACAACGAATATTCGGTTTGCAGTGCGCTGATCGGATGAACCGCGTGCGCGCGCTCGAGAGTGGCCGAGGACGCTTCAGAGATGCCGAGATGGCGGACTTTTCCCTCTGTGACCAGTGACTTCATGGCGCCCCACGTCTCCTCCACTGGTACCGTGCGGTCAACGCGGTGCTGATAATACAGGTCGATCACGTCGACACCCAAGCGCCGCAACGAGTTCTCGCACGCCTGGCGCACGTACTCGGGGCGACCGTTGATGCCCTGGAAAGAGCCGTCGTCACCGCGCTGATTGCCGAACTTGGTGGCGAGCACCACCTCGTCACGGCGATCCTTGATAGCGGCGCCGACCAACACCTCGTTAGTGAAGGGCCCGTACATGTCGGCCGTGTCGAGGAAGTTGACCCCGCGATCGAGGGCCTCGCGGATTGTCGCCGTGGATTCGACGTCATCACCCACCCCGTAGAACTCGCTCATGCCCATGCAACCCAGGCCCATCGCGGAGACCTCGAGACCCTGACCCAATCGACGCTGTTTCACGGCACCCCTTTATGTGAAATTGCTCACAAAGCGTATTTTCACGTCTAGAGCCTAGAGAGTAGTCCTCGAGGACGTACTAAATTAAATTCATTGGCTGGGGGGGCCAAACGTCGAGCACCCGCCCGTTTCTCACGAAACGGGCGGGTCCCGTCGTCTCAGGGCCCGTATTCGCTCAAGGTCGTTTCACCCTCGCGCCTAGGGTGACATTATGAGCCACTCGTCGACCGCTCCCGTGCTCGAGCGTCCGCTCATGCGCGGCTGGCTCCACGTCGCGGGTGTCGTCGCTTTGCTGGGATGTTCCCCCCTGCTCTTCGCACGCTGTGCGACTTGGTCACAAGTCGCGTGGGTGCTTTGCTACGTCGTGGGTGTCGCCGCGATGATGGGGACGAGCGCGCTCTTTCACCGTATTCGTTGGTCCTCCTCGCAACGTCGAGCCTGGCGACGAGCCGACCACTCGGCCATCTTCTTCGCGATCTCGGGCAGTTACTTGGCCATCGCCGGACTCACCATGCACGGGACGATTCGCCTGGTCCTGATGCTCGTCATCGGGTCGGGAGCACTGGTGGGCATCGCCATTCGACAACTCGCGTTGGACACCCCCAAGTGGGTCAACACCTTGCCCTACCTGGTGGTGGGCTGGTCGGCGGTCGCGGTGCTCCCCCAGATCGGCCGCGGCGGCGGCGCGACAGTGCTGACGTTGATCATCGCCGGCGGACTGGTCTACTCACTGGGCGCGGTCGTCTACGGGACCAAACGACCACGTCTCAGCCCACGAGTCTTTGGCTACCACGAACTGTTTCACGCGTTCACCCTCGTCGGTGCCGGAC
>Ga0302187_10004003_pt1 | contig 11891 bp, 9 predicted proteins | sample II_Bog_E1_3_FD_202120 | JGI IMG/M metagenome (GOLD analysis project Ga0302187, IMG submission 202120) | Peat permafrost microbial communities from Stordalen Mire near Abisko, Sweden - II_Bog_E1_3 | ecosystem: Environmental > Terrestrial > Soil > Wetlands > Peat | place: Sweden: Abisko, Stordalen...
GCACCTTCGCCGCCGTGCCCCAGGGACTCAGGCCAGGGCTGATGTTATGTGGTCTGTGATTCAGCAGGAAGTGTGATTCGTATGACCGTACCGGTTCTTTTCCCTTCGGCTACGGAACGAATCTGGATCGCGGCATGGTGTTTCTCGAGGATCTGCTTGCTCACCCAGAGGCCGAGGCCTGTGTTGATGGTCGCCTTGGTCGTGAAAAGCGGCTCAAAAAGCTGGCTCCGGAGGTGGCGCGGAATTCCATGACCATCATCAGCGATGGTGATTCGAAAACTCTCTTGCCTCTTCTGATCGTCGAAGGCCACAGAGGTTCTTACCTTGATGGAGCCTCGAAACGCGATGGCGTCCAGGCTGTTGGCAAGCAGATTGGCGAAGACCTGACGCATTTCTCCGGACACCACCGACAGCTGCATATCGTCACCCCAGCGAGTTTCGATGCTGGCCTGTTTTGCGGTGATCTTAGCCGTCATGATACTGATGGCAGATTCAAGCAGCTGCTGCACGGAGATTGGTGAAGCTTTGTTCGATTCCCGGTAGAAGCCCAGCGACTGTCGGGTGATATGCGCGATACGGTTCAGTTCATGTTCAGCATCGTCAACGTAGGAGCGGATTGTCGAGATCTCATCACTGCTCTTGGCGAGATAGAGCAGATTTGTAACAGCTTCCAGCGGATTGTTAATCTCATGCGACATACTGACAGCCATCCGTCCTACCGATGCCAGTTTTTCGCTTCGGATAAGGGCTCGCTCAGCGAGTTTCATGTCGTGGATGTCAGTGCAGGTACCGAACCACTTCACGATACGTCCATCAGCTTCTTTGAATGGTTCCCCACGCATGAGAAACCAGCGATAGGTGCCATCCTTCGCGCGAATCCGGCTTTCCACCTGGTACGGCGTACCGTTTTGAACCGCTCGATTCCAGGCCTGCCAGGAAACCTCCTGGTCGTCCAGATGAAAGGGCTTGTTCCATCCCGAACCATAACTCTCCTCGAGAGTCATTCCCGTGTAATCCACCCAGCGACGGTTGAAGTAGATGTTCGCTCCGTCTGGCGTGCACATCCAGACCATCTGGGGCACCAGGTCGGCGAGATGCGCGAGCTCTGCTTCCCCCAGTTGCGTGGTGGGGTGCAAGACAAACTGATCGCCGTTCTTGGAGGGATCTTCTATATACATGTACCGGAATGGGATCAGCTTATCAGGGATCATCGCGCTGAGAGCCCCTCAGCCAGTGTTCCTCAGCCCCGCGCTGATGCCGTTGATCGTCGCCGTGATCGCTCGATCCAGCTCCTCGCTCCGCTCGCCCGCACGCTTGCGGCGCAGTAGCTCCACCTGCAGCAGGCTCAACGGATCGACATAAGGATTGCGCAGGCGAATCGAGTTCGAGAGCACAGCGTTCCGCTCCAGCAGCTCCGTCTGCCCGGTCACCGCAAGCACCATGCGCTCGGTGCGTTCGAACTCCGCTTCGAGATTGCTGAAGACGCGCTCACGCAACGCTTCATCTTCCACGAGTCCGGCATAGAGCTTCGCGATGCCAAAGTCAGCCTTGGCCAACGCCATCTCCACGTTGCGGATCATGTCGAGGAACAACGGGAAGCTGCGCATCATCTGCTGTAGCAGCGCCAGCCCGTCCTCATGCTTTGCGATGAAGCTCTCGATGGCGTGGCCCACGCCGAAGTAGGCCGGCACCACGTGGCGCGATTGCATCCAGCCAAAGACCCAGGGGATCGCACGCAGATCGGCCAGCGTGCGTTGTTTCGTTGCGCTGGCATCGACGCGCTTCGCAGGCCGCGAGCCGATGCGCGCATGCTCCAGCTCAGCCACAGGAGTGGCCTGGTCGAAGTACGTGAAGATATCCGGGTTGTCGATGATGTGCTGCTTGTAGAAGCTGAAGGACGACTCCGAAAGCTCATCGAACGCAGCCTCCCACGCGGGAAGAATCTCGCCGGTAAGGTGCGCCTGGCAATCAGGATTCGCCTTCTTGTCCGGCCGCGCAATCGCATCCAGAGACGCCGCGATCATCAGCTCCAGGTTGCGCTCGGCCAGCACCACGTCCGAGTACTTCCAGTTCAGCACCTCGCCCTGTTCGGTGAGGCGAAGCTCGCCGGTAAAGCTATCGAAGGGCTGCGCATAGATGGACCGATGCGTCGGTCCACCACCACGGCCCACCGTGCCTCCACGGCCATGAAAGAGCCGCAGCGTCACGCCGCACTCGCGTGCAACCTCATGCAGTGCGCGATGCGCCTTCCAGATCTCCCACGTGGACGCGATCATACCTCCATCCTTGTTGGAGTCGGAGTAGCCGAGCATGACTTCCTGCGTTCCACCCCAGGCCTTCAGCAGCGGCTTGTACAGCTCGCTCGACCACAGCTCGCGACAGATGCGCGGAGCCTGCTGCAGGTCCTCGATGGACTCGAACAGCGGTACAGGCTGCAGGCCCGGGTCATGGCGGCCATCCACTTCGCCACCTTCTACATTCACATTGCCCATACGAGCCAGCCAAAGCACGCGCAGCGCATCTTCCGCCTCACTCGCTCCACTGATGACGTACTGGCGAATCGCGATGGGTGAGCTCTGCTTCAACTCCGCAATGGCGCGGAAGGTCGAGAGAACCTCGGCGGTCTCCTTGCTCAGGGGCGTGGCCATCTGCTGCGAGCTCGTGGACGCGCTCAGCTCTTCCACCGCTGCAGCATGCACCCGCGCGTGCTGGCGAATATCCAGCGTCTGCAGGTGCAGGCCAAAGGTCCGCACGGTAAGCAGCAATGGATCGACGTACAGCTCCGCCAGACGCTCGCCGCGGTTCTCGGCCAGCGAGTCACGCAGCAGGGTCAGGTCATCCAGCAGTTCCTCGGCGCTGCGGTACTCCGGCAGCGTGGCGCGGCTGGTGAGCGAGAGGTTGCGATGCATCGTTGTGGGCGGCGTTCCACCCAGCCGCAGCGTGACGCACGCAAGGTGCAGGCGCACAGCCTCATGCGGGAAGCGATCGCCAAAACTATGCGCACCCGACGAACGGAGCTGCGCCAGATACTGCTCGAGCCGCGTATGCAACGCAGCGGAGATTGGTGCCTGCCGCGTCGACGAGGCGAGCTGTTCGAACAGCAGCGACAGCCGCCCGAGGTAGTGTTCCCGCAGCAGGTTGCGCGCCATCGACATCGCTTCGGCGGTCGTCGAAGCCGTCACAAACGGGTTGCCGTCACGATCGCCGCCGATCCACGAACCGAAGCTCGCAACGATGGGCAACTCGGACAACCGCGTCGGCTCGCCGTGCGGATACTCCGCATCCAGCGCATGCGCGATCTCGGCGTAGAGCACGGGAATCGTCTCGAAGATCGAAGCTTCGTAGTAGTCCAGCGCCATGCGGATCTCATCGCGCACGGTGGGGCGCTCGGAGCGCACATCGTCGGTCTGCCACAGCGCAGTAATCTCCGCGAGCAGCGCCGACTCCAGTGCTTCCATCTCATTGGCCGGGAGCGGCGCGACATCCAGCGCGGCCAGCAGGTCCGAGATGCGCCTCCGCTTGAACATCACGCTGCGGCGAGCGACCTCGGTGGGGTGCGCCGTGAACACTGCGGTCACGCAGACGCGCTCCAGCAGCTTCAACGCTTCATCGCGCGTCACGCCTACCTCGCGCAGACGGCGCAGCGTGCCCTGCAGACTGCCGCGTTGCGGCGGGGTGCTTTCATCCAGCAGCGACGCGCGACGGCGCCGCTTGCGGTGGTTGGTCTCAGCGAGGTTGATCAGCTCGAAGTAGAACGCGAACGCCCGCGCCAGCCGATAGGCCGCCGATGGCCGTCCATGCTCTCCGGTCTGCAAGTCGCCTGCGGCCTGATGTACCTGGTCCAGCGCCTCATCCAGCAGGCGCTGCGCCTCGGGATCATGCGCAGGGCCTTTGGTGCCCGCCTCGCGACGGGCGATGGCGGTGCGGCGCAGGTTCTCTACGGCATCGAAGATCGAATGATTCGGCAGGTCGCGGGACTGCTCGCGCAGCACCTGACCCAGCAGGGCTCCCAGCGAGCGAACATCACGACGCAGCGGTGCCTGCTTGGCATCGCCCGTGCGGGCTTCCAGCTCGGCCAGACGTTCCGACCAGCTGGCCGGGCTCCAAAACGAAGACATACCCGATGATGACATGCCCGGCAGCGGTTTGCCGCCATCCGCAGCCCCGCAGAGCACGTGGAGTCCAGAGGCTCGGTCGCGATCCGGAAGCCGATCCGCTGGCACGCCGGGGCTATGCCTTGATGCGTCGGGCCGAATACACGCTCAACTGCGCGTAGGCCGCTGTGATCAGCGGTGCGGCGACTCCCTTGTCCTTGCCGCGCCGGATGAGGTCGCCCAGGATCTGGTCCGCCTCCACCGCTGCCCCCTTTTCGAGGTCCCGGTACATTGACGCCGTCAGCGGCGAATCCTTCTTCAGTACCCGCGACCGGGTGTTCTCCAGGAAGGCCTGCGGCGTGGGATAGCCGTTCGCCGTGGCGATGGCGTCGGTCTCATCGAGGATCGCGGCTGCAGTCTCGAGGCCTCCGGGGGCCGTTGCGACCTCGCCGATGCTGCCGCGCATCAGGCAGGTGATGCCCCCCAGCGCGGCGAGGAAGACCCACTTCTGCCACATGAAGGCCAGCACGTCCGGCGCAAGCTTGTCCTCGAAGTTCGCCCCATGCAGCGCGGCAGCCACGGCCTGGATGCGCGGCGTCACGGTCTTGTCGCGCTCGCCAAAGACGACGTCATGCAGCGGCTCGAGCTGCACAATGCGGCCCTCTGCATCCATGTCGGCGACGATGCGCGTCGAGCCACCGAGCACAGCGTGCGCGCCGAACCTCGCCTCAAGAGCGTCGAGGTGGCGCATGCCATTCAGCAGCGGCAGGATCGAGGTCTGCGCCCCCACGGCAGGCGCGAAGTCCTCCATCGCCGCCTCCAGCGAGTACGCCTTGGTGCTCACGATGAGGAGGTCGTAGGGCGTGGGGTTCGCGCGAAGCTCGGCCGCGGTGATCAGCTTCGGCTGCAGGTTGAGGTCGCCGAACGGGCTGATGACCTGCAGGCCATGCTCCCGAATCTGGGCCGCCCGGCCCTCCCGAACCAGCAAGGTCACGTCGCGACCCGCTGCCATCAGACGAGCACCAAAGTATCCGCCGACCGCGCCGGCACCGATCATAAGAATGCGCATGGCACCCATGCTACCAACGCCGGGGCCAACTGCGGGTGATCGGATGCACCAGCGCGAAAAGAGTTAGTGCCCCGTCAGCACGTCCACGATAGGCGGAAACGTCAGCGCCAGCCCGAGCAGCAGCATCGCCAGCGCCGCGCCCAGGGCCGCGCCGAGCTTCGGCGCGCGCGCGGTCCACAAGCGCTCCAGGACGAACCAGCTCACCAGCCACAACACCACCGCCAGGGTCGTCTCGCCGGAGAGCGCACCCGTAGGGTTGTAGATGTTGAACGCCTTGTTCAGCGCGGGGCTGGCATCGGCCAGCACGTCTGTCAGGCCGAGTACGAAGCACCCCAGACCCGCGCTGACCAGCGCCGCACAGACGCTTCCCTGCACCGCCGACGGCGCTCCGCTGTAGCTGTTTTCGAGCTCAGCCATGGTGCCCTCCCATCACGGTGTACGTCGCCCCGCCGACCACTGGCGCGGTCTTGTCCAGCATCGCGCCGAAGAATCCTGCGACCGCCGTGGCCAGCAGCCCCGCACAAGCGAACGCCAGCACGGCGCGGCCCAGGCGCTTGTCCACGCGCAGCGCCGCGGCGTGGCGAATCATCACCACCGCCAGCATCGTCGCCACGATCGGCGCGATCCAGCCGACGTGCTCTTTCCACTCCATGCCAAAGCTGTGCCACGCTGCCGTGTTCGGGCTCGAGAGCAGCAGACTGCGCGGGTAGTCCGCCAGGTTCGCTCCCGCCGGAGGCTTGGAGCGATACCACGGGTAGATCACATACGTGCCCAGCAGCACGGCGATCCAGCCGAAGGCGGCCATCTTGATATACGCCGCGCGCTCAAGGAACCTGCCAAGCGGCGTCAGCTCCGCTGGCCGCACCATCACCTGCTGCCGCAGCAGCTCCAGCGCCGTCGCGGCGATGGCAATGAGGAAGAGGCTGCCGAAGAGCAACCCATGGATGGACGTGACGAGACTGCGGAATGTGGTGTGCATGTGGGATGGCTCGGGCGTGATCATCGTACCCTCCGCGCCATGAAACCAACATGAAGAGTCGTTCACCGCCTGGTCTCCGTCAAATGATCTCCGTCAAAGGCAAGAGGCCTCGCAACCGACAAAGGTCGCCAGCCGTTCGTTATCCTCAAGACTCACCCCGCGGACCGTCCGCGACAGGAACGCGCGGAGAAAGAGAGCTGCCCATGCCCGACGTCACACCCATCGCGCACACCGCGCAGGGCATTGCGCTCTTCGTGCTGGTGCTGGTCGCGCTCTTCGGCACGCTGGCGCGGCGCTGGAACGTCTCCTACCCGATTCTGCTGGTCTGCGCCGGCCTGCTGCTGTCGTTCGTGCCGCACGTTCCGCATGTGCGGCTGGAGCCGCAGCTGGTCTTCAACGTCGCTCTGCCGCCGTTGCTTTACGCCGCCGCGTGGAACACCAACTGGCCCGAGTTCCGCCGCCAGATCGTCTCCATCTCCATGCTCGCGACCGGGCTGGTCTTCTTCACCGTCTTCGGCATCGCCCTCTTCGCCGATCGCTTCATCTCCGCGTTCGACTTCCGCTCCGGCTTCCTGCTGGGCGCCATCGTCGCGGCCACGGACGCCGTCGCCGCCACCTCCATCGCCAACTCGCTCGGCCTCGAACGCCGCCTCGTCACCATCATCGAGGGCGAGTCCCTGCTGAACGATGCGACCGCGCTGCTGGCCGTCGAGCTGGGCACCACCATGCTCCTCAGCGGGCACGAGCCCACCGTCGGCAGCAGCCTGCTCCGGCTCCTCTGGCTCACCGTCGGTGGCCTCGGCGCCGGACTGTTATTGGCCTTCGCGATGACCTGGGTCGAGCGCTGGATCGACGAGGGACCCATCGAGATGGTGGTCAGCCTCATCGTCCCCTACATCGCCTACTTCGCCGCCGAGCAGCTGCATGCGTCGGGCGTGCTCGCGGTGGTCGCGTGCGGCATCTTCCTCAGCCGCCGCAGTGCCACCTTTCTCTCGCCGCAGGCCCGCCTGGAGTTGCTCAGCGCGTGGCGCGTGCTCGATTTCCTGATGAACGGCACTCTCTTCGCGCTCATCGGATTGCAGCTCCCCTACATCCTCGATGGCATCCGCGGCTACAGTGTGGGCACGCTGATCAAGTACGGCGTCGCCTTCAGCGCCGTCCTCATCGCGCTGCGCATGGCATGGGTCTTTCCCGGAGCAAAAGTCTCGTTCTGGCTGCGCAAGCGCGTCTTCAAGACGCTGCCTGCGAATACAACACTGCCCCCAACTCGCTCCATCTTCATGCTCGGCTGGATGGGCATGCGCGGTGTCGTCTCGCTGGCCGCAGCGCTCAGCCTGCCTGAGACGCTGCCCAACGGTCAGCCCTTCGAGCAGCGCAACCTGATCCTGTTTCTTACCTTCACCATCATCTTTGTGACGCTGGTGGTCCAGGGCCTCGGCCTGCCGCCGCTCATCCGTCTGCTGGGCATGGGGGGAGGCGATCATGCCATCGGAGAAGAGCGTCGCTATGCCATGCGCGTGCTCTCCGAGAGCGCCATCAGCTTCCTCGATGCCAAACGCGTCGATGCAGACCATGAGCTCGCGCACGACATCGACGACCTGAAGCACAAGTACGAGCATCGCCTGGAAGCCACGCGCCACGGAGCAGGAACCATTGACGAGGAAGAGGAGCAGCGGCTCGCCGGCCGCGCCCGCCAGCGCCTCGATCTCATCCGTGGGACCATCGCCACCGAGCGCGATGCTCTGATGGAACTCCGCAACGCTTCGAGCGTCGGCGACGAGGTCATCCGCCAGATGGAGCGCGACCTCGACCTCGCCGAAAGCCGGAGCGAGTTCAGCCAGGAACAGTCAGGGTAAGCACGGACGGCAGGGCGCGGCTTCAGCCGTGCCACACGCCAGCCTAACGAACGGGCTACGGACGAACGATCATGTCCGACACCGGCACGTGAAACATCTCGCCCAGCTGCTTGCGGTAAGCATCCATGGGCGGCAGCATTACCTCGGCCCTGCGCTTGTCCAGATTCGCAGAATCCTCCACCGCAATCATCATGGCCTGGCCATCCACGAACTTGAACTGCGAGCCATAGCGTTGCAGCTTGCCCTCAGAGACCAGCTCCTTGTCAACTGCCACGGCCACCTGGGCACCGTCGATGCGGTCGGCTTGCGCCAGACTCTCCAGTCGCGGCAGTAACGCCCGCTGGAACACGTGGTCGGGCGAATGGGTCAGGATCACTATCGCAGCCTGCGAAGCGTCATAGCCCACCATCTGGATCGTCGGCCAGCCATGCGCGGCGTAGATATCCCGCAGCTCTTCCGTGAGCTTATGGTCCACCGCGGAGAGCTCCGCCGCAGTCGCATTCTTCTGATCCGCAGGCGCGTTGCTGCTGCGGAAGCGAACGCCCTGGTCCTCTTTGCCCATGGCGAGCAGACGGTCTCGCAGCGCGGCATCGGTGCCCGGGCCATTCTTCGCGACCAGCGCATCATGCCGCTGTTGCAAGGCAACCTCCCACGGCTGCTGCGCGAGCGCAGGAAGCGTGAGCAGTACAGCCGCCGCGGCGGCTATTCCCATCAAAGTCTTGATCTTCATCGCCTTCTATTGTCCGGCCTGCGACGGCTCTTTGCGCCAGGCGAACTTCAGCCCGGACCAATCCTGATTCACCGAACACACCTTGTAGTCGACGAGACCCACCGCCAGTCCGGCATCGCGCACATCATTCTGGTTGAAGTCCGGCCTCGCATGCGCCTTGGGATGAAGGATCCAGACGTGCGCCTTCGGCGGTAGCTGCGCCGTCAGCAACTCCATCATCGATGCCAGCTCGCGCCGCGATCTCACGAAGCACAGCGCGAGCGCAGTCGTTGACCGAAGCTTTGTCTGCAGAGAGACGCCTTCGGCTGCACCGACTCCACCCAGCAGCTCGCGAAAGCCCTCCGGCTCCCCCAGCAGTACAACCTCGCCCACGCCGCCCTTGGCCGTCACCAGCCCCAGCTTGCGCTCCAGCGGCGTGCCGGAGTAGTCGTGATCCGGTTTCGGCAATTTCGACGGTTTAGAAGGACTCATCATCGTTCATGGATGTGGAGCTTCTGCGGACCGATTCGTAGTCTCCGCTTTTCGGGCCTGAATCGCACGACGTGCCCAATCACTGGCCAACGCTACGTCCTTCTGCCGGACCGCCGCATCTCCACAAGCGAAGTCGGCGCGCCTGCGATACACGAGGTTCAGATACGACATTGCATCGGAATAGTCTGGCTTGAGATCAAGCGCCCGCTGCAGCTGGTCGATTGCTTCAGCAACGACCGGTTGTTGCTCGGTGCGAAGCGTGATGCAGGCATCGCGCGAAAGGCGTGCATTCCCTACGCCATCATCCTTGAACCCCTCGGCAGCGAGTGCAGCTACTGCGGCTTTGTACGCGGTCGTCCAGTCGATCACACCCACGGTGTAGCGCGACTGTGCATCGTCCGGCGCAATCTCGAGCACTCTTAGCTCTTCCGCGCGGGCGCCTTCAAAGTCCTTGAGGTTACGTTTCACCGAGGCAATCTGACGAAGCGCCCCCACATATCCAGTGAATGAAGGAGGCACCTTGGAAAGTTCACCGATCGCTTTCCGCCCGAGCTCGGCATTTCCCGGCGAATCCAGGTTCGGGATCACCTGATACGAGTAGGCCGTGCCGAGGTAGAGATGCGGCACAGTCTCGTCGGGCGCGGCCGAGCTTGCTTCTTCAAACGCCGCCGTAGCCTCAGCGTAGTCGCCGGCCTTGAAGGCCTCGACCCCGCGCACGAGAGCGTCCTTGGCTTTCTCGGGCAGTTCCGCCGTGGCTGGCAACGCGAGGAGAGCGAGGACGAGCGACACACACGGAACAACTCGGCGAAAGAAAAAGACGCGCATGATGCGGACATCATAGCCAACCACGTGCCGCCCTCCAAGGATTTGTTCCCTACGCGGTCACCTGCTCCTCAAGCTGCATCGCCAGCTCTTCCCACTGTGTGGTGCGGGCGGCGTGCTGCTCGCGCAGGCCTTCGATCTCCGCAGCCAGCGTACGCGCGGCTTCGGCGTTCGTGAAGAAACCCTGCTGCCCCACAGCCGCCGCAATGCGCAACTCGAGATCCGCCAACTCATCTTCCAGCGCTCCCACACGATCCTCGAGCAGCTTCAGCTTGATCGGATTCAGCTTCTTCACATTCGACTTCGGCGTGGGAACAACCGCCGCCAGCGAGCCTTCGATCTCATGCGTGCTGTTCGCGCCCGCAGGCTCCGCCGCCGAGACAAACGGAGCGTCGTCGAATCCACCATCGATCACAACAGCCTTCACCTGCGCAGCCGACGCTGCAGGCTCCTTCGCTGCGGGAGCCTTGGCCTCGGCCGCGCCGGTCTGCTTCACCGGCTTGATCATGCCCGTAGCCGCATCCACCTTGGCGTTGCTGGAGTTCTCGCTGCCCAGGATCTTCGAGGCCGTCCCTGCATGCGCGACGCTGCCGCCGCTCTTGCGGAACATGTAGTCCTCGTAGTTGCCCGGATAGATGTGCACGCGCTTGTTCTCCACCTCGAAGACCCGCGTGGCGAGCCCATCGATGAAGTAGCGATCATGCGAAACAAACAGCACCGTGCCGTTGAAGTTCTTGATCGCGTCCAGCAGTACATCCTTCGCGCGCAAATCCAGATGGTTCGTCGGCTCGTCCAGCATCAGGAAGTTCGAAGGCGACACCAGCATCTTCGCCATCGCGTACCGATTGCGTTCCCCGCCCGAAAGTACGCCCAGCTTCTTGAACACATCGTCGCCGGAGAACATGAAGCAGCCCAGCAGCGAGCGCAGCGTCACCACGTCGACCTTCGGGTTCGCTCCCGTGATGTCGTCCAGCATCTCGTTGTTGTGGTCCAGCACCTTGTACTGGTCCTGCGCGAAGTAATCCGGCAGCACATTATGGCCCAGCTTGATCTGCCCGCTGGTCGGTTTGTCGAGATCCGACAGCAAACGAATCAGCGTCGATTTGCCCGCACCGTTCGCTCCCACCAGCGCCACGCGATCGCCACGCTCGATGGTGAAGTTGAGGTTCTCCAGCACGCGCTTGGTGCCGCCATCCGGAGTTGGAAAGTCCTTGCAGAGGTTCGTGACCTCAACCACCGTGCGGCCCGAGGCGATGGGCTGCGGGAAGCTGAAGTGAATCGTCGCTTCCTCCTCCGGCACCTCGATGCGCTCAATCTTCTCCAGCTCCTTGACGCGCGACTGCACCTGCTTGGCCTTGGTGGCCTGCGCGCGGAAGCGGTTGATGAACGACTCCAGCGCCTCGATGCGATCGCGCTGGTTCTTGTACGCGGCCATCAGCTGCGTGCGACGCTCTTCCTTCAGCGTCAGGTACTTCTCGTAGTTGCCGTGGTACACGTGCATCCGCTTGTTCCAGACCTCGACGATCTTCTTCACCGTCATGTCCAGGAAGTAGCGATCGTGCGAGATCAGGATGAACGCGTTCTCGTAGCCGTTCAGGTACTCCTCAAGCCAGTTACGGCTTTCGATGTCGAGATGGTTCGTGGGCTCGTCGAGCAACAACAGCGAAGGCTTCTGCAGCAGCAGCTTGGCCAGCGCGATGCGCATCTGCCAGCCGCCCGAGAACTCCTCGGTCTTGCGCTCCCAGTCTTCCTTGGAGAAGCCGAGGCCGCCCAGCACCGCGCCTACCTGCGCATCGAGGGTGTAGATATCGTGCGCATGCAGATGGTCGGCGATCTCGGAGTAGCGATCGGCCGCAGCAGCGTACTCCTT
>Ga0302187_10004004_pt1 | contig 11890 bp, 13 predicted proteins | sample II_Bog_E1_3_FD_202120 | JGI IMG/M metagenome (GOLD analysis project Ga0302187, IMG submission 202120) | Peat permafrost microbial communities from Stordalen Mire near Abisko, Sweden - II_Bog_E1_3 | ecosystem: Environmental > Terrestrial > Soil > Wetlands > Peat | place: Sweden: Abisko...
GTCAAACCGCCGAAGGAACGAAAGAAATCCACAAAGAGGCTAAGTGATGTGGAATCAAAGAAACGGGAGTCAACTACGTAAATCCCCAAAATATCTACTACCTTCTCTGCTACGCCTGGGATCTCTTGGAAGAAGCTGACGAGCTGGCAGTGGGCATCGAAGACCCACCAAGAGTTGAGGATCTCCTCGCCCGCCTCCTGATCAATGGGACACGGCGCCTTCTACGGCGGGGGATTGATCAGAACTACCTTCCCCAGTCTGAAATCCTTGTAACCGTGAGAGGCAAGATCGATTTTGAAGTTTCAACCCGCCGTCTTCTATTCGAGCATCGAAGGGTCCAATGTAATTTTGAGGAATTTCTGCCTGACCTCCTCCACAACAGGATACTGAAGGAGACCTTGAAAGCCTTGGGGGCCTACACCGAGCTGGATTCTAGTCAAAGAGCAGAAATCAGGTCGGTGCTCCGCAGGATGGAGGGCATCAGCCCGCTAAATATTAGAACGTCTCACTTTGCCCAGGTGCGGCTGCACAGAAACAACTCTCACTATCGGCTTCTCATGCACATTTGTGAATTGGTGCATGAGAACTTGCTCGTTAATGAGCAAACGGGAAATCAGCATTTCCGCGACTTCCTTCGAGACAAGCGGCAAATGGCGAAACTCTTCGAGCTCTTTGTTGCCCGCTTTTACCGGAGAGAGCTGAGCTCAAAGGGATGGACTGTCAAGTCCCAGGAACACATTCAATGGGATAGTCCCGTTCAGAGTGAATTTCTGCCCGAGATGCATGCTGATGCCATTCTTCGCGGTGATGGGCGGGTGGTCGTCGTGGAATGTAAGTTTTACAAAGAGATGCTTCAGTCAAGCCATTGGGGCTCGATGGCAAAGATCCGCTCCTCCCACCTGTATCAGTTAATGACTTACCTGCGAAACCTGGATGCTTCGCTCCCCGGCCAAGAAGTCGGGGGCCTACTTGTATACCCCGCGGTACAGTCCGGTTTCATTAGCGACCTGAATCTATCCGGCCACTCTGTCAGAGTCTGCACGATTGATTTGGCTCGCACATGGAATGAGGTAGCGGACTGGATGCATCAGATCGTTTTCACACTCAGCGGTGAAATCAATCAGCTTGGCACAGTTCCTTTGAGCAGCTTTCTGATTGGGAAAATGGGCTGAAGTCTGCTACAGCCGGCACCGCGAGATGCCGACGAGAACTACACAACCCTCAGATGCCATCCCCGGCGCACTTCAGTGCCTGGCACCGGCTCCTGGCGCAGCGCTGCCGCCTTGATTGCATCCGTGTCTGGCTTGGTCTCTTGAACCGATAACTCCAAGCTCTTTGCAAGCTCTTCGGGCAGCACAGATAGGACTGTCTCCCACAGAACCCCGTCGATCCGCACGTCAATCTTGCAGTAGGACTTCGGCAACGCCGCCTCGTCGTTGATTCGGACCGAGTCCTGGCTGTTCTTTTGGGCGCGCAGGGTGAACTCCAGTCCCTCAATCTTCTTGAGATCGCGGCTCAACAGGTAGAAGAGAACCATGGATTTGGTGCGATCCACCTTGCCGGCCGCGGCGCGAGCCCGATCAGCCAGCCGTGCGGCCTCACCCCTACAAAACTGTTCACGAGCGTCCATCATCCGTACAAAGCGGCCGATCCTGTCCACTTTCTCACCGTGGGCTGCGCAGAATTGTTGGAACCGGACGGTAAGTTCCTCAGAGGCCTGACCTTCACACTCCATTTGCTCCTGAATTTCTTCAAGTAGCAAATCAAGCTCGGTGTCTATTTCAAACAGAGAGTTCCCTTCTGCAATCGATACCATCTGAATATCTCCTTCTCGGACGATCTGAATCCTTCGCCGGCATTATGCCGCCATCTTCTGTTGCACACGGAGAGATCGGGCGGCTTCATACGCAAGTTCGTCGGCACGGCTCTGGTCGCGATGTCCGTTGTGACCCTTGATCCACTTCCATCGGATGGAAAGGCTTGTATTCAGCTCGATCAGCTCCGTCCACAATTCGCGGTGCTGCAGTTGGGTTCCGCGCCGGTTTCGCCAGCCTTTGCGCTGCCAGCGGGAGACAAATGCGCGCATTCCATAGATCAGGTATTCGGAGTCCGAGTGAAGCTCGATCCGCGCTCGGCCTCGCAACGACCGAAGCGCCTGAACCGCCGCGACAAGTTCCATTTCGGAGATGGTCGTCCAGGGATGTGGGCCCGACATCTCCCAGCGCTCCTTCCCTTGTATTACGACGACGCCCCATCCGCCTGGGCCCGGATTGCCGATCGCGGAGCCGTCCGTGAAAATGCGATAAGTCTGATCCAAAGAGAGCCTCCTTCCCAAATCTATTTGGGCGTTCATTGGACGACTGGGGTGAGATCGAGATTTGCGTTTGCCACTGGGGACGCACGGTAAGCTCTTTGCCCTTGGGACTAGGCAGCCTGCATCGGAATGACCGCACCGAAGGGGGCCTTCTGGCTCCCGGTCGAAGCCCACAGCACGGGATACGCGGGAGCGGACGGCGGGAACGAGCCATAGAGATCCGTCAGAAAAACGAGGGTCTGCGGCAGAATCCCGTGCTCATCGAGCCAATCAAAACATGGGCCAAATTCGGTGCCGCCTCCTCCCACTGGGTTAAGGTGAACCGGTTGGCCGGACGCGTATTTCTCCACCTTCTGCACCTCTGAATCGAAGTAGAGAACATGAACACGCTCCGGCCGCTGACCTTCGAGAATCGAGCGCACCTCGGCCTCGAAGAGACCCAGTTGCCGCGCGTTCACAGAGCCGGAGCAGTCAACGGCGATTGCGATCTCCCCAACGCCCTCGCGTATCACTCCCGGCAAGTAGAGACCAGCCCAGACATGGCGGCGGTTAGGGCGCATCCAGCTATAGTCAGCCGGTGTCGTATCCGACCAGAGCCGGCGCAACAACTCCCGCCAGTCGACCGAGGCCTCGGCCGCCCCTTCAAGGGTCCGGCTGAGGCCGGCCGGAACCTTGCCCGCCTGCCGAGCAACCGTTGTGGCTTGGTTGACCGCGACGTCCCACTCCCTCGCCTGTTCTTCAATGGTTGGGGTTTCCTCGTCCGGCGGTAGTGCATCCAGGACCTGGCCAATTCCGCCTTCTGTAACGGGAGCGGAAGGTTCCTTTGAATCGCCGCCACCTGATGTCTCGTCCTTCGATTCCTCTCCTCCGGGCTCGTCATCTCCACCCTCTTTACCGGAGTCTTGCTCTGTTTCCGATTCCGATTCAAGGATGTTGTAGGTCCGCTCCCTTACCGTCTGCACGAAGATGTCCCCGCGGTGCTGCTCGGGAACACGGTCGGCGGGAAGCCCTGTCTCCAATTGTCTTGTATACACTTGGGCCGCGAACTGATAGCCGCGGCCGGGAAGCGTAGCGATCAGGCAGGATTTGTCTCCCAACGCCTTGCGCAACTGGGAGATGTGCTGGGCCAGTTGCATTCTTCCACAAAGGAATCGGGCCAAGTCGCCTTGAGCAACTCATCTTTGGTTATGACTCGTCCGGGTTCATGACCAGATATGTGAGTACATCGAAGGCCTTCGGCGTGAGCGGGACAAGAGTATCATCCCGTCTCAACATGCGCGCGAAATCGTCCAGCTCAAACTCGTCGAAGCTGTGCAACTCATGAGTGCTCAATAACATAAAGCGTCTTCATAAATCTTCAGAACAAATCAAAGCGGAATTCAAGACATTCAATCCACATTTGAGTTTCAGTGGAAACCGAAAAGCATTACTGAACGCCGCCTCATGAGGAGTGAATGGACGAACATACTACGCCGCCACGTCCCGGCGGCGGAAGCTGCCGGCAAGAATGACCCTGCCGAGGCAACAGTGAATTAGCGCATCGAGGTCACCGTCGAGCGGGAGACGGTCACCAAGCTGGTGCGGGGCCGGGCCAAAACGGAGGTGGAGTCGCCGCCCGGCGAGGCGCCGGCTGTTGAAGAGCAGGCGGCGGGAGCAGAGTGCCGGAAATTGCCGCCTCCGTCCGGCGGCAAGTGAGCAACAAACTACGCGGCATGGGCCACTCGGCCGCGAAGCGGAATGGAAACAGGGTAGGAGGCAGCGGATCGCCGGACGGCCCGGATAACTGAAATCAAAAGGAGAGGAAATGAAAATCAGCAAGGCAATATGTTTAACCGCCATGTGCTTCTGCCTGGCGCCGCTCGCCCAAATCGCCAACGCCCAGCAGGCAGCCACCGTCCGCGTTGGCGGCTGGGCGCCCACCGCCATCGGCAAAGTCGCCAAGAACTTCGATTACACGGGCTCGTGCCCGGTCAACCTGAAGTTCGACTGGGGACTGCTGGCCACGGCGCCCACCGAGGCCACCTATCGCTACAAGCGCAGCGACTGCAGCGCGCCATCCGTCACCAAGAGCCTCAAGCTGGCCAAGGCCAACACCTCGGTCGACGTCTCCGACACGTGGAGTCTGGGCGCAAGCAACGCGCAGTTCAAAGATTTCAAGGGCTGGATCAAGCTGACCACGTTTACCCCCAACAAGCTCGAAAAGAAGATCGACTTCACCTTGCATTGCAAATAAGGCGCGGCTCCCCCTTCATCGGACGCACTTGCCTGCCCGGTGCGTCCGATGCGGTTGCGGCCATAAGCGGCCCTGCTCACCCTCTCTGCTCTACTCCACGTTCATCGCTCCGGACAGCTCGGGGAAGCTATATGGTGTGAGCAATAATGCGGAATGGACATGGCCATGACATTTTGGAGAGGTCTTGGGCTGGCCGCCAGCTTCAATGGAGGTCATGCCTCGAACGTCACGCCAGGTGTAGATGTAAACAAGATCGAATTCGTTGCCGGCCCGCGCTATGCATTCAAGATTTATGCATGGCATCCCGGCGCTGAAGGTAAGCCATGTCTTCGGGTCTTCGCCCAGGGACTGTTCGGTGGTGTACATGCCTTCAATGGCTTTTTTCCTCAAACCAAAGGGATCGTTCCCAGCGCTGGATCGTCCACCATTGAAGTCGGCGGAAGTCTGAATCTGCTGCTGTCGAAGAACTTCGGTGTGCGCCTGCTGTAGGTTGAATATGTCAGGACCGCATTGCCTAACAATGCCAGCAATACCCAGAGCGACCTCCATCTCGCTTTCGGCGCCACTTGGCGCATAGGAGGGCGCTGAGGAAGAATCCGGTGCGAGCTCGGCGCTATGGCCGGCAAGCCAAGGAATCGAGCGGAGCTATCCTTGGTCAACCAGCAAAGAATCCGATTCTCTTGAATGGACTCATTCCGACAAATGCCTTTGTTGGGCGCTGAGATCAGTAAATCTTTGCCGTAACTTATCATTACCGATCTCAGAATCTATAATTAAACAATTCTTTTTAAGGTACTTACGGGATTCCTGGATGGCATTGGCTGTACCCTTGTTATGCCGCTTTTACGCCACCGTCTGCTGTTGTTGGGCGTAACATCGGCTATTTTGCGCTGCATCGTGGTATATTGGTGGCACTTTTACGAGTGCCAGTTAACTATGGAACGGCTTGCGCCAGAGTTGCCTTCGGGGGCTCCGTCCAATATCACCGCGCTTCTGCGCGAATTGGAAGCGGGGCAGCCAGCAGCCTTGAATCGGCTGGTAGAGGTGGCATACCCGGAACTGCGGCGCATTGCGCACCGGCATTGCAGCCGCGAACGGCAATCCTCCACCTTGCAATGCACGGCCGTCGTTCATGAGGCCTGGATCCGCCTCGCCCAGGCGCAGCAAACAACCTGGAAGGACCGTGCGCACTTCTTCGCGTTCGCCTCTCGTCTGATGAGGTCCATCCTGATCGACTACGCGCGCGCCAGAAAAAGCATGAAACGGGGTGGCGGAACGCCCCCTCTCGCCCTGATCGAGACCGATGCTCAAGCGTCTCCACCCGATGTCGACATTCTCGAACTGAACGCGGCGCTCGAAGAGCTGGAGAAGCTCGACCCAATGCAGGGCCGCATCGTCGAGCTGCGCTACTTCAGCGGTCTAAGCATCCCGGAAACCGCTGAGGCGACGGGCGTCTCCGAAAGCACCGTCAAACGGGAGTGGATTATCGCCAAGACATGGATCCGGCGGCGTCTGCTTGAAGGTAAGAAGGAACCGTGACCTCACAAGAATGGACGCGCGCAAAAGAGCTGTTTTCGGCCGCCGTAGCCTTGGCCGAAGCTGAGCGAGATTCCTTTCTTCAATCACAAACCGTTTCGGACTCAATACTCGAAGAAGTTCGCGCTCTGCTTGCAGCCTACGAGGAATCTCCCGACTTCCTCGATGAAGACGATTCCCGGTTACATCTCCTGACGCCGGCCCTCCGTCGACATATTGAAGAACTTGAGCTGCACGGGTTCGAAGCTCTCCTTGACCACGAAACCGACCACGAAACTGCAGGTTGCGCGAGTCCTTCAATGACGAACGGGACGAACTCCCGCGTTGAGGACTTCGATGAGTCAAGGTTAGTCGAACATGAATCTCCGCCTGAGCATATTGGCCCTTACAAAATTGTTCGCCGCCTTGGCGAGGGAGGGATGGGCATCGCCTACCTGGCCGAGCGCGACGATGGAGTTTATCGTCATCAGGTCGCGATCAAGGTACTCAAAGACAGTTCACAAGCCCCCGGACTCATCACACGCTTTCAGAACGAGCGTCAAGTGCTGGCTGGCTTGGATCATCCATTTATCGCGCGCTTGATAGATGGCGGCACTACTACTATTACGGGACGGCCCTACTATGTGATGGAGTATGTGCCAGGCGAATCGCTGTCTGTCTACGCCAATTCTCACAGCCTGGGTTTGCGCGAGCGCCTTGCGCTATTCCTCGCCGTCTGCGAGGCCGTCGCCGCCGCGCACCGCCAGCTCGTGATCCACGGGGACATCAAGCCGGCCAACATTCTGGTTAGCACTGACGGGTCGCCGAAGCTGCTCGATTTTGGTCTTGCGCGTATCATCCGGCCGGCCGCCAGCGACCTTACCATGTCGATGGTGCTTTTGACTCCTGGCTATGCGAGCCCCGAACAAGTCTGCGGCGCGCGCTTGACCACCGCTACAGATATCTATTCGCTGGGAGTTCTTTTGTTTGAACTTCTCACGGGAGAGAGTCCGTATGGCGGGGTTACCAGTTCGCCGCTCGAACTGTGCCGAGCTATCTGCGACGATGCACCGCGCAAGCCCAGCACAGCAGCACACACAGCCATCGCAGGTCTCGCACCGCGACAACTGCGCGGGGATTTGGATCATATCGTAAGCAAAACTCTACGCAAGTCTCCCAGCGAGCGTTATGGAACCGTGGACCAACTGCACGCCGACATTCAGCGTTACCTGGATGGCTTTCCGGTTGAAGCTGCCCGCGGCTCGGTGCTCTATCACTTACGCAAATTCGTGGTACGCCGCCGCTTGCTCGTGGCATTCGGCGCACTGCTGTTGGTCCTGGCGAGTTTCGCCATTTGGCGTATCTGGCGCGCTGAACAAATGGCCGAATTACGCTTCAACCAACTACGGCAGTTTGCACATGCAATGGTCTTCGACGTCCACGATTCGATCAAGGAGTTGCCGGGTTCCACGGCCGCCCGCAAAATGCTGATCGAACGCTCCCTCCAATATCTGAAAGGTCTGGAGACGACGAGCGGGCAGAATCGAGATTTGAAGCTTGAATTAGCCCGCACCTACACAAAGATCGGAACAGTGCAAGCATCCTCTGCAAGCTCGAGCCTGGAAGATTGCGCCGCCGGCATTCAGAACCTCGAACACGCGAGATCTTTGTTGCGGGACATCCTACTGCTCTCGAGCACCGATGAGGAAGCCGCTTTGGCACTCGTCGATGCCGATACTGAGGCGGCAAACGTTCACGCGCTGCGCGGCGAGATGAGCGAATGGAGATCGCTGCGCTCTGAAGCCACGTATCTATTGAATCGCGTGGCGGCGCGTCATCCAGAGAAGGACAGCCTTCGTCTGCGCGCACTCACATCGGTAGCCAACACTCTGGATGGGGAACACAATCCTGCTGCCGCTCTCAAGGCCTATGAGACAGTGCTGGATGCGGCGAGCCATGCGCCTTCCGATCCCGATACTCGTCTGCTTCAGGCGCGCACGGAAAGGAATATTGCCGAAGAGCTGCAAGCCTTGGGGGACATGCGGGCGGCGCTGGATCATCAACACGCAGCACTGCGGATCTTTCAGGCCCTGCTCGCAACCTCTCCGGGCAACACGCGATTCAGATTGGAAACGAGCTGGGCCTATACGGAAACCGGTTGTGTCGAGCACGATTTTCACGATGAACGCGGCGCTTTGGCTGACTTCGATCGGGCAATGCAGTTGCTGCGTGACATGGCCGCTGCCGACCCGCGGAATCAATTGGCGCGTCTGGAAATCGGAAAGTTGGAGATGGTGGCCGCCAGCACCGTGGAACTTGTGGTCAGTCCCAAACGAGCCGCTGAAAACTATCGCGACGCGTTATCCATCTTTGCCGAGGCGCTGAAGCTGGATTCGACCAACGATGACGTGCGCATCAACATGGCCCAGGGCGAGTTCTATTACGGCGACCTGCAAGTGCGGATGGCTCACGGTCAATGCTCGGCCGGAATCGACTCCTACCGTCGGTCCATGGAAACGGCGTCCGCGGTGCAGGACGATTACCCCGCCACCAGCGTCTTCGATATGCGAAAACTGCGCGAGGAACTCCAACGGAGACTCGCCGCCTGCGGCTCCGCGTCTGCGCTGTAGGGCTTTCGCTTTAGCTTGCCAAAACTGGATTTGCGTGAACCTGCTTCATCGCCGGGCATGACGAACCCCCTGAAAAAAAAGAATTCCTGAACCGATTTTCCTCGCAATTCCGCTTATGCATTGTGGAGCGTTGCGACTTGCGGCTCCAGGAGTCATCGTGAAAATCATTCTTCGTACTCTTCTTGTGGCGCTTGCCGCTTGCCTTCTTGTCTTTCTTATGCTGGCCCAGACCCCTGTGCCGCAGTCCTACACACTTACCGTCTCTTCGGGCATGGCGCTTGAAGCGATGTCTCTTAATTCCGCGGTGGAGGCTAGGGTCTCGCGCTTCGGTCCGAGAGAGTTTGTCGATGTGACCGCAACCTCGAAGGCGGCCAGCGCCGTTCACGCCCAGCACTGGTTCGATCTGGTGGCGCACAAGGCCTATTCCCTCGATGTGGTCAAGAACACCTGCTCCTGGATGAGCTTTACCGCGCCGGATATGCCCACCATGTACGACCCGGTTGCCAGCCCCGCACCCTCCGCCGAGGACCTTGCCGCGTTCAACAAGAACGTCGTGCGGCGGGAGAACGTCAACGGTATTGCGGCCAAGCTCTCGGAAAGTACCAGCGATCAGGGCAAGATGAGCATTTGGGCAGCGGAAAATGGCAACTACCTCGTCAAGGCGGTGATGACCTTTCCAGGCGCACAGCCAATGTTGATGCAGGAAGTGAAAGAACTGCATTTCGTGAAGCCGGATATCGCACTGCTCACGCCGCCCGCAAACTGCACGACCCACGCGCAGGGCGAATGGACCGCTACCGGGATGAGCGGTCACTTTGACCTGAACATCGATGCGGAAGGATCGGGATCGGTCGACTTGAAGACCGGCAAGGCTACGGGGAATGCCACGGTCAAATCCAGCAATAAACCGCGCTGACCTTGCGCGCCATCGTATCGGCGGCAGGGATTGCAGACATGCCCGCCCATTTCAAAACAGCAAACTGGGTTTACCAAGGAGCCTTTATGAAAATCGCTTTGCGCACTCTGCTCGTGGCACTTGCCACGCTCACGTTAACCTCGGCCGCCATTGCCTTTGGGCAAGAAACGGATCGTGCCGGCTGCAAGGATTACCCCGGCATCTCACGCGTCCCCGGTTTTATCCTCCGCGAAGTTGGCGACTGCGAGGAAACCGCCTTCGATGCCCATAATTTCTTGGTTACTGAAAACGGCAAGGACACGAAAAAGTCGGTGGAAGGCCATATGTACCACTTCAGGTACAGACTCAAGCAGGGACTTCCAAACAGCAGCGAATTGCAGTGTGTTCGCAACTATCAAAACGCAGCACGCGCCGTCGGTGGGAAAATATTATACGACAAGAATAACATCACCACCATCGTCCTCAACAAGGGCAACAAGGAATTGTGGTTGGAGGTTAACCCCTATCACGGAACTGAATACGATTTGAACATCATTGAAAAAGAGGCCATGAAGCAGGAAGTGGTCCTTGATGCGGCGGCCATGGTCTCGAGCATCGCCGACACCGGCAGCGTGGCCATCTACGGCATCAACTTCGACACCGCCAGTGCGGTCATCAAGCCGGAGTCTGAGCCGGCCATCGACGAGATCGCCAAGCTGCTGACCGACAATCCCACGCTGAAGGTCGGCATCGTGGGCCACACCGATATGGTCGGCGACGCCACCAGCAACATGAAGCTCTCGCAGGCGCGCGCTCAGTCAGTCATCACCGCTCTGGTCTCGAAGCATGGCATCGCCGCCGCGCGTCTGGTCGCCTTCGGCGCAGGCCCCTGGGCGCCCGTCGCCTCGAACAAAACCGATGATGGCAGGGCCAAAAACCGCCGCGTCGAATTGGTCGAGATCGCAACCAAGTAGCAGTTTTCTATCACAGCATTTTTCGAGGAGACTTTATGAAACTCGTTATTCGCACTCTGCTTGTGGCGCTTGCAGCGTTCACGATTACCTCAACCGCCTTCGGCCAATCAGATGCTGAAGGATCGAATGATTTTCCCGGCATCACCCGCATGCCCAATACCTTCCTTCAAACTTATAACCACGTGAAGTTCGATGCCTTCAAATTCCCCATCGCGACGGTTCGCAACCAGTCTCAGTACCAGTCCGTCGAGGGAGAGAGATACTTCATCCGTTACAACGTCAAGCAAGGTTTCGAACGCACGAGTGCTCTACAGGAGATTCGCAACTACGAAAATGCCGCGAAGGCGGCGGGCGGCCAGGTGGTGTGGGATCTCATGAATGGCTCATACAGCGGCGAGGCCACCTTCAAGCTGCACAAAGGCTCGTCGGAGATTTGGGTCTATCTCAATGCCTATACAGGCCAATACGAGCTGAATATCGTTGTGGTGCAGGCGATGGCGCAGGAGGTGACCGTTGACGCGGCGGCCATGGCCTCGAACATTGCGGACAACGGCAGCGTGGCCATCTACGGCATTAACTTCGACACCGCCAGTTCCGTCATCAAGCCGGAATCCGAGTCGTCCATCGACGAGATCGCCAAGCTGCTGACCAACAACCCCACGCTCAAGGTCTATGTCGTCGGCCATACCGACATGGTGGGCGACGCGGCCAGCAACGTGAGGCTCTCGCAGGCCCGTGCGCAATCGGTCATCACCGCGCTGGTCTCGAAGCACGGCATCGCCGCCGCCCGCCTGATCGCCTTCGGCAATGGCCCTTACGCTCCTGTCGCGTCGAACAAGACCGACGATGGACGGGCCAAGAATCGCCGCGTCGAACTAGTCGAGATCGCGACCAAATAGAGACGCAGGATCGCAGCGGGATCTGAACGGATGGGGCATCTGCCAATGCTCCACCCGTTCTTCAAATGAACTCCGCGCGAAGCTTTTGAAAGGACGGCAGTGATGGCTGGCAAGCGTTTGGTCCTGATTTGCGCACTCATTCTCAGCCTGCTCGTGGTTGCGGGCGCAAGGGCGCAGGCGCCCTCGATTCCTCCAGATATTCAGGCGATCTTCGACAAGGCGAAGTCCGGCCAGGCGCTCACCTCTATTACGCGGGCGACCATGGGATCGCCCGGGAGCAATTGAACTATCACAACCCGGACGTTGTGGCCTACGTGCTGGCGGTCCGGCGGCAGTTCACGATTCGCAAACAAGCGGCCATGCGGCCGCCGAGGAGGTCAACGCCATGAAGCTTCGCTGGTTCATCCCCATCGCACTCCTGATTTCGCTG
>Ga0302187_10004005_pt1 | contig 11887 bp, 10 predicted proteins | sample II_Bog_E1_3_FD_202120 | JGI IMG/M metagenome (GOLD analysis project Ga0302187, IMG submission 202120) | Peat permafrost microbial communities from Stordalen Mire near Abisko, Sweden - II_Bog_E1_3 | ecosystem: Environmental > Terrestrial > Soil > Wetlands > Peat | place: Sweden: Abisko...
CTGTAATCCAGTTAGCAGCTTCGCGGCTGTCAGCGTCGCGAGGGTTATGAAAGAGATTGGCGGAGGCGGAACGCGGCATCAGGTTCTAAGTCTAAATGGCGCGGCGAAATCTGCTGTTGCGGCGAGCTGCGGGCACCCCCTCCCCCCGTGACTTTTTCGCCTAATATCTTTGGAATCAGCGGGTTAGCGGAAGGGACCGGGGCCAAAATATTGATTCGAAAGATTTTATGGGCAAAATATTCATTCTGCTCGGGTTAGGTGCCGCTTTTGGGCTGTTAGGAGTTCTGAATTTGTGAGTTGCGAGTTAAAAAGCAAATCGCCCGGACAGTTGCGCCGGGCGGTGGGTGGGCTTAATTTCACCCCATTAAATTAAGAATAGCAGGTTGGATCATAATTATGCGCCATGATTTTGCAAGAAATAACTCGCATATTTTTCAATGGGTTACGGGATTTCGAGGGGCTTAGGGGGCTTGACAAGAAATCAGAGGGTGGAGTGTAGAGCGTAGAGGAAGAACAGGCTACGGCAAAAGCAACGACTTTAACGCGGAGGGCGCGGTGGTTTCGCGGTGGGCGCAAAGGGAGCGAAGTTTCGCAGAGGAGAACAGGCAACAACCTTAAACGCGGAGGGCGCGGTGGTTTCGCGGAGGGCGCGGAGGGTCTGTGCGTCAATTATTCCCTGTTTCATAGTCCCTGCTCCCTACTCCCTATTCCTCATTCCCTGTTCCCTATTCCCTGTTCCACCGTCGTGTCGTCTAATGGGCTATGGGGCGTGTGCAGAACAAGATTCGGGGCGCAGTGGTCCTGGGCACAATGCTGCTGGGGCTGGCCGCGCTGCCGGCGTGGGCGCAGACGACCGACGACCAGGATCAAGCTCAGCGACATCCGATGGACGTTCCCGACCCGCTCAAACAGCCGGAGCGCGGCCGGACGCGGCTGATCCTGAAGGACGGCAGTTACCAGATCGTGCTGCGCTATGAGATCGATGGCGACGTGGTGCGCTACGTGAGCGCGGAGCGCAACGGCGAGGTGGAGGACGTTCCGCTGGCGCTGGTGGACCTGCCCGCAACCGTGCGCTGGCACATGGACAACGCCTCCTCCACCGACAACGGGGCACCCGTGCTGAGCCCGGAGCTGGCCCGCGAGGAGGCAGCGCACGCCGCGCTGACCATGGAGATCAAGCCCGGCCTGCGCCTGCCCGATCAGGGCAGCGTGATGGTGATGGACACCTTTGAGGACACGCCGGAGCTGGTCCCTGTGCCGCAGGAGGGCACCGACCTGAACAAGGAGACCGCCCACGACGTGCAGAAGAAGTCGCTGAATCCGATGAGCAGCCCGCACGAGATTGTCGAGGTCCCGGGGCCGCGGTCGGAGATCCAGTTGCACGTGCCGGTACCGATCTTCTATGTGCGCCTCGGCGCGGATGACCCAGACATGTATAGCGACAATGCGATCACCGTCATCACTCATGAAACCGGCGCCGACCAGGTGCGCCCTGCTCCCACCGGTGGCGCCGAGTCCAGCGACTACGTGATTGAGCGCGTGGACTCGCGCCAGGACGTGCGCGTGGTGGACAGCTTCCGGATTGCGTGGCTGGGCATCAACCGGCCGCAGCCGGACGTGATTGAGCTGCGCGAGGAGCCGCAGCCCGGCGGACGCTGGCTGAAGCTCACCCCGGAGCGGCCGCTGGAGTTCGGCGAGTATGCGCTGGTGGAAGTGCTCTCAGCACAGGCGGTGAACCTGGATGTCTGGGACTTCGGCGTCCACCCGGACGCCCCGGAAAATGTGGAGGCCATACGGCCGCAGCCCAAGGGGCCGGTAGAGTTGAGAGGAAGGTGAGACAGGGAACAGCAAACAGTTAACAGCGAACAGTTAAGTGCAAGTGCGCTTTGACTGTTCGCTGTTCGCTGTTCCCTGTTAACTGTTCGCTGTCATTAATTCTTCTGCAATGAGATGTCCAGCGTGAGGTCGGCTTCGACGGGGATGCCCCGGACCTTCGCTGGAGTGAAGCGGTACTGGCGAACCGCAGCGAGGGTGGTGGCATCGATGACGGAGCCGGCGGAGTGGACGATGCTGACTTCGAGGGGGACACCGGCCTCATCCACGAGGACGCGAACGGCGACTTCAGCCTTGGGCGACTCCTCGATCAGCGCGACCGGGAGGGTGCGGCCCACAACGTGCGTGAGCTGGGGGAGGGTGACGCTGGCATCGTCCGCGAGGTCACTGCCATAAAAGTTGGTCGAGAGCTGACCGGGGCCGGCATAGGCGCTGTCGCGCGGGTCAACGTTGAGCTTGGAGTGGATGACATCGGTGTAGGCGGCGGGGGTGGAGGTGTCGGCCACAGCCGGAGTCGCGGCATGGGCCAGGGCGGGGAGGAGGGCGAGGGAGGTCAAAATCGCAAGGCGCATGGGATATCTCCTAGGGGTCAAAGGTGACCATCACCACAATAGAACGAAAACGATACGATTGTCAACAACTTTCTGAAAAAGATAAATTATGGGCAGAAATCGAGGATTCCCGATTTGGGAGAGAGCTGATTTTTCGTGGGAGTGTCACAGGAGATCGAACAGTCAACAGTTAACAGCGAACAGTGAAGGGCTCACCACGGCAGCTGTTGCATAGGTGCTCTTAACTGTTTGCTGTTGGCTGTTAACTGTCTTGTTCCCTATCTTGCAGGCAGTTGCGCGACCAGGGTACGGCCGGTGCGGTGGGATGGGATGGGAAGGTAGCTACGGTAGACGCTGACGTGAAAGCAGGCCTGCTGGAACTCCTCCTCCACGTCGATCTTGCCGGAGTTCATCAGAGGCAGCAGGTAGCTGCGCATCCAGGCGATCTGGGCGAGCGACATGCCGCGCTTGGCGAAGTCGATGGCCTGGCCGGTGAGGTGAGGTGAGGCGGTATCGCCTTCGGCGGGTGCGGCGTTGCCGTTGCTGCGCAGCAGGCGGAGCTGGACGTCCACGGTGCGGACGGCGGAGTTGACCTGCAGCGGCTGGTGGAAGCGGGCGTAGAAGGCGCGTGCGGTGTCGGCGGCGAAGCGCGCGGTCCAGGGGCGGGCGCAGCGGCGGTTGGCTGGGAGCTCCGGGTTGATGCTGAGGCTGGCGCTGACGGGAAGGTCGACCAGCAGATGGGCGGCGCGCAGGCGGTCGAGCTCGTCGTCGTCCTGTATGCGGGAGAGGCCTTCGTCGTCGGCCATGAGGTTCTGGTGTACCAGCACGTCATGCGAGCCCTTGAGCGGCGCGGGCAGGATCAGGCGGCCGGAGCTGGTGTAGAGGCGAGGCTGCACGGCGGCCTCGGCGAGCTGCGTGGTGCTGGGATGGGCGAGCGCGTCGAGATCTGGGCGTGTGGCGGGTAGATCTGTGTAGGCGTAGTTGGGGGATTCGGAGTCTGCCGGCGCGGCGGGCGCGGGAAGGCTGGCGCCCTCGGCGCCGAAGCCGTCGACGCGTTGCGGGGTAGGTGTGCGGACGATGGGAGCGGGCGGTTGTAGATAGGCCTGCGTCGAGGACGGCGAATTGCGGGCCTGGGCTTCGACGCTGGCCTCAATGCGCGCGGCGAGCTGCGCGGACTGGAGCGCGGTGGCGCGGCGGGCCTCTGCCGGAGAGAGTGGATGCGATGGAGAGCGATGGGCGCGCGTGCGCTCGACTGTGGGCGGGTCGGGGTTGTCTGCGGGAACTGGATGCTTGCGGCGGCGGCTGGGTGGGATGGCGTGCGCAGCGATGCGGGAGCGCGAGTGCGCGTGGGTGAGCGGATGCGCGGACCTGCGCTGCGGCCCTGCGTGCGTGGTCGAGTGCAACTTGCCGTGCGGCAGGCCATGCAACGGGGCGAGCGGTTTTGCATGCGTTTGGGCGTGCGATTTGGAGCGGGCGGAGGTCTGGAGTTGCTGCACTGGCAGCGGGCGATGCGCGCGCGGGGTGCGGCTGGTGGAGGCCGTGGCCAGCAGCGCGCAGAACACCACCGCCAGAACGAGCAGCCCGGTGCGGGCCGCGCGCGAAAGGCGACGGGAGTGGCGCGATGATCGGATCGCAGATTGCATGTGGGGCGGCCGCGAGGACCGCCAGAGCTCCTTTGAGGCTACGCGCTCTAACCAGCGCTGCGGGAGTGGCGAACGGGGTACGGCGAGAGGAGCAGCCAACAGCGAACAGTTGCCAGCGAACAGTAAAGGCAAAAACACAGAAACTGGCGCGGAGTTTCGCGGTACAGTGGGAGAGAAATCCAAACTTCTGGAGGGGCGGAGAAGATGCAGCAGGCAGGACGTTGGACAGGTGTGGCCGTGGCGGCGATAGGGCTGCTGGCGGCAGCGGTGGGATGGCAGCCAGGCACGGTGCAGGCACAGGGCGGACCGGCGCCGAATACGGTGGAGTTCTACAACCAGCGCGTGCAGCCGATACTTGCGAAGAACTGCTACCGCTGCCACGGTGGCGAGAACCATCGCGGGCATCTGCATATGGACACGCGGGCAGAGTTCCTGGCCGGCGGGCACGATGGCGCGGTGATTGTGCCGGGACATCCGGAGCAGTCGCTGCTGGTGCGGCTGATCAACCACCAGGGCCCTGAGGACGACCCCATGCCCATGCCTCCCAAGAGCAAGCTTTCGGACGCGGATATACAGACGCTGTCGGAGTGGATTAAGGGTGGGGCGGTAATGCCTTAGAAGCAGTTAACAGCAAACAGTTAACAGCGAACAGTTAAGACAAAGGCAAGTGCGGAGGAGGAGGCTTGGCCAATTCTTATCGTGACCTGATCGTTTGGCAGCGCACCGTGGAGATGACTCTTGCTCTCTACCGCCTGACAGAGGAGTTTCCTAAGCAGGAGATGTTCGGCCTTACCAGTCAGTTGAGGCGTGCTGGGGTGTCCGTTGCGAGCAACATAGCCGAAGGATGGGGCCGCCAGTCCGAGGGCGAGTACAAACACTTTCTGGGAATGTCTCGCGGCTCCAACATGGAGATTCAAACGCAACTCCTCATCGCGTCAAAACTGGGCTTCGGGGATCCCGAAAAGCTGACGTTGGCCGAGCAACTCTCCCACGAAACCGGCAAGATGCTGGTATCCCTGATGAAGAAGATCAGATCGCGTCTGCCTTTTCTGTTCGCTGTTAACTGTTCCCTGTTCGCTGCTTCTCAGTACTCTCTGGGATACATCTTCGACATGCGGTCGTGCCAGCCGAGGTGGTCGTAGTCCATGGCCATCCAGAGCAGGCCGAGGCCGAGCGGGCAGGCGGCGAGCAGCGTGTAGCCGATGCGGCGGCGCAGGGCAGCGCGGGTGGGGTTTTCATTGTCGAAGGTGCAGAAGTCGAGGTGGGCGTAGCGCATGCCGGGGGTGGCGTCCGCCAGGGTGAAGAAGAGCAGGTGGTAGATCACGTAAAGCGCCAGCGCGGAGGCGGCGGCCAGCGCGCCCAGCAGAACATGCGGCAGGTGCGCCAGCGCCGGGCCGGCGGTATAAGCGGCCACGCAGGCGAGTGCAACCCACGCCGCGGCGAGGCAGCAGGCGTCGGCAACGCCGGACATCATGCGGCGTGAGATGCTGGCGGTGAGCAGCGGCGCGTTCTGCGCGGGCTGGGTGTAGATGGCCGACTGCGCGGGGTTCCAGGCAGCGGGCTCCGCGACAACGGCCGCGTCGGCTTCGATGACAGCAGTAGTGGCTTCGCTGACGGCGACCGGCGTGGGTTCGAGTTCAAGGGTTTGCCAATCGGGCGCGGCGGTATGCAGCGCGGAGTCGAGCGGCGCGGGCGTAGTGGCAATCGCACCGGCTTCGACCTCAAAGATGCGCAACTGATTTTCGGCATCGGAGAGCGCGCCGGGTGCGTCGGCCAGGCGCGGGCGTGCCTTGCGCGGGGCGACCAGAACGCGCGGGAACTCCAGCAGGTTGGTGGGCAGCGGCAGCGGGTCTATGTGGTGTACGGCGAACTCCGGCGCGAGACGGAAGGCGATCTCCTGATCGAGATGGTCGATCTCGGCGGAGTCGGCGGGGTCGAAGGATGGAGCTTCGAAGGAGTCCAGCGGCTGCGCATATGGCGGCGGCGCGAGCTCTTCCTGCGGAAGATAGCTCATCGGAACGGCAGGCGGAGGTGGTGCTGGTGGTGTTGCTGCAACCGGAACCAGCGTCGGCGATGGCGGCGGCGCGGACTGAGGCTCTGTCTGGGTCGCCGGCTGACGCCACTGGCGCAGGTCCTCCAGCAGTTGGGTCTGGACGGCCTCCACGGCCTCGGCGTTGCGCGCGGCTATCTCGGCCTCCGCGCGCGCCTGCTGGATGGTGTGCTCGGCCTCGGCGGCGAGGTACTCGTGATAGCTGAGCGACTGCTGATAGCGCGCGGCGACGACCTCGCGTATGCGGCCGGCGTTGGGAACGCGGGTAAGAGCGGCGGTGGTTGCGGGCTCATTGATTGCAGGAGCGAGCGAGGCAACGGCCGCGGCGCGGCGGCTGCGATGCGCGGCCAGGCGCTCGGCGGCGAACTGCTTCAGGTCGGCGGCGCTGCCGGGGCCGGAGACAAAAAGGCTCTCTGGCTCGGGTACTGGGTCGCGTTGGGCCGAGCCGCTCATTCGAGTTGCACCTGAACCTCTGGTAGTAATTGGATGCGCGCTTTTCAGCCGAAGCGTAGAGAGAATCGTCTAAGCTCAAACCAGTGGACGGAAAGATCCAAGCTTTTGCCGGAGACTCTCCCAGCACGCACTCCGGGCGGGTCGCGTCGCCGTGCTGCAGCGTGGCGCGCTACGCCCTTGTGTTCATAACTATCATCCTCGCAGCGTGGGGTCATCCAAATCTGTTCGCGCAGGACGTACCGAGTGCGGCACCCCCTGCGCCCGGTGGTGGCGCGCTGCCGCAGGCTCCGCAGCCAGATCCGGCCACGCTGCCGCGGGCCACGCCGCTGCCGCCCGGCAAAGCGCCGGAGCTCGCCGTGCTGCTGAGCGACACGCAGACCCGGCAGGATGACACCTACACGCTCGCCGGAGATGTGGAGATCGACTACGGCGACCACGTGCTGCGCGCCGACCGCGTGACCTACAACCGCGCCACCGGTGACGTGCTGGCCGAAGGCCATGTGCGCCTGACGGGCGGCGAGAACGGCGAGTCCATCGAGGCCACGCACGGCAGCTACAACCTGAAGTCGCAGACCGGCAGGTTCTATGACGTGAACGGCTCCGTGCAGTTGAATGACGTGGGCACAATTGCTCCGGTGGTAAATACCTCCGTCATCGTGTCCGCCAACGCGCCCAGGCAGCAGTTCGCCAACTCAAATCCGTTTCTGTTTCGCGGCCGCATGGTGGTCAAGACCGGGCCGCAGAACTATGAGGTCTATGACGGCTCGGTGACCAGCTGCCTGCTGCCCAATCCGGACTGGCAACTCTTCGGGCGGAGGTTCATCCTGAGCGACGGCAAAGCGCACGCCAGCGCCTCAACCTTCAAGCTGCTGGGGATTCCTGTGCTGTTTCTGCCCTATGTCTCGCATCCGGTGGACACCACGCAGCGCCAGTCGGGGATATTGATACCGGTGCTTGGCTACTCCAGCGCGAGCCAGAACACGGGGTCCAAGGGCCTGACCATCGGCGACCAGGCGTACCTGACGCTAGGTCGTTCTGCTGACCTGACGGCGGGCATCCTGTACTACTCGCTGCGCGGCTACAGTGAAAACGGCACGTTCCGCTATCGCGGCCCGGGCGACGACTTTCTCTCCGTGCACTTCTCCGCGCTGCAGGACCGCGGATTCAACAGCGCCAGCGTGAACTCCAAGGGCAAAGCCATCAATGTCTACACCAATCAGGGCGGCGAGGACATCACCGCGGGCTTCCGCAGGCAGCTCGCGCCCAACACCCGCGTCGCCGCGGACGCTGAGTACCTGAGCACCTACATCTATCGCCAGGCGTTTACAGAGAACTTCAACCAGGCGGTCAGCTCCGACATCGTATCCACGCTCTATGCGACGAGGCAGGTGAACGGCTTCTCCATGGACGCGCGCGTGGACCGCTACCAGGGGCTGAAGGTGGTGCCCACCAACAACACCGTCGGCGAAGAGGTGAAGATCTTCCACACGCCGTCGCTCGACTTTACGGGACTCGATCACCACATTGCCGGCTCGCCGTTGCTGTGGAGCATCACGGCCTCTGCGGCGGGGCTCAAGCGCGTGCAGCCGAACTTCGTCTCCTCTGGCATCATTGAGCGCGTGGACGTGCGCCCGGAGGTTTCGCTGCCGCTGAGCTTCGCTGGCTGGCATACGATGTCCAGCATCGCGTTCGAGGATACGGGCTACTCGCGGTCGCGGAAGGCCCCCTACGGCAATGGTGCAACACCCGTAGAGCTGTTGCAGGGGCTGAACCGCGCCGATGTCGACATCCACGTGGACATTCGTCCGCCGGCGGTGGAGCGCACCTTTACCGTGCCGGAGAACTGGCGCTGGCTGCTCGGCAGCCAGGTGCGGCACACGATTGAGCCGGTGCTGACGTATCGCTACGTCGCCGGTGTGGGCAACTTTCTAAGCGTGCTGCGCTTTGACGATAACGACCTGGTGAGCGATACCAACGAGCTGCAGTATGGCGTGACGCAGCATCTCTACTTCCGCCCTCGTACCAAACCGGTGAAGCTGCGGCCGGGATGCACAACGGTGCAGCCAGCGGCCAGCGTCGAGAACACTGAGGCGAGCGACGCGGCGGAGCAACGCGATGTGCTGAACCCCACCGAGGAGGGCGGCGTGGACGCCAATGGCATTCCCAACTCCTCGGTGATGGTGCCCGATGCCCCTACGCGTACGCATGCGCGGCACCTCGATCCCTGCGCCCGGGACGCCGGCGCCGAGCCGCCGCAGCAGGAGTGGTTCAGCTGGACCCTGACACAGAAGACCTTCTTCGACCAGCAGTTCGGCGGGGCGGTCATCAACCAGCGGCGCAACATCTTCGATACCACGCTGAACCTCTCCGGCATCGCCTTCCTGACGGAGCCGCGCAACATCTCGCCGCTGATCTCGCGGATGCGCTTTCGCACCTCGAGCCATACAGACGTGGGTTGGGACTTCGACTACGATACCGGCGCGACCAAGTTCAACAGCTCCAACGTCTACCTGGACGCGCATGAGGGCCGGGTCTTCGGCGGCTTCTCCTTCGCGGGGCTGAACGCGCCGGGCCGCTTCTACACCGAGAACATCACCAACGACACACTGACCGGCTCGGCAACCTCAAACTTCTCGCAGATGCGGCTGCTGCTGGGCTACGGTGCCCCAAACCGCGCGGGCGTTGCCGCGGCGGCGGGCACGGGCATCGACCTGAAGCTCCAGAGCGCGCAGTACATTACGCTGCAGACCAGCTACAACTGGAACTGCTGTGGCCTGACCATCGAGTACCGCAAGTACAACCTGGGCACCGTGCGGGACGACGGCACCTACCGCTTCAACTTCACCCTGGCCAACATCGGCTCGGCCGGAAACCTGCGCAGGGCAGAGGCGCTGTTCTAGGCGAAGCGTGGGCAGTGGTCAAGGTTCAGAGAACAGGAAAAATCAAAAAACGCTCAATTTGCACTTGACATCTTCTAAAAATCCACTACCCTATGGTTGTGGATAGATTGGGTACGACATTTACGGCTTTGTCCGATCCGACCCGGAGGGCGATGATCGAGCGACTCTCCCGCGGGCCAGCCTCTGTACATGGATTGACGGAGCCGTTTGCGCTCTCGCAGCAGATGATTTCAAAGCACATTGCCTATCTGGTGCGGGCGCGGATTGTGATCAAGACGAAGCGCGGACGAGAGAGCGTATGCACGCTTCGGCCCGAGGCGATTAAGACAGTCAGCGACTGGGCCTTTAGTTATCGCCGGTTCTGGGAAGAGAGCTTCGACAAGCTGGATGTGGTTGTGAAGGAAATGAAAAAGGCGGAGGCCAGTGATGACAAAAAACACGGTGAATGAAACAGAGCGGATGGTTGTGACAAGAGTTTTTGATGCCCCACGCGAGTTGGTCTGGAAGGCGTGGACAGACCCGAAGTACGTGATGCAGTGGTGGGGACCGAAGGGCTTTACCGCGCCCGTTTGCAAGATGGATGTTCGCGTTGGGGGCAAATCTCTATGCTGCATGAGGTCTCCGGATGGGCAGGAGTGCTGGAACGCGATTGAATACCACGAGATTGTTCCCTACGAAAAGATCGTCTCTGACATGTACTTTTCGGACTCCGAAGGAAACAAGATCGACCCGGCGCAACTAGGAATAGACCATGAGGCCATAGAGGGTGCGCACGACGTGACCCTCTTTGAGGATCTAGGGAACGGCCAGACGAAACTCACCCATATTGGCAATGAGCCCATGGAGAGCGCGAAGAACAGCGGTCAACTGGAGGGCTGGAACCAGATACTCGATAAAGTTGCCGCGGTTGTTGCAGGGCTGGCGGAGGGGAAATAAAGAGTTGAAGTCTTGAAAGTCGTCACCCGCGGGATACGGAATCTACGCCCCCGCGGGTGACCTTTCCGGTCTGAGATAATCAAAGGATTGTGCCTATCCTTCGCCGCTCTTCTCTCTTCTTCGCCGCCACGTTCCTGAGCCTGCTGGGCTGCCACGCGCAGGTGCCCGCGCCTGTCGCCGGCCAGCCGCTGCCGCTGCCCCTGGCGCGGCGCGTGGAGGTGCTGCTGCGGCAGAAGGCGCAACTGCCTCCGGGGTCCATCATCAACGTCAGCCCGGCCACGGCCTCCGATCTGCCCGGCTTCCAGAATGTCTCGGTAACCATCACCAATGACGGCAAGACCTCCAAGCCGATCTCATTCCTGATCTCCACGGACGGCAAGACGCTGGCGCAGTTCACCAAGTGGGATATCCCCACGGACCCGCGGAACATGATCTCGGACACCGGACGGCCGTCGCGCGGCGGCCCGGAGGGCGCGGCGGTACTGATCGTCGGCTTTGATGACCTGGAGTGCCCGTTCTGCGCGCGCATCCACGCCACCATCTTCCCTGCCCTGACCCAGCGCTACGGCGACAAGGTGCGCATCGTCTACAAGGACTTTCCGCTGGACTCCATCCATCCCTGGGCGATGCGCGCGGCGGTGGACGTGAACTGCCTGGGCGCGCAGTCGCCCACCGGCTACTGGAGCCTGGTGGACTACATCCACGCGCACGCGAGTGAGATCGGCACAGGCACCACCGACGACAAGGACAAAGAGCCCACGGTGGCGCGCGCCAACGCCGAGCTCGACCAGTTGACCCGCGAGCAGGCAGTGAAGTCCAAGGCCGACGCTACACAGCTCGATGCGTGCCTGGCCAAGCAGGACACCACCGCGATTGAGGCCTCCAAGAAGGTGGGCACAGCGCTGACCGTAGACTCCACGCCGGTGCTGTTCATCAACGGCGACAAGATCGACGGCGCGCTGCCCGCGGAGTTCATCTTCGGCATCGTGGACGACGCGCTGCGCGCCGAGGGCGTGACGCCGCCTCCGCCGTACGTTGTGCCCGTGCCGCCGGTAGCCCCGGCAGCGCCCACCACGGCGCCGAAGCCCACCACGCCGGCCGCGGCCACGGCTCCGCCGGCGAAGTAGTCCCGAGAGGTGGGCCTTTCAAGTTCCGCCTCTTGACACGCCTTGTAAAATAGACCCTGAAGCAGCGAGTCCGGTTGAGCCCGCAAGGGCTCCCGTCTGGCGCTTCGGCATGGGCTAACTTCAACGTTATGAGGATTTTACAAATCAAGTCCTTTGTTTTCAGGATTTTGCGGGTGCGATTTGGGGAGGTCCGGGGCTAAGTTCTTATTTGTGAGGATTTTGCAGGAAATCGGGGGGAGGGGAGGGTCACGCGGTTCGCGAGCGAAATCTTGAAGCAGCTACACTGAAAGGCGCACGCAACTTGCGCTCTGGAGCTGTCTTGAAGATCGTTCTCGCAGAAAAAGTCTCGCCCGCCACCCTCGCCATCCTGCAAAAAGAACCCGGCTGGAACGTC
>Ga0302187_10004007_pt1 | contig 11883 bp, 12 predicted proteins | sample II_Bog_E1_3_FD_202120 | JGI IMG/M metagenome (GOLD analysis project Ga0302187, IMG submission 202120) | Peat permafrost microbial communities from Stordalen Mire near Abisko, Sweden - II_Bog_E1_3 | ecosystem: Environmental > Terrestrial > Soil > Wetlands > Peat | place: Sweden: Abisko...
TGCTGGAACCAATCCTGCACATTTCGATGGAGTTTATATTCAGGATGCGGCACGGCGCGACGCGTTGATGCGAAGCGACGAGCAGGAAACGATGCACACGGTCGCCGATGGCACCGGCGGCGCCGTTTGCCTGGGCGACAACGACCTGGCCGACTGCATCCACAAGGCTGTCGACGACAGCAGCAAGTTTTACGAGATCGCCTACTATCCCGACGCGAAAGACTGGAACGGCGAGTATCGGCGGATCATCGTCGATACAAAGGTCAAGGGCCTGCATCTCGAATACCGTCAAGGCTACTTCGCCAATCCAGAAGGGAGCGACGCCGATTCCAAAGACGATTTGCAGCGTGCAGCCTGCGAAGGCCCGCTGGATGCGACTGCGATTTTTCTCGCGGCAAAGAGCCTGCCTCCTGACCCCAAAGAGACCATCAAGTTTTATCTGATGATCAATCCCGCCGCGCTCACATTTACGGCGACAGGCAACGGCAACCGCGAGGTGAATTTGCGCGTGGGTGTCTGCACTTTCGACGAGACCGGCAAACCGCTGCACTACATGAGCGACGGCTTGGACCAGAAGCTGACCGCCAAGGAATTTCAGGAATTGACTCAAAGCGGACTGCCCCACGTGGTCGCAGTCGCCGGCCCCAAACCGGCGGCGGTGCGCCTGGCCGTGATGGATGAGGCCAGCGGCAAAGTGGGCTCGGTGTTTGTAAAGACCGAGGGGCCGGTTACGGCCGCCGCCGCAAGCTCGAACTCTGATCAAATCTCGCCGCGTTCCAAAAGGTGAGGCGGGCGGCCTTTGTGCTATCCCAGGTCCCCAAATGCGAGGGACCTGGGGCACCCAATTTCGTGCACGGTTGAAACTGCGCAGCCCCGGACTCAACCTCTTTTCTCCTCGAAGCTCCGTCAAAGCTTTTTCGTCTCAAAAGACATCTTGGAAACATCTCTGTGGAAAACAAGTGACATAAAACACATAGAGTTACCAGCTACTTGCTATGGAAGATTACTGTTAACTAACAAGTAATATCAAATGGTTACTTTCCTCATAAGAAACATCGAATATGCTCATGTTGCATTGGCTCTGAATGTGCATAATGGATTCAACTATTAACGCGATGGCGCTCAAAGAAGCGCCGGACCAATGTTTTTTTGTAGTTGTTTTATCCCCAGAAGAGTGCGAGCGTTTCCGAAGCTTGTTTTAGTCTTTATCCGATTTTCGTCCTCCGCGGTGAATCATCGCGGGCTTGGCTGGCGATGGTGGACCTGTGCGTTGAGGCCCCGAGCCGATAAGCTCGGTTGACTTGGCTGTTGCGGATTTTTCTGCTGGTCTTTCATCGGACGCTCCAATAAAGCGTGTCCCCGCTTGCCCTTGCCGCGCGAGTTGAGTTGTTCTCGCGCCGGAATCACCGGCCAGGCGAGCGCGGAGAAACGCGGAAATGTGTTGGGAGCGATGCAAGACAGCGGCTCTTTACCGGCAGGCAACAGGCAGCCGGCGTATACATTTGGCAAATTCCGGCTGGAATCCGACGGAACGCTGCGGCGCGGCCAAAAACGCGTACAGCTTACCGGGAGCGAGCTTGCCGCGCTCCGGCTACTGCTTGAACGTAAGGGCAAACTGGTTACATACGCCGACCTGAACCAGGCCGCGATGGGTAGCGCGAACGTCAAAACTGAAAACGTTATCGAGAGCGCTGACCAGTTAATCGCCTCGCTGCGAATGCGCGTCGGGCCTGACGTCGAAATCGAGCCGGTTCCGAAGCATGGATTCCGCTTCGCGAGCGAAGCGCAAGAGCTGACCGAGACGCTCTTTGCAGCTTTGCCACACGTGGCCGTACTTCCCCTGGTTACCGAGTTCGGGGTTGCGGAATATCTGGGAGCGGCGGTGACTGAGGGAGTTATTAAGTTGCTCGGCCGGAGACGCCCTGCCGTGTGTACCCTGGCCGCCCGGGAGTCGGTAGCCACGTTGGCCAGGCGAGGACTCGCCACTCTCGACGTTGGACGGGAGATGCGGGCCGACATGGTTCTCACCGGTACGCTCCGCGCACTGCCCACGCACCATCGCATGCGCGCCGAAATGATCCGGGTTGAGGATGGACGCCCACTCTGGACCGAAGACGTGCTGGTGGAGCGCTCAAACCCTGCAGGGCTTGAGGCGCAACTGGCCCGGCTGATCAGCTTGCGGCTTGAAGACGGTGCGATTTCGATTGCGGCATCGGCCGAGCCCGAAGGCGATGAGTTGCAAGGGCCAGTGAATCGAGAGGCCTACGAACTTTACCAGCGCGCGCGATACGAGTGGCAGTCGCTGGAGCGGCATCGGATGCAGGACGCGGTGCAGCATCTCACTCGCGCCATTGAACTCGACCCCTCGCTCACAGCCGCGCGGGTCGACCTTGCGCACCTCGCCATCACTGAGGCATTCCACGGCTATCTGTCGCCCTCGGTGGCCGTTGATATGGTGCGCAGCGCAGCCCGGCCAGGATTCGATACCGGGGCCGACGGAGAAGCGATACTGCCCGCGGTCGGTTGGGTGAGTTTTCACTACGATCGCGATGTGCGCACAGCGCTCAAAGCATTTGAACTATCAAGCCATTTGCCCCACGATCCATGGATCTCACGCGCACGTGTGATTCTTGCGCTCAGCCGCTGGCGCTTTGAAGAGGCAGCGCAGATCATCAATCAGGCCCTCAGCACCGATCCCTGGTCGCCGTGGCTGCACGCGCGGCTGGCGTGGACTCATCACCTGGCTGGCGATGCCGCTGCGAGTGTAAGCCAGGTAAATGACGCGCTCTTGAAATTCCCTTTGCATGAAGGCATTGAGCTTTACGCTGGAATCATTCTCGCCTTCAATGGCGAGGCGGAGCGCGCCGTGGAACTCGCGGCTGCCCTGGCGCAACGGCGGCCTTACTTCGATCCTGCAACCGCTGTTCATGCCTATACTCTGGCCGTTGCCGGACGCCCCGATGAAGCTCTGTCGATATTGGAGCGGATGGAATGGATGGGCCGCGAGCGCTACGTGCTGAACTCGCTTTCAGCAGCGGTCTTTGTGGCGCTGGGCCAACACGACCGTGCTCTGGCTGAACTGCGGGCTGCCAACGAAGCGCGCTGCCCATGGTTCTTCCAGGCACTTGCCGATCCGCGCCTGGCCCCGCTGCGCACTGCGCGGGAGTTCAGTGACCTCGAGCAGATTTTGAAGAATATGGAACGCGTGGCGCGGAGCGAGTAAGACGAGCAAGTTTCCGAGTCAATGGGTAGAGGATTGGGAAGCCATCCCATGCCAAGCACACTTGTAATTCAAGGCACTCCTCTTGACGAAAACTCTTGCGCTCCATTACTGTTTTTTCAGCGCGAAGGGCGCATCCAGTCCGCGGAAAGGGCCGTGCCCACCTTAGCTTTCGACAATTTGGCGAATCTTCTTTCAGCCTGATCTATGCGGACACTCCAGGCGCAGCTTGAAAGGAGCTTCGTATGCCCGATCGAATCCTGCCCGACCGCCCAAACCTCGAACAATATAAGAAACAAGCCAAAGAGCTTCACCACGCCGCTGACATTGGCGAGCCGGCCGCATTGGCCCGCTTACGTAAACACCACCAGCGCCTCCGCGATCTCGCTCCTGACCGACCGCAAGCAATCACATTAGCTGACGCGCAGTTGGTGCTCGCCCGCGAACACGGCTACGAATCCTGGCCCGCATTCGCCAAACATATTGAAACCCTTCGCATCATTCGCTCCGTTGAAGAGCTCACCGACCCTCTGAGTACATTCATTGATGTAGCCAGCGTCGATCGCCACGGCTGGCACGCCTCGGGCACACTTGAACACGCCGACATGATTCTGGCGCGATACCCCGAGGTTGCCGCCGGCAGCATCTACAGCGCCGCCGTGCTTGGCGATGAGGCGGCTGTTCGCGCCTGGCTTGCACGCGACTCATCGCTCGCCACTGCTGCGGGCGGCCCGCGTGAATGGAATGCGCTCACCTACTTGTGTTTCTCGCGCTACCTCCGCATCGATAAAGCGCGTTCCGAGGCATTCGTCTCCACTGCGCGTGCGCTGCTCGAAGCCGGCGCCAGCGCCAACACTGGCTGGACTGAACACATTGACGAGCCGCCGCGCCCACTCCTCGAAGCAGCAATCTACGGAGCGGCGGGTATCGCGCAAAACCCCGGCGTCACAAAGCTGCTGCTCGAATACGGCGCAGACCCCAACGACGAGGAGACGCCCTACCACGTCCCTGAAACCTACGACAACACCGTGCTCGAAATCCTGCTTCGCTCAGGCCGCTTCAACAACGTCAGCCTGGCCACAGTCGCCGCACGCAAGTGCGATTGGCACGACGATAAAGGCCTTGAGCTTGCCCTTGAGCACGGGGCCGATCCGAATTACCAAACGCGCTGGCAATACTCATTTTTCCAACACGCCATTCGCCGCGATAACGGGCTGGCGATGATTGAAGCCATGCTCAACCGCAACGCCGACCCCTATCTTCCGAATAATGCCGATGGCCGCAACGCCATCCAGATGGCCGCTTACCATGGTCGGGACGACATTCTGGCCGCGCTTGATCAACGCGGCTTCGAGCTGAAACTTGAAGGTCTCGATGCCCTGGTTGCCGCCTGCGCTCGCGCCGATCTCGAAACTGCGCAGAACCTTGCTGCAGGTGATCGGCAGCTAATGACGCAGCTGCTCGAAATGGGTGGAGAACTACTGGCGCGCTTTGCCGGCGCAGCCAATGATGCGGGTGTTCGTTGCCTGCTGGCGCTTGGCGTTCCTGTTGCGGCGCTCTGGCCTGACGGCGACGGTTACTGGGAAATAACTCCGAACTCGACCTCGTTGCACGTTGCCGCGTGGCGTGCGCATCACGAAGTGGTCCGCACACTTATTGCCGCCGGCACTCCTGTAAATGCTCTCGACTCCCGCAACCGCACCGCGCTTCAGCTCGCGGTAAAAGCGTGCACTCAATCGTATTGGAAGTACCGTCGCCAACCTGACTCGGTTGCGGCCCTGCTCGCCGCGGGCGCAACGACTGAGGGCATCGAGCTTCCCACAGGATATGACGCGATCGACGAACTGCTGCGCAAGTGAATTCGCGAAGGCAGCAGTGGCCTTTAGGCCTCTAAATCGAACGTAAAAAGGTCCCCGGCTTTACAGGCTGCGGAAAAACTGATTGAACGAGGCAATTTCTCAACAGTCGACATAGCAGCGGCTGAAGCCCGGACTCATTTGATGGGGTTTATTGGCCCGGCTGAAGCCGTGCCCTTGTTACAGAGCCCCCCTTGCCTGGGCAAAGATGAGTTTTTCCGCAGCCTTTTTAGCCCCGGTATTAAATCAGAAAAAAAGCTGACCCCGCTTGACAGAATTCAATTACTGTATATACTCAGTATATAGACATGAACAGTTCGATTGTCATTTCGCAATCCGACGGTCGCCCGATGTACCTCCAGATCATGGAGCAGATCAAGCAGAAGGTGGCTGTCGGCGAATGGGCGCCCGGAGAAGAGATTCCTTCCATTCGCATGATGTCGGTGGCCCTGCGTGTCAGCGTGATCACCGTCAAGCGGGCGTATCTCGAACTGGAGCGTGAAGGGGTGATTTTTACCCAGCACGGCAAAGGTTCCATCGTCGCGAAAGATCCCGGGCTGGGCCCGCGTTTGTATGACCAGGAGTTTGAAGAACACATGGAGCAGGTGGTTCGCATCGGAAGCCTGCTTGGCCTCAGCGAAAAACAGTTGACGCTCAGGCTGCACGAAACGGCGGCTCGGCTGAATGACGCCGTGTCATCCGATGAAGACCTGGCAAAGGAGACTTTATGACCGATCTCGCCGTGCAATTCACGGGCGTGACCAAGCAGTACAAGCACTTCACACTGCAGAACGTGAATCTTGAACTCGCCACCGGCAGCATCATGGGCTTCGTGGGAGCCAATGGAGCCGGCAAATCCACCACCATCCGCATCCTGATGGGATTGATTCACCAGGACAGCGGCGCGGTGAAAGTGCTGGGCCACGATATGCCCGCCGACCAGGCCGCGGCCAAGCGCGACATCGGCTTTGTGTCTGAAGATATGCGGCTCTATGGGCCGGCCACAGTCGCCTGGCATATGGAGTTCATTCGCTCCATCTACCCGCAATGGGATCAGCTCTACGCGGAAGATCTGCTCAGGCGGTTCGATATCAAGAAGGAGCAAAAGGTCAAAGGGCTCTCCCACGGGCAGCGCGTCAAGGCAGCGTTGCTGCTCGCGCTGGCGCGGCGTCCGCGGCTGCTGGTGCTTGACGAGCCCACCACGGGCCTCGATCCCGTTGCTCGCCGCGAAGTTCTTGCGGAACTTACCGCCGTGCTTGCCGATGAGAACCGAACCATCCTCTTCTCTTCGCACAACACGCTCGATGTGGAACAGATTTCCGACCAGATCACATTCATCGATCGCGGAAGCATCATCGATTCGGCCAACAAAGAGATTTTTCTCGACGGATGGCGGCGGCTGCGCCTCATGCTTCCCCCCAACACGCCGCTCCCTCAGCTGCCCGGAGTTGTTGAAGTGGGCGGCAGCAACCGGCTCCCCGTTCTCACCATCAGCCATTTCGATCCGGCCATGGTGGCCGCATGCCAGCAGGCAGGCGCATCGGTGCAGGCCGTCGACCCCATGACGCTCGAAGAGATTTTTGTCGTCAACGTGCAGAACAGAAGGGAGAAGGCAATCGCATGAATACCTACATCGTCAAACGGCTGATTTTCAAAGACTGGTATCTGTACCGCGGAATGCTAGTGGGCGCGCTCATCCTCGGCCTCGGGACTACGGAGGCAATCGCATTAGCCAAGGCCACGTGGATTGCGGTGATCATGGGCGTGATTGTGCTGGCCACCATCATCATCGGCATGGGCGCCATAATCACGTCGACGTCGGTCAACGAGCGCAAACAGCAAACATTGCCATTCGTCATGAGCCTGCCCATCTCTTACATCGAATACACGACCTCGAAAATTGTCGGCAGTCTGCTCATGTTCGGGGCGTTGTGGCTGGCGCTGGTGCTTGGCATGGTCGCCACCATCCTCAGCACGCCATGGTTCCCGCATGGAATGATTCCGTTCATCGTCATCATGTCGGTAGAAATGCTGGCGAGCACTTGCCTGATCGCAGCCGTATCGGTCACAACGGAGTCGCAGGGCTGGATGATTGGCATTACCCAGTTGGGCAGCCTTGCCCTCAATGCGGTCGGTTTCTCGATTGTCCGCCTGCCCGGAATCGGCGGCACAATGAAGAGCGCCACAGTTCAGTGGAGTTCCACGTCGATCACGATTTTGCTGGTGGAGTTCGCCGTAATCGTGCTGATCATCGCCACCGCATTCTTCGTCCAATCGCGCAAGCGGGACTTCATCTAGCTCGGGCATTTGAAGCCAGCATTAAAAACAAGTCGTCATCCCGTGCGGAAATTGGCGAGAAGAGCTACGACGCAATGGGGTCTGCAGGTTCTGGAATCAGATCCTCCCAACCGGACAGAAGAGTCAAGGGTAGGTCGATCGTCCGCTTGGTTGGATTGTTTCCACTCACGACGTGGACAGCTACACACTCGCCGTCCTCGAATGGATCGGAAACCAGTTCAATATGTTCGCCGTACAGATTCACGCGTTTGCCCACGATATAACCAAGTTTCTTGATTCGTGCGCAGTTCTGTGCCGGCGTGCGAAGAGCAATAGGCTCGGGAGTAGATAAGGACAAGGAACACCTCGGCCTGGAGGAAACTCGGGTGCCAGGGAATGATCTCCTCGAATGGCCTGAGTCCCCATGCTACTCCTCTAGCCAAAGTGAAAGCTGTGCAGTCTGAGACACGCGATGCCGCGTGCCATGAAACATTCGATCAGTCACCAGAGATAAGTCTTGTAGCACCAGGAGGTCCCATATGCTTTGGATTTACGAATCTTTCTTTCCCGCGGTCTGGATTTTCTTTGTTGTGTTCTGGCAGATCAATGCGGGCAATACCAAAACCACTCAGCGCAATGAGCCCGCTGCCTCGCGCGTTCTGCGCGCCATCATCTTCCTGATCGCGATCGTATTACTCTCCGTACCTCGCCTACCGCTGCCCTGGCTTTACGTCCGGCTATGGCCGTCGGGGTTTTGGACTTTCTGGCTGGGAGCTGCCGTCACCATCTCCGGCCTGCCGTTCGCGATCCGCGCGCGCGAGCAACTGGGCAGCAATTGGAGCCGCTCCGTCACCATTAAGCAGGGTCACGAGCTGATCACTGCCGGTCCCTATGCCGTGGTCCGTCACCCCATCTACACGGGCGTTCTCACCGGGCTCCTTGGCACCGCGATTGCTCTCTCCCAGGTGCGCGGCTTCATCGTTTTGGTTCTCTTTTTCCTCGCGTTCTGGATCAAGCTCCGCCTGGAGGAACAGTGGATGCGTTCACAGTTCGGAGAGACATATGCTGCCTACGCCCAACATACCGCAGCCCTGGTGCCTCACCTTTTCTGATGCCGCGGCACATTCTCAGCCGCAGCAAGAGCGAGTCACCGCTCGGCTTGGCGCTCAGCCAGATCGCCAATCACTGGTAACTTGATCCGCTTTCCACTGAAGGCGCCAATGAACACGATCAGCCATACGATGAAGAGGGCCAGAGCCACTAGTTGCAGCGCCGTCATGGTAAGGAAAACAGTGGATGGCACGATATGCTGCACGAGTCCGACCAGGATGTCGATCACTGTCCACGCAATGAAAAAGAAGATCGACTGCCAGGCGTGGAAGCGAACGAAGGCATTCTTTTTGAACGGATCAATGATCAGGAAGACGATTGCGGGAATGATGGTAAGGTAGGCAATTCCGGCGGCGGCGTTATAAGAAAGGCCCGACGAATTCACATCGGGAGTTGCAGCAGCATTCACATCTGACATGGTCGCTCCTTGGGGCGCGCGGATACTCCATCGGAGATTGACGTTGAAAAGGTAGCCGATAGAACTCCAAGTGGATTGTCGGCTGTTCGAACAAAGCAAGCTGATCAGGATTGATCATGTAGTTGAAATCAGGCAGACTGAAATCGCCGTCGCAAGCAGATCCGGAGCGAAGCCCTACTGGCTATTGGCTATTCCCTCGCGCCCTGCAAGGGCGCGTCCCGCCGCCGCACCCGACGCCCAGGCCCACTGAAAGTTGAATCCGCCCAGGTGGCCGGTCACATCAACCACCTCGCCGATAAAGTAAAGGCCCGGCACACTGCGGCACCCCATGGTCTGCGCTGAAAGCGCGCTCGTGCTCACTCCGCCCGCAGTTACTTCAGCCTTCTCGTACCCCTCGGTGCCGCCCGGTGTAAACGTCCACGAATGCAGCCGCCGCTCCAACTCATCGAGCGCGTGATTCGTCCAGCTCGCTGGCGATGCCACATCCACCAAGCGGTCGGCCAACCTCGCCGGCAACTCCGCACGCAAGGCCGCCTTCATTGCAAACACATCGCGACGGGCTTGCGCAGCCTGCAATGCCGCCAGCAGATTCTTGCCCGGCGCCCAGTCGATGCTTACCGCGCCCGGCTGCTTCCAGTACGACGAGATTTGCAATATCGCCGGCCCGCTCAACCCGCGATGCGTAAACAGCATCTTCTCAGTGAAGCTGTGCTTGCCCACGCTCACCATCACCGGCGCTGAAACTCCGGCCAGGTCGACAAACTGCTCGCGCTCCGCACCCGCCAGCACGAGCGGAACCAGCGCCGGACGGCACGGCTCAATCGGCACTGCAAACTGCCGGGCAATCTCGTAGCCGAAACCAGTCGCGCCAATTTTCGGAATCGACAATCCGCCCGTCGCTACCACAAGCGCCCCAGCCGTAAATGCCTCGCCACCCGCAACCACCGTGAACTCGCCCGAGGATTCGTCGCGGCGCACCTCGCTCACCGCCGTCCCAGTCATCACGCGCACTTGGGCCTGCGCGCACTCGGCCATCAACAGGTCCACAATTTGCTGCGCGCTGCCATCGCAGAAAAGCTGCCCCAGCGTCTTCTCGTGGTAAGCAATGCCGTGGCGCTCCACCAGCGCAATGAAGTCCGCAGGCGTGTAACGCGCCAGCGCGCTCTTGGCAAAGTGAGGATTGGCGGAAAGAAAATTCTCAGGCCGTGTGTGCAGGTTGGTAAAGTTGCAACGGCCGCCGCCGGAGATGAGAATCTTTTTGCCCGGCCGCTCCGCGCGTTCGAGCACGACAACACGCCGCCCGCGCCGGCCAGCCTCTATCGCGGCCATCAAACCCGCCGCGCCCGCTCCTAATATCACGACATCGAAACTGTGCTGATTCACGGTATCTGCTTCGATTAGAGCATTTGTGGCAGCGGAGCTAGCGGGGTTAGCGGAGTTAGCGGCGTTAGTTCCGCCGACTCGCTGCATTGCGTCCATTACCGGACAGTATGTCGCGTTTATGAACAAATCCGGTAAACCTCCGGCGGAGCAGCCGATTCGCTATCGCCTTATTTTTCCTAAATTTATGCCAGCCTTATCGCGACGAAGTAGTGGAAGCCGAATTGCTTCATCAAGGCACAAGCACTCCCCCAGGAGGCGAACCATGGCTTATTTTGAACGGATGCGTGACATCGTTTCAGAGCCTTTCAGTCCCGACGTAATCCGGCAACGCACCACGGCCGGTTGGCAGATGGTGGCAATCGAGTGGAAGCGCGAGCTGCCTGACGCAGAAGCCCCAACCGAGCGCGAGTTCGAAGAAGATGTTCCCTACGGCCTGCGCGTAAGCGACGATTGCCGGCGTCTCGAGCCCGATCCCGTGGAGCACCAGGTGCTGATGCTGATCATGAACCTGCTGGTCGAGGACTTCAGCTACGCTGAGATCGTCACCAGCCTGAACGAAAAAGGCTTCCGCATGAGGAACGGCCAGCCATGGAGCCGGGTCGCCGTCTTCAGAATGATTCCGCGGCTGATCGAAGTCGGGCCAAATTTCTTCTCGTCAGGCGAGTGGGCCGAACGCCGCCAGCGCATCGAGCACGCACAGGCTGACCCCATGGACCGTCCCGTCAAGCAGCAGCATGCGTGGAAAAACCTCTTCGGCCGCCGAACGCGGGATTAGGAATTCGAAGACTCATTTGCCCCTCGTCTCTTGCTCCGGGCCAGCCTTCTTGTCCTCGCTGGTCGCCCGCTCATCCTGCCCGTTTTTCTTATCTGAAGCGGGTTGACCCTCGGCGCTTTCCGCTGCGACATTGGCCGCTTCGCTCTTGGGCGCGGCCTCACTGCCGCCTTCCTCTTTCTTGCTCGCCGCTTCATTTCCCTCGTTTTGAGAAGGCGCCTGCGCCGCGCTTGCCTGTTGCTTCTCTTTTTCGGCGCGTCGCTCCTCCTTCTCCTCTTCTGCTGATATCAGGCGCTCAAGCCTTACGCGCGCAGCCCGCCATCGCACGTTACTGGCTTTGCCGGCCTGAGTCAGATAGGGGGCAAGCTTGTTATCTGTCACAATTCCCTCGTCTTTAAGGAATTGCATAAGAGCTGCCTGCTGCGTCTCCAGGTGTTCGAGCGACAACCCAAGTTCGTTCAGCAGTTCATGGGCCAGATCGACATTCATAAGGCATGCCTCCATATCTTATGGATGCCGTTCAACTGCGATGCGTTCGACCAGCCGGCTCGCTGATTTGCCGACCCGCTGCTTTGCTGCCTCGCCGCGCCCTCGCCCGTCTACACTTTAAAGGTTGGCATTCCATCCATTGAGGGCTCCCGTGTTGAGACCTGCTGAACAAATCCTGTGCGTAATTCTGGCGGTTGGGTTGGTCGCGCCGATCACGGCGCGTGCGCAAAAACTGACGGCGACGCCCGACGCAATTCCCACCACCCTCGCGGACCGCCAGCAGGCTCTCAAGAATATCTTTCACGACTATTGGGAAGCGAACCTCAAGCGTTCGCCTGAGTTTGCCTCGACCATCGGC
>Ga0302187_10004009_pt1 | contig 11882 bp, 11 predicted proteins | sample II_Bog_E1_3_FD_202120 | JGI IMG/M metagenome (GOLD analysis project Ga0302187, IMG submission 202120) | Peat permafrost microbial communities from Stordalen Mire near Abisko, Sweden - II_Bog_E1_3 | ecosystem: Environmental > Terrestrial > Soil > Wetlands > Peat | place: Sweden: Abisko...
GGCTGCGACGCGGTCAAGTTCCAGAAACGCACCGTCGAAGTCGTCTACACCGCCGAGGAACTCGCGCGCCCGCGACAGTCGCCCTTCGGCGAAACCAACGGCGACCTCAAGCGCGGCCTCGAGTTCCACGAAGAGGACTTCGCCGAGATCGACTCCTTCTGCAAGCAGCTCAAGATCGACTGGTTCGTCTCTCCCTGGGACGAGGCTTCTGTGGATTTCATCCAGATGTTCAATCCCCCGGTCTACAAGATCGCCTCGGCGTCCCTGACCGACGACAACCTGCTCCGCCACATCCGCAAGACCGGCAAGCCCGTCATCGCATCCACCGGCATGAGCACCTACGAGGAGATCGACCACGCCGTCGAAGTTCTCGGCAAGGAAGACCTCATCCTGATGCACACCACCTCGACCTACCCGGCCAAGTACGAGCAGCTCAACCTGCGCGCCATCCCCACCATGGCCGAGCGCTACGGCCTGCCCATCGGTTACTCCGGCCACGAGACTGGCATCCCCACCTCGGTAGCCGCGATGGTCCTCGGCGCCTGCTGCGTGGAGCGCCACATCACGATGGACCGCGCGATGTGGGGCTCGGACCAGGCAGCCTCCCTCGAACCCAACGGCATCAGCCGCCTGGTGCGCGATATCCGCCTTTGCGAGCAGTCCATGGGCGACGGCATCAAGCGCGTCTACGCCGAAGAAATCCCGGTAATGAAGAAGCTCCGCCGCGTCGGCGCCCACGTCTAGATTCCAATCGGAAACCCGGATCGTTTGCGAATCAAAAAGCGCCCTTCGGGGCGCTTTTTGATTTCTGCTCTCATCCGCTGTCTTTGCCCCATGTTGCGCCCCGGCATGCACCTTTCGAGCTACGCCGCCAGCCGCACGCTGGACGTACACTGAGGCTCGACATCATGCCTCCCACCCCGACCCAGATCCGCGCCGCCCGCCGCCTTCGCGAACACCTCCAGACCCTTCAGGCTGTCGCCTTCGACGTCGATGGGGTCCTCACCGACGGCACCCTCATGTGGTCGCCCACCGGGGACGAGTACAAGACCTTCTGCTTCGCCGACATCATGGGCATCAGCCTGCTGCGCCGCATCGGCCTCAAGCTCGCGCTCATCAGCGGCGAGGACACCCCGCACATCGATCGCTACGCCCAGAAGATGCGTATCCCCTTCATCGTGAAGGGTACGCGCGACAAGGCGGCCGCGGTGCGCCAACTCGGCGTGCAGTTCCACATTCCGCTCGAGAACATCTGCTTCTTTGGCGACGACATCAACGACCTCTTCGCGATGGAGGTCTGCGGCCTCTGCGCCTGCCCGTCCACCGCCGCGACCCAGGTGCTGGAGTACGTCTCCGAGCGCGGCTTCACCTCCTCCAAGCCCGGAGGCAGTGGCGCTGTCCGCGAGCTCTCCGACGCGATCCTTGCCGCCCGCCAGCTCGACGCACGCGACGTCTTCCAGATGCGCGCCCCCGAGTAGTCGAGCCCCGGTTCGGCCGGGTGATGCGTCGCACAGGACTCCCACGCACGTACGGCGATACACTGGAAGCCTGATGCAGTCTTCCCAGCCCGTCTCGACCCTGCAGGAACGCCTCGACGAGATCACTTCGAATACGCGCGGTCTCGTGCAGCCCGAGCGTCTCGCCATCACCGATCAAGCCGTGGCAGATCTCTTTGCGTCTGGCATCGAAGACCGTGTGTTGGCGCCCGGAACGATGGCCCCGGCCTTCGCCCTCAAAGACACCCGAGAGCGCATCGTACGCAGCGACGATCTTCTCGCCCTCGGCCCACTCGTCGTCAAGTTCTTCCGCGGACGCTGGTGCCCCTATTGCATGACCGAACTCGTCGCCTGGGAACAGCTATACCCTGCCCTGCGCGCCCGCAACGCGCTCCTCATCGGCATCTCTCCGCAGGTGCCCCGCCAGAACGCCTTCACGCTCGACCGCCACAACCTCACCTTCCCTCTGCTGTCCGATCCCGGAGCGGCCGTCGCGACCGCGTATGGCGTCTCCTACACCGTCCCCGTGGAGATGCAGCGGCACTACCGCTCCATCCTGGTCAACGTGCCCTTCCTCAACGGCGACGAGAGCTGGCGACTCCCTGTCCCGGCAACGCTGATCGTGGCGCGCTCAGGCGAGGTCGTCTTCTCCGAAGCGCACGCCGACCACCGCGTCCGGCCCGATCCGCAGACCGTCATGGATGCGCTCGACCGGTCACTGTAAGTCCTCCCTGAGGCCACCGGGCGCCGCGCACCGTCTATCCTGACAGTAATGAGTGACCTCAACCTCGGGCCGCCAGAACAGCCCAGCAGCGCCAAATATTTCGTCTATGCCGTGATCGCCATCGCCGCGATCGTGGCCGCAGTGGTGTGGTTCAACCCGCACCACATCTCGGAGATCGCCATTGAACACAGCGAGGTCTTCGCTCCCCACACGGTAACGAAGGGCGGCGGACCGGGCTCAGGCGGCATGCATGTCATCGGTCAGACCGACTCTGCCGAAGACAACGTCTACCTCGTCACGACGGTGCGCTTCAAAGACACCCTGCGGATTCCACTCGATCCCATGGGAGCTTCAGCGACGATGATCACCAGCGACAACCAAAGCGTCGACGGCAACCTCATCGCACTGCGCGACCTTCCACGGCTCACGGAAATCTTTCCCAACCTCGCCCCCATGACGCAGCATCCGCTGTCGCTCGAGCGCTTCCAACCCGGCGAAGCACGCGAAGGCACACTCGTCTTCCTGTTCTCCGGTATAGCCGAGAAGGACTGGAAGACAAAGAAGTCCGCCACGCTGACCATTCGCCTGGCCCAGCAGCCCGCCCAGACCGTCCAGCTGCCATAGCTCAACCAAAGCACAAAGTAAGTCCGCAAACGAAAGAGCCGCGCAAACCAAGCGCGGTTCTTTCGTCTTACTGTTCTGCTGTTCTGCTATTCGCTGTTCTGCTGCTTCTAAGGGACTTGGATCGGGCCGGGAGCGCTCTTCGGCGTGCTCAGATAACCCGAAACTTCGTTCTTGCCGATGTTGTTCACCACGATCTCGAACAGCGCAGGCGACTTGCCGGAGTAGAACTGGATAGGCTCATCGAGGTTCTTATCCTTCTTGTCGATCACCTTGTCGTCCGCGCTGAGTGCCAGCGTGAACTTCGAGCGCTTCTGGTCCACCTTCTTCAGCGCCACCTTGATCGTGCCGACGTTCGCTGCAGCCTGTCCCTTGTGGAGCGTGAACTCGTAGTAGTTCCGGTCGCCGCGACGCTTTAGCTCCGTGAGCTCATCATGGTTGGTCGCGATCAGGCCGCTCATCATGCCCATATCGCCGCGCACACTGGTCAACTGCGTCTTCGTCGCTGCCAGGTCAGCCTGCGTGCTCGCAACGTCCGTCTTGACGCTGCCGACATCCGTTTTCACGCTCGCGACATCAGTCTGCACAGCACCCACCTGCTGCGCGGTAGCGGCCTGCTGCTTGCTCAGCGCGGCAGTCTCCGCTGCGGTACGAGTCGCGGTCCTCTGCGCTGCAACCAACTCGGTGGAGCGCTCCTCCAACTGCTTCTGCGTCAGTCCGACGCTTTGTCCGAGGGCCTCACCCTGAGCCTTCAGGCGCTCATTCGTGTCCTCGATCTTGTCCGCCAGGGCGGTGTTCTGCTGGTTCGCCGCAGTAAGATTTTTCTCAGCCAGGGTCAGGTGATTCTGCAGTCCAAATGCCCAGGCCAGCGAGCCCAGGGCTGCGATCAGTGCAGCCACTGACACCCCAACAAGCCATGCTGGCGCCTTCGGTTGCACAACGTACTCGTGATCGGTTTCGCTCAATGCGCTCTCCTTACGGGTTGCCGCCACTATGCATCAAACTCCACGCGCGGGCAGCATTCCACGTCACATTAGACGCGAAAAAAGAGGTTTAGGATGGCAGCTGAAATGGAAACTGAACACGGTCCATCCTTAGACACCATCGACACGATTGACACCATCATCATCGGGGGAGGCCTCATTGGGCTTTCCATCGCTCTCGAGCTTCACAACCGCGGAGCCCAGGTGCTTGTGCTGGAGCGCGATCTCGCGTTCCGGCAGGCCAGCGGATGTGCGGCCGGCATGCTCGCCGTCGTCGACGTACACAACCCTCCCCCGCTGCATCCTCTGTCCCGCTACAGCGAGACCCTCTTCCCTGCCTTCCTCAACCGCATCAGCGTGCTCTCAGGGCAGGACATGCCCTTCCAGACCGACACCACCGTGCACTACCTCGAAGAAGGCGGCACCGAACGTCTTCGCGAGTGGTCGGTCGACCCACAACAACTCGGCGATCTCATCGTCGACGCCGTGCGCGCAACATCTATCGTGTTGCGCGAAAATTCGGAACTCGTGGACCTCATCGACGAAGCAGACGGCAACTATGCCGTGCTGCGCTCTGGAGAACGCATCCGCGCGAAGAGCTTCGTCTTCGCGACCGGAGCATGGGCTGTGCCCGAGCCTCTGCGTTCTCGCGAAAACCTGATCGCCGCCGATGCTGTCACGCCCCTCAAGGGACAGATGCTGCGCGTGGCGCTGCCTCCCTCGCTCACCGGACTCACCGAAGTGCACCGTCGCGGCGCGTGCTATGCCGTTCCCCGCACCCAGGGTCCATACGCCGGCACAGTCATCCTCGGCACCACGGTGGAGTCCACCGGCTTCGACGACACCGTCGATGCAGAAGGCCTTACCACCATCCGCAGCCGCATCGCGGAACTGGTACCCGCCTTCGCCGACGAAGCTGCCTCCCCGATGCTCGAGTGCTGGGCCGGGATCCGTCCTATGACCGCAGATGGCCTGCCTATCCTTGCCACTTCGTCCCGGCCTGACGTCTTCTTCGCGATGGGCCATGGCCGCAATGGCATCCAGCTCGCGCCGGCGACCGCCATGATCCTCGCCGATCTCGTCGAGCACAGCCAGCCGGCGGTGGACATCTCGGACTTCTCGCATGAGCGTTTCTCCCGGATTGAAACACTGCAGGAGGTGCATGCCTGAGCTTCACCGCACAATCCCGCCGATATTCGCGCGATCTGGATGACAGTCGCGCAAACCGCAGCCGATAATTTGCTTTGCTGCGGAATACCGCACGGAGTGCGCATATGGCTGGTACGACAGGGGCTCCCAAGGGCCTTCAGGATGTGGTCGCAAACGAATCCTCGATCTGCTTCATCGATGGCGCTGCCGGCGTCCTTTCTTATCGCGGCATCGACATTCATGAACTCGCGCAGAAGTCATCCTTCGAAGAGATCACCTACCTTCTGTGGAACGGCGCGCTGCCCACCACCGCCGAATTGAACGAGTTCTCGCATCAACTCGCGGCTGCCCGCCACATCCCGGATGACGTCATCAGCTTCCTGCAGAGCGTGCCCAAGACGGCCTCGCCCATGGAAGTGCTCCGCACGACGGTCTCGCTGCTGGGCATCTACGATCCCGACGAAAAGTCGAACTTCCACACCGCAAATATCCGCAAGAGCTTCCGCCTCACCGCGAAGATCGCGATGATCGTGGCGATGTTCGATCGCATCCGCAAAGGCGAGGCGCTCATCAAGCCGGATACCTCACTGTCCCACGCCGGGAACTTCCTGTGGATGCTCAACGGCGAGAAGCCCTCCGAAACCGCCACCAGGGCTCTCGATGTCGCGCTGATCCTGCACGCCGATCACGAGCTCAACGCCTCTACCTTCGCCGCACGTGTCATCGCAGCCACGCTCTCCGACATGCACTCGGCCATCACCGGCGCCATCGGCGCGCTCAAGGGACCGCTGCATGGCGGAGCCAATGAAGCCGTGATGCATCTCCTCTACGAGATCGACAAGGCCGGCGAAGATCCCGTCGAGCACGTCCGCAAGATGCTCGCCGAAAAGCAGAAGATCTCCGGCTTCGGCCACCGCGTCTACACCACCGAAGACCCCCGCGCCACGCACCTCCGCAAGATGAGCGAGGACCTGGGCCGCGACGCCAATCCCAAGTGGTATGAGATGTCCCGTGCCATCGAGCTCTTCGTCAAGGAAGAGAAGAAGCTCAACGCCAACGTCGACTTCTACTCCGCCTCCACCTACACGACGCTCGGCATCGACATCGATCTCTTCACGCCGATCTTCGCCATCAGCCGCATCTCTGGCTGGTGCGCGCACGTGATCGAACAGCACGACGACAACCGCCTCATCCGCCCACGCGCCGACTACACCGGCCCGACATGGCCCGCGCCCTATACGCCGATCGAAGACCGCACCAGCAGTGCTCATGCACTGGAAACCAAGCCAAGCGCGTAGAACTCAGTACCAGAACGAAAATCGCCGCCACGCACATGCGTAGCGGCGATTTTCATTGCGCAAAGATCAGCAAGCCTAGAACCGCAGGTATGCCCCCACCATCGGCTCTGCCGTCTTGGTGAACGCGCCGGTTGAGCTGAACGCCGTCGCCAGTTGCGGAGCCTTGTACAGGCTCCCCCTGTACTGCCCCCGAATTCCGATGTGCGGAAGAATCGTATAGTCCAACCCCGCACCATAGACAAAAACAGTCTGCGTCGCCGTAGACGTCTGGCTCGTCGAGCCCGTTGGCACGTTCAACTCCAACCCGCCGCCCGCCAGCACAAAAGGTCTGAAGTTGAAGATGGGGACCGACACCACATAATCCGCCGTGATCTGGTGCGCGTTCGCAGGGACGTACTTTGAAGACACCAGCGTGCTGCACGTGATGCCACACACCGCCGCCGACTGCGTATAGGTCTGGTTGTTGTGATTGAACGCGTATGTCACCTCGTAGCCAATCAGCGGGTTATGAATATGGCGCAGCTCCACCAACACGCCGGCTGCATTCGACGGGCTCTGCTGCACGCCATTGCCGTTCGTCGTTCCGCTGAACGCACCGTAAAGGCTGCCCGCGAGATCGGTCTGTGCGCACGCAACCTGAGCGGCCACAGCAATGGAGATAAAGGCAACGAGATGACGCAACCTGATACGAGACATGGCTCCCCCTGTGCCCGATTAGACACTCGCAAGCCCCAAAGGTTGTGCCGTCCGTAGCCCGGGGTACCGCGAGTTACAACGTCCGAGACAGCACCACAAACTCCAGATCATCGCGCAGCGGCTTGCCGAATCGATCATCGCCATAGGGAAAAGGCTGCGTCTCACCGGTAAGCGCATACCCTCTGCGCAGATACCACGCGAGCAGAGGCTCGCGAACATTCAGTACCGTCATCCGCATCGTCGTGGCGCCGCGTTCGCGGGCATACTCCTCCGCCGCCGCGAGGATGCTGCGTCCCAGCTGGCGCGTCTGCTGATCCGGCCGCACCGTCAGCAGCCCGAGGTACCAGGTATCGTCGCTCTTCGGCTCCAGCCACACCGTCCCGTGCAACGGCCCCGTCGGCTCATCCCTCAACAGAAGCAGCACACTGCCCGGCTTCGTGGCCAGGTCCTCACGCAACATCGAAGCATGGAGCCGGTCTCCGGCAATGGCGCTCTCGACGTTCCAACTCGCGCCATCCCCTGTCTTGCGAAAGGCTATGTTTGCCAGCTCAACGACCTCGGCAAAATCTTTTTCCTCAGCGGCGACCAGTTCCATGCCGGAAGTATATCCAACGACTCAATCGTTGAAGCCTCGCAGCATCGAACGATGCCTGCAAAACCAGCACACGATGAGGCCCCTCGCGCAGTGCGTCTTCTACAATCAAAGGATGGCAAGGCTCTTCCCGTTTCGCGCTCTTCGCTACGACTCCAATCGCATTCCGCACATGGCTGACGTGGTCACGCAGCCCTACGACAAGATCTCGCCCGAGATGCAGGACCGCTACTACGCCGCCAGCCCCTACAACCTCATCCGCGTGATCCTGGGCAAGAAGCTCACCGGCGATACCGAAGACGGAGAGAACGTCTACACCCGCGCTGCAGCCACGCTGCAGCAGTGGCGCGACGATGGCGTATTGAAGCAGGAGAACGAGCCTGCACTCTACGGCTACGCGCAGACCTACGACGTGCCGGGCCGTCCCGGCGAGGTGCGCGAGCGCCGCGGATTCATCGCGCTCGCGCAGCTGCATGACTACGAGGACAAGGTCGTCTATCGCCACGAGCAGACCTTCCCCAAGCACAAGTCCGATCGCCTCGCGCTCTTCAAGGCCACGCGTGCTTACTGCGAGCAGATCTACATGCTCTACGCCGACCCGACCTTCACCGCCGAGAAGGCCATCTTCGATGACAGCGAAGGTCACGTACGTCGCGCCGACCTCGAGATCAAGGATGAGTACGGTGTTCACCACCGCCTGTGGAAACTCACCGACCCCGCGCTGATCCAGCGAGTGCTGGCCGCAATGCAAGACAAGGAGCTCATCATCGCCGATGGACACCATCGCTATGAGACCTCCGTTGGCTACATGCACGAGCGTGCCAAAGAACTTGGCATCGACGAGAACGCTGCCCCAAAGACCGATAAGGGGCTGCCCGCTCCTGCCTTCCCCGAGCAGGCGATGATGATGACCTTCGTCAACATGGCCGCGCCCGGCATCACCATCCTCCCCACGCATCGCGTCGTCTTCGGCCTCAAGGGCTTCGACGCCGACCACTTCTTCGGACAAGCCCATCCGTACTTCACGGTCACGCCCATCCAAGGTGCAGCGTCAAAGGGCGCCAGCGAAGAGGCCGTCCTGCTCGAGAAGCTGCGCGCATGCGACAGCGTAGCCTTCATCGCTGTCACCAGGCAGGGCGCCGCGCTGCTGAAGCCCAAGTCCGATGCCGTGGAACCATTGCTCGAAGGCCTTTCACCGCGGCAGAAGCAGCTCGATGTCACGCAGCTCCACAAGATCGTGCTCGAGAAGCTGCTTGGCCTCGATGAGACCGCCGTCCGCGCCGGAGACAACGTCCGCTACCTCCGCGAAGCCAGTGAGGCCATCGAGCAGGTCCGCAGCGGCCAAGCCAACATCGCGTTCCTCATCAAGCCCGTCAGCCTCGCGCAGATGCGCGACGTCTCCCTCAACCTCGAGGTCATGCCGCAGAAGTCCACCGACTTCTATCCCAAGCTGCTCTCCGGCCTCGCCATGTACACACTCGACTAGCCAACATGATGGATCGCATCGACCTCGACGCCAACGCGACGACCCCGGTAGCTCCCGAGGTCTTCGAGGCGATGCGCCCCTACTTCCTTGAAGCCCACGGTAACCCCAGTAGCACGCATGTCGCAGGACAACGCACACGTGCCGCCGTGGATCGTGCGCGTCAGCAGGTCGCGAAGCTCCTGCACTGCGTGACCAAGGAGATCATCTTCACCTCCGGCGGCACCGAGTCCGACAACCTCGCCCTCCGCGGCGTGCTGGAGCCATTCCTCGATCGTCGCCTGGACGCCCATCTCGTCACCACGCTGATCGAGCATCACGCCGTGCTATACGCCGCCGAGGCCCTGCACCGCCGCCGCATTGGCCTCACCTGTATTGCCCCCACGCACGATGGCGTCATCGATACCGCAGCCTTCGAGGCCGCGCTGACGCCCAAGACCGTGATGGTCTCCCTCATGCTCGCCAACAACGAGACCGGAGCGATCCAGCCCGTCGGCAAGCTCGCCCGCATCGCGAAGCAGTACAACCCCGCTATCCTCGTCCACACCGACGCCGTGCAGGCCGCAGGCAAGCTCCCACTCGATATGTCTGGTGAGTTCAAGAACGTCGACCTGCTTTCGCTCTCCGGCCACAAGATGTATGCTCCGCAGGGCACCGGCGTGCTCTTCGTGCGCGAAGGAATCAACGTCGCTCCGCTCTTCCACGGCGGGCCGCATGAGCGTCAGCGCCGCGCCGGCACAGAGAACGTCGCAGGCATCGTTGGCCTCGGCAAGGCCGCACAACTCGCCGCCGAGTGGCTATCGGACGCATCTCATATCTCCTATCTCGTATCTCTCCGCAATCGCCTCGAGCAAGGTCTGCTGTCCGCGATCCCCGGCACAATCGTCAACGCGAGGGAGTCACTCCGCGTGCCCAACACCACGAACCTGCAATTCCCAGGCATCGATGCCGAGTCTCTGCTGATCGCACTCGATCTCGCTGGCATCAATGCCAGCTTCGGTGCAGCCTGCCAGTCCGGCGCAACCGAGCCCTCGCACGTGCTGCTCGCCATGGGTCTCACTGACGCCGAAGCCCGCAGCAGCCTGCGCTTCTCGCTCTCGCGCAACACCACCGCCGAAGACATCGACCGCGCCCTCGCAATCATCCCCGCCGCCGTCCAACGCCAGCGCAGCTTGTCCCCTGCAGTCCCCCGCTAACGCGAAGCGCCACCGCGTCGAAGACGCGCTGACACGAAGTGCTGACGCGCAGCGCTCCCACGAAGTGCTAACGCGAAGCGCTGCCTCCCGCTATACTGTCCCCCATGCCGCCCGCAACTGCTACCGTCCCGCGCCTCGCCGCTCCAAGACTTATCGTCCGTTCCTCGAAGATCCACGCCGCCGGGTGCTACACGCTCGACCCCATCAAGAAGGGCGCGCTCGTACTGGAGTACACCGGCCCGCGCATCTCCAAGCGCCTCGCCGACGAACGCTACTCCGAGCGCATCGTCACCTACCTCTTCGGCGTCGCGGGCACCAATGAGGTCATCGACGGCTTCGGCACCGCCATGTTCGTCAACCACTCCTGCGATCCCAACTGCGAGACCGACGAACTCAAGGGCCGCATCTTCATCCGCGCCGTCCGAGACATCGCCCCCGGTGAAGAACTCCTCTACGAATACAACCTCTACGACTCCGAAGACGACGACGCCGACTGCTACTGCGGCGCTCCTCAGTGCCGAGGCACCATGTTCTCCGATTGGGAACTAAAGCGCCGCGCCCGTGCTGCAGCCCGCAAGAAGGCTGCCCCAAAGAAGACCAAGGCCTGATTCAACGCCACAAAACGACGCCCAACCTTCGAAGGAAGGTTGGGCGTCGTTGTCACTGGAAGCGCTCTCCTACTGATCGTGGAAGCGCTTCTCACCCACCGGAATCTGCACCTGCAGCCGATTCTGCTGCGGAGGCAGCGGGCAAGTCGCGAAGTTCGTATACGCGCACGGCGGGTTCTGCAGTTGATTGAAGTCCAGAGTCAGCTCACCCGCCTTGTCTAGCCCCTGCGAGGGGAAGTCGGTGTAGAGGAAGCGCGAAGCTCCATACGTCGTCGTCCTGCTAGTCAGGTCGCGCAGGATGAAGAACAGCTTCTTTCCTTCGCCCACAGATTCGATCACCGGCTCCAGCCGCAACGTCTTGCCGTTCAGCACAAACTCCGCCGCGCCCGGCACCTTCTCATGCAGCGTCGTCCCAATCACCGTGGCAATCGCCACATCATGCGCGGGCTGATACGGGATCCACTTCGCCTGCACGCGGTACGCCACGTTCGGCGCGTACCAGTTCAGTCCGCGGAAGTTCACCCGCTCGGGAGCGTTCGCATCCTTGATGCGCAGTCCCAGCAGCTCGCCACGTGGAATAATCGTGACCGCAAACGTGCCGAACTGCAGCTTCGAGTCCAGTGACAACGACCCTGCGACCGCCAGCTTGCCATCGATCGTGAACCCCGCCGGAAACCCGCCCTTCGGCGCAGTGATCTTCAGCGACGCGCCCGGCACCTTGCCGGTCTGCTCAATCACGGCCAGGTGAGCCGGTGCGCCCTTCGGCAGATGTGCCGTGCTATCAGCCGCCGAGCCCACCGCGTTGCTGCCCACGTTGAGCCACTCCAGCCCCACCACCGACAGCCAGCCTTCGGGAGCCTGCAGCGACTTCGCGCGATTGGCCCGCCACTGCTCCTGCGCGGCGTTGTAGCTCGCCTTGTCGTCTGCTCCCGCGGCTCCTGCGGGAATCCCCACCACGGCGATCATCACAGCCAGCACCGCGACCCGCATCTCAAACCCTCGTTGCAACTTGCTCGGAACCATCTCCGTCTCCTTT